>Ga0187780_10001685_pt1 | contig 16724 bp, 11 predicted proteins | sample 1015_Q2_SP10_20__FD_132429 | JGI IMG/M metagenome (GOLD analysis project Ga0187780, IMG submission 132429) | Tropical peat soil microbial communities from peatlands in Department of Meta, Colombia - 1015_Q2_SP10_20_MG | ecosystem: Environmental > Terrestrial > Soil > Wetlands > Peat | place... | reverse complement strand
TGCTGAAACGACTCTATTTTTGAGGGCGTCTTTATTAGATTGTTAAACCTACCATAGCACGCCGGGCCTAAGTCATCAAGAGTCGCCGGGTGCGCTATAATGTATACAAGAATGTCAAAATCGGTGATCTCGGCCCACGATGTGGTGAAGAATTTCGGTGATGTCAAAGCCGTGCGCGGCATCAGTTTTGATGTGCACGAAGGCGAGATTTTCGCGTTTTTGGGCCCCAACGGCGCCGGCAAAAGCACGACTATCAGCATGCTGACGACCATGCTGCGGCCGACCAGCGGCCAGCTGATGCTCAACGGCCATGATGTAACTAAAGAACAGGACAATGCCCGCAAATCTTTCGGCATCGTCTTTCAGGACCCGGCATTGGAAGAAGAGCTGACGGCCCACGAGAACATGGTTATCCACGCGGTGCTTTACCACATACCCAAGCATGAGCAGGCCAGGCGCATCGAAGACTTACTGAGACTGGTGGATTTATGGGAACGCAGAGACTCGTATGTCAAAACCTACTCCGGCGGTATGCGCCGGCGGCTGGAAATCGCCCGCGGTCTGCTGCACCATCCCAAGATTCTATTCCTGGATGAACCGACTCTCGGTCTGGACACCCAGACGCGCAATCTGCTTTGGGATTATGTCGTCAAACTCAACAAGAACGAAAACGTGACGATATTTTTCACCACGCACTATCTGGAGGAAGCCGAAAATGTCGCCCAGCGCATCGCCATCATCGACCACGGCAATATCGTTGCCACCGGCAGTGTCGCCCAGCTGGCCAAGCAGACCGATACCAAGAACCTGGAAGGCGCCTATCTTAAACTGACCGGCAAAGCCGTCCGCGACGAGACCAGCCTGAGTAACGATGGCCTGAATGTGCGCATGGCCAGAAGGAACGAAAGGCTGCGTTAGTGGACGCTGTTTATATCCTTTGGCTGCGGCAGATGAAACGTTACGTGCGCAGCCGCTCGCGGGTGCTGGGCGCCATCGGTCAGCCGATCTTATTCTTGCTGGCGTTGGGCTACGGCTTGGGCTCGGTTTATAAACGCGCCGGGGAAGGTAATTACCTGCAATTTCTGGTACCAGGCATCATCGTCCAGACAATTTTATTCTCGGGCGTTTTCTGGGGCATCCAAATCCTGTTCGATAAACGCTTTGGCTTTTTGAAGGAGATGCTGGTGGCGCCGGTCTCACGCCTGATTGTCCTTTTGGGCAACGCCTTGGGCGGCGCCACCATCTCGTTCCTGCAGGGGATTTTTGTGCTGGTCATCTCAGTAGCCTTAGGTTTTCGGCCGTATAACTGGTTCTACCTGCCCGTCAGCTTGCTGGTAATCATGGCGCTGTGCTTAGCGCTGACCAGTTTCGGTGCCGGCCTGGCCAGCATCGTGGAAGATTTCCAGGGCTTTCAGGGCATCAACAACTTTATAATCTTTCCGTTATATTTTCTGTCCGGGGCACTTTACCCGCTGACCAACGTGCCGACGTTCCTGCGCATCATGTCCGAGGTCAACCCGCTTAGCTACTGCGTTGACGCCATGCGCTACACCATGATTCATCAATCGCATTTCGGCCTGCTTAAAGACCTGATTGTTATTGCCGTCACACTGGTGCTTTGTATGGCCTTCGCCGTTAACCGCTTTAACCGCATCCAAGCCTAGAAACGTTGTCCGTGAACCGTTTTCCGTTTTCCGTGAACCGTTTTCCGTTGTCCGTTTGCTATGGCGCCTTTATCATTGTTCGCTGAATGGTTGAATCAGCGTAAGCAATTTTAATAGGGTTACAACCAGACTATACTAGCCGCATGAACATAACCTCTTATAAAAACCTCGAGGTCTGGCAGAAATCAATGAATTTAGTTTCAAAGGTATACGATATTACAGTGCAATTACCACAAATAGAAAAATACATATAAGGACTGTCCTTTAATAGGGAAAATTTTTGTGATAATGTGATAACCTATTACTATGCCATCGCCAAACGTACTAAAGATTGATGTTGAGGATTCTTTTTATCACATATTCGCCCGAGGTGCTAGCAAACAAGCAATCTTTGTAGACGAGCTAGACTATCTCTATTTTGAAAACCTTTTCGCCCGCTACTTATCCAACAAACCAATGCAAGACAAACAGGGGATGGCTTATCCGAATTATAACGGAAGCATCGAGCTGTTGGCTTTCTGTCTAATGCCCAACCACTTTCATCTACTTGTCTATCAAATAAAAACGGGTGCTATGGAAAAATTGATGCGAAGTATGCTGACCAGCTACAGTCGATACTTTAACCTAAAATATAAGCGCAGCGGCTCGCTGCTTGAAAGCAGATATAAAGCGGTAAGAATAACAGAAGATAATCAACTGCAACATATCAGTCGGTATATACACCTGAATCCGCGCTATTGGAAGAGATATAAGCACACGAGTTTGCTTTACTACTTGGGTAACCAGAATCCAGAGTGGTTAAAGCCTGGTAAAATAAGCGGTCTATTTAGCTCGTCAAAAGACTATCTAGATTTTGTAGCAGACTACGATGACTATAAACGGACGCTTGACAAGGTCAAGAGCGAGCTAGCTGGCAAATAATTACTTCTTAAACTCACGAGAACTCCATCTATTAAAGGACAGTCCTTATTTTCTCTTATTTTATTATTTTCCAAATGATGCTAAACCGGTTGATTAGCAGACTAAAAGAGACAAGCTTAACCTCTATCAACGGATAATCACGGTTAACGGTAAACGGCCCACGGCTCACGAACCACGGCTCACGGCCCACGGCTCACGGCCCACGGCTCACGGCCCACGGCTCACTGTATGGTGGTGCCGCCGTTGATGTTCACGCCGCCGTTTATATTGACCGGTGCCGAGGTGCCGTTGGTGGTGGTAAAGGTCTGGGTCGCCGAATAACTGCTCCAGGTGTTAGACCCGCCGGGGTCAATTGCCCGTGCCGCCCAGCAATAAGTTGTACTTAACGATAATCCCGGCGCTTGGTAAGTATGGCTGGCGGTTGTACCGGAAGTGTAGGCGTTGCCGCTATTGGCGTTCTGGCCGCTCCAGCCGGTCTGGCTGGAAGTTTCGTCAACATCGCGCACTAATGTCGAGCAGTCACTCTGGTAAAGTTTAATGTCATATTCTACATAGTCGCCATCCGGATCAGTTGTACTCATCTGGAACAGCGGAGTGACAGATACGCCCGTGACGCCAGAAGATGGCGCACTGAGTGTTGGTGCGGCCGGCGGGCTGTTGCTGGCAGAATAGTTTACAGTAATGTCGGTGATGTTAGAGGCAGTGCCGCATTGGGTATCATCCAGCGTAATGTCTAGTAGAACATAACGTTCGTTAGTTTGATTAATCGTGTAGGTTATTCCAGGAATGGCATTGTAGATTGTGGTGAACGAACCAAAAGCGTTGCTAGAGCCGGCCAAGGCGTAGCTGAGTTGGGCGCCACAAACGGCCGTGCCGTTATAGACCACTGAATTTACGGTGTTGCCAGAACTGCCGGTGTCTACCACCCGCTCGTAATGGGCTCTTTGTGCCGGGGAGTTAAGCGGCGCAAACTGTACACCGTTGCAGACACCAGAGACGCAGTCATTGGCGCCGGCATTGCTAAAACCCCCGATCACATACAGGTAGCCGTTGTAGGCCACTGAGGTCTGGCTGTAACGAGCCTGGGTAAAGCCGGCGGAAAACGTCCCGCCGTCATTGGTGGAGTTATGGGTGTAGTTCCAGCTGCCAATAGTGCCGTTGGAGTTGATTGGCGCAAACTGCACGCCACTGCAGTAGTTAGTGGTAGCCGTACAGTCATTGGCACTGCTGCCGCTCGCTCCACCGGTCACATACAAATAGCCGTTATAGGCAACCGTGGTATGATAGTACCGCGCCTGAGTAAAACCGGATACAAAACTAGTCCCATCGTCAGTGGAATTATGGGTATAGTGCCAGGCACCGATAGTACCGTCGGAATTAATCGGCGCAAACTGCACGCCGTTGCAATAGTCTGAAGTAGCCGTACAGTCATTGGTACTTGTAAGGCTTTGCCCGCCAATCACATACAGATAGCCGTTATATGCCACCGAAGTTTGGCCTTCACGACCTTGGGTGAAACCAGCCACAAAACTGGTGCCGTCGTTACCGGAGTTGTGGGTATAGTTCCAGCTGCCGATAGTGCCGTTTGAGTTTATAGGCGCAAACTGCACGCCGTTGCAGTAGTTGGCGGCACTAGCCGTACAGTCATTGGCACTTGTACCGCTTCGCCCGCCAATCACATACAGATAGCCGTTATATGCCACCGAAGTTTGGCCGGCACGCGTTTGGGTGAAGCCGGCTGAAAAAGTCGCGCCATCGTCAGTGGAATTATGGGTATAGTGCCAGGCACCGATAGTACCGTCGGAATTAATCGGCGCAAACTGCACGCCGTTGCAGTAATAGAGACCGGATTTTAAAGTGGTGCAATCAGCACCGGTACCACGACTTCGCCCGCCAATCACATACAGATAGCCGTTATATGCCACCGAAGTTTGGTCGGCACGCGCCTGGGTGAAGCCACCATTGCAGGGGCTAATGTAGGTGGAGCAGGAGTTGCTGTTATAGGTGTAGTTCCAGCTGCCAATAGTGCCGTTGGAGTTGATTGGCGCGAACTGCACACCATTACAGTCAAATGCACTTGATCCGTCTGTACAGTCATTGCCACTGGTAGAGCCGCTATACCCGCCAATCACATACAGATAGCCGTTATATGCCACCGAAGTTTGGTCGGAACGCGCCTGGGTAAAGCCGGCTGAAAAAGTTCCGCCGTCGTTGGTGGAATTGTGGGTGTAGGCCCAGGTGCCTGCCGTAGCCAGTCCGGTGTAGCTCGGCGTCCCAGTGTTTATAGAAGTAAACTGCACCCCATTGCACCCAAGATTAGACGTACAATCACTGCCAGTGGAACTGCCGCTATACCCCCCGATAACATACAAGTAGCCGTTATATGCTGTCGTGCCAGGCAGATTGCGCACTTGTGTAAACCCGGACACAAACGTCGTGCCGTCATCAGTACTGTTATGGGTATAGTGCCAGGCGCCGACTGTGCCGTCGCTGTTTATTGGCGCGAACTGCACGCCGGAGCAATAGTTGATGGTAGCCGGACAGTCATTGCCGGTTGTGCCGCTCTGACCGCCAATCACATACAGATATCCGTTATATGCCACGGAGGCTGATTCACTTCGCGCCTGGGTGAATCCATTATTGCACGGTGAGGTCCAGGTGGAGCAGGAATTGCCATTATAGGTATAGTTCCATGCGCCGATGGTGCCATTGGAGTTTATCGGCGCAAACAGCACGCCGTTGCAGTAGTTATTGGTAGCCGTACAGTCATTCGTACTGGTTCCGGAGATTCCACCGCTCACGTACAAGTAACCATTGTAGGCCACAGCCGCCATGCCATATCGCGTCTGGCTGAATCCAGATACGTAACTAGTGCCATCATCAGTAGAATTATGGGTATAGTGCCAGGCGCCGACGGTGCCATTGGAGTTTATCGGCGCATACTCCACGCCGGAGCAAGTACTACCCGAGGAGCAGTCGTTGCTGCCGCCAGACGTGTGGCCGCCTATGATGTACAGGTAGCCGTTATATACGACGGAGGAATGTATATTACGCGCTTGTATGAACCCGGACACAAACGTCGTGCCGTCATCAGTACTGTTATGGGTGTAGTGCCAGGCGCCGACGGTGCCGTTAGAATTTATCGGCGCAAACTGCACGCCGGAGCAGCCTGTACCACCGGAAGTGCAGTCATTGGCGGTTGTGTTGCTTCTCCCCCCAATAACATACAGATAACCGTTATAGGCTACCGCGGTAAAAATATATCGAGCCGTGTTGAACCCGGACACAAACGTCGTGCCGTCATCAGTACTGTTATGGGTGTAGTGCCAGGCGCCGACGGTGCCGTTAGAATTTATCGGCGCAAACTGCACGCCGTTACAGTAACCACTAGCCGTACAGTCATCGATACTGCTGCCAATAATCCCGCCTATCACGTACAAGTAGCCGTTATAAGCTACTACAGTATCCCCATTGCGCTGATCAATAAATCCGGCCGAAAATGTGGCACCATCGTTAGTGGAATTGTGGGTATAAGCCCAAGTGCCTATCTTGCCCAAAGATATGGCCCCCCGATTGATTTGACCAGAAATGGAATAATCTATCATGCCGTCGTCAAGGTTATCGGTTTGAAAGTCCGCAGTTGTTGTTACCACTACCGAAGGGTCAATAGTCAGTGGATAATCAGCAGCCTTTAGTTTATAGGCATTTAGAGTCAGAATGTTACCGGCTAGGCTGAATGAAACATCTGCGGTATCAATCCGGCCGTTGGCCTGCTTGATATAAGGTTGAGGCAGGATGAATACCAAATTGTCCCTAGGGCCGTTCTGCCGGGCGGTATTTATTAAAGCCTGGCTTTTAGCGTCCTCTATCTGTAAATTACCGTAAAGGTTAGGGTCGGGCGAGAAGATACCAACACTGCCGTTGGGCATCAGCCGCGCCTGAAGTTCGCTGCCCAGCTGCAGCTGCCAGTGGAAACTAAAACTGTTTCCGGGAGCTTTGGGCAGCAGTAAATCTTCTTTGACGCCATTGCGCATAAAAGTCAGCACCTGGCGGGAATTATGGGAGCCGGCAAAAATCGTCTGCCCTTGACCGTATTTTCCGCTGGACAAGCTATCCAAAGGTATGATGTTAAAGCTAAAATCGCCTTGGCTGTCGCCGAAACTCATACCGGCTGAAGCTTTATTATTAATGGTGGCGGTGTAGGGGAACTGGCCTGTGCTATTTTCCGGGTTAGTTATGTTAACGCTGACGGTCTTAATGTCGGCGTCCGGCTGGGCATTATAGCTGACCGCGGTTTTGCTTAGTTTTACTTTACTTAGCTGGATTGAGGGTTTGCTAAGTAAACTTAGCTCTGCCGGGCTTAGGTCGTAGCGGTGATGCGCCCGGTAAAGCTGGCTGCCGGCGACACCGGCGATTAATATTACCAGCCCAAGTGCCGCCAGCCGCTTTTTGCCCAACCCGCCAAGCCGCGTAAACTTAAAAGCAGCCATCAGTAAATACTTCACGCTTAGCACTAGCGACTTCCCCCTAGCCATAAGTGTTATTATAGCAAAATAGCACTAGGAATCTTTTAATACATTTGGTTGGTGGCGTTGCCAAATGTAAAAGCGCGTCCAGCCGAAATTCCAGCCCAGAGCGATTAACGAAGCAATCACCAGCGCCAGAATGTAGTGCAGCTTAAGTACGTCAACGCCAACCGACACGAGTACGGTGGTGCCGATTATAGCCATCCAAGATGTAGTGTGAAATTCTATAAGCAAACGCTTGATTGATTTTTGGGAATTATGACCCTGATACGTCCAGTTATGGTGAAGAATAAAGTTACTGAAAAGCGCCAGCTCGCTGCCAAGAAGCTGAGACCAAAAAATCGGCCAGCCCAGCATTTTATAACAGATTGACAAAATCAACAGGTTTATGCCAAAACCCAGGCAGCCTACTACCACAAACCGGCTAAAATCGTGCTTTAAGGACCTTCGCCGCCAATAGGCTTCCCATTTCATAACGGTTATGGTAGCATAAGTGTAAAGGGATGATATAAAAACCAGACAAAAATGCAAAAAGTCTCCATCGTAATTCCGGTGTATAACGAAATTGCCACCTTAGCGAAGGTAGTTAAGAGAGTTGAAGCCGCCAATGTCGGCGGGCTCAAAAAAGAGATCATTCTGGTCAACGACGGCAGCACCGATGGGACAGAGGAACGGCTTAAGCTATATAGAAACCGGCACCGGGTTATAAATAATTCACGCAACCGGGGCAAAGGTTACGCTCTGCGCTGCGGCTTCGCCAATGCCAGCGGCGATATCATTATCACCCAGGACGCCGACATGGAATACGACCCCAACAATTACTCCAGGCTCTTAAAGCCGATCCTAAGCGGTGAATGCGATGTGGTCTACGGCAGCCGCTTCAAACTTGGGCGTAGATACAGGCTATCCGTGCCCGCATCAGCCTTGAACTTATGGGCCAACAAATTACTGACCAAGCTGACCAATTTAATTTTGGGCACTGGCCTAACGGACATGGAGACCGGCTACAAAGTTTTTAAAAGCGAAATAGTTCAAAAAGTGGACCTCCGGCAAGACGGTTTTGGCTTTGAGCCGGAATTTACGTCACGGATAGCCCAGCTTGGTTATCCAATCCAAGAAGTGCCGATTTCATATGACCCGCGCAGCCGTGCCGACGGCAAGAAAATCAAATGGCGCCATGGCTTGCAGGCAGTCTGGGTTTTGTTGAATGCCGGAGTAGATGGATCGCGGCTATTAGAAAGATCGGCGCCAATACCCGATAAGAAAGTTTCCACCTCTCTTTAGCCGCGCGACCGGCTGGTGATTTTTCTAAGTAGCTTCCCTTTCCGGTCGATTCGGGTTAGTAGTAAGATTGTCCGGAGCATCTCCTTGCGGTGCTCGTCTTTAATCCGTTTTGTTTTTTTCCAATTTTCAACGATTCTTTCGTGTCTGGGCGAAATCTGCCGAACGATTTCCTCTGAAGCGAATTTTTGGTTAATCGGAACTCCGTAATTTTTGAACAGTCTGGCAGCGTTGTTCACATGGTACCCCACGGATACTAAACCGATGCATCGATATGTTCTTTCCTTTAATAAACGCGCTACCTCTTCGGCGTTGCCGGCAGTGTCAATAGACTTTTCTTCCAGCAATATGGCGTCTTCTGGAACTTTGGGCCTGCCGAACCGATTATTTACATGCGTCTGCATATATTTTTTCATGGCAGCTGCTTCGGATGGCAGACCGGGTACTGTAGAACCCGAGGAAAAAATGATCTCCATCCCCGGGTGCCATAATTCACCCGCCGCCAGAGCGTCAAAACGGCTCTCGTGGCTCAAGCTAAAGTTGTCTCTAAGAATTTCGGGTGGGCCTGATTCAACACCTATGTTCTTGCCAAGAACGACCAATAAATCTACCCTAGTTTGGTTTTGCGCGTCCGGATTGCTCTCAGGCGACGACATAATTAAGTATTACCATAGCACATAAAGGGCGGGGGTCAAAAACCGGCTTGGGAGGCTTGATTTAGTGATAAGTCTGCATGGTGTTGAAAAATCCCTGCCAGTCGTTTTCATCAAGATTATGGTTAGGCCGGACAAACACCAAAGTGTTTTGGGCAACCAGTACAGCCGTTTGACTGCCCAATTTGCTAGGCCGGGTTAAGCTGACCGGGCCGGCCGCGGTGTCAATATCGTCATAATCACCCAAGGCCCCGACAAATTTATTGTAAAAATCCTGCCCGCCAAGGCTCAACAGGTCCGGCTCCGTCTGCTCTGTAACAACAAAAACCGAACTTCCTGTGCTGTCCTTGGCCTGGTAAGTCAGAATCTTTTTTTGTGAATCATAGGCAACGGTCTTGCGTACCACCTGATATGGCGAGCTAGGCACAAAGATAAGAAAGGAAATTTTTTGCTTTTCTGCCGGACTGATTAATGGTCGGGGCCAGAAGCGCCATGCCAGGAAACCGCTGGTCGCCAAGAAGATTACGAGGATCAAGAGAGACCACTTGGGCAGAGAACGTCTGTTTACCGTCTTTGAGGATTGTATCTGTTCTTCTGTCATTGCGTTTGCAGTTTGATATTGAACGGTTCTCCGGGCCGATGTTCCACACTCAATTGTACATGCTGCTCGCGGGCCAACTGGTAAGCCTTGGTCTGCGCCCGCGCCGATTCTACTGAATCGCCGTACAGGTCGTAAGCCGCGGCGCGCAGCTGCCACAAGAAAACATCATCGGGGAACCGCTTGATAGCCATACTCAAGAAATCCTTAATTCCATCCGGCTGGAAGGAGTTGATCAAACTGCTGGCATAATTGTAGTATCCTTCTACATCATCAGGATAATATTCCACCGCTTTCTTGAAATAATCCCGGGCTTCGATGGCGTTACCCTGACTATAGTAGGCCACTCCAAGATCATCCCAGGCCGAATTGCGGTCGGTCAAAAGAGAGATTGACTTATATAGCGGTATCTGGGCCTCGGCATACCTGCCCTCGCTTATCAGCAAGGAGCCGTATTCGTTCTGCAAAAGATAGCTATTTGAATTAACTGAGATGTCATGAGTCACCAAGTTCTTTTCGCTGTGGAAATTAAGCTGACGATAAACGTTTTGGCTTAGCAGAAATAAAAGCCAAATCACCAGGAAGCCAACTAGCCATGGCTGGTGCTTCCAATCATAACCTCGAGGCCAGAAGGCTGTTATTGCCACTCCGGCTAATCCCAGCAAACCAACCATCGGGAAATAAAACCACCAGTTGGAATAGGTGGCGTCAAAGATTGGTTTGATCTGTGAGTGGAAGCCAAGACCCAGTGCCAGCCAGATAAAAAAGAAACAAAAAGTCCGCCAGTGTTTTTTGTGGCCGCGGTATATAAAGAAACCAAGCCAGATAATGAATCCCAAGATGATCAATTCAGCGATTAAGGGTAGCCAGAAATGAACCAAGCTCACGTCTGTTGCCACATTAAGGCGCGATATTGATAAATGGCGCGGAAAAATGAAATTGCTCAGGTAAAACCAGATGATTGACGGAATCTGCAGCAAGCGCATCCCAAGACCAAAATGGGATACTGGCGCGAAAGGTGGCAGAATAGAATGATCATTCGGAGCGATCTCTCTTAAGAAAACATAAATTACAATTGCCAAACCCGCGCCAGCGTAGATTGCTTTTTGCCCGCGCTGGGTGAACCACCAGGTAAAAATAATTATCATCGGCAAAAATAACGCGCCGGTTTCTTTGGAAAGCAGCGAAGCCAGCAGTAGCACTATAACCAGCAATGTTTTGAGCCAGTTCCTAACACCACTCTTCACAACTCTTAGACACAACAGGCCGAAGAATAAGAAAAGAACGTCCTGGATGTGCGATACGTAAGATACGGCGTCAACATTCAACGGACTAACCAGGAAGACGACCGCCAGCCAAAAGGCCAGATTCTGGCTAAAAAACTGGCGCAGAACCCAGTAAACCAGGAGTACGTTGGCTAGACCGAAAGCAACCTCAAACAAATGATAACCCCAGGCATGCAGGCCGAATAGGGCATAGCACAGGGTGAAGTAGCTGAACATAAGTGGCCGGAAGAGCCCCTCACCGATTCGAAAACTCCAGATTAAACCGTGTAGATTGTGGACATGATTCTGATTAACGACTTGCGCCAGGTCGTCGTCAACGAAGCCGCTGAAGAAGGTAATGCTGAACAAAAGAAGGCCGATTACAGCCAGCCAAAAATAAGGCGAACGCACCATCTTCCTAACAACTGCGCCCATTGTCCCCACTATAGCAAAAAACCTAAAGCCTACTGGATTGAGAGATTGACCAGCAGGGAGGTGCGACAGTCATCGGCTGTTGTTGAGCAGGTAGTGCTACGCGTGCTTTCCGCGACGCCAAGTACCGAGTATTGGTTTTGGTCTTTTATCGTACTCGTCTGAGTGGTGGTGGTTATGGCATAGCCGGCTGTCGTGGCTCCCTCTGTGACAAAGGCTTGGACCGTACCAGCCGACGATTTGACATAAGCCGGGCCGTTGGTGGCGATAATGGCGTTAATAGTGTTGGCAGTTGTTGTTCCGGCGGAAGCCACGATTACACCCTTAAGAGAGGCCAGGTTTGCGGTTGCCGCGGCTTTGGTGACTGAACCGGGAGTGGTTGTCTGCTGGACTATTGTTCCCAGCGGCGCAGCGGTTGTGATTACATTTACAAACTCTTTAGTTGTGGTGGTAAAAGTGCGTACGTCATAGATGGCAGTGATAGCCGTTCCGTTGACGGTTATGTCAGCCAGGCAGAGTATCGGTGCAGTTGCTGAGGGGAACGAAACTGTGCCCAGGTTGGCCGTTTCGCTAGTGCTGTCGGTTATGGTTACGGCCCCGGCGGTGCCGCTCAAGCAAACATGCTCCCAGTGACCGCTAGTCAAAGTTACGCTTTGGTTGCTGCTTTGGGCCGGCACGACAATCTTACGCCCTCCGGAGTATGCTATACAGCCGGTCCATCGTATCGCGGTCGTTGCAGAACCCATGTAAACCTTGCAGGGGCCCGAGCCCTGGCTGGTTATACCCAGTAAGTCGCCCGGGGTGGCGCCAGAATCTGGTACAACGCCAAACAACTGTAGCCCCAGAGCCGCAGTTGAGACAATGTCTTCCCAGCTGCCATTAATGCAAGCGCGGATAGCTTCAGTTGTTGAGTTGTAATACATCGCCCCTAAGTTAGTGCCGCTGCCCGATGTCGAACAACCCACAGTTGTCTCGTCGCTGTTAAAGTTACTATCGGAGTTGAGCTGGAACAGGGTAATAGTCGTGTTTGATTGGATGTTTGAGCCAATCACCACTCGGCTGTCGGCTGTATCTGCAGTGAATAAAACGGCAGAACCAGCGTTCTCTATCTGAAAAGCCGTGGTTGAGTCGGCCTTGTTCTGGAAGTTGACAGGTGAAGTTATGACGCCATTAAGATAGATATTGGATGAGCCGTATGGCGTGACCGTAGAGCCCGGCTCCAAGGACACCGCGTCTATCCACATTGTCTGAGTGCCGGTGCCCGGCGAAATATATATGTATGGTGTAGCGCCTATAGTGCCGCCAACCGTGAATGAGCAGCTGTACCTCTGCCAAGTCGTATTAATGGAGCCGGTCGTTACGCAGGAGGTTTGCGAGCCGTTCTCTGAACGGCCAAAAGTCAGCGTAGCCAGGCTGCCGCTACTAAGCTTGGCATAAAAGCTCATAGCGTACGTGGTGCTGGCTTGCAGCAGCGTGTTAGGCGAGAACGTGAACTTGGCGCCATCGGTGGCTGTTGATGTAGTAATAAGTTTCAGGCTGGCAACACCAAGGTAAGGCGTAGAAGTGTCGCGGAATATGCCGGCGCTGCCGGACGGTGTGCCATTATAGCCCCAGCCCGTAGTATTGACTTCCAGGCCCGGGTTCGCGACCAGATTAGTGTCGGTCGTATCTACTCCAAAGACATTGATGCCTTCGGAATTTTGCACCAGGAAAGTATTTGTACTATCTTGCTGGGGTGAAATAATTACCGGACTGTTGATTACCCCGTTTAGGGTAATCTGACCAGCTTGCCACTTGCTGGTGGCGTTCGGATCGGTTTCTAAGACCGCTGAATCAATAAAGAAAGTACGGGGTGTACTATCGGTCTGCTTAAAGTAAATATAGGGCGAAGTTAACGAGGCCGCGGTCGTGAACGAACAGGTCAGGCGCGTCCAGCTAGCGGCTGGAACTTTTTGCGCGGTCAGGCAGAGATTATCTGAACCACCAGTGCCATAGCCCATTTCAAAGGTGCCCGCCCCCGTTGTGCTTACAAAGTCGCTTAATGAGTTGACATAGACCGCCAGTACGTAGGCCGTGGAAGTTGATAAAGAAAGACTTTGTGTCACGCCGGCGTTGGTGGCGGTACCTGAAGTCACTACCTGCATAGAGTACGAACCGTCGTAAGCTGGTGATGAAACCTGGGTAGGCGTAGAAGTACCCGAGCCGTTTTTGGCTGCCCATCCGCTCGGCGGACTACCGCCGGTTTCTATACTTGGGTTAGTCAGCAAATTATTTGAGTTGTTGGAGCTAGTGTTAACACGGAATAGTCCGATTCCCGACGAATTGTCTACTTGAAAGGCCGATGAAGAGTTGGTGTTGCTTTTAACTACCGTGCCGGCGCTGGCTCCATTTGAAATAAGGGTTATGTTATTACTGCCGGAGTTCAGTGCCAGGCTGCTGGTGCTGTTGGTGGTACCAACAGTGATGGTTTCTACACTGCTGGCATTAGAGCCTATAGCTATAGTTTCGGTGGCGGCAAAATCTACCCCGCCGATGTGAATCGTCTTGGCCAGTGTACTGTCGCCGACATCCATCGTTGCGCCTTCAACATCAACGGCAACACCGCTGGTGGCCGAGCCGACAAAAATATTTTTAGCCTGGGCGCCGGTGCCAAGGTTAAGCGTTGGAGTTGAGCCGCTGGTCACATCAATCGTTAAGTTGCCGGCGTCTAACGACCAGGTGGAAGTGGCGTGCCCGGTAATGGTAACCGCCGCGCCGGAGCCGGCATTTATAGTTACGGGCCCGCTGCCGCTGCCAACGCTGGTGGTGCCGCTAGAGGCTGTAAAATAGGCCGTGGAAGAGCCCGCATCGTAATAAATATCGGCGTAATTGGTGCTGCTGGCACCGTAAACTTTCAGGTGTGGCACGCTACTGGACAGATTAAGTGTCAAGTAATTGAAAGTGGCGGCGTTGTTTTGAATAGTTAATAAATTACCAGACAGCGGCGTAGAGGCGTCCTGAATGACTATGCCGGCACCGGCCGTCGTATAAGTTATAGTGTTGCCTGTAGTCCCGCTGGAGTTGTAGTCGCCAGCTAAAGACGAGCCGCCGCCGCTGCACGAAGCAAACTGCAAGGTAGTGCTGGTGCTGGTAGAACCACTAGTTGACTGCAAGCACTGGTCGCCGGTGGCACCCGCAAGCGGTAGATACAATGTTACCGAGCTGGTGGGGTTACTGCCTTGAGCGGTTAAGGTAATAGTATTAGACCCCGCCGTATTATTAAATATAATCGTGCCGTTAATACTGCCGCCACCGGCCTTGCCCAATAGTAGGTCACCGCTATTATTAACCGTCAAAACATCATTACCGCTTTTTTGTAGTTCCAGGATGTTAGCCGTAGAGCCAGTCTTATTAATAAAAATTGATGGGTTGGTGGTTGAACTGTCCGACTGGACCCCTTGTGCCAGCTGCACAAAATTACCGGCGGTCAGCCCGCCTAAATTATCAGCGTTGAAAGCAAATGGTACGGAAGTTAATTGGATGGTCGGGCTCATAAAGCCGGCGGCGTCACCGTTAAATTTCATGGTCAAATATAACGAATTGTTCGACCAGTTGCTGGGAATCGGTCCGCCGGTGGAGTTGTTGCAGGAAGCGCTGGTCAGCGCGCAGGCCGAACCGAGCTGGACTTGGAAAATCCCATTGGTGACCGATACCGAACTTTGTGTTTCTTCCCACAAACAAGTAGCCGTGCTTGTACACGATGTAGTGGTCGTCGGACTGGCAGTGTTGTAGATCCGGAAAATGAAAGAGTAGGTACCGTTAGCTACGTTAGTGCCGTCGGCATTAACGACCTTACCCTGGAAGTTAATAGTGGTCGGGTTGGCAGCTAAGGCCGGTTTTGGAGATAACAAAAAAAGGCCCGTACCGGTCAAATAAGCCAACAGTATACAAAGTTTTGTTTTCCAGTGTTTGTGCATTTGTTTTTGCGCTTTGTTTTGCGCCACCACTTTTGTCTTAAGGATCGCCTCAAGCATAACAACTTCATCCACCGACCACAAGAGTTTTAACAGATGTGAATTCTCAGCAATTTATTAGTGTTCAAACTAGGGTGAAGGCCATTCGCGACGTAAAAATCAACAAGTAAATTATAGGGGTAGCCTAAACTGTTAGTGAATAAATATATTATTCACTATTCTGAAACCGCCGAGTCAGGTCATGCTCCGAACACAAACCCACATGTGGATAAGCCTACTTGACCTCGATTTTTATTTTACGTTTTTTCTTAGGTCTTATTTTTCTGTAGACCCAGAAGATGCAGATGATAAAAACCAGCACTATCGCTATAAATATGATTAGGTCGATAAGCGGAACATAAATAAAACTGACTTGATAAGTCCTAAAACCGCTGTAGCCGTCAAAGCGGTAGCTGACCGTCAGTTTGTAGCGGCCGGGAGTTTTCGGTACCAAAAGTTGCGACAACGGTACCGGGTACTGGCGGTAGGTTTGCGGCAGAATAATACCCGAGTTTTGGTTGACGACCCCCTTGCTGATTAGCGTGCCACCCGGACCGGTAAGGTTGATGACGCCCCGCGGCACCAAATGGGTGTTGCCAAAATCAAAGAAGCGCAAGGTCACGCCGCTAGGCAACTTTGTAATATCGTGGTGAAAGTAGACGTTTGTTAAATTCAGATCGTAGGTCGCGCCCTGGAGTTTGGTGACAAACAGCAGCGACGAAGCGATGGGGTGCAAACCGACCTGGTTGGCTCCGCCACTGCCGCCGGCAGTATCCAGAGCTATCATCAGGGCGCCGTAGTGCCCGCCGGCGGCCAGTGTCGACAGGTTAAGGATGTCAGCCTGGATTTTAACTGTCTGCTTGGCTGGTATGGTCAAGCCGGTTTCAGGCAGGCTGACCCACTTGGCCAATCCATATTTTTTCTGCAGAGCGGTCGGGTTGGTGCCGACAAAGAACAAACCGCCGGACTCATTGAGGGTGTTGAAGTCGGCAACCGACAACGATAATTTTTGGGGGGTGGGTTTGTCGTTGGTGATAGTGAACACTACCGGCTGCTGGCTGGCATCTTGAGGGATGGAAACCAGCTGAAAGGCCGGCGAGACGGTAATGCCCAGCGGTGTCTGCGCGTCCGCTTTGACCCCGCCGCCAATGACCAGAACCGCTAGTAAACAAATGACTGCCAGACGGCTTGATGTAAACTTAAATCCCATCATGCCTTGCTTTCCCGGATTTCTTGGTCTGCCGTTTAACGAACCGGCCGAAACGCCTGAAGGTTGACCAGAAGCCGACGGTCATAAAGCCCACTATAATGATAAACGCTCCCACCAACCGCCACGGTATCACCCAGAAACTCAGGGTGCCGGTTATGGGTATGTCCCGGGTGCCGTCGTTG
>Ga0187780_10001684_pt1 | contig 16725 bp, 18 predicted proteins | sample 1015_Q2_SP10_20__FD_132429 | JGI IMG/M metagenome (GOLD analysis project Ga0187780, IMG submission 132429) | Tropical peat soil microbial communities from peatlands in Department of Meta, Colombia - 1015_Q2_SP10_20_MG | ecosystem: Environmental > Terrestrial > Soil > Wetlands > Peat | place... | reverse complement strand
GGGCCGTCGACCGGGCCCAGCCGGCGCAGGATCTCCTCGAACGCTGTCGGCCAGTCGTCCTCCGTGCCGAGCAGCAACCCGATCAGGTGCCTGGTGGCAGTGTGCTTCTCCGGCAAGGGGCCTCCTCCTCAGCAGAACCGCGGCATGTGATGGGCCAACTGGGCGCGCCAGGAAGCCCAGTCGTGGGCAACGTCGTGCCCCCACAGGTCAAGTTCGTGCCTGAGGCCCTTCTCGGCCAGCAGCGCGGCGAACTTCCTGGTGCTGGCCAGCGCGCCTGTGGTGTCCTCCCACTGGCCCTGGCCGCAGACCAGCAGCAGGCTGACCTGGCTGCGCAGCCACTCGAGGTGATCGCCTTCTGCGTGGCCGACGTAGTCCATGGGGTTGTTGAAGTACGCCTCGCTGCCCCGCTCCCCCCAGCCGTCCCACCCGGCCGGGTCGTAGTTACCAGAAAAGCACAGCGCGAGCGGGAACAGGTCGGCCCGCTTGAGGGTGAAATTGGCCGCGTGGAAGGCGCCCATGCTGCAGCCGAGGGTGATCACCTCGGCCGGGCCGCCGCAGTCCCGGTAGATCCACGGGACGACGTCGCCGACGATCCACGACTCGTAGCGGCCGTGCCGGCGCGCCCGCTCTTCGAGCGGGATCTGCCGGTCGGACCATGACGCGGCGTCATAGCTGTCCACGCAGTAGAGCTTCAGCCGTCCCGCGTCGATCAGGTCGGCCACCGCGCCGACCATGCCGTTGTTCTCGAAGTCCCAGGCCCGGCCCCGCGCGGTCGGGAACACCAGCGCCGGGCGTCCCCAGTGGCCGTAGCGGATGACCGTGCCCGCGGCGCCGAGGGCGGCCGACCACAGCTCGGTCAGCTCCCGGTTCACGCGCGGACCTGTCCGGGGTGCGGGCCCGCGCACCGGAGTTCCGGGATACCGATCACTCGCACATGGTGCCTGCTGCGCCCGGGGGATGACAATAGCGAGCCGCTGACGCGGATTGAGACATCTGCCCGACGCGCCGTCGCGGTACCGTGAACCGAGCTAGGCGGGGAGTGGCCGTGACGGTGCTTGAGACAGCGGGAAGGGCCGATCAGCCGCGATACGAGCTGTTCATCGACGGCCGCCCGGTGGAGGCGGCCTCGGGGCGCCGGTACGACAGCGTTGACCCCTACCTCGGCCAGCCGTGGGCGTCGGCCGCTGACGGCGACGCCACCGATGCCGACGCGGCGGTGGCGGCGGCCCGGCGGGCGCTGGCCGGGCCTTGGGGACAGCTGACCGGGTTCGGGCGGGCCAAGCTGATGCGGCGGCTGGGCGACCTCATCGCCCGGGACGCGGACCGGCTGGCCGAGATCGAGACCCGGGACACCGGCAAGCTGCTGCGCGAGATGCGCGGCCAGCTCGGCTCGATCCCGGACTGGTTCTACTATTTCTCCGGGCTGGCTGACAAGCTCGAGGGCACGACGATCCCGACGGACAAGCCGAACTTCCTGGTCTACACCCGGCGCGAGCCGGCCGGGGTGGTGGCCGCGATCGTGCCGTGGAACTCCCCGCTGCTGCTGCTGTGCTGGAAGCTGGCTCCGGCGCTGGCCGCGGGCTGCACCGTGGTGGCCAAGCCTTCTGACTACTCCCCGGCGTCGGCGGTGGAGCTGGCCGGGCTGATGGCCGAGGCCGGCTTCCCGCCGGGAGTGTTCAACGTGGTCACCGGGTTCGGGCCCGCGGTCGGCAAGGCGCTGGCCGCGCACCCGGGGGTGGACAAGATCGCGTTCACCGGCTCGACTCTTGTGGGCGCCGAGGTGGCCAAGGCCGCGGCCGCGAACATCACCGGGGTGCTGTTGGAGCTGGGCGGTAAGTCGGCGCACGTGGTATTCGACGACGCGGACCTGGACGCGGCCTGCAACGGAGTGCTGGCCGGGGTGTTCGCCGCCACCGGCCAGACCTGCATGGCCGGGTCCCGGCTGCTGGTGGCGCAGGGGGTGCATGATGCGCTGGTGGGCAAGATCGCCGACCGGGCCCGGTCGATCCGGCTGGGCGACCCGAAGGCGGCCGAGACCGAGATGGGCCCGGTGGCCACCGAGCCGCAGTACCGCAAGGTGCTGTCGTTCCTCGACGGCGCCGCCGCCGAGGGCGCCACGGTGACCGCGGGCGGACGGCCCGATGACGCGCTGGGCGGCTTCTTCGTCCAGCCGACGGTGCTGACCGGCGTCAAGCCGTCCATGACGGTGGCGTGCGAGGAGGTGTTCGGCCCGGTACTGGCCGTCATCGGTTTCGAGACCGAAGAGCAGGCGATCGCGCTGGCCAACGACAGCCGCTACGGCCTGGCCGGAGCGGTGTGGACCAGGGACATCCACCGCGGGCACCGGGTGGCGCACGCGCTGCGCACCGGCACGGTGTGGATCAACGCCTACCGGGTCGTCGGGCCTGATGTGCCGTTTGGCGGGTTCGGGCTGTCCGGCCTGGGCCGGGAGAACGGCATCGAGGCCGTGCACGAGTACACCCTGACCAAGGCCATCTGGGTCGAGCTCAGCGGCGGCACCCGCGACCCGTTCACCCTCGGCTAGGGTCAGATCGCCCGCATCCGGTTGTTGCGGGCGTCGTGGGTGAGCTCGGCCAGGCCCAGCTGCTCCAGCAGCGGCGGCAGGTACATCCCGAACCGGCCGCGGTAGCCCTTGCGCACGCCGTACCAGCCGCCGATCGGATTATCGGGCGACCGTCCCCACGCCTCGACCGTGCCCTCGACGGCGGACTTCTGTTCGTCGGCCGCGCCCAGCGGGACCCAGTCGCCCTGCTTAGCCAGCCACGCGTGCAGGTCGTCAATGGCCCGCAGCTGATACCTCAGGGTAGTGGAACCGACCTGGCAGACCAGCACGGGCGGGTCGGCCTGCTCGTCGGCGTACATGGTATAGCCGGAGGTGCCCGGCGGGGTCTTGAGCACCCACGGGTCTTCCTTGGTGCCAGCGGCCATCAGTTGTCTCCTTCCGCGATCGCGGCGATGAAGTGTGGCAGCAGCGACTGCCAGCCCGCGCGATTACGGGCGCGCCACGGCTGCCCGGCCGGGCCTAGCCGGTCCCAGCCGCGGTGCTCGATCTCGATCCGGGTGGCATATGCGCCCCGGGCCAGGAAGCGGATCTCCACCTCGGTGGCGTCGGCGCGTTCGCGGCCTAGGTACCACAGGTAGGCCAGCCGCGTGGGCGGCTGCCACGCGGTCACCTCGCCCCACTCGTGCTCGGCGCCATCGGCGGTGCGCTCGTAGATCCGGCCGCCCACCCCGCCCTGCAGCACGATGGCCTCGGCTCCCCCGGTCACCGTGTGATCGGGCGGCCACCAGGTGCCGATTCCGGCGGTCCAGACGCTGAACGCGTGCGCGGCCGAACAGGCCACGTCGAAGGACATCCGCAGCGGGCCGGTCATGTCCCCGGCGTGGTCTCGGTGTTCTCGGCGAGCAGCCGGAAGCGACGGGCCGCGTCTCCCCAGACGCGCTCGAGGTAGGCCTGGACGGCGTGCAAACCCTGGTCCTGCAGGTGGTAGATCCGGCGGGTGCCCTGCGGCTGCTCGGTCACCAGGCCGGCTTCCTTCAGTAGGCGCAGATGGCGGGAGACCGCCGGGCGGCTGATCGGCAGCGCCGCGGCGATCTCGAGCACCGGCATGTCACCGTCGCTGAGCAGGCGCAGGATATCGCGCCGGTGCGGATCGCCGAGTGCCTCGAACGGGTCGCCGGACGCGCGCGCCTGGGGCATGTGGTCAGCCGCCTCCCGGTCCGTCGGTAACGCTCAAGCTACCGTAACATAGAAGTTACCGACTTGCCATGGGGCGTGCTGGTGAGGCGGAGGCTCCCTCAGACCGAGATCACGGTCACGGTAGTGCGGCCGATCCTGATCTTGTCGCCCTTCTTCAGCCGCTGGGCTGAGTAGATACGGCGCCCGTTCAGCCAGGTGCCGTTGGTCGAGCCGAGGTCTTCCACGTACCAGGCGTTGTGGGCGTACTGGAAGCGAGCGTGCTGGCTGGAGGCGTGCTCGTCGCTGAGGGGCATTGTGCCCTGGCGACCCGTGGTGAAGTCGGAGTGGAAGACGTGAGTCTTGTCTCCGGCCTGGATGATGAGCGACTGAGGCGGGACGCCATCGGTCACGGTGTGGTCGCCCGCGCCGATGGCGGCGGACGCTACGGCCGTCCAGGCCTGCTGCTCCTGCTTGCTGAGGCTGTCCCACGGCGGGGCAGATCCCGGGTGGGCGCCGCGGTACGCCTCATAGGCGGCTCGCGCGAGGCGTTCGAGGTCGGTGCTGGTCACTCATCGATGATGCCAGAGGAGGGGGCGTGGGCCGGCTATAGGCCGGCATCGTCACCTGTCAGGTTCACCGGGGAAACCGAGAGGGCGACGAACAGCAGGCCAATGAGAGCGCCTGCGACGCTGGCACAGCCGCAGAAGAAGTCATGAAAGCTGGCCGGAACCACCGGCTCCAGGCTACCTTGCGGTACGCTCGCTGCCCGGCCGCTGCCCGAGACGCCCCCGCGTGGGCTCGCGCAGCGGTCCGGCGGCGAACGGGATGATGACGGCCGCGGCAATGACCGGACGCAGCAGCCGCATTGGGGTGACCTTGCGCCGACCCATAGGATATAAGTCGAAACGACCCATTGGAAGAGACCATGGCACCACCCGACGCGGCTGGGCGTCCGCTCACCGATTTCGAGCAGGTGCTGCTCGGGGTCATCGTCGGTGAGCCGCGGTCGGGGTACGGACTGAAGAAGATGTTCAACGCGTCGCCCGCAGGCATCTACCAGCCCAGCCCCGGTGCGCTGTACCCGGCGCTGCGGCGGCTGGAGGACCGGGGCCTGCTGCGGGCGGAGAAGAAGGTGTCCAGCGGGCGCCGCTCGCAGCGCCTGTACCACGTGACCGAGGCCGGCCGGGCCGTCCACGTGGGCTGGCTGTGCCAGCCGGTCGTCCCGGATACCGTGGCGACCGACCTCGGCCTGCACATGATGCGCTTCGCGCTGATGGAAAAACACCTGGAGCGTGAAGCGGTGCTCGCGTTCCTCGGCGACCTGGCCGACGCGCTGGACAGCTTCGTCTCCGGCGTCGAGCAGTTCGTCGCCTCCAGGACGGGGCAGTCCCTGCCGCAGCACGCGCTGCTGGCGCTGCAGCACGGCATCGTCACGCACCGGGCCAGCCTGGAGTGGGCCCGTTCGGCCCTGGCGGCGCTGGCCGAGCCTCCGGCTCCGCCGGACCCGCCGGGCGGGTCGAGGACTGCCCGTCGCCCCACGCCGTTACGCCGCACGGCGCGACGTAAGATCAAGCCCCGTGACAGTGACCGTCCGTCCCGCACGATCCGGCGACGGAGCCGGAATCAGCCGGGCGTGGCTGAGCGCGGGGGCCTACTATGCCGGGCTCGACCCCGAGCACTTCCAGGTACCCAGGTGGCCTGCCTGGATACGTACGCGTGCAGCCCGGTCTCTGTGCCCTTCTACGAAGACCACATGGGCTACCAGCGCCGCTCGATCGTGTTCCAGAAGCGGCTCTGATCGTAACGCGATGGCGTCGGCTACGTCGGCGTGCCTTCATTTGCGGCATCGGCTTTCATCGTCGCCGGGGTGGTCTGGGTCAGTAGGACGACCCCGACGCACATCACGGCGAAAGCGACCGCCGCGACGGCCAGGACGGAGGCATCGGAGGTGAAGCGCTCGCCGAATAGCCAGACGCTCAAGGCGATGCTGACGATCGGATCGATGATCACGAGAAAAGGCTGGGAGGCCCGCAGAGGTCCGACGTGAAGCGCCGCCTGCATCAGGAAAAGAGCCGCCACGCTCCCCACGGCCAGGGCATATACCGGCCAGTGCGTGAACATTCCGGCCAAGCCGAACTGGGTCAGCGTGTCCGTCGTGGCCTTGATGAACGTCGCCACCAGCGCCCACATGACCGCCGAGGCCGAGGCATACAGAGCGGCGCGCCGTCCCGGGGATCCCCATCGCGCCAGGACGGCCAGGACCGCGGCCGCGGCGCAGCAGGCCAGTCCGGCCGTGAACCAGTGAGCGCTGACCGGATTGGGCTGGCCGCCCCTGGGCTCGCTCATAACGATGAACACGGTGAGGCTGACGCAGGTCAATGCGGCCGCGCCCCAGGTGATCACGCGGATGGACTGATGTATCCAGAACCGGCGCAGCACGAGCATGAAGACGAGTTCGGTGGCCAGCACCGGCTGCACCACCGAGATCAGGCCATTGTGCAGGGCGAGAGCCTGGAACACGAACGCCCCCACCAGGGCCGCCCAGCCGAACAGCCACAACGGATTACGGAATAGGTAGATGACCAGCCGCCAGCCCGAGGACCGGCGTGGGTCGGCGGTGCTGGCAATGTGCTGCGCGGCCTCATTAACGGCGTTGCAAAAAGCGGCCAGCAAGGCGAACAAGATCACCACGGACGCCACGATACGGACCGCCGCGTCGGCTAACTACCCTGGCCGGCAATAGCCAGTGGGAATTCCTGGCGCTTGACCACAGACCGGCTCTTCGCCGAGCGGATCATCGGCTGACGCCCGACGCTGGCTGATCCCGCCTGCTGTGACACGCTAGGCGTAGCCTGCGGGTACCGCGGACGCAGCAGCGCCCGAGCCCTGGAGGCTGGGAAGCTTACCGCTGACCGGAGCAAAGGAGTCCAATGAGGCATGGCTGATCCGCCACGCGAGGGGACCGGGGCGTCCCCGATGGACGGCGCCAAGGACGGATCGTCCCAGCCCGAGACCGATACCGCTGAGGCGTTCCGTAGCGGGAACGGCTGGCGACGGTGGGAAGCTGGATTCGAACGGACGCTGAGTTTGTCCCGAATCGTGGTCATAGTCCCGGTGATCGTCCTGGTGCTCTCGGCCATCTCGTCCTTTGCCTACGGGACCGACGTGTTCGTCAGGTCGGTGGATCGCGTGGTGAAAGACCCGCACCTGACCAGCCATAACCTCGGCTTCCTGCTTCTGCTGACCGACCTGTTCCTGGTGGGCGCGACCCTCATGATCGCGGCCTTCGGCTTCTACGATCTGTTCATCACCAGGATCGACGTTCCCAGCCCGTCACTGCGCCTGCCCGGCTGGCTGAGGATGCGAGATCTGAACGACCTCAAGGCCAGGGTGATCTCGATGGTCATCCTGGTAGCGGCGGTCACCTTCGTGGACGTGGCCGTGGAGACCGGGGGCGGGCTTAACACGCTCTACCTCGGTGCCGCGGTGGCGTTGGTGATCGCCGCACTCACCGCATTCCTCCACTTCGTCCGCTGACGGCCCCGGCGCCGGCCATCCGCCACCATAGGGCGCTACCGCGGTAGGTGTAGTGCGGCAGGGTGAGCATTGCGAAAGTTCATCCGCCAGGCTGACGCCTCCGGCCCGCGCCGTTCATAGCCTGGTAGTGCGGCAACCGGGCCACATCTCAGACGCCACCGCGGGCCGGGCGTATGTACAGGTCGGGGGCGACCACGCGCCCGGCCAGGTGGCAAGATAGAGCTACTCTGTCCCGTCTTCCTACCGACGGAGATAAGCCCGGGCGTCAGCGTCCCGCCCGGGTCTTAAGAGCCTGCCCGCTTGGGTACTGCCTGAGGTGTCGCGGCCCGGAGGTGCGGATGACCACAGTCACGGCAGCCTAGGCGGCCGTCGTGGACCTTAACCAGGGACTGGTAGACCTGGTGGCGGTGGCGCTTGTCGCCGCGCTCGCGCCGCTCGTGGTCGCCGCCTTGCCAGGCCCGCGGATCCCGCAGGTGGTCATGTTCCTGCTCGGCGGGGTCCTGATCGGCCCGCACGGACTTGGCGTGGCCGAAACGTCCAACATCCAGCTGCTGGCCAATATCGGGCTGGGCTTCTTGTTCCTGCTGGCCGGTTACGAGCTGGATCCAGGACTACTACTGCGCCAGCCGGGCAAGCTGGCGATCAGGGGCTGGCTGATCTCGGCCGGGCTCGCCGTGGGGGTGACGGCTGGCCTGACCGCGGCCGGCTACATCAAGGACTACGTGCCGGTGGGGCTGGCGCTGACCACCACGGCACTCGGCACGTTGCTGCCCATCCTGCGAGACAATGACATGCTGACCGGCCAGTTCGGCCAGTACGTGTACGCCGCGGGTGCGGCCGGGGAACTCTTCCCGATTCTGATCATCGCGGTCTTCTTGACCCAGCGGGGCCATTTGATCGCGCTTGCCTCGGTGGCCCTGGTCGGGGTGCTTGCCCTCGCCCTGTCCGCGATACCGCAGCTGGCTAGGAGCAGCGCGGTCCAGCGGGTCATCCGGGAGGGTCAGGACGCGACCGGGCAGACCACGCTGCGCTGGGCCGTGGTGCTGCTGTTTCTGCTGCTCGCCATCGCAAGCCGGTTTGGCCTGGACGTCGTGCTCGGCGCCATGCTGGCCGGAATGGTGCTGCGGGCCTGGACCCGCCGGTTCCACATGGACACCGAAGGCCTTGAGCGCAAGTTCGACGCGGTCGGCTATGGGATCTTCATCCCGATCTTCTTCATCTCCTCCGGCATGACCCTGGACGTGAAGGCGATCAGCCAGGATCCGCTGCGGCTGCTCATCTTCTTCGGGCTGCTGCTGGTCGTCCGCGGCCTGCCCTCGCTGCTGGTCTACCGGCGCGCTCTGGGGGCCCGGCAACGGTGGGAAATGACGTTCATCACCGCAACCACCTTGCCGCTGCTGATCGCCCTGGTCGAGATCGGCCAAAGGGATGGGGTCATGCTCCCGGCCACGGCAGCCGCCCTGGTAGGCGCGGGCGTGCTGTCGGTCCTGGTCTATCCCCTGATCGCGGTGGGATTGCACAGGTCGGCGCCGCTGACACCGGCTGATGTCGGGATCCCGGCGGCGGAATCTGCCGCCAGGACCAGCGTGCCGGAAAATCCGGTCAGCCAGCATGGTCAAGATGACCAGAGCTCCAGCCCGGGGCGCTGACTAGCCGTGACACGGTGATCGGCTCGCAGTCGTAGCCTGAGCGGCCTCCTCGAGTCTGCGAGCACCCGTTCATGCTCCGTTATCAGTTGAGACTGCCTCGCGCCGCCCAATCCATCGCCGGCCGGAGATTCTCCCTCGCGCCTGACCGCGGCCGACGCCGGGTCACGTGCTGTGGCTCATTTGCTGACCGGGTATCTGACGATGTGCAGTTGCGCGCCATTTGCTGGGGGCAGCGACTTGTACGTCCCGGCGTGGAAGATCAGCGGCTCCAGCTCGGGATGGTGTGCGAGCGCGATGACCTCGCCGAGCACGATCAGGTGATCGCCCGCCGGGTGTGATTGCTGCAGCCGGCACTCGAACGACGAAGCTGCGCCGGCGAGGACCGGGCAGCCGGTGAGGCCCGGCTGGAAGCGCACACCCTCGAACATCGCCGCCCCGGGCGGACGGTGCCGGTCAGCGAACCAGCGGGAGAGGTCCCGCTGCCCGGCGGACAGCACATTGACGGCGAACGCGCCGGCCCGCTCGATCAGACCGACGGCGCGGCCGGCCTGGTTCAGGCATGCGAGCACGAGCACCGGGTCCAGGGACACCGAGGAGAAGGAGTTGACCGTCATGCCGTGCATGACGCCGTCGCCGCAGGCCACAGTGACGACTGTGACTCCGGTGGGGAACGAAGCCATAGCCCGGCGGAAGGCGGTCACGCCGACGGCCGGGGCGGGCCGGGCGGGCCTGGCCGCGGCGGCCCGGGTCATGACGGCGGGTCCGTCTGGCGGCCGCCTGCGCGCAATTTGTCCAACATCGCCATGCCTATCCAGTGGGCGGCAGATGCGGCGTGATACAGCGCTCTTGACTTGTATCGGACCTGGCTACCGCACCTCGTGGTCAATGTTTTGGGCGTATGCCGGTATCAGCACGGGCCTGCTGGACACCGGATTGGCATAGTGAGCCGCCGGCCGGCGAAGAACCTGCCGCCTGAGCGCTACTCACCGAAACGGGGGGTATGACGTGTCTATTCGGACTGCCAGGGCGCGCGGCGCCAGCAAGGTGCCGGGCACCGCTCGACGCACGGTACTGCTGACCGGCGCCTCCGGTGTCGTCGGGCGCGCAGTGCTGCGGCGGCTACGTGGCTTTGACGTCGTGTGCCTGGTACACCGTTCGCCGGTCTCCGGACCGGACGTCACCACGATGCCTGGCGACGTGGCCAAACCGTTGTTCGGGCTGGCCGAGCAGGCCTACGCGGAGCTGGCGGGCAGGGTCGACGCGGTCATCCACTGCGCGGCGATCACGGACTTCAACCGGACCGATGGCAGCCTCGAGGCGACGAACATTGCGGGCACCGAACGCGTGGCCGCGTTCTCCGCCGCGGCGGGTGCCGTGCTGTACCACGTCAGCACCGCATTCGTCCACACTACGGCGGACGGCGACCGCGGCCGCACCGCGATCGGCTACGCCTCGTCGAAGGCGGCCGCAGAAAAGGTCGTACGGTCCAGCGGCGTGCCGCACGTCATCATCCGGCCGTCGGTGATCATCGGCGACTCGGTCACCGGCGAGATAGCCGCATTCCAGGGCCTGCACCAGGTCGTGGCCGGCATGTTCGCGGGCATCGTGCCGATCATCCCGTTCGACCCCGGCTGGCCGATTGACTTCGTCCCCGTCGACGTGGTCGCCGACGCGATCGGCTGCATCGTCGAGAACGGGCTGAATCAGGGCGAATTCTGGATCAGCGCCGGCGAAGAGGCGCTACGCCTGGATGAGGGGGTCAGGGTCGTCGTCGACTTCGCGCGCAGCCTGGGCGTGAGCATCGACATGCCGCGGTTCGTACCGCCGGAGATGTTCGACCGGCTGATCGGCCCGGTCTTCCTCGACGCGCTGCCGGGCAAGATCCGCAGGAATGTCGTGCGGATGCTGGAGTTCTTCACGACCTACCTGCAGTCCGGACAGATCAAGCCCACCAGCCTGGACCAGCTCGTCGCTCTTGGCGCGAGGCCACTGCCCGACCAGCGCGAATCGTTGCGGAACAGCCTGAATTACTGGGCTGCGCGCAGTGGCTACGGCCAGGGCGAGACCGAACGGGTGGCCTGACATGACCGGGCCGACCAGCCGGGACCAGGTACTCGATCGCTACACAAAGCACGTGAACTCCTCGCTCGCCCGGCTGGGCCGGCTCATCGCGACGCCCGTCGAGGTGGCCGCCGCCGGGTCCAAGGTGCAGGTTTCCGACGGACATACCTACCTCGACTGCGGTGGGTTCGGGGTCTTCCTGCTCGGCCACTGCCACCCGGTCATCGTAACGGCGGTGCGCGAGCAGCTGGAGCGTAACGCCCTGGCCACGAGGCTGTTCCTCAACCCCGAGCTGGCCCAGGCGGCCGCTGACCTGGCCGCCATCACGCCGACCGGCCTGGACTACGTCTACCTGACGAACTCCGGAGCCGAGGCGACCGAGCTCGGGCTGAAGCTGGCCCGGCTGGCCGGCAAGCCACACGTGATCGCGATGGATGGCGGGTTCCACGGCAAGACGCTGGGTGCGCTGTCGGTGACCGGGCGAGCGCAGTATCGTGACCCGTTCGGCCCGCTGCTGCCGATGGTCGACTTTGTCCCGTTTGGTGATCTGGCCGCGCTGCGGGCCGTACTAACCGCCCGATCGGCGGTGCTATTGGAGCCGGTCCAGGCCGAGGGCGGTGTCCGGCTGCCGCCAGGTAATTACCTGGCGGAGGTCCGCCAGGCGTGCGACCAGGCCGGCGCGGTGATGATCCTCGACGAGATCCAGTCCGGCCTGGGCCGACTCGGCGCCTGGTGGGGCGCCGACCTCGCCGACGTCACCCCGGACGTGCTGCTCACGGGAAAGATCCTCGGCGGCGGCGTGATGCCGGTAGGCGGCGTCGTGGCGTCCGAGCCGCTGTTCGCGCCGCTGAACGCCGACCCGCTGCTGCACTCCTCCACGTTTGCGGGCAGCCCGCTGGCGGCCGCCGCGGTCACCGCGACCATCGCCACCATCAAGGCCGAGGGCCTGATCGAGCGCACCCGCGAACTTGGCCCCCAAGTCCGCGACCTCGCCGCCGCCGCCGTGACGGCGCACTGCCCGCACCTGGTGACCGAGGTACGTGGCCAGGGCCTGCTCATCGGCGTTGACTTCGTCTCGGCCGACGTTGCCACCGAGTTCCTGATCGGGCTGCTGGACGAGCACGTCATTCCGTCCTACTCGCTCAACTCCAGCCACGTGCTGCGGCTGACGCCGCCGGCGATCCTCGACGCGGCCGACCTCGACTGGCTCGCACGCGCCCTGGCTTCGGCCGCCAAGCATGTCTACCGCGTTATGTCCGCCGCCGCCTGACACCCGTCCCTGCAGCTACTGTCGCAAAGGAGATCGAATGCGCACCGTCCGCCTCCGACTGCATGTGCCGCACGAGCCAGCGAGCGACGTGTACGCAACGCTCGCCGACTTCGAGCGGTATCCAGAACTCAGCGACGCCGTCCAGAGCGTCGCCGTCACCGAGGTGTCCGAGAACCGCACGGTCTCGACCTGGGAGGTCACCTTCCGGGCCGGCCTGCTGCGCTGGACCGAGGAGGACACGTTCGACCCCGCCGTGCTGAGCATCACCTTCCGGCAGCTCGAGGGTGACGTCGCCCTCTTCGACGGCTCATGGCAATGCGCCGATGCCGAGCAGGGTTGCGAGATCGTGTTCACCGCGAGGCTCGACATGGGCATCCCGAGCCTCGCGGACGCGCTGGAGCCGATCGCGGTGCGAACACTGATCGACAACATCGTTTCGATCGTGCGCGGACTGGTCGGCAGCGCCGAGCTCGTCGCATCCGACGTGGCTGTCCCGGCGGGGAGTGGGTCATGAACCTGTTGCGCGCGGGGAGTGGGTCATGAACCTGTTGCGCGTCGAGCGAGACACCCTGGACAGCTTCATCCCGGGGCTGGACAAGTACCTCAGCGAGCTCCCGCTGCTGGAGCTGGAGAAGCCTGGCCACGGCGCGCTGGCCAAATTCCGCGAGCTGGGCGGCCCGGCACTACTGGTACCCGCCGAGTATGAGGGTAAGGGAGCCTCCTTGCTGGACGCGGGGCGCATCCAGCGAGCGGTGGGCAGCCGGTCGCCATCGCTGGCCGTGGCCACGACCATGCACCACTTCTCGGTGGCCTCCCTGGTCGAGCTGACCGCGGACGGCAACGGGTTCGAGTGGGCGATGCTGATGGCGATCGCCGAGAATTCATGGTTGCTGTCCTCCGGCTTCGCCGAGGGCAGGCCCGGTCAGCACATCCTTACACCCACTATGCGGGGCGTGCCGACGGACGGAGGCATCATCGTCAGCGGCGCGAAGAAGCCGTGCAGCCTGACCTGGTCGATGAACCTGATGAGCGCCAGCGTTGCCGTCGCCGACCTGGCTACCGGGACAGACCGGCTGGCGGTCGTGCTGATCTCGGCCGACTCCCCCGGCCTCGAGCGCGCGCCGTTCTGGCAGACTACCGCTCTTGCCGCCGCGGAAAGCGACCAGGTGACGTTGACCGAGGTGTTTGTCCCCGAGGCGCTGGTCTTCTACCCGCAAGACGGCGAGTCGATGGATCCGATCCAGGCGCGCGGGTTCGCCTGGTTCGAGCTGCTCGTGTCTGCGTCCTACCTCGGCGCCGCCACGAACTTGGCCGAGCGCGTTATCACCCGCGGCCGGGGCTCGGACGATGACCGGGCCGACCTGGCGATCGAGCTGGAGAGCGCGGCCGCGGGTCTCGAGCAGGTGGCCTGTGTAGCCGCCACTGCCGACGACAACGATGCCCTGCTTGCCCGGGCGCTCTACGCCCGGTACGCCACCGAACGGGCCGTCGAGCGCGTCACCATGCGCGCCGCCGCCCTCCTCGGCGGCATGTCATACATCGAATCACCCGACATCGCCTACCTCCTGGGTGCCACCCGCGCTCTGGCCTACCATCCCCCCTCACGCGCCGCCGCCGCCGGTCCCATCGCCCGCTACCTCGCCGGCGGCTCGCTGACCCTCTGACCCGGCGCGCAGGGGAATGATCATGGATCGCGCGACTGGGCCAGCAGCGCCCGCTCGGGCAGGTTCGGATACATCCACCTGCGGCAGCGCCGTCCCGGCCCATCCCGGCGGCGAATGCCACCCCAAGCGCGCGCTACCTTGGCCTACCGGTGTGATCGAATACCTACCAGGTGACCGGATCTCCGAGGGAGCGGATCATGGCAGACGCATCAGCACAACACCCGGCGGCGTCACCGGCAACGGTCGAGGACATCATGCATCCACCGGTGACGATGGTTGAACACAACGACCACCTGGCCGCGGCCGCCTACCTGATGAAGCGCGCGAATGCGACCGCCCTCATCGTCACGGATGCGCAGACCGGCGAGCCGACAGGCATCATCACCGATGCTGATATCTCTCACGCGGTCGCGGACGGAAAGAACCCGAATGATGTCCGGATTTATCAGGCGATGACGGCCCGCCCGACCGTGGTCAATACCACGACCAGCATCCGTGACGCGGCCAAAGTCATGGCGAGCAGGCGTTTCCGGCACTTGCCGGTCATCGGAGACCCCGGCCTGGTGGGCATTGTCGACATCACCGACGTATGCCGGGTGTTGCTCGAGGCCGACGTGTCCGAGGCAGTAGCGGCGGCAGAAGAGCCACCAGCTAGCCCGTAGTTCCATACGCGGGCGGCCGGACCGGTTGGGTCTACAGGTACGGTCTCCCAGCTGGGTTCGACGGGCAAACCGGTGACTGAACGCGGCGTGTCGCCAGCCGAGGTTTACAAACATCATGGCCCTGTCGGAGAAAGCGCCTCTGGCCTTGGTAGCGGGGGAATGTGTTTAAGCGGATTGGCGGCTGGACCAGTGATCGGCAATGCGGGTCGCGACGGCAAGTAGCAGCCAGAAGTATTTGGCGGCATTGGGATTCACCCAGGCAATGCCGATCGACACGGCGATGACCAAAACGCTTGCGGCAATGCGGTACTGGGCCGCCCCGCGTTTCCTGTGCGCTCTCGGCGGCCACCAAGTCCTTGCGGCGACCGTAAATTACCAGCAGGGTGCTTACAAGTGCCGCAGACGGCGGCGAGTCCGGTCGCATCCAGGGCCGTCCACAGGCGTTGTTAGCAAATCCGTTAGCATTGGTCAGCGAGCTTCGTGGCGCTGCTGACTGGTTGCCTCCACCGTGACTGGCCCACGTTAGCTCCAGTTGCCGGTCAGCGGCCGAGCGGTCGCTGTACCGGGTGCTGCGGCCGCTCGCCGCGCTGGGTGGAAAGTCGTGGGACAGCACTCTGGGAGGCTTGCATGGCCGATCTGCGCTTCTGCGCCTATCAGTATCAGCACCTGCCGCTGGATGCTCTGCGGGGGCGCTGGCGGGATGCCGAACGGTGCGGGTTTGACGTGCTGTGGAACTGCGACACTGTCGTGGAGCCGGATCGGCCGCGGCACACGATGTTCGACGGCCCGGCGACGCTGACCATGATGGCCGCGGAGACGAGCCGTATCCGGGTGGGGACGCTGGTCACCAGCTTGTACTTCCGGCATCCGGTGACGTTCGCCAAGGCGTCGGTGACGGTCGATCACCTCAGCGGCGGGCGGGTGGAGCTGGCGCTGGGGGTGGGTGATCCTTCGGCGGGCGCCAGGGCCGGCGGCGTGGACTGGCCGGCTGGGGAACGGGTCGCCCGGTTCGGCGAGTTCGTCGAGCTGGTGGGCTTGCTTTTGCGTCAGGAGGTGACCACCTATCACGGGCGGTTCTACCGCTGCGAGGAGGCGGAGACGGTGCCGCTGCCGGTGCAGCAGCCGCGCCCGCCGGTGACCATCGCCGCGCACGGCCCGAGGATGCTGCGCATCGCCGCCGAGCATGGTGATGGGTGGAGCTCGTGGGGCGGCTACGACATCGACACCGAGGAAGCCTTCCACGCCGTCACCGCCGACCGCAGCCACCGCTTCGATGACCTGTGCGCCGCGGCCGGCCGGGATCCCGCCTCGATCCGGCACTCCCTGGTCTGCTTTCCGCCGCTGACTCCCTGGCAGTCGGTGCAGTACTTCCAGGACATGGTGGGACGCTTCAGCGAAATCGGCATCGACGAGTTCGTCCTGTACTGGCCGCAGACCTGGAGGGCGGCTCCCCGCGAGGAGGCGGTCTTCGAGGAGGTGACCGCCACCGTGATGCCCCGGCTGCGGCCAGGTGGGAGGACCATGTAGGCGACGTTGTGATGATGAGCCGACAAGCAGGATCGTCGATCGTGTGACGTAGAAAAATGGGGCGTGTCCGGCCAATGCTAAGCACGGCCTTTGTGATCACACGCGGGCGACGCCCAGGCCCGTTGCGAACATCGTACGCGCCTGCGTCTGCGGCACTAGCTAGCTTCGGACGCTCAGCGGCCCGCGGCAGAACCTGGATCCCCACTGGTAGCCATGAGTGTCCATCGTGGCGTATAGCGGACGCGATGATTACCTCGGTGTGAATGAGTTGCATGAAGGTCGATGGTGGTCATCAGTGCAGGCCGTGACCCTGGCCCGGTCGCATGAGGTCGGTGCTGGGCGGAGAGGTTGCTGCACTTACCCGCTGTACCGGTGCCACGTTCTCCTTGGTTGCCAGGTCGCGGCCCGCCAGGCCGCGAAGTTGGCCCGGCGACCGCTTCGTTGGCAGCGCTAGCCGGTCCACTCTTCTATAACGTCCAAATCGACGAATTCCGGCGTGCTTGCAAGTATGTCACCCATCGTCGCCCGAACAGCCTGCAGCCCCTCCTGGCGGCGCGGGTCTTGCTCGCGTGCGCGTGCCTTCTCCTCGCTCTCGAACACAACCAGGGTGTAGAGCTGATCAGGGTCCTTCTGGTCCCGCATGAGTATCGTCCGC
>Ga0187780_10001683_pt1 | contig 16728 bp, 10 predicted proteins | sample 1015_Q2_SP10_20__FD_132429 | JGI IMG/M metagenome (GOLD analysis project Ga0187780, IMG submission 132429) | Tropical peat soil microbial communities from peatlands in Department of Meta, Colombia - 1015_Q2_SP10_20_MG | ecosystem: Environmental > Terrestrial > Soil > Wetlands > Peat | place... | reverse complement strand
TACAACAAGATCCAGACGCTGGACGAGCAGGCCAATGCGTTCAAGAGCCAGATCGAGGTGCAGCTGCAGCGCCGCGCCGACCTGGTGCCGAATCTGGTGGAGACGGTGAAAGGCTACGCGCAGCAGGAGGTGACGATCTTCACCGCCGTCGCCGACGCGCGCGCCAAGCTGGGCGGCGCGGTGCAGAGCGGCGACCTCCAGCAGATGGCCCAGGCCAACCAGGGGCTGACGGGCGCGCTGGGCCGGCTGCTCGCGATCTCGGAGAACTACCCGCAGCTCAAGTCGAACGAGAACTTCCGGGCGCTGCAGGACCAGCTCGAGGGGACCGAGAACCGGATCTCGACGGCGCGCGGCGACTACAACGCCGCGGTCCAGGCGTACAACACGTACATCCGGCGCTTCCCGCAGGTGATCACGGCGAAGGTGATCGGGAAGCACGAGCGGGACTATTTCGAGCTGACCACGCCGGCCGCGGCGGAGGTGCCGAAGGTGGACTTCTCGGCGCCGGCGAAGAAGGCGCAGTGATCGGAGGGCAGTGAGCAGGGACGTTGCCAGAAGGCAGGCTGTCAGGTGTTGCCAGACGTCAGGGACACGGGGCCAGTCCGGTTGCCGGTACGCGCAACTGGTCTGGCCCCTCGAGTCTTGAGGCCGGTAACCACTTCAGTACTTGGCGTCCGGGAACTGCTCCGAAGTCTTCAGACTGCGGTCTGCCGTCCCAGCATCAATCCGTGATGGCGTCCGGCAGGATGTACCGCAGCGGATCGACCGGCCGTCCGTTGACGAGCACCTCGTAGTGGAGGTGCGGGCCGGTCGACAGTCCCGTGCTGCCGACCCACCCGAGGCGGTCGCCGCGCTTGACGTGCTGGCCGACGCCGACGGCCGTCCGGGACATGTGCGCGTACTTGGTCTCGAGCCCGTAGCCGTGGTCGAGCACCACCATCAGACCGTAGCCGTTCTCCCAGCCGACCTTGACGACCCGCCCCGCCGCCGGCGCGATGATCTGCGTGCCGTACGAGGCGGTGATGTCGATGCCCTCGTGCGGCCGGTTCTCGTGCAGGATCGGATGGTACCGGATGTAGGAGAACTTGCTGGTGAGAAAGCCGGTGGTCGGCGTGATCGAGGGCGTCGCGGCCAACTGCTGCGCGTGGGAGGACAGGCTCTCGGCCGCCTCGCGGAACGAGGTCGCGAGCACGTTGGCCCGCCGGATCAGCGCGTCGAGGTCGACGTGCACGCCGAGCGCCTCGCGGCCCGCCACGCCGCCGTCGGCGAGCAAGTGCTCGCGCTCCGGCCAGGCGCCGGTGGGGCCGCCGATGCCGGCGCGCCGGACCTCCGGGCTCAACGGGTCGAGGCCGGCCACCAGCCGGACCTCGTCGTCGCGCCGCGCGATCACCGCCAGGGTGTCCGAGAGCTGCCCGACCCGTTGCCCGAGGATCTGGACCTCGCTCGACAACGCCTGGTTGGTCTTCTCGATCCGCTGGCTCCGCGACAGGTCCACGGCGTGCGACACCACGCTGTAAGTCGCGGCGAGCATCGACGCCAGCGCCACGGCTCCCACGCCCGCGGCCAGCTTCAGCACGGTCACCGAGACCTTGAGTGATCTCGTGCTGCCTGAGCCGTGAGGCACAAGAAGAACCGTCCAGTGGCGACTTGGCATCTAACCCCGGGCACTTGAAAAGACAGAAAAGTCCGGCGTGGGTCTCACGCCGGTCGAGGGGGGTCAAGCGACGCGTGCCAACATTACCACCCCGGACCCCGCGGCGTCAAGAAGAAAGATGCCACATCCTAATCCGTTGCGGACTGTCGACTTACCCTATGCTGTGACTTTCTCCAACTTGGGGAAAAGGGGCGGGATCTTGTGCGTGGCGGCCCCGGCGACGCTCGGCCGGGAGGCGAGTTCCCAGGCCTGACCGGCGCCGTGGGACCCGTCGAGTCCGAGCGCCTGCCACAGCGTGCCGGCGGCCGTCGGGACGAACGGGCCGGCGAGCACGGCGAGCCGCACCAGGCACCGTGCGAGGGCGGCGAGGGTGCTGTCGAGCGCGGCGGCGTCCCCGGACTTGGCCTGCGACCACGGGGCCTGCCGCTCGACGAACGCGTTGGCCTCGCTCACGAGGTCCCAGGCGGCGGCGGCGCCGCGGTGCAGCAGCAGCGCGTCCATCGTCTGCGCGTAGCGGGACAGCGCGGCCTCGCCGGCCCGGTCGAGGGTCGTGGATTCACCCGATGCGGGAACCGCCCCGCCGCGATAGCGCTCGAGCATGGCGAGCACGCGCGAGGCCAGGTTGCCGAACGCGTCCGCCAGCTCGGCCACGTAGCGCTCGTCGAACCGCTCGAGCGAGAAGTCGCCGTCCCCGTCGAACGGAATCTCGCGCAGCAGGAAGTAGCGGAGCGCGTCCGGGCCGTGGCGGTCGATGGCCGTGCCGAGGTCCAGGCGGACGCCCGCGGACTTGCTGAACCGCTCGCCCCCGAAGCCGATGAAGCCGTGGGCCCACACCCGCTCGGGGAGCGGCAGGCCGGCCGCCTCCAGCATCGCGGGCCACACCGCGCAGTGGTGCCGGGTGATGTCCTTGCCGATGATGTGCAGCTGGGCCGGCCAGCGCCGCTCGTACCCGTCGCCCGGGTACCCGGTGGCGGTGAGGTAGTTGGGCAGCGCGTCGAACCACACCCAGGTGCCCTGCTGCTCGCCGTCGGCGGTCTTGCGCGGGAAGGGGATGGCCCACGCCAGGCGGGCGCGGCTGACCGGGATGTCCTCGAGCCCGCGCTCGAACAGGCCGAGGATCTCGTTCCGGCGGCTCTCCGGCTGGAGGAAATCGGGGCGCTCCTGCAGCAGCCGCTGCAGGAACGGTGCGTACGTCGACAGCCGGAAGAACCAGTTGCGCTCCGCGCTCCAGGCCAGCGTGCGGGTCGGGTGCAGGACGCACTTGCCGTCCACGATCTCGTCGTCGCGCTTGAAGGTCTCGCACCCGACGCAGTACCAGCCCTCGTAGCCGCGCTCGTAGAAGTCGTCGGGCCGGCGCGCGAAGATCCGCTCGATCAGCGCCCGGACGCCGGCCTCGTGGGCCGCGTCGCTGGTGCGGATGAACTGGTCGTAGGAGATGCCCAGGCGCGCCCACATCGCCTTGAACGCCTCGGCGAGCTCGTCGACGAGAGCCTGCGGCGCGATGCCGCGCTCCTGGGCGGCCTGCGCGACCTTCTGGCCGTGCTCGTCCATGCCGATGAGGAAGTGCACGTCGTCGCCGCGGAGGCGCCGGTACCGGGCGACGGCGTCGGCGCCGATCTTCTCCAGGGCGTGGCCGAAGTGCGGCTCGCCGTTGGCGTAGTCGATCGCGGTCGTGAGGTAGAAGCGCCGCCCGCCGGATTCCGACCCGGCCCGAGTGTCGTCGCTCACGGGCGGCGGCGGCGCCGGCGCCGTCCGCCGCGGCGGCCGCGGCGGCGCTCGCCCCGGGCGGGTGCGGCTTCGCTCGCGGCGGCCGGCGGCGGAGCGGGCGCGGGCGGCTCGGGCGGCGGCGTCAAGGCCGGCTCCGCCACGGCGGCGGCTCCCTCGGTCTCGCGCTTGAGGTCGGCGAGCGGCAGGGTGCGCGAGGTGCCGTCCTCCGCCCGCAGCGTCACCCGCTCCCGGAAGATGTCGATGCTCACGACCTTCTCGGTGCCGTGCGCCGTGGCCAGCGTCTTGCCCTCCTTGGGGAAGCGCTTGCGCGAGGCCACGTAGAAGTCGTGCTCGAAGCGCAGGCAGCAGAGCAGCCGGCCGCACGGGCCAGAGATCTGGGTCGGGTTGAGGCTGAGCCGCTGGTCCTTGGCGATCTGCAGGCCGATGGGCCGCAGCTCCGGCAGCCAGGTGCAGCACAACTGGCGCCCGCACCGGCCGATGCCGTCGAGCCGCTTCGCCTCGTCGCGCACGCCGATCTGGCGGAGCTCGATCCGGGTGCGGAACAGGGAGGCGAGGTCGCGCACCAGGTTCCGGAAGTCGACCCGCCGCTCGGCGGTGAAATACACGGTGAGCTTGTTGCGGTCCCACTGCCACTCGGCGTCCGCGACCTTCATCTCCAGGCCGTGCGCGGCGGCCCGCTCCCGCGCCTTGCGGCGCACGTCGTCCTCGACGCGTCGCAGCTCGTCCGCGACGCGGGTGTCGGCGGACGTCGCCCGGCGAATCACGCGGCGCTCGGCCTGCGGGGCCGCGGCGGCCGGCCGGTCGGGCGCGGGCTCCCGCGGCGGCTCGGCGGGCGTGGAAGCGTCGGACCGCTCTCCGCCTTCCGGCGCCGCGGCCCGCATCGCGCACCGCTCGCACTTGGTGGAGGCGGCGGCCCCGGTCGCCGAGACGTGGCCGAGGTCCAGGCCGCGGTCGGTCTCCACGATGACCGGCTCCTCGGGCCTGAGGGGCTCGGGCTCGTGCCAGCGGAAGTACGCCTTCCGGTTGCCCTTGAAGCGGATTTCGACGAGCTGTGCGGGCACGGCTAGGCTTCCTCGAACTTGCCCATCCTCAGGTACTTGTCGGCGCGGCGCGTGAGCAGCTCGTCGGTCGGGATGCCCGTCAGCTCCGCGAGGTGGCGCTCGAGGGCGGTGCCCAGCGCCTCGACCGCGCCGCCGGGGTCGGCGTGCGCCCCGCCGGGCGGCTCGGGCACGACCTCGTCCACCAGCCCCATCGCGAGCAGGTCCGGGGCCGTGAGCCTGAGGGCCTCGGCCGCGCGCTCCTTGAGCGCCGCGTCGCGCCACAGGATCGCGGCGCACCCCTCCGGAGAGATGACCGAGTAGATCGCGTTCTCGAGGATCAGGACGCGGTCCCCGACGGCCAGCGCCAGCGCGCCGCCGGAGCCGCCCTCCCCGACGATGGCGACCACGATCGGCGTCCTGAGGACCGCCATTTCCTCGATGTTGCGCGCGATGGCCTCGGCCTGCCCGCGCTCCTCGGCGCCCAGCCCCGGGTGGGCGCCGGGCGTGTCGATCAGCGTGACGATCGGCAGGCGGAACCGCTCGGCCAGCTGCATGAGGCGCAGCGCCTTGCGGTAGCCTTCGGGGTGGGGCATCCCGAAGTTGCGCTTCAGGTTCTCCTTGATGTCGCGGCCCTTCTGCTGTCCGATGACCACGACGCTGCGGCCGGCCAGGCGGCCGAGCCCGCCGACGATGGCCGGGTCGTCACGGTACAGCCGGTCGCCGTGGAGCTCGAGGAAGTCGCCGACCAGGCCGTTGATGTAGTCGAGCGCGTAGGGGCGCCGCGGATGGCGGGCCACCTGGACGCGCTGGTAGGGCGTCAGGTTGCGGTAGATCTCGGTCCTCAGCTCGGCCAGCTTGGCCTCGAGGGGCGCGATCTCGCGCCCCACGTCGAGCGAGCGCTGGCTGGCCAGGCGCTTGAGGTCCTCGATCTGGCGCTCGAGCTCGGCGATGGGCTTCTCGAAGTCCAGGGCGAGTGCTGTCGCCATCCGGCTACCCTGCCTTCACGAGAGTGACCGCGTCCCGTCCCAGGATGTCCCGCAGCGCGCCCAGCAGGTCCTCCTCCAGCGCGACGGTGAGGCTGCGCGAGCGCAGCCGCACGAGGTCGCGGCCGGTGCCGTCCTCGCTCCACTCCACGACCACCGGCGCGGGGCCCGGATGCGCCGCGCACAGCGCCGCCACCGCGCGCGCCGCTTCGCCGTTCCGGCCCGGGTGCGCGGACCAGCGCAGCGCCACCCCGATGCGGCCCGAGGCCTTGAGGTCGGCCAGGGACAGCGCGTCCTCCACGATGAACGGCGCGTCCTCCTCGCCCCGGTCGCGCGCCGAGTAGCCGCCCACGAGCAGGTAGGCGCCGTCGGCCGCGATCACCTTGGCGAGCTTGCCCCAGGCCTCGGGGAACACCAGGCACGTCGCGGTGCCGTGGAAGTCCTCGATCACCAGCTTGGCCCACTCCGCGCCGGAGCGCCGGGCGATCTGGCGCCGGACCGCGGTGACCACCGCCGCGACCGCGAACTTCTCGCTCGACCAGCGTCCGAGGTCGGCGGTGGTGTGCGTGCCGAACAGCGCCGCCTCGTCGGCGTAGCGGTTGAGCGGGTGCCCGGAGACAAAGAATCCCACCAATTCCTTCTCGCGCGCAAGGCGCTCGGCCTCGGTCCACTCGGGCACCGACGGCAGCGGGGGCCGCGCGGCCTCCCCGGGGCCCGCCTGCGGCCGCGCCGGGGACGGGGCCGCCTCGCCGAACAGCGTGCCCTGGCCCGCCGCGGTCTCGGCCTGCTTGAGGGCCGCCTCGGCGAGGACGCCGTCCACGGCGGCGAACAGCTGGGCCCGGTGGCCGCCGAGCGCGTCGGTCGCGCCCGACGCGACCAGGGCCTCGAGCACCCGCTTGTTGCAGACCCGGTGGTCGACCCGGGTCGCGAGATCGGCGAGCGAGGTGAACGCGCCGCCCGCGGTGCGCGCGGCGATCACCGCGTCGATGGCCCCGCGGCCGACGTTCTTGATCGCGCCGAGGCCGAAGCGGATCCGCCGGTCGCCGATCACGGTGAAGTGCCACCCCGACTCGTTGACGTCGGGCGGCAGCACCTCGATGCCGAGCGCGCGGCACTCGGCGATGTACGGCACGACCTTGTCGGTGTCGCCGATGGCCGAGGAGAGCAGCGCCGCCATGAACTCGGCCGGATAGTGCGTCTTGAGCCACGCGGTCTGGTAGGCGACGATCGAGTAGGCGACCGCGTGCGACTTGTTGAATCCGTAGCGGCCGAAGGTCTGGATCTGGGCGGCGATCTCCTCGATCACCTTCTTCTTGTGGCCGCGCTCGACGCAACGGGTCACGAACTTGCCCAGCTCCTTGTCGATCAGCTCCTGGATCTTCTTGCCCACGGCCTTGCGGAGCACGTCGGCCTCGGCCAGGGAGAAGCCCGCGAGCAGGCTCGCGATCCGCATCACCTGTTCCTGGTAGACGATCACGCCGTAGGTGGGCTCGAGGATCTCCTGCAGCTCCGGCAGCGCGTAGCGGACCGGCTCCTCGCCGCGCTTGCGGCGGATGTAGACCAGGTGCATCCCGCTGTCGAGCGTGCCCGGCCGCACCAGCGCGTTGGCGGCCACCAGATCGTCGAACCGGTCGCAGCGCATCCGCTGCAGCATGTCGGTGGCCAGGCTGGACTCGAACTGGAACACGCCGGACGTGCGCCCGGTGCGGAGCATCGCGTAGACGGCCGGATCCTCGAGGTCGAGGGCGTCGACGTCGACGTCCACGCCGTGCCGCGCGCGGATGGTCTCCACCGCGCGGCGGAGGATGGTGAGGGTCGTGAGGCCGAGGAAGTCCATCTTCAGCATCCCGACCTTCTCGAGCCCCACCATGTCGTACTGGGTGATGATGGCGTCGTCGGCCGCGCCGGCGCCGGAGGCCTTCCCGGTCATCGTGCACACCGGCACGTAGTCGGTGAGCGGGCCGGGCGCGATGACGATGCCGGCGGCGTGCACCGAGATGTGGCGGGACAGTCCCTCGATCCCGCTGCCGAACTCCACCACCTTCTGGTAGGTGGGGTTGTGCGCCACCATCTCCTTCAGCTCCGGCACCTTCTCGGCGGCCTCGCGCAGGGTGAGCGAGTAGGCGGGGCCGCTGGGGATCAGCTTGGTGAGGCGGTCCGCGTCGCCCGGCGGGACGCCGAGCACGCGCGCCACGTCCTTCACCGCAGCGCGGGCCTTCATGGTGCCGAAGGTGACGATCTGCCCGACCGACGCGCGGCCGTAGCGCTCGCGCACGTACTCGATCACCTCGCCGCGGCGCTCCTCGCAGAAGTCGACGTCGATGTCGGGCGGCGAGATGCGCTCGGGGTTGAGGAACCGCTCGAACAGCAGGTCGAACTTGAGGGGGTCCACGTTGGTGATGCCGAGCGCGTAGGAGACCAGCGAGCCGGCCGCCGAGCCGCGGCCCGGGCCCACCGGGATGCCGCGCTCGCGCGCCCAGCGGATGAAGTCGGCCACGATGAGGAAGTAGCCCGCGTAGCCGACCTTGGTGATCACGCCCAGCTCGTAGTCGAGCCGCTCGCGCACCGCGGGCGGCAGCGGGTCGCCGTAGCGCCGCCGCGTCCCCTCCTCCGCCAGCGCGATCACCAGCTCGTTGTCGCTGGCGTACTCGGCCGGTCGCGGGAACTCGGGGAGGAAGAACCGCTTCTCGAAGTCGAACTCGCACCGCTCGGCGATGCGCTGGGTGTTGGCGAACAGGTCGTCGCGCGCCGGGAAGGCGCGCCGCATCTCTTCCTCGGACTTGACGTAGCTCTCGCTGCCCTGGAACCGGAACCGCTTCGGGTCGTTCAGGTCCTTGCCGGATCGGATGGCCAGCAGCACGTCGTGCGCCGCGGCGTCCTCCCGGGTGAGGTAGTGCGCGTCGTTGGTCGCGACGACGCCCAGCCCGAGCTCCTCGGCCAGGCGGAACACCCCCTGCTGCACGCCCGGCTCCTCGGGCAGGCCGTGATTCTGCACCTCGAGCCAGTACCCGCCCTCGCCGAAGGTGCGCGCGTGCCACTCCGCCGCCTCCTTCGCGCGGTCGTACGCGCCCTGGCGGAGCCACAGCGCCACCTCGCCGGAGAGGCAGGCCGAGAGGCAGACGAGGCCCTCGGCGTGGCGCTCCAGCGTCTCGCGGTCCACCCGCGGGCGGCGGTAGTAGCCCTCGACGTAGCCGATGGAGGAGAGGCGGACGAGGTTCTTGTAGCCGACGCGGTCCTTGACCAGCAGCACCAGGTGCGCGTACGCGGCGGGCGCGTCGGCCGGCTTCTCCCGGGCCTGCCGCGGGCCGAACGCCATGTACGCTTCCATCCCGATGATCGGACGGATCCCCGCGGCGCGCGCCTCCTGATGGAACTGCCAGGCGCCGAACATGTTGCCGTGGTCGGTGATGGCGAGGCTGTCCATCCCCAGCGCCTTCACCCGGGCGATGAGGTCGCTGATGCGGTTGGCGCCGTCGAGGAGCGAGTACTCGGAGTGCGTGTGGAGGTGCGCGAAGGCCATCGTTTCGGGCAAGCTAGCGGCGCCCTCCGGGGCTGTCAAAGACGAGCGCGTTCCATCTTGACAGCGGCTGGCCCGGCCACGAGCGTACGCGAAGACCTGGTAGGGAGCATCGTGGCCCCAGTGCGGCGCGCGGCGCGCGCCTCCCGCGTTCCGGCAGTCCTCCTCCTGGCCGCGCTCGGCGGCACGGCCGCCCGGGCGCAGCAGCGCCCGGTCGGACCGACGGTCCGGTTCCTCGACGCGCTTCCAGCGGCGGAGCAGGCGCGGCTGATCCAGGACCCGACGGCCGCGCGACTGGTCGCCGTGACGCGCGACCTCGACGGGACGCCGGTCGCGCACGTCGTGGTCCGGCTGCGCGGCGGCGACGCCGCGGCACTGGAGCGGCTCGGCGCCCGGCTCGGCACGCGGGTGGGCGGGCTGGTGAACGCGCGGGTCCCGCTCGCGGCGCTCGGCCCGGTGCTGGCCGACCCGTCGGTGGCGGCGGTGTACGGCGCGCGGCGGTGGCCCGCGATCGGCGGCGCGCGGAGCGCCGGCGACGCGGGGATCGACAACGACGTGGGCACCGCGGACATCGGCGTGGCGGGGCTGCGCCGCATGCTCGGTCCCGACCGCTTCACCGGGTCGGTCGGCCGCGGGGTGATCGTGGGGCTGGTCGACACGGGCGTGGACTTCACCCATCCCGACTTCCTGGTCGATTCGCTGGGCCGCTCCCGGATCCTGTGGCTGTGGGACCAGACGCTGCCGGGCGCGGGGCCCGGCGTGGTCGGCGGAACGACGTTCGGCTACGGCGTGGAGTGCGTGCAGGCGAGCCTCACGGCGGCCGGCTGCGCCTCGCGCGACAGCGTCGGCCACGGGACCCACGTGCTCGGGACCGCGGCGGGAGACGGCAGCGCGACGGGGAACGGGCAGCCGGCGGGCCAGTTCGCCGGCGTGGCGCCCGGGGCGGACCTGATCGTCGTCAAGACCACGTTCCTCTCCGGCGACGTGGTGGACGGCGTCAACTACATCTTCAGCCGCGCCGCGCAGCTCGGCCGGCCGGCGGTGGTCAACCTCAGCCTCGGCGCGCAGTGGGGCCCGCACGACGGCACGCTGCCCGAGGAAGAGGAGCTCGATTCGCTGGCGGGACCGGGGCGGATCGTCGTGGCCGCCGTGGGCAACGCGGGGGACAACGGGAACGCCGCGCCGGCCGTGACGGCCGACGACCTGCACGCGTCCGCGCTGGTCAAGACCGGGCAGCAGGTCGCGTTCACGCTGACGGTGCCGCCGTACGTGCCCGCGCCCGGATCGAACAACGACTACGTCGTGCTGCAGCTGTGGTACGCCGGGTCCGACAGCATGACGGTGAGCGTCGACCGGCCGGACGGCTCGACGGTGACGGGGCCGGTCGGCGCCTCGGTCAGCCTGGACTCCACCGACGGGTGGGTCCACATCGAGAACGGTCCCGGCACCACGGTCGCCGAGACCCGGGACTATCTCGGGCTGATCGTGCTGGGCGATCTCGGCACGGCCGCGGCGCACCCGCCCGCCCCGGGGACCTGGACCATCCGCGTCAGCGCCGTGGCGTCGTCGAGCGGCCGGCCCGTGCACCTGTGGATCGCGGAAGCGGCGCTGGGCGCGGAGGGCTCCGCGCAGGGGATCTCGCTGGTGAGCGGTGCGAGCAACCGCTACCTGGTGGCGACGCCGGCCACGGCGACCCGGGTGCTGGCCGTCGGCGCCTACGTGACGCGCCTCAAGTGGCGGGACGTGAACGGGGAGCCCCAGCAGTACAGCAACCGAGAGGCGCTGGGCGACCTGGCGTGGTTCTCGGGCCCGGGACCGCGGCGGGACGGCGTCCAGAAGCCGGACCTCACCGCTCCGGGGCAGGGCGTCGCGTCGGCGCTCTCCGGCGCGGCGACGGCGCCCGCCGGGCGGGTGATGCAGGACGGCCGCCACTGGATCCTCGAGGGCACGTCGATGGCGGCGCCGTTCGTGACCGGCGCCGTGGCGCTGCTGCTGGAGCGCGACGCGCGGCTCACTCCGGAGGCCGCGCGCACGCTGCTGGTGGGCGCGGCGCGCATCGACAGCTTCGCCTGGCACCCCTACGACGGCCGCGCCAACGGCGCGCCCAACGCGTCGTGGGGCTACGGCAAGCTCTCCGTGCCGGCCGCGCTCAACGCGCTGAGCTCCGCGATGCTCGGCCCGGGCGGCACGATCAACCTCTCGGAGAACCCGGTTCGCGGCTCCTCGGTGGTCATCCACGTGTCCAGCCCGGCGGTGCGGGCCGCGATCTACACCTACAACGGAGCGCTGGTGCGCGAGCTCGGCGCGGCGCCCGCGGGACGGCTGCAGTGGGATCTCACGGCGGCCGACGGGCGCCCCGTCGTCAACGGCGCGTACCTCCTGGTGGTGGATCTCGGCGGCACGGTCCTGCGCCACCGCCTCTACGTCGCGCGGCGGAGCCCGTGACGCGGCGCGCGGCGGCCTTCGTGGTGGTGGTCGCGGCCCTGGGTGCGGCGGCACCGGGCGCCCGCGCCCAGGCCACCGGCACGACCTCCGGCGCCGTGCTGGCGATTCCCGCCACGACGCGCCAGCTCGGGCTGGGCGGTGCGTATACCGCGGTCATCGGCGATATCGGCAGCGTCTTCGTCAACCCGGCGGGGCTCGCCCCGATCCGCTCGGTGGCGCTGGGGATGAGCTACCAGCGCTATCTGCTCGGCTCCGATCTCGTGGCCGGGGCCGCCGCGTTCGGCCTGGGGCGCTTCGTGATCGGCGTGGGGGCGAATCTGCTGGACTTCGGCGGGGACACCGTGTACCGCCCGGACCCGGCGTTCGGCGGCGACCGCGGCATCGCCGATCCCGGCGGGGCGATGGCCGCGGCCTACAGCGCCGAGGCCGTCGGCTCGGTCGCGTACCGGCTGGGGATGTTCGCCATCGGCGTCAACGCGAAGTACCTCGCGGAGCACATCTCGGTCCCCGACACCACGGTGTACGACGCGTCGGGGCTCGGATTCGACGCGGGCGCCGCCCTCGCGTTCTTCGACATCGCGGCGCTGGGCGTGGTGGTGCAGAACCTGGGCGGCGACCTCAAGACCGACACGCGGACGGGAGCGCCCCTGCCGCGGACCGTCCGCGCCGGCTTCTCGCTCAACATCGTGGACCCGCAGGGCGTGCCGCGGCTGATGGTGGTCGGCGACTGGGTCTCGCCGCGCGGGACCAGCAGCTATTTGGCGTTCGGCGTCGAGGGCGGCGTGGTGGCGGACGGGATCGGACTGCTGGGCCGGGCGGGCATCGCGACCGGCGCCGCTCCCACCGACCAGAAATCGCTGGTGTTCGGCGGGACCCTGGTGTTCCACCGGCTCCAGCTGGACTACGGGTACGAGGGCTTCAGCAGCCTCGGGGGCGGCACGTCGCGGTTCGGCGTGAGGTGGTCGCCGTAGGCGGGCGGCTCCGGACGCTCCGGCGGGTCGTCGCGGCGCTGCTGGTCCTCGTGGTGGCCGGCGGCGCCGTCGCGTGGTGCGTGAGCCGCGACGTCCGCTACGTGGCGCGCGCGGCGGTCGAGGAGGCGCTGATCCTGGTGCGGCGGCGGCCGATCGCCGCCGTCGTCGCCGACCCGGCGACCGATCCGGCGACGCGCGCCAAGCTCGAGCTGGTGCTCGCGGTGCGCGGCTTCGCCGCCGGCTCGCTGCACCTCGCCGCGCGGCGGACGTACACCACCTACTCCCGGATACGGCGCGACACGCTGGTGCTGGTCCTCAGCGCGAGCCGCTCGGACCGGCTCGAGGAGCTGACCTGGTCCTGGCCGGTCGTCGGCCGGGTCCCCTACCAGGGGTTCTTCCACCGCGACGAGGCGCTGGAGGAGGCGCGGCGCCTCGAGCGGCGCGGGATGGACACCTACCTGCGCGTCTCCAACGCCTATTCGACGCTGGGCTGGTTCAACGATCCGCTGCTGTCGACCATCGTGCGCGAGGACTCCGTCGACCTGGCGGCGACGGTGATCCACGAGATCCTGCACAACACGATCTGGGTCAGGGGCAGCGTGCCGTTCAACGAGTCGCTGGCGGACTTCGTCGGCTTCCGCGGCGCGGAGGCGTTCTTCCTCGCGCGCGGCGACCACCGCAACGCCGAGCGCGCGGTGGCCCGCTGGCAGGACGAGATCCGGCTCGAGCACTTCTTCGACTCGCTGGCGGCGCGGCTCGAGCGGCTGTACGCGCAGGGCCTGCCCGGGCCGGCGCTCGGGGAGCAGCGCCAGGGGATCTTCGCCGCCGCGCAGGCGGACCTGGCCGGGCCGTTCGGGCAGACGCTGCGGACCATCGACGGCCGCTGGCTCGCGCGCCGGCCGCTGAACAACGCGGTGGTGATCGCGGCGCGGCTCTACCGGACGCATCTCGATCGCTTCGAGGAGCTGCTGGCGGAGGAGCACGGCGACCTGGTGCGCACCATCGGCGTGGTGCGCGACCGGGTGGCGGGCGCGGGCGATCCCTGGGTGGCGCTCGGCGTGGCGCCGGGCCGCTAGCCGCCCGTCAGGAAGGCGAGTCGGGCTTCGTCTGCCGGAACCGCCAGCGCGCGAGCGGGTTGGACGCGATGGCGAGGATCTCGGGATCGACCACGCCCGCGGCGAGCGGCCGCGCGATGGCCTGCGCCAGGTGCCGGTGCAGGGCGGCGGCGTCGCCCGCATACCTCCACGTCCCGAGCACGTCCGCCGGCTCGGCCGGATCGGCGACCTGCGCCAGCGCGAACGCGTAGCCGCTCCGCCACCGGTCCAGGCGCGCCACGTGGTGCCCCCACTCCCGGCCTCCCGCGTTCCAGACGGTCACGAGCAGCGGGTGGTCCGCCGGATCGAGCGCCGCCACCGGCAGCGGCTGCGCCCCGAGCGCGCGGGCCACCGCGGTGGCCAGCGGCTCGTCCTCCGGCGTCGCGGCCGCGCACACGGCGGGACACCATTGCATCGACTGCACCAGGCCCACCAGCGAGCGGAGGCAGGAGGCCAGCAGGGCCGGAACGCCGTCCGACTGCGGCGCCGTCGCCTGCGGATCGGCCCCGGCGTCGAGCAGGACGCCTCCGGTCTCGGCGAAGGCCCGCTCCCGGGCGGTGAACCGCCGCGGCTTCTTCCCGCCGAGGGTGGCGGCGCGCCGGGTCGCCGCGACTTCGCGCTCGGCTTCGCGCCGCGGCACGTCGTGCTCGGCGGACTGCTGCGCGCCCTCGAACGCGACCTCGGCGGCGTCGAACTGGCCGGCCGCGCGCAGGATGTGTCCGCGCAGCATCAGCGTGTCGGTGTGCGGCTCGAGGGCGAAGGCCCGGTCGAGCACCAGCAGGGCGCGCGCGTACTCGCCGGCGCGGTACGCCGCGTACGCCATCTCGTGCCAGGCGAGGGCCAGGTTGCCGTCGATCTCGATCGCTTCCTCGAGCGCGGCGATGGCGTCGCGCGTCCGGCCCAGCTCCGCGAGCGCGGCGCCCTTGATCGCCCGCGGCATCGCGGCGTCGGGGCCGAAGTGGTCCTCGGCCCGCATCGCCAGCTCCAGCGCGTCGTGGAGGCGCCCGTCGCGGCGCAGCAGCTCGAACAGCTCGAGCCACCCCGAGCGCAGCTCCGGGTCGGCGGTGAGCGCCGCGCGGTAGGCCTTCTCGGCCTCCTCGGCCTTGCCCTCGCGGCTGTACCAGCGCGCCTTGGCGAGGCCTTCCTCTCCAGGCTTGAAGCGGAACACGGCATACGACGAGGTGAGGCGCATAGTCGGGCGAGGAAGAAGATACAGGCCGCGGGCGATGCGGCCAGTCCGGCGTGAGCCCGCGCTGGCCCGCCGGGTCGGCGGGCGCTACCTTGTGCCAACGATGATCTCCCCTCTCACCGCCTTCGTCGAGCGCGAGCGGCCCCGGCTGCTCGCGGATCTCTCTGAGTGGCTCAGGATCCCGAGCATCAGCGCGCAGCCCGAGCACGCGGCCGACTGCGGCAAGGCGGCCGCCTGGATCTCCACCCGCCTGCAGCGCCTGGGCTTCAGCGTCGAGACCCTGCGGACCGGCGGGCATCCGATTCTCTGGGCCGTCGGGCCGCAGGTGCCGGGGGCGCCGACTGTCCTGTGCTACGGGCACTACGACGTGCAGCCGCCGGACCCGATCGACGAGTGGGTCTCGCCGCCGTTCCAGCCCACGGTGCGCGACGGAAACCTCTACGCGCGCGGCGCGGCCGACGACAAGGGCCAGGTGTTCACCGTGGTCGCGGCGCTCGAAGGGCTCAAGGCCACGCAGGGGTCCTTCCCGGTCAACCTCCGGTTCCTGATCGAGGGCGAGGAGGAGACCGGCTCGAAGGGACTGACCGACCTCCTGACGCGCGAGCCGGAACGGACCCGCGCCGATGCCGTGCTGGTGACGGACGTGAGCTTCGTCGCGCCGGGACGGCCGAGCGTGGATGCGGCGCTGCGCGGCATGATCCACGCCGAGATCCACGTGCGGACCCTGAAGGCGGATCTCCACAGCGGCACCTACGGGGGCGCCGCGCCGAACGCCATCGAGACGCTGTGGCACCTGCTCGAGAAGCTGAAGGGCGAGGACGGGCGGATCCGGATCCCGGGCTTCTACGACCGGGTGAGGCGACCCACGGCGGCGGAGCTCAAGGCGTGGCGGTCGCTGCCCGTCACGGAGAAGGGGTTCCGGGAGGAGGCCGGGGCGAGAGCGCTCAACGGCGAGAAGAAGTTCGGGTTCCTCGAGCGGATCTGGGCGCGGCCGACCTTCGAGGTGCACGGGATCGTGGGCGGGTACACCGGCGCAGGGAGCAAGACGGTGATTCCCGCCGAGGCCACCGCGAAGATCTCGCTGCGCCTCGTGCCCGATCAGCGCGCGAAGGACATCGCGGCGCGTCTGGTCAGGGCCGTCAAGCGAGTGGCGCCGAAGTACGCCGAGGTGAAGACGACCGTGTTCGCGGCCGTCGATCCCGCACAGACGAGGCTGGACTCGCGCGCGTATCGCGTTCTGGACCGGGCGTTCCGGGAAGTGTGGGACCGGGGGAGCGCGCCGATCCGCGACGGCGCGTCGATCCCGATCGTGCCGCTGCTCCAGCAGCGGAGCGACGCGGTGCTGGTCTGCGGCGTCGGGCTGCCCGACGACCGTCTGCATGCGCCGAACGAGAAGCTCACGCTCGAGCAGATATGGAAGGGCGTCGTGCTGTTCGGGCGGTTTTTCGAGATGATGGGGGAGGATGAGAAGTAGGCAGCCCGCAGGAAGCGGCGTGCGGCTCGCAGCCGCCCCGTCCCCTGACTCCCCTGCCACTCTCTACTTCGTGGGCCCGCGTCGCATCCGCGCCGGATCCGGCCTGCCGTAGCGCTCCTCGGCCCACGGGTCGCCGCGCATGTGGTAGCCGTTCTGCTCCCAGAACCCCGGCCAGTCGCCCTCCATCAGCTCCAGGCCTCGCACCCACTTCGCCGACTTCCAGAAGTACAGATGCGGCACCAGCAGGCGCGCCGGGCCGCCGTGCTCGGGGAGCAGCGGCTCCCCCTCGAAGTGGGTCGCGACGAGGTTGGCGTCGCGGGCGAGATCTGACAGCGGGAGGTTGGTGGTGTAGTCCTCGTCCGCGTGCACCAGCACGTGAGAGGCGCCCGGCCGCACGCCCGCGCGCTCGAGCAGGAGCTGCACGGGCACGCCCGAGAACCGGTTGTCGAAGCGCGACCAGGTGGTCACGCAGTGGATGTCGCACAGCACGTCCCGCTTGGGGAGTCTCGCGAACTCCGCCCACGTGATCTCGAAGGGGCGCTCCACTTCCCCGAATACCCGGAAGGTCCACCGTCCCGGGTCCGCGCGCGGCACCCGGCCGTAGTGCAGCACCGGCCATTTCGCCGTCTGGAT
>Ga0187780_10001681_pt1 | contig 16738 bp, 17 predicted proteins | sample 1015_Q2_SP10_20__FD_132429 | JGI IMG/M metagenome (GOLD analysis project Ga0187780, IMG submission 132429) | Tropical peat soil microbial communities from peatlands in Department of Meta, Colombia - 1015_Q2_SP10_20_MG | ecosystem: Environmental > Terrestrial > Soil > Wetlands > Peat | place... | reverse complement strand
AAGGTTGAATTGATCATTAATCTCAAAACTGCCAAGGCGCTCGGCATCACCGTCCCGCTCCCCTTATCCGGCCGTGCCGACGAGGTGATCGAATAAGCGTTTACTAGTGCGATGCACTATGTCGCCTTTTGGCACAAAGCGGACATGCCAATCGCGCTGACGAATGTCCGCTTTCCGGGGCAAAGCGGACATCGATTGCGCGATGCTCGGATGCGAGGTGCTCCTCGCGGCTACGCACGCAGTAGCACGTGGAACCTTGCAGAGTGAGGGTTTGAGAGTAAGAGTTTGATTTGGCAGTTCATGGCTGATTCGCGTCCGGTCCTGTCGTCAACGCGGCCAGGCAAATTTTCGTAATTGAATTCAGTACGTAGCTCGCTCTGCACAAAGATCGTAAAATGATCCCCGCTGATTGGCTGAGAAAAAAGATCACCGTCGCCGAAGCTGAAGCCGATAATCCGGGCATCACCGATGAGAGCGCGATACGCTATCTATGGGCTACTCGGCCCTTTGGCTTTCTGAACCGCGAGTGGGAAACCTTAAAAGCTGCAATGAAGCATGGCGATGAACTTTGGACTTTCATCAGTCCTGCGGCTTCCTGGCAACAACTCGCAGGTCGTATGGGCGTTGCTTTGCTGCGAGATGGCAAGGTTATTGAAGTAATCGTGACCGCAATAAATTGACGTGCTCAATAAGCAAGCCTCAGCCGACTCCAGAGAACGAGGCAATTAAATCTGATCGTGATCGGCAACGTCATCGAAAACACTTTCGGCCCGTGAGGAAGCTACACAATTCGCTCCCGCGACAATGCGCGGTTAGGAACGACCTGCGCTAAGGTCAAAACCCGAGCCCGGCAGATCGACCGGAACGTGATGTCCGTCACATAAAGCCTGACTGGCGCGAATGTACTTGTGCCGGTCGCTGGGCGTCCCTAAGCAGCCGGCAGAAGTGCGAGTGGCCCCGGCACCTTCGCTCCCAATTTTGGTCCGGGGCCACACCTTTCGCTGTGCGTTAGGCGGGGCTAGGCGGCGGTTCGTCCCCCCTTACCGGCCGCCCAGCCTGAGGCAGCAACAAACTCCCCAGCCCCGGTACAGGTTGCGTACTGAGGACTGGGGGTTTGTTTGTGGCGTCGATGGGCTTAATCCGTATCCAATAAGATGTTTAAAAGACGTGGCTTTTGGGTGACAAGTCCACGCGGCGAATTTCACAAGATGACTGAGCGCCGCTTCTCGCCGTCCTGGACTGTTGAAACATCGATGCCTCCTATAACCGACCAAAGTCATCGTCCCCGTTCTTATCCACAGCTTAGTGACCAGCGCGAAGGCTGTTGCATTTTGGTGCGGCTATTTAACATGGCGACGCACTTCAGTTGGCGACACAAGTTATGAGGGGACAACCATGACCACTGGCGCTCCGGTAAGGTTCGCGGAGGACAAGTCATCAGAACTAGAAGGCAGGGAAAATATCCAGAAACTTGCACGTCCCGAGAGTAGCGATCATAGCGATCAGGAGACGTCGACCGAAGATTTCGGCACCTTGCTACGCCAGGTATCAAAAACTCCGATGGACGAACTTGACAATCTCATTGTTGAGCTTCAAACACTGCGAAGAAGACTAACGGCGGATCGTGATCGCATTCAACGCGACATCGAGACCTACGCGGGCCTGAGCCAGCATGTAATGCAACTAACTACGATTATCACCGACAGTGTGAAAAATCTCCCGACCTCTCCCGGTATCAGTCCGTAGGGAGAGACCGTTGCGCCCGAGCAGCTCTACTGGCGAGGCGGATTGCGGTCGGCTCAATAGCTTCGTGGTGACTTTCAGACCTCTCGGTGTTCCGCACATTTGCGCAGGCGCAACAACGCAACTTCCCTGAGTCGGTGCGGAACGTACTTCAATCCGTTATTAAGGATAACGGCGGACGGCCGAATAGGTCGGACGCGGGGCTCCTATCTGCGTTTGGCTGGGCGCGGCAGTCACCGGTTAAACGCATGGGGGCGCCCCAGCCGGTCTGAAGATCAGTCGAGTTCCGCCATTCGTGTGAATTCGTTAGAACGCGCGTTCATGTGCCGCCTATGGTTCTGGGAAGAGCTTAATCAGCCGAATGAGCGGCGGAACCCGAGGTCATCCTCCCCGAGCACGAACTATGCTGACGTTTACGAAGTCTTGATCTGCTAGGCCAACGTGACCGAGGGGGCGGCACGATGACTGCGACGGAAATCTTCCTTATTTCTGTGCTCGCGTTCCTGGCCACAGCCTTGATCTGGGCTCGTTTGCGGCGCGATGGATGGCGTGGATGAATGCGAGGCGCGTCAATCAAGAAAAAGGGGGAGTCATGCGCCAGTTTGTACTAGCACTCGCAACAATCATCACGGTCGCGACGATTTCGACGGCTGCCCGCGCTGACATGGTCGGCGCTGCTGCTGGCGCGGGCTCGGGGCTACTGGTTGCGGGCCCTGTTGGAGCGGTCGCCGGAGGGGTTATCGGCGGATTTTTCGGCCATCCATTTTGGGGACCGCCAATTAGTCGCGGTGCGTGCTGGGTCGACAACGATTTCCGGCGCCACTGTTACTATCGTCGGTATCATCGATATTGATGGACGCGGAAATCAAAACACCAAAAAGCACCATAATAAGGGTGGAAATTCTAGCGGATGACGGTATCCGCCCGCTGCTTCCCGCCGCCGTGGACGGTCGAAGACATCGGCGCCACCTTCGCCGTGAAGGACAATGCCGGGCAGAAGCTGGCCTATGTCTACTACGAGGAGGAGCCAGGCCGGCGAGCCGCCCGGCAGCACTCACTAGTTAGTGCGAATGCTAGTGATACGGATCCCGCGAGCCTGCTTGCGGTATTCGTCGCCGACGATGGCGCGCAATTGACTCAACCGGCACACTGACCGACTGAATAACTCTTCGAGCGATAGCCCCAAAGCGGACATTTTGCTCAATGAAATTGTTGATACGTCGGATGTCGACGAATGCTATGCTATGCCAACCTCGCTTAATTCCTACCACCTCGTCGAGTGAGAGCGACGCATGCGCGCAGCTCGAGTCCACAAGCCGGGACCGCCGGACGTTATTGTCGTTGAAAACATCGCTGTGCCTGAGCCGAGAGAGCAAGAAGTCCTAGTTCGCATTTACGCGGCGGGTGTAGGCTCCTGGGACGCATTGGTCCGAACAGGCAAAAACGGCTTGCCCCACACCTATCCGCTGACGCTTGGATCCGAAATATCAGGCGTCGTCGAAATGCTTGGGTCCTAATGCGAACGGGTTCGCTGTTGGAGCCGAGGTCTTTGGCGCGACCAATCCACTCTTCATCAACGGTTACGCCGAATATGCGATTGCCACCGTGAGAATGATCGCTCGCCGGCCGGCTAGCCTGTCCCATCTCGAAGCGGCAGCATTGCCGGTAGTTGGTGTAACGGCATGGCAGATGCTGTTCGATTACGCGCACGCACGTAAGGGTCAGACCGTCGTTGTCCACGGCAGCGCGGGCAATGTCGGCTCTTATGCGGTACAGCTCGCACGGCTTCGCGAGCTCCAGGTCATAGGAACTATTTTCGGCGGCGATCCCGGTTACGTGCGTGCGTTAGGCGCAGATCGGGTGATTGATACCAAATCGCAAAACCTAACCGAATTAAGCATCCGTGCTGACATCGTGATCGATACGGTTGGCGGCAAAGATCAGGACCAGTTGTTCGGGCTGCTAAAGCCGGGAGGCATCATTGTCTCGTCCGTTGTTCGACCGAATGTAGAGCTCGCCAAGCAGCATCAGGTGCAATCGGACTATTTGATTGTCGACATAAATACAGACCAACTGACGCAGCTTGCGCAACTGCACGAAAGGCAGGAGTTGACGATACCCGTGGGCAGTATTCTTCCTCTGGCCGAAGCGGTTGCCGCGCATGAAATGCTCGCCGGCACGCGTGCTCACCAACGCGGAAAAATCCTCATCAAAACAGCTCCGTAAGCGGCCGAGCGGCCACGGCACGCTGCTAAATTGCAATATCGCTTATCGGCACAAAGCAGTGCGCCCCGGGTGGCTGCGAACCCGCTTGGGTGCCACATTGCACAGCAGCAATCCTAAGCCGGCCTGGCCGACGATGGCTCCGGCGAGAGGATCGGCTTAAGTCGCTTAACCGTGTCAGATGGCCGCTCGCCAAACCGCTTGGAGTAGTCGCTCGCAAAATGGCCGAGATTGCTGAAACCGCAGGCGACTGCAGTTTCCGTTACAGAAGGAATGAGATCGGTCCGCTCGAGCATCTTTTTAGCGTGCTGCAGCCGCACCTGCTTTACGAAAGCCATAGGCGACAGTCCACGGCTGCGTCTAAAGTGATGAAATAGGCTCCGCGCACTTGCTGATGTCACCTGTGCGAGCGTCTCGATGGTAATCGGCTTGTCCCAGTGTGCTTCGATATATTCTTCTGCTCTCCAAACCTGCCATGGCGCTACCCGAGGCGTACGGTCCAGCAGATCGCTATAATTATTGGAATTGCTGCAGATAAAGGAGACGATAAGCGCCTGCTCAAGCTCTGCAATCGCTAACTGCGGCGTCGCGGCGCTCATCGAATCCAACTCGGCCGCAAAGAACATCAGTAAGCGTCGGAGGTTGCCAATTGTTCGATGGTTACCATGCGCCGTCTCGTCAAAAACCAGTTTCCGTGAAGGAGTCGTCCCTGTTAAGGCACTAAGTTTGGTTAGCAGGGATTCGGCTTCTATTCTCAGGACGAGCTGTTCAAAGCCAGCGGCGCAAGCGCCCTCGTGTGACATCTCAGGTATGACGACACAAGACTCTTCGTTCGTAACTTGCTTTAAAATTCCACCGACCCTGATTTCAGCGCCGCCGCGAAAACAAATAAATTGCCTAAAAAAGCTTCCAGTAGGAAAACCTACTCGAATTGGGGCCCCGCAGTTGCACCAGTACGATAGGGAGATATTTCGTGACTGCCAGTGATTGGCTCTGACGTCCATGTTCTTGGCGCGGTGAGGAGAGTCAAAACTACGCGCGCCAAACGACCGCTTCATCGCCTCTCGGATCTTCTCAGGATCTCGTGACCTTATGACGGGAAAGGAATCGAGTGGTCGAGAGCCCTTGTCGTTGTTCATTTTGCCCTCCGGGACGCAACATGAATAAGGGAAAGCATATTAACTTTCAGATGTTCACACCTCTGGTGTGAGGCGGCACATACTCGATCGTGTGACAGGAATGCAAGTCTTCGCTCGTGTGGCAGCACTTGGAAGCCTTTCGGGTCCTAACCGTGACCACGCAATTTCCAAGTTTGTAAGAGTTGCTCGGCTTGATTGAGCGTGAGGCACTCTTCGCACGCCGGCGGCACAACATCCGCGGTACGGAGCAGCGTAAAGCGACCTCCAGCCTTCTCGACTGAAAACTCCAACCGATTGGCTAGTGTGCGCATAAGCGCCTCGCGTTCGCTGTGTTTTTGCGGAGCGTTGCGTGCCAGCATGCTACTTCCCTCGGCATTGGTCCGTTTTGGGAGGCATTAGCACGTGAGAGTGCGGTGGGCTTATCTTTTCGCGATCCTGTGTTGCTTGTTTTCATACAATTTTGCTGCATTTGTAATCTTGTAACATTTCAGCGATGCTGAGCGAGAGGAAAGCGCTATCTTGATGCCATTGAACGAATACTTATCGAGCTAGAGGAAGCGGCAGCTTCGGCAGACCGCGGTGAGGTGCGAGGGACGCTAAGGATCACCGTAACCTTGGTATCCACGAAATTGCGCCACTGCTGCCAGAGTTTCGGTTGATCTCAGCCTGAACGATCGCGTTGTCGATCTGATCGAAGAGGCTGGATTTGGCGGTGCGTGTAGGCCTCCCAGCTACTTCCACGATGACTGCAAGGAAGCTTGCACCATGCCGCACGGCGGAGCGGGTAGGCTGATCCCGATCGCTCTAGATCATCCAACGATCGAGCTTGCAGTAGCTGCCGTTTACCCGTTCGATCGCCGGCCGCCAGCAAAAGTGCGGGCGTTCCTCGATTTCCTCGAACAGCGAATCGAAGCATCGCCACAATGGGATCGATTTATTGAGCCCGCCAAAACCTCTTCAGCTGCTGAAATTTGCACTTTTTGAGCGACGCTTGCATCTATTGAGTATCGTCATTTTGGGACGTCGTTTATCCGTAATGTAGTCTGTTTGGCTTGAACCACGCGGCGGAGTACATCGTCTTTGTGGTCATTCGGATGGCCAATGGTGAGCGTCTGAAATGAATGGCGATGACGGCTGCATACCTTGACGTTCGGTACACACGTTGTGGTGTATCACAGTGAGCATGTGTCAGTTGGCATCAAGACGGCGTTCGCGGGTACGAACTAAGCAAATCGACTTATCACCGGTGGTCGCCCACTCCGTTAACATATGTTTGGACTGGGCATGGCGCTTTTTCTATTGGACGGTAAACACTTACGACAGTCTTATCGCCGCCGGATGTTTCCCAAGGCCTCTCGTAAAGAATATTCCGAGGTCTTCTGTAAAGAACCAGCGGACGAGTCTGCCAAGCTCGCCAACACGGCTCAGCTTGTGTCAGAGAACTCCCCAATCTCGCTATTAAATCTGCCACCGACACCCGGGCAGAGCCGGTTGGCGCTCGCCGTCTCCGGCGTTCTATTTGCGGGATTTTGCATCGTAGCTCCGTTCGCCGACACGCCGCTGATGCGCCTTGAGGCTTACATTCCATCCCTCGAGGCCGTGATGGTTCTCTCGGATTTCATTACCTCGGTTCTATTGTTCGCTCACTTCTCGATTTACCGCTCACGCGCTCTTTTGGCGTTGGGAAGTGGCTATCTTTATACGGCACTGATTGTCATTCCACATCTTCTCAGCTTTCCGGGCGCGTTTTCGCCAACCGGCCTTCTTGGCGCCCACCTCCAGACCACAGCTTGGCTCTACGATTTTTGGCATATCGGCTTCCCAGTGGCTCTCTTGGCTTACGCCTTGATGAAGGACGAACACCCCGCGCAATCCGATACGCGACACCATTCAACATTGCCTGCAATCAGTTGGAGCGTGGGTATCGTATTGAGTGTCGTCAGCAGCCTTACCTGGCTTGCCACTCAAGGACATGATTATCTGCCGCGTCTCTTTCTGGATAGGACCACTCTTCTTCCATTGGCGCATTATGTCGCTGAATTCATGTTACTGATTTGCGGAACCGCACTGAGCTTGTTATGGATTCGCCGACGCTCAGTGCTTGATCAATGGCTTGAAGTTGCCTGTCTAGCATTGATTTTTGAACTGGTATTAGTTGCTGTTTTGAGCAACTCGCGCTTCACTCTCGGCTCTTATTCCGGCCGTATCTTTTCCCTCGTCACGTCAACTGTAGTTCTCGTTGTACTGCTCTCGGAGACAACGAGGCTCTATGCGCGGCTCGCCCGCTGGAATGTGATGCTGCAGCGCGAACGAGCCAACAAGCTAATGAATGTGCAGGCAATTACGGCTGCTATTGCCCACGAAGTGAGACAGCCGCTCGCGGCAATCGCGGCCAACAGCGGAGCGGCACGGCGATTCCTCAAAAAATCACCGCCCGATTATAACGAAGTTGAAGCCGCCCTGGATCGGATAACAAGCGACAGTCATCGCACCAGCGAGGTATTAGATGGCCTTCGCGCACTGTTTCGGAAGGCCGACCACGGACGAGAGCCCATCGCCATAAACAAGATTGTCCAAAGTGTTGTACAGTCAATGCAAGGTGAGCTTAAGGATCACAACGTTGAGCTCCGATCCGAACTATCAGTCGCACTACCGCTGATCAAAGGTCATAAAGCCCAATTACAAGAGGTGATTTTAAATCTCGTTCGCAACGCGATCGAAGCTATGGACATGGTATCAAATCACGGTCGGGTATTGCGCGTGACGACTCAACTGCGTGATCGCGATGCAATTAGTGTAACGGTACAAGACTCAGGTCCAGGAATCGATCCAAAGCGGTTGGACAAAATATTCACGGCGTTTTCCACGACCAAATCAGATGGAACGGGCCTGGGATTGGCCATATGCCGCATGATCATTGAGCATCATGGCGGTCAACTCACTGCATTGTCGGATGGCATGAATGGGGCGATTTTCCAGTTCAATCTGCCAGTTAAGCCCGCGCATGACGAAAAGGCCATTTGAATCTGACCGACGGGAGCGCAACTCCGAGGGGAGTGCGCGATGTCGCTCATCGATCCCAAGGATCGGGCATCGTTCGTTGACGAACGAGAACCTGCCGGCCCTCACTCAGGTCGCGCAGCCGCGGGCGTCTCAAAATCTTAAGCGCCCTACGCGCCACGGTGTGCCACTGCCAGCCCATCGACCAATGTCCGTTATCGGGCAAAGCGGACATTGCGCCTCATTGTCGCCGTGTCCGCTTATGCCCCGTTGCGGACATCGCCGCCCTCACCCCCCCTTGATTTGCATCAAATTGTCATTCGCAGACTGTGCTCCATTCGCCGCGGTCCCGCTCAGGCGATAATCCAAGAACGAACCGCGTCGTAAAGGCATAAGAATTATGAAACCCAATTCTCCTTTCGGAATGAACCGTCGAGAGCTCATTCAGTCCGCTCCTGCAACGGCGGCCGCCTTCGCGGTGGCTGGCGACCTGCTCTTCGAGGGCGGCGCGGCCCGCGCCCAGCAGATCGACCCCCTGCGGGGTCATTTCCACCCGAGGGGCAAGGCGCCCTCGACCCATACCCTCGAAGTGCTTAGGGAGGCGAAGGCAGGACTGCCCTTCGCCGACACAAGGGACTTCGAAGAGCAGGCCAAGGGCCTGATCGCCCCCATGAGGGAGATGACGATCCCGGCCGACGCCGGGCATCTCGCCTGGGACATGGAGCGGTTCCGGTTCCTCGACCAGCAGGATGAATTCGACAGCATCCATCCCTCGCTGCACCGTATCTCGCAGCTCAACAACAACTACGGCCTCTATGAGGTGATCCCCGGCATCTACCAGGTGCGCGGGTTCGACCTGTCGGACATCACCTTCGTGCGCGGCAAGACCGGGTGGATCGTCTTCGACCCACTGGTCAGCGCCGAACCGGTTCGGGCCGCCTGGGCGCTATTCCAGAAGTACGTCGGCCAGGGCCTGCCGGTCTCTGCGGTGATCTATTCGCACACCCATGCCGACCACTGGGGCGGCGTGCGCGCGATTGTCGAAGAGGCCGATGTGCGGTCGGGCAAGATCCCCCTGATCGCGCCGTTCGACTTCATGGACTTCACGGTCTCCGAGAACGTCTACGCCGGCAATGCGATGAACCGGCGGCTCTTCTACCAGTACGGCCTCCTCCTGCCCGCGGCTCCGCACGGTTATGTCGGACAGGGACTCGGCCAGGCCGTCTCGGCGGGCGCCTCGGGGCTTATCGCGCCGAACCGCCTGGTGACCCAGCCGATAGAGGAGTTCGAGGTCGATGGCGTGCGGATGATCTTCCAGAACACGCCGAACACCGAGGCGCCCCGGGAGATGAACACCTACTTCCCCGACATGAAGGCGCTCTGGATGGCGGAAAACGTCATTGCATCCCTGCACAACATCTACACCTTGCGTGGCACCCAGGTTCGCGATCCGCTCGCCTGGTCGAAATACATCGCCGATGCGCTCTACCGCTTCGGGCTTGAGGCGGAGGTGATGTTCGCCTCACACCATTGGCCGCGATGGGGCAACGACCGCATTCAGGATGTGCTGCGCGGCCAACGCGACCTCTACGCCAATATGAATAACCAGGTGCTGCACCTGGCCAACCAGGGCGTGACGATTAACCAGATCCACAATATCTACGAGGTGCCGAAGGGGCTGCAGGAAAAGTGGTACTGCCGGGGCTATCATGGCTCGCCGCAGCACAACGCCCGTGGCGTGATCCAGCGCTACCTGGGTTTCTGGGACTGCAACCCCACCACACTGATCCCGTTGTCGCCAGCCGACTCCGCGCCGCTCTACGTTGAGATGATGGGCGGCGCCGCGAAGGTTCTTGCGCGCGGCCGCGAGCTGCACGACGCGGGCAAATACCTGCTCGTCACCGAGATCGTGAATAAGCTCGTGCAGGCCGAGCCGCAAAATACTGAGGCGGCGGAGCTCCTCGCCGACAGCTTCGAGCAGCTCGGCTACCAGCAGGAGAACCCGGGGCTCCGCAACAGCTTCCTCGCCGCTGCCTACGAGCTGCGGACCGGCATCCCGCAGGGCGAGGTGGCGAGCTCGAGCAGCCCCGACATTATCCGGGCTATGTCGACGGAACTCTTCCTCAACTTCCTCGGCATCCGCATGGACAGCCGCAAGGCCGAGGGTATGCGCTTCACCATGAACCTCGTGACGCCCGACAACGGCGAAAAGTTCATCGTCGAGCTCGAGAACGCCACGCTGACCAACATCAAGGGCTTCCAGGCCGCCAATCCCGACCTGACACTGACCATCAACCGGGCCGATCTGGAACAGACGATGATGGGCGCGAAGACGCTGGACGCGCAGATCGCGGACGGCACGGCGAAGGCGGTGGGCGACGTCGGCATCCTAAAGCGGCTCGCCGCGATCATGGTCGAGTTCGATCCGCGCTTTGAGATCATGCCCGGAACGAAGGCGCGGAAAGCCGACACAGCCGCCTTCGTCGAGGCCGGCGTGCCGGACAAGGGCGACCTCTATCAGGCCGTGCCGCGCCAGTCGATCGCCGAGTAGAAGGAGGGGCGCCCACGCGAAGGCCCGTCACGCGTTCATGATCGCGGCTCAGCCGCGTCGCATGAGCGACGACAGGACGAAGGCCGATAAAGTCTGGGAGGCGCGGCAAGAGGCTGCCCGCTACCGCAGCTTCAATCTGCGACTAACGCAGCGGAAGCGACCGACGAAGCAGATGATGAGACCTATTTTGCAGTCTTGGCGGGCAACGCTGCCGAAGCTGCCGCCGTTGAGATCACCGGGTACAAGACCTACGCCGACCTGTTAGAGGCGTTGGACACACGCCACAAACAATCCTCGCGCAGCGCATGACGGCGAGCATCCACAAGCTCCCGGACCACTGCGACGTTCGCTGGTTTTAGCTGGTCACTAGTAAAAAGCGCAAAGGCAAAAAGGTTCCACGTTTGCAAGTGTTGTCCGGTGCCACCGCGTCACCCTGTGCTGATGACATGCCAGCGCAAGCGCCGGACATTGCCACGACATTGCCATAAGTCGCCTATTGACCTAATCGGACATTGCGAGCTTAGCTCACCGCTCACTTCATATCTTTGGTCATGTCAAGAGGCCTCTGCTCGCTCTTAGTCGAGAGTTTGAGCGGATTTTGCCCGTCAAGGTCGAGTGCGTTCATATCCACGACGCGGATCGTTTGGTCGTCATATGTCTTCCAATAGAATTTGAGCGCCTGTGGATCGCGCGCCGTCGTCAGCATCGTGTAATCGGTGTGCAAGACGCCATCATGCTCTTCGCGAGCGACGCCGACCGGAATGTCGAAGTTGTTGAGGATATGAAAGAGCTGGAAGACGCTGCGTTCAGCATTCTTCTCCGGGATTGCAGTTGCGCTGAAAACCGCAGCGCGGACGAAGCGCGAGGGAGGCGTGAAGTCGCCCGGTAGCCCCAACATACCCGAGCCCTGCCCGAGCTGGCGGAAGGTCGCGCCATTCACGCTCACAGGCGGGACATTGCGGGGGTTGAGGGCGACGTAGTTGCGCAGATTGATCATGTGCCAATCAAAAGTGGGGGAGTTAGTGATCACGCCGAGAGGGTTGTCAAACACCTTGAGCTTGCCGTCTAAGGGCTCGATAACGATGCTGGTGCCTGTCTTGTCATAGACAACAAAATGCGCGGGTTGAGGCTCCGGCGGAAAGCCCTTGACCAACGTCGGCGCAATCACCGCCTCCCCACCCTCGATTGCTGCCCGGATTTCGTCGATGGAGGCGAAATTCGTCAGCAACCACGTTCCAAAGTCGGCAGGGGATAGCGATTTTGCTTGGTTGTCCCTAGTCGTGTCGACATATTGTGCAAAGGTCGGGAAGTAGAACAGCCCGACCGCAAGGCCCTTTTCGTTCAAGCCGTCGATTACGCTGAGCGTTCCTTCGAGGCTTGCGCCGACCGCCCCATATTTGGCAGTCCACGTCTTGCCTACGCCGAGTGGCGTGTCGCTTGCGAACTTGTAGCCTCGTGGTATCGCGACGATATCAGTGGGGATGAAGAAGCCGAACTCAAGCGTTCGACCCGAGACGATGCTGCCGTCGGCTGCCTTCAGCCTGATGCCCGTGCATGCAAATGCTGGCGAGGACACCGCGATCGTAATGGCAAGCCCGGTCGTAGTGATCCATTTCAAAATGGGCATTCGTTTGGCCTGGCGTTCGTTCCAGACGTCGAGCTATTCACCAATCTTTCTTCCAGCTTGACGAAAGGTATAGGGCGACGAGGATAAGAAGGACGATCAAGCTTGGCCATATGGCACTGCCACCGGTCCAGATGTTGAACGCGAACCAGCCGATCATTAGGGCTGACGCGCACAAAGTGAAATAAACTGCCTCTTTTAGTGCTTGTTTTATTTGCCGCCGTGTCGGGTGCTCGGTGGTCACCTGGGCTATGAAAACAACAGCGACGAGGGAAGCAACAGTCAAGGTGATGACAATGGCAAGTCCCGCCAGGGTTTCCAGCATTGGTTTTGACAATGAAATCGATCCTTTTGTTAGGATCTAATCCTTCGCATGAGGCAAAAGAAGGATCAGGAAAATCTCTAAAATGGAGCCTTGTTGCGTCTTATCGACGCCGTTGCAGGCGATCATACTCCCATTGTCGTTGCTCGCTTGTTGGCGCCTGTGGCGGCGGCGTTTGGACTAAAGGCACAAGTCCAAGGGATTTTATGCGCTCAGTGATGGAATGTCGGAAAAACTGTGATCGCGTAATGTCGTGCTCCGCACAAAACTGGTCAACCAATTTTAGGAGATTAGTCGGAAGTCCGAATGCCGCCGATCCGATTATCTGTGTGTCGGTTAAGTGTTGATTGTTCAAATTCATGTTTCTTTCTCCCAACGTCCTTATTATTTATGCTGCGCAATACGTCATCGCGTTTTTGATTTGATTGTGTTTTTGACAATCTGCATTCATACGCCTTGATCCATCGACCATCACCTGACTTGCGTGCTTGTTTCAACTCGCCCCTACAACTCGCGTGAAAAGGATTGATTTGGCAACATCACCAATCAAAATATTTCGGTTTTTTCACTCATCCAATTCTCAAGCAAACATGTATAACAACTCAAAACAGTGCGATTGCGCATAGTTGTTTATATAACGCTCCGCTGTACCGAGCCGCATGCATTACAGCGTAATGCCATTCGTGCCGCAAAAATTCATTTGGGGGTGAGCTCGGTACTTCTGACAATACGGTCTGGATCGTTAGCATCGAATTTGCGGCTCGCGATTTCCTCAATTTTCCTTCGATGCCGCAGAAAGGTTGCAATTTCATCCAGAGTTGCATCGCCATCCGCGAAAGCATGATCCTGTAATGCTTCATAGCTAACGCGATAAACAATTCGTTGTTTGCCGTCAGTCATTGTGAATAGGATACCTTCAAACTCATCAGATGCGTCGTAAGCATCATCCGCCCGTTGCAATGGCATCGATAGCCTCCCATTACTTGACGCGACAAAAACTGATTAATTCAGGAATAACAGGATGGGACCCTGAAGCAGGACGTCGGTACATTCGCATGAAGCTTCGCCTGCAGCGTCGATGGGAAGCAAGAACACCTGCTGAACAAAGTCCCCTAATATTCCCCCATTTCTGGTTTGGGAAACATGATTTGTTCGCATCTTAAGATTGGGGGGAAAGGGGTAGGTGGTCTGTCCCAGAGTGGCTTGATGTATAGAAGAATTGTGGTGCTGCCGAACGAATTGCGTACTCGAAGTCGACCGTTCACCTTATGATTTAGAACGTGTGTGGGCAGCATGATCGGGTTTGTCAGGTGAAAGACTGAAGCGAATTGGAATCGTCAAGGTAATCTCGCGGCTTGAGTAGTCCGAGGGAAGCGGAGGGAATGGTTGAGTACGGTTTAGAAGGTCAATCACCTCTTGGTCGAGTACTACTGACCCAGAACTTTGATCGATGCGACTAGACTCCAAGTGTCCATCGTGATCGACCGTGAAGGTGGCAATCGTTAGTCCTTCTTTTCTCCGCTTGGCTGCCTCAGCTGGATAACGCTTGTTACGTGACAGGATGTCTACCAGCTGAGTTCTCCAGGTCACCATTGAGTCAGGCGATTCATTAGAATTTGACGAAGGCACGCTCGGCAATTGCTGCGTGTCTGATTGCGCTTGCTGAGACGAAGTACTTGGGGCATAGGTAGCTTCGGTGCTGTCGCGAATGAATACGAGTGTTTGAGATCTGTAAGACCGACGCCCCAAATCGAGAGCATGATTCTCGATAGGGTCTACAATGGGGTGCTGAATATTGCGTCGAAAGTCACGAATGGTGTCGCTGAGATTTTCAGCAAGTGCGTTAGTGCTCAGCACGAGCCACAGACCGCAAAGAATTGCGAGGTATTTCGGCACTGCGACCTCTAATCTAACGGGCGATGATCCCCTTTACTGTTTGGCATTGTTAGCCGCCAACGCCTTCCGCACATCTGACTGAGAAATCCCAAACTGTCGGGCAATTCGTGATGGCGTAACGCCTGCTTTAAAAGCGGCACGAATTGCATTCAACTTCCCTTGCGTCAAAGGAACAGCGACCGTATCGACTCGCTGTTTGCCTGAACCTTCATCTGAAATCGGAGGTTTTTTGGCACGTCGTTTGTGTTCGCCGAGCGCAGCAGAAAGCAATTGGTCGAGCTCTTGATCGTCAAGCTGCTTGATCGCATTCGGTAGATCGGCAGGCAAAATATGTCGCGACGAAGTGCGGGTGATGACAGGTGACGACGGAGATGAATTAGCCGAAGCGGACGAGGTCGCTCGAGGTGATGGGCACGAAAATAAATCTGGTGCCGATGATCGAATCGATCCGTTGCTCATGGCGGAATAAATGCTGCCATTTTTCTTGTGCAGGAAATGAGTGACAGTGCGATATCCACCGTTTTTTGCTTCGACGGCGAAGATTAGTCCGATCCGCTGTTCCACGTCTCGTCAGCGCGCAGCACTGCGCTGCATTTCTTCTTTATCTTGCGCAACGCGGACTTTGATGTCGTACTGCGGAAATTCATTTTTGAGTCGCAAGCCTGCTCTCACCGCATCCATAAAACTTCGATGTGCCGAATTGACCTGCCCATCAATTTTGAGAACATAATATTGACGATGCGTCATGATCCCATTTTTCATGAGACACCCCATCAATTGACCACCGAGACGCTCGGCAGGCATTTCCCGACACTCAAGCGTCTGAGTTAATTTTGTCTTAATTTGGCGTCATTCGGCTCGGCAACGTGGAATTTGGCTCTCGGTTTTATGGGTGCCACAATTGCCATCTCAGCGATTTATCTAACGGAAATCGCTTCAAATTATCGTGGAAAATCTGCGATTTGATGTGGCTATTTTTTGGCGACACGATTTCTTGAGCGCACGTTTGTTTGAAGCATCGTGGCGAACGGACCGATTTAGGTCAGGTTTAGAGGCAGCGCACCATTAATTGCATGCTCGGTCTGCTATTCCTCAGGCGGTAAAATCTCCTGAACGCATACCTGATCGATCAGGTGTTCTCGTTTTACATCGACTAGATGGGCTCTCTTTTCGTCGTTGGTCAGATTCGCGCCAATCCCCGTCGTCATAACCATAACTAACGTTCGGTCATCTATATCCATCCAATACCCTCGACGAACAAGTTTGTCCGACACATCTCTTACGAACGGACTATTGGGATCCACGGTTAGGTCGGGTTCGTAGAAGCGCGTCATGTGGACGTACTAAAAGGTGACTTCGTCGCGGCTGCAGTTGCTCAAGACGAATTAGCGTCTAGGCTTGAACACCCATAGAACAAATTCCCCGGATTTTCCCCGGATTGTTGGTGCGTGTTCCTGCCGCGTTCTGTCGCCAGTTGCAAATCATTGCACCCAACAGAAAGTCGAAACCCTTTGATTTGTTAGGCAATCAATGGTGGGCGCTGTAGGGATTGAACTTACGACCTCTCCCGTATGAAGGGAACGCTATCCCGCTGAGCTAAGAGTTAAAGTGATATCTCACGCGAGGACTTCCGTCTTGCAGCAAGCTGTGGTGAGAGAAAACAAGCGAGTTGAGAAATCAGGTGAACCACCCGGCGTGGCTCTAGAGCCTACAGAGATCCCTCCCACACGAGCTCTCTAATCACCACATATTGTGGGAGGGTCATCCAGAGCAGCGGGCCGTTACGGTACGGCATCGTCGAGGGCATGGATATGCGCGACAGCCGTGCGCACAACTATCCACCCCGCTGGAATGCCGCCCCAAGCCAAGACCTGTTGGTGATCCGGCGCAATCATGAGACCGGCACGGTTTCGCTCGACCCGCTGCGTTGGGGCTTCATTCCGCATTGGTGCACGGACCCGACCGGTGGCCGCAAGCCGATCAATGCCAGGTGCGAAACGGTGCGTGCGTCGGCGATGTTCAAGGATGCCTATCGGCGGCGGCGCTGCATTCTCCCTGTCGACGGCTTCTATGAGTGGAAGGCGATCAAGGGCCAGAAAGCCAAGCAGCCATACGCAATTGGCATGAAAGATGGTCAACCGTTCGGCATTGGCGGCCTATGGGAGAATTGGAAGGAGCCGACCTCGGGCGAGTGGGTCCGCACCTTCGTCGTGATCACAACGGATGCCAACGAATCGGTT
>Ga0187780_10001680_pt1 | contig 16740 bp, 17 predicted proteins | sample 1015_Q2_SP10_20__FD_132429 | JGI IMG/M metagenome (GOLD analysis project Ga0187780, IMG submission 132429) | Tropical peat soil microbial communities from peatlands in Department of Meta, Colombia - 1015_Q2_SP10_20_MG | ecosystem: Environmental > Terrestrial > Soil > Wetlands > Peat | place... | reverse complement strand
TATGTCACCGCAGAGGCGCTGATACACATCCTCAAGCAGTGCGGAAACGACCTGACGCGGGAGAACGTCATGCGTCAGGCCGCGAACCTCAAGGACGTCGAGCTTCCGATGCTGCTGCCTGGCATCAAGGTAAACACCAGCCCGACCGACTACACGCCGATCAAGCAGGTGCAGATGAGGCGCTTCGACGGGAAGACCTGGGTGCGGCTGGCGGAGTAGAGCGCCCCAACTTCTGCTGAGCGTAGCCGGTCAGATCAGCCCCGCGGCGATGTTGACCGCCAGGGCGAGCAGCGTCGTGTTGAAGAAGAAGGCGATCACGCCATGAGCGAGCGCCAGGCGGCGCATCGCGCTCGAGGCGATGGTGACGTCCGAGGTCTGCGATGTGGTGCCGAGCACGAACGCGAAATAGAGGAAGTCGACATAGTCCGGCTCGGGATTTCCGGCAAATGTGAGGCAGCGGTGCTGCTTACGGGCCGGCTCGTAGAACTCGTGCGCATAGTGCAGGGCAAACGCCGTGTGCACGAGGAACCAGGAGCACAGGATGGTGACGATGGACAGCGCCAGATGCAGGGTCTGGACGCCGGGCGGGTAGCTCTTCACCCCGATCAGCTCCACTGCGATAGCCGCAAGGCTGGCGACCGCCGCAGAAACCGTCAACGCGAGAATAACCAAGGCGCCGTCGTCCTGGCGCCGCGCGCGCCACTGCATCCGGTCGACGGTGGCGCGAAACATCATGATCCACGCCAGCACGAGGTAAAGACCGGCGCCGGCATCCCAGGCAAGCAGCGCTCGTGTGGGCGCGGATATCCAGGCCGGCACCAGCGCTGCGGTCGTCGCGCCGACGATCACCGCAATGACCAGACGCGGCCGGACGCGGAGCTGCTGCAGGACGACTTTCGCTAGTTCCATCCCGATGCGCTGTACTTCATGGCCGTGGCAATATACCCGTACCGTGTCACCCGCGTTCGAGACCCTTTGCTAGGAGCCGCATGGCTGCGTTCGTTCTACGCCGGCTGATGCAGGCGCTGATCGTCATGCTCGCCGTGGGGCTGATCGCATTTGCCTTGTTCCGCTTCGTCGGTGATCCGGTCATTTTCATGCTCGGGCAGGACGCCACGCCCGAGGACCGCGCCCGCATGACGCACGATCTCGGCCTCGATCGGCCGTTCTATGTCCAGTATGCGGGCTTCGTGTCGCGCGCCGTGCGCGGCAAATTCGGTCTGTCGCTGCGTCAGCTGCGGCCTGTGTCCACCCTGATCGCCGAGCGGCTGCCGGCGACGCTCGAGCTTTCTTTGGCTGCCGCTCTGCTGGCGCTGGCGGTCGGCATTCCAATGGGGGTATACACGGCGCTCAGGCGCCGCTCCTGGCTCTCGCAATGCTTTCTCGCGCTGTCGCTGGCGGGCGTGTCGCTGCCGACTTTTCTCATCGGCATCCTGCTGATCCTGGTGTTCGCGGTCGAGTTGGGCTGGCTGCCTTCGTTCGGCCGCGGCGAGACCGTGGCGATCGGATGGTGGACAACAGGTCTGCTGACAACGTCCGGGCTCAAGGCGCTGATCCTGCCTTCGATCACGCTCGGCCTGTTCCAGATGACGCTCATCATGCGGCTCATACGCTCCGAGATGCTCGAGGTACTGCGCACGGACTACATCAGGTTCGCGCGCGCCCGGGGACTCAGCGAGCGCACGATCCACTTCGGCCATGGGCTGAAGAACACACTGGTGCCAGTCATCACGATAACCGGCCTGCAGCTCGGCTCCATCATCGCTTTCGCCATCATCACGGAGACGGTCTTCCAGTGGCCCGGGATGGGTTTGCTGTTCATCCAGTCGGTGACTTTTGCCGACGTGCCGGTGATGGCCGCCTACCTGTGCCTGATCGCCCTGTTCTTCGTCGTCATCAACCTGGTGGTCGATCTGCTGTACTACGCAGTCGATCCGCGTCTGCGCCTGGACCGCACCGCGGTGGCGCACTGAGGAAAAAGACATGAGCAATCCCGTCGAATACATCCGCCGATACCACGCCGAGCTGACTGCTTTCCGGCGCGATATCCACGCACACCCGGAGCTTGCGTTCGAAGAGGAGCGCACGGCGCAGCATGTCGCGGACCACCTGACGGCGTGGGGCATCGAGGTGCACCGCGGGCTGGCCAAGACTGGGGTGGTCGGCGTCATCCCCGGCCAGCGCGTGGGACGCCGGGCGGTCGGTCTGCGAGCGGACATGGATTGCCTGCCGATGCACGAGACCGCGGCGCGACCGTACCAGTCACGGCGCGAAGGTCGCATGCACGCGTGCGGCCACGATGGGCACACGACGATGCTGCTCGGTGCGGCGCGGTACCTATCGGAGACACGCCGTTTCGAAGGAACCGCTTACGTGATCTTCCAGCCTGCGGAGGAGCACGGCGGCGGCGGGAACGTGATGGTGCAGGAGGGATTGTTCGAGCGTTTTCCGGCCGACGAGGTCTATGCGCTGCATAACTGGCCCGGGTTGCCGCCGGGGCAGATCGCGGTACGCGCGGGACCGGTGCTGGCAGCCACCGACGAGATCCGCATCGAGGTGCATGGCAAGGGGGGCCACGCCGCGATGCCCCATCTCACCGTCGACCCGGTGGTCGTCGCTGCGCACATCATCACCGCCCTGCAAACCATCGCCAGCCGCAACGTGAGCCCGCTGGACGCCATCGTGATCAGCGTCTGCTCGGTCGAAACCAGCCAGCTTGGGACCTTCAACGTGATCCCGGAGGCCGTCAAACTGGTCGGCACGGTGCGCACCTTCCGCGCCGAAACGCAGGATCTCGCCGAACGGCGCATCCGCGAGATCGCTACTGCGGTTGCGTCCGGGCTCGGCGGCAGCGCTCAGGTCCACTACATCCGCGGCTACCCCGCCACCGTGAATACGGAGCGCGAGGCCGACTTCGCGGCGCGCGTGGGTGAGCGCATTTTCGGGCCGGACAACGTGGTGCGCGAGTTCGACCCGACCATGGGTGGAGAGGATTTCGCGTACATGCTGCGGGCACGCCCGGGCGCTTATGTACTGCTCGGCCAGGGCGGCAGCGCGAGCGGCTGCTGGCTGCACAACCCCACCTACGACTTCAACGACGACGTGATTCCGCTCGGCGCGGGCTACCTGGCCGCGCTGGCGGAAGAAGCGCTACCTCTGGCGTGACGGACTCATGCCCCCTCCCTCGCCCTCCCCCGCTCGCGGGGGAGGGTTGGGGTGGGGGCGCACAATGGAGATCAGCATGCACCGTGTTCTGCGCAGAACTACCTTCAGTCTAGCCTTTGCGCTCGCGCTGACGGTGTCCCCCACTCACGCAAAGACGTTTCGCTATGCAGACCAGGGCGATGCGCTGTCGATGGACCCCTACATGTTCAACGAGGCCGTGCAGCTCAGCTTTACCTCCAACATCTACGAGGGGCTCACGGGGCGCGGCAAGAAGCTGGAGACCGTGCCGCTCCTCGCCACCGACTGGAAGCAGACCTCGCCCACGGTGTGGCGCTTCAACCTGCGCAAGGACGCAAAGTTCCACGATGGCACGCCCTTCACATCGGACGACGTCCAATTCTCGCTCGAACGCGCGCGCGGCGAGGGCTCGGACGTGAACATGTACGTCGGCGCAATCAAAGAGATCCGCAAGATCGACGCCCACACGGTCGACATCGTCACGCACGACCCGTTCCCCATCCTGCCGAGCATGATCGCCAACTGGTACATCATGTCCAAGGCGTGGTGCGAGAAAAACGGCGCGCAGCGCCCGGTGGACATCCGCAAGGGCACAGAAAACTACGCGAGCACACACGCCAACGGCACCGGCCCGTTCACGCTGAAATCCCGCGAGCCTGGAGTGCGGACGCTGGTCGTGCCAAACCCCGGCTGGTGGGGAAAGCCCGAGCACAACGTGACCGAGGCGGTGTTCATGCCCATCGCCAACGCGGCGACCCGCGTGGCGGCGCTCATATCGGGTGAGATCGAAATGATGGAGCCCGTGCCGCTGCAGGACATCCCCCGCATCCAGTCCAACCCCGACCTCAAGGTTATGCAGGGCTTGGAGGCCCGCGTCATCTTCCTGAACATGGACCAGAAGCGCGACGAGCTGCTGTTCTCGAGCGTCAAGGGCAAGAACCCGTTCAAGGACAAGCGCGTGCGGCAGGCGTTCTACCAGGCGATCGACATCGAGGCGATCAAGTCGCGCATCATGCGCGGCACCTCGGTTCCGACCGCGCTCATGGTGGGTTCGATGGTGAACGGCTACGCGCCGGAGCTGGACAAGCGCCTGCCCTACGATCCGGAGGCAGCGAAGAAACTGCTGGCCCAGGCCGGCTATCCGGAAGGATTCGAGCTCGGGATGAACTGTCCCAATGACCGCTACGTCAACGACGCCGAGATCTGCCAGGCGGTCGTAGGCATGCTGGCTCGGATCGGCGTCAAGGTCAACTTGACCGCCGAAACCAAGGCCATTTTTTTCCCCAAGAACCTGCGCCGAGACGTCTCGTTCTCGCTTACGGGCTGGACACCCGCCACGCTGGACAGTCACAACGCTCTGTTCGCGCTGATCGCTACACCCGGCGAAGGCGGCCAGGGTCAATTCAACGTGGGCGTGTACTCGAACCCGCGCGTCGACGAGCTCATCGCGCGCATCGCATCCGAGAACAGCACCGCCAAACGCAACGCGATGATCGCCGAAGCTTTCAAGATCCACGCCGATGACGTCGGCCACATCCCGTTGCACGTACAACCGCTGGTCTGGGGCATGAAGAAGAGTGTGGACATGGTGCAGCTCGCCAACAACTTCATCGTGCTCAAGTGGGTGGTGATGAAGTGAAGAGGTGAAGAGGTGAACGCCCGCGGATCGCTCGTGCGTGCCTGGGACTCCGATCTCGCGTACAGCTTTCGCCACACACCGGTCGCGGTTGCGGCGGCGGCGCTGACTCTGCTGTGCGTTGGAGGCGCCCTGCTCGCCCCGTTGATCGCTCCGCACAACCCGTTCGACCTGGCGTCGGTCAATCTGCTCGACGCCCTCACACCGCCGGCCTGGACCCAGCACGGTAACGCCGCCTACCCGCTCGGCACTGACAACCAGGGGCGGGACATGCTGTCCGCGATCCTGTACGGCACGCGCATTTCTCTCGGCGTTGGCGTGGCTGCTGTACTGTTCTCCATGGCACTTGGTGTCACGCTTGGCCTGATCGCCGGTTACCTCGGCGGACGGGTCGACGCCGTGCTCATGCGGATCGCCGACGTGCAGCTCTCGTTTCCCGCGATTCTCGTCGCGCTGCTGATCGACGGGGTGGCGCATGTGGTGCTGCCGCGCGAGTGGCGCAGCGGCATGGCCGTGTACGTGCTGATTTTCTCGATCGGGATCTCGGGCTGGGTGCAATACGCGCGCACGGTGCGCGGTTCCACCTTGGTGGAGAAGAACAAGGAGTACGTTCAGGCGGCACGCGTGATCGGCCGCCGTGCCACCGCAATCATGTGGCATCACCTACTGCCGAACGTGATGGGGCCCGTGCTGGTGCTTGCCACGATCCACCTCGCGACCGCCATCATCGCGGAGGCGACGCTCTCCTTCCTCGGCGTCGGCATGCCGCCGACGACGCCTTCGCTGGGGACTTTGATCCGGGTCGGCAACGATTTCCTGTTCTCAGGCGAATGGTGGATCGCGGTTTTCCCCGGCGTGGCTCTGGTGATGCTGGTGCTGTCGGTGAACCTGCTCGGCGACTGGCTGCGCGATGCGCTCAACCCGAAGCTGCGCTGAGCGTGAACGAGCGATGACCTTGGGCGATGCGCCCCCACCCTCTCCCTCCCCCGCGGGCGGGGGAGGGAATCACTCTGCGCCGCTGCTCGAAGTCAGGAACCTGCGGGTCGAGTTCCCGACCCGGCGCGGGACGCTGGTTGCAGTGGACGACGTGTCTTTCACCATTTCCTCAGGTGAAGTGCTCGGCGTCGTGGGCGAGTCGGGCGCGGGAAAGTCCCTCACCGGCATGGCCATCATCGGCCTGCTCGAGGCGCCGGGGCGCATCGCCGCCGGTCAGATCCTGCTGGAGGGCACCCGCATCGACGATCTGGCGCCCGATGCGATGCGGCGCATCCGCGGGCGCCACATCGGCGCCATCTTCCAGGACCCGTTGACCTCTCTCGATCCGCTGTACACCATCGGGCGCCAGATCACCGAAACCATCGTGGCGCATTTGCCCGTGTCCCGAAGCGAAGCGCGCGAGCGGACGATCACACTCTTGGCCGAGGTGGGCATTCCGGCGCCGGAGTGGCGCATGGACCATTATCCGCATCAGTTCTCGGGTGGCATGCGCCAGCGCGTGGTGATCGCGCTCGCCCTGTGCGCAGAGCCCAAGCTCATCATCGCCGACGAGCCGACGACTGCGCTCGACGTCTCGACCCAGGCGCAGATCATCAGGCTGCTTCAGCGGCTGTCGCAACAGCATGGCACCGCGGTGATGCTGATCACTCACGACATGGGCGTGATCGCCGAGACCGCGCACCGCGTCGCGGTCATGTACGCCGGACGTATCGTCGAGATCGGCGCTGCTCGCGCAGTGATCCAGGCGCCGCGCCATCCCTACACGGCTGGCCTGATGCGCTCGATCCCCAGAGTCGGTGCGAGCGCCCCGCGCCTGGCGCAGATCGACGGCGCCATGCCGCGCCTCGCAGCGATCCCCCCGGGGTGCGCATTCCATCCGCGCTGCCCACAGCGCTTCGAGCTTTGCGATAGCGCTCGCCCCCAATTGTTCGAGAGCGACGATCGACGCACCGCGTGCTGGCTGTACTCTGATGCGCCAACCGGCTGAAGTCGCGCGGGCACTCGTAGCCCTGCAAGGCGTCGGCCGCGATTTCGACGTTTCGAAGCCGTGGCTGAACCGCGTGGTCGAGCGCGCGCCGCGCCAGCTTCTGACCGCGGTCGATGATTTCTCGCTCGAGGTGCGGAGCGGCGAAACGGTGGCGCTGGTGGGCGAATCGGGGTGCGGCAAGTCGACCGTCGCGCGGCTCATCGTGGGCCTGTATCCGCCCTCCCGCGGGCGCATCGAGTTCGACGGCGCACCTCAGGCGGCACCTGCGTCCGGGATCTGGAGTGCTGGAGTACGCCGCCGCATGCAGATGATCTTCCAGGACCCGTACGCCAGCCTGAACCCGCGCTGGCGCGTGATGGACATCGTCGCGGAACCGCTGCGAGTCCAGGGCTCGCTCACGCGGCGTGCCGATCTGCAGGCCCGCGTTTCGGAACTGCTCGCGCAGGTAGGCCTGTCGGCCGCGGACGGGGAGAAGTATCCGCACGAATTCTCCGGCGGGCAGCGGCAACGCATCTCGATCGCCCGCGCTTTATCCTCCACTCCTGAGTTTCTGATCTGCGACGAGCCCACCTCGGCACTGGATGTGTCGGTGCAGGCGCAGATCCTCAACTTGATGAAGGAGCTGCAGGAGCGACTGCGGCTCACCTACCTGTTCATCTCGCACAATCTCGCCGTTGTGTCCCAGATGGCGACGCGTGTGGGAGTGATGTACCTCGGGCGCCTGGTGGAGCTGGCGGATGCCCCCACGCTATTCTCCCGGCCGCGCCACCCGTACACGCGCATGCTGCTCGACGCGATCCCCGACCTGGACATGAGCGGGGGACCGCGCACGCCGGTGGCGGGGGAAGTGGCGAACCCGCTAGCCCCCCCGGCGGGGTGCACTTTTCATCCACGCTGCCCGCTCGCCGACCAGCGCTGCCGCGCCGAGCGGCCGAAACTCAGTCCGGCGCAGGGCGCACTGGTCGCCTGCCACGCGGTGGAAGAAGAGCGTGGCTGAGCGCCCGCACGCGCGCGCTGTTAAAATTTAATTTATTTCAGTCCGCACGCGCGGCCGCAATGATCGTTCTCACTGTCAATGGCGAGCGCCGCCGGTTCGAGGCCCCGCTCACCGCCGCCCAGCTCGTCGCCAGCCTGCAGCTCACCGGCAAGCGCGTCGCGCTCGAGCGCAATGGCGAGATCGTGCCGCGCGGCGAGTTCGACCGCCAGGCGCTGCTCGACGGAGACCGCGTCGAGATCGTGGTCGCTGTCGGCGGCGGTTAGCTGCGAGGATCCTTTCTATGGACCAGCTCGTTGTAGCCGGCAAGGCCTACTCCTCCCGCCTGCTGGTGGGTACCGGCAAGTACAAGGACTTCGCGCAGACGCGCGCCGCCGTCGATGCGAGCGGGGCTGTGATCGTGACTGTGGCGATCCGCCGCACGAACATCGGACAGAACCCGGGGGAGCCGAGCCTGCTGGACGCGCTGCCGCCCAGCCGCTTCACCATCCTGCCGAACACGGCTGGCTGCTACTCCGCGCAGGACGCTGTGCGGACACTGCGTCTGGCGCGCGAGTTGCTGGATGGGCACGCGCTGGTCAAGCTCGAGGTGCTCGGCGACCCGCACACGCTGTATCCGAACGTAATGGAGACGCTGTCCGCTGCGCAAACGCTGGTGAAGGAAGGGTTCCAGGTGATGGTCTACACCTCGGACGATCCGATCGTCGCCAAGGAACTGGAACAGATCGGCTGCGTCGCGGTGATGCCGCTCGCTTCACTGATCGGCTCCGGCATGGGGATTCTCAATCCGTGGAATCTGCAGATCATCATTGACAACGCCAAGGTCCCGGTGCTGGTGGATGCCGGAGTCGGAACCGCCTCTGACGCAGCCATCGCGATGGAGCTCGGCTGCGAGGGTGTGCTGATGAACACCGCCATTGCAACCGCTAAGGATCCGGTGCTGATGGCCAGCGCCATGAGGAAGGCCGTGGAGGCGGGGCGGGAGGCCTATCTCGCCGGACGCATGGCGAAGAAGCCGTACGTGGCGGCACCCAGCTCGCCGACCAGCGGCCTCATCGCTCCGGCGCAGAACAAGGCCGCGTAAGCGGGCCCCGGCGCGGCGCTCGCGTCAGGTTTGCACAGCGGCGCGATGTCCAAGCCCAAGCTTCTCCTGTCCTGGTCGAGCGGCAAAGACAGCGCGTGGGCACTGCACGTCCTGCGCAGCCGCGGGGAGTACCAGGTCGCCGGGTTGTTCACAACCTTCAACGCGGAGTTCGACCGCGTCGCGATGCACGGCGTCCGGCGCGACCTGGCCGAGGCTCAGGCGCGGGCTGCGGGATTGCCGCTGAGCTGGATCGCCCTGCCGCACCCCTGCTCCAACGCGCAATACGAGCGGATCATGGCCGAGTTCATGCAGCGCGCGCGCAGCGACGGGATCGGCCATATGGCGTTTGGCGATCTGTTCCTCGCCGAAATCCGCGCGTACCGCGAGAAGCAGCTGGCCGGCAGCGGCATCACACCGCTTTTCCCGCTCTGGGGCGCCGACACGGCCGCACTCGCGCGCGAGATGATCGCTGCAGGGCTGAGTGCCGTGCTGACGACCGTCGATCCAAAACATCTACCAGCCGAGCTCGCCGGTCAGACGTTCGACCAGTCTCTGCTGGAGCGGCTGCCGCCGGGCGTCGATCCTTGCGGCGAGAACGGCGAATTCCATACGTTCTGCTGCGCCGGCCCCATGTTCGAGCGGCGTGTCGCTTTGCGTTCCGGCGCGATCGTGGAACGCGATGGGTTCGTTTTCGCCGACTTCGAGCTCGCTGAAGGAGCAGCGGCATGCGCATAGTCTCGCTGTTGCCGTCGGCCACGGAAATCGTCACGGCGCTGGGGTTGGCGGACCAACTGGTCGGAATCTCGCACGAGTGCGACTTCCCCGAGGAGATCTGCGACCGTCCGCGCGTCACGCATTGCGAGATCCATGGCGCCGATCTGCCCAGTTCCGCAATCGACGCGTGGGTGCGAGAGACGCTCGCCGCGCGCGGCACTCTCTACACCCTGGACGAGGAGCTGATCCGCGAGCTGCGCCCCGACATCATCCTGACCCAGCAGCTGTGCGACGTGTGCGCGGTCAACTATGGGTCCGTGGCCGCCTATGCGGCGACCCTGGCGAAACGCCCGCGCCTGATCAATCTGGAACCAAAACGCCTGGCCGATCTGTACGGGGATATCCGGCTCGTCGCCCAGGCCGCAGGCGTGCCGGAACGGACCCAACCGGTGATTGCGGGCCTGGAGCGGCGGGTTGCCTCTGTGGCTTCTCTCGTCGCTCGTGCGCCGCGGCGCCCGAAGTGCTTCCTGATGGAGTGGACCGAGCCGCCGTTCTGCGGCGGGCATTGGAATCCGGAGCTCGTGGAGCTCGCCGGCGCGGTAGAGACGATCGGGCGCAAGGGCGAGCCCTCGCGGCGCGTGAGCTGGGAGGAAATCCGGCGCGCCGATCCTGAGGTAATCGTGCTCGCGTGCTGCGGCTTCGGGGTGGAGCGGGTGCTGAAGGAGATGGCTCCGCTCGCGGGCAAGCCGGAGTGGGAAAATCTGCGCGCGGTGCGCGAAGGGCGTGTCTTCGTTGCCGACGGCAATACGTATTTCAGCCGCCCGGGGCCGCGCCTCGTCGACAGCCTGGAGATGCTCGCGCACGCCCTGCATCCCGAGCTCGTGCCCGCTCCCGCCGTCCGGGTGCAACTTCATGATCCCGCGCGCGCGCCCGCAGCAGCGCTCCCGCCGACATAAGCATGATGCGCTCCCTCTCCCCCTGCGGGAGAGGGTTGGGGTGAGGGATGCTAATCGGCCAGCTGCGGCTCGGCCTGCACCGCGCGACTGGCGGTCTGCGCTGCGGGCGGTCCTGCCGCTCCCCAGTGCACCAGCTCCATGCGGCCATCAAAGTGCTCGACGACTGCCGTGCAGCTATCCACCCAGTCGCCGCAGTTGATGTACACCACACCGTCGATGGGCTTGATGGTGGCCGAGTGGATGTGTCCGCAAATCACGCCGTCCAGGCCACGATCCTTCACGCTGCGCACGACGCATTCCTCGAAATCGGAGATGAAGCTGACGGCCGTCTTCACCTTGTGCTTGGCGTAGCTCGCGAGCGACCAGTAACCGGCGATTCCGAGGCTGCGCCGCACCCAGGACAAGACCATGTTGAGGCGGACCAGAAAGGCGTAAGTGTGATCGCCGAGTATCGCGAGCCACTTGTGGTACTTGGTCACGACATCGAACTCGTCACCGTGCAGCAGGAAGTAGCGGCGCCCGTCGGCAGCGGTGTGGACGTACTCGCGATGCACGGCGATGTCGCCGAAGGTGCTGCCCACGTATTCGCGCAGCGCTTCGTCATGGTTGCCCGGGACGAACACGACCTGCGTCCCGTGCCGCGCGCGCTTCAGGATCTTCTGCACGAAGGTGTTCATCGGCGCTGTCCAGTAGATGCCGCGGTGGCTCATGGCCCAGAAGTCGATGATGTCGCCGAGCAGGAACATGTGCTGCGAGTCATACTCGCGCAGAAAGTCGAGGAGCTGATGCGCCTGGCAGCCACGCGCTCCGAGGTGGATATCGGACAGGAAGATGGAGCGGACCTCGGCCATGGCGGGCTCCTTCAGCGCAGTTTGCGCCCCACGAAAATGTAGTACGGCACGCGCAGCCCCGGCAGATAGGGGACCGGCGCCATTCGCTCCAGACAGATCTCGGTCGCCAGGCAAGCGCGCAGATGAGGAAGGTGCTCACGCGAAAGATGCACGCCGTCGTGAGCGAACCATGCCTGCGAGAAGCGGCTGACGCGAGTCGAGGTCCGCACGCGCCCTTCCGTATCCGCGTGCGGCAGATGGAAGTCGACGGCTCCCAGCACGCCGCCCGGCCGGAGCATGGCGAGTGCGTTGTCGATCGCCGCACGCCAATCCGGGATCATCGTCAGCGCGTACGAGAAATACGCTGCGTCGACCGGCTGCGACGGCCGATAGCGGCTGGCATCGGCCTCGACTACGCGGGCGTTCGGCCAGCTTGCCAGCCGCTGCCGGGCAACATCGAGCAGCGCAGGGCACAGATCGACCGCCTCGACCGTGGCCAGCTGCGCCAGCCGCAGGCCGAAAAACTCCAGAGTCCGCCCGGTGCCGGCGCCGAGCTCTACCAGATGCCCGCCAGCAGGGGTAGGCAGCAGATCAACAAGCTCACGCCGTCCATGGAGCAGCCGCTCGCGAAAGGCGTCGTAGGCGTCGGCCTGTGGCGCATAAAAGCGCTGCAGCCGCTGCGCGTGCGAGCCGTCGCGCGCCGCACCTCGCGCCAGCGCGAGCAGCACGCGCGCTTCGGCCACCAGGTTCACGCGGCTGCCTCCAGATCGGCGATATGAAAGCCGCCGTAGGTATGCACACGGTCTCGCTCGGTCAGCTCGCTCGCCCACTCGGGGTAAAAGCGCAGCATTTCCAGCAGCGGCCGCACGCGTCCCGCGTGGCGTACGCTCACGCCTCCGAGGTAATCCGGCCGCGCATGAGCGCTGCGGAAAAGCACCCGCGCCCCCGGTGTGGCGCGATGAAGAATGGCGTCCCACTCCTCGGCCAAAGCTTCGGGATAGTGCGAGCTCATCCAGTCCATATGATCGAGCAGCACGAAGCGGCTGATGCGCTCATCCGTATTTCGGAGAAACTGAGTGACGGTGGTCGTGTGTGTGACGATGCGCTCCGCCAGGCCGCTCTTCAGCGCGAGGAAACCCTGCTCGGTGAGGTATTCCGGGCAGCAGCCCGGGGCGTAGTGGCCGCGGAAGTAGAGCTGCCAGAAGTAGTTCTTCTCGAGCGGCAGCTCACACGCGACATAATCCACCGCCTGCCGCACGAAGCCAGGAATGCCGTCGACATGCTGACGCTCCACTTCCTTGCGCTGTGTGCGAGGCACCCCCAGCATGGACATGACGATCTGCCGCGACAGAGCCCAATTGACGTGCCTTCCCCACAACAGCGGCGCGACCTGCTCGCGGTAGATGGTGCGCTGCCCCTCCAGCGATCGCTGCTCGAGCAACCCTTCCAGCGCCTCGCGCAATTTCGGCCGCAGCCGCAGGTAGCCGCGAAAAGCGCGTGCGACCATACCCGCCAGACCGAAGAAGTAGAAGGTGTCGCGCGCGTCGCGCTGGCTGAACCAGTCCCAGTTGCGATCCCAGTATTGCTGCGCGAAAGGCGACAGATCGGGACGCAGCAGGCTGTGATAGAGATCGCGGAACTGCGGATGGTGACCGCGCCCGAACGCCGCGAAGAAATCGCCGTAGGTCAGACGACGGATCGCCGCAAGCTTGAGCTCCAGCAGCGCCGTCTGGCGCGGGTTGGCATCGACTGCGTGGAGGCGGCACGGACCGAGCAGCGCGTAGTCCAGCACGTTGCAGCCGGCACTGGTAATGACCAGCAGCGTATCTTCAGAGGTGATGTGCAGCGCCTGCCGGTCTACGGCAGGATCTTCCCAGCAGGCGTTGTAGACGAGCGAACGGGAATAGATGGCTTGGAAGATCGTCTGGTCGAAGCTATGGGCAAGTTTGGCCGCGGTCGTCTTCAGAGCGACACCTGTCATCATGGCTGGATGGAACGGAGGTCATTGCCGCGCGCATTGCAAATCGCGTTCCACCAGCGTTGCGCTGCGTGAGACTAAGTCGCGCTCATGTCAGGTGAGTTACAGTTACTTGACGCGCGTATTGCAAGCGCACCTCACACCACCCCGCCCACTGGGTGGGCACCCCTCCTCAGAGAGGAGGGGAGATCTACTTCTCCCCTCCTTTTCAAGGAGGGGTGGCACCGAAGGTGACGGGGTGGTTGCGCAGGCCCGCTAGCATCAACAAAACACGATGACCGCATGACTTCGCCGCCGCGCCGCCCGATCCGCAGCTACGTCCTGCGCCAGGGACGCATGTCGAACGCGCAGCAGCGCGCTTACGAGCAGCTGCTCGATCGCTACGCGCTTGCGTACTCACCGCGCACGCTAGACCTTGCGAGCGTGTTTGGGCGCACGGCTCCGAGCGTCCTCGAGATCGGCTGCGGCATGGGTCAGGCAACGGCGGCGATTGCGCAGGCGAATCCTCATGTCGATTACCTGGGGATCGAGGTGCATTCGCCCGGCGTGGGCAGTCTACTCAAGCTGATCGAGCAGGCGCAGCTTACGAACCTCCGTATCATCCAGCACGACGCCGTCGAGGTGGTCGAGCACATGATCGTGCCCGAGAGCCTGGCTGCAATTCACGTCTTCTTCCCCGATCCTTGGCCCAAGAAGCGGCATCACAAACGCCGGCTGATCCAAGCGCCGTTCGCGCATCTGCTTGCCTCGCGCCTGATACCAGGCGGCTACGTTCACCTCGCCACGGACTGGCAGGACTACGCAGAACAGATGCTGGCGGTGCTGACCGGCGAACCACTACTGGAGAACACCGCCGCTGCGTTTGTCCCGCGCCCCGAGTCACGGCCACCGACCAAGTTCGAGCAGCGCGGGCTTCGGCTCGGACATCACGTGTGGGACCTGGTTTTTCGTCGCAGAGCAGCGCAGTAGGTCCCCGCGCGCATTGACATAGAACTTGCTTCCAACTCGCTGCCGAGCGCGGCAATAGCCTCAAGGCCAAACCCATGAGGCCGATATAAGCTCGTTAATTCAAGCGCTTAACACCCTTCCCCCTCAGCGGAGCACAGAGCACGTGGGTTTCTCGGAGACCGTCCTCGCGGCAATGATCGGCGCGACTGCCACCATCGGCGCTGCAATCTTTCAGCTAGTCATTCACTGGCGCAAACAGTCGGGAGATCGCCGCGTAGCGGCAAAGGGCGGCGGCTTTCGATCGCTGCTGTGGATGCTGACGCTGATGCTCGCCTCTGCCGTAGGCGGTTTCGCCTACTCCGAATATCTCGGCCAGGAGCGGCGCGACGAGACCCATCAATTGCGCGAGCAACTGCAGCAGCAGCTGGCAACGCTCGCATCCTCCACTGCGAAGCTCGAGCAGGTGCGCCTGAACGCACAATCGGCGGCCGACGCTCAGGCGCGCCAGGCCGAAGAGCGTCGGCGCGGCGCCGACGGCGTAGAGGGGTTGGTGCAGTTGCCTGCGTGCAAGGCGCGAGGCTCTGCTGCGTGTACTGAAAACGACGCGCAACGCCTCGCGGTATGCGCCGTGGTGCCCACAAGCGCCCAAGTCACCGAGGTGCAGCTGTATACGCGCCCCGAAGACTCGCAGCAATCCTGGAGCGAAAGCCGTGTCGAGGCGAGTCAGGACGCCGGCAAGGCGAGATTCGTGGATGCGCCGTTCGAGCGCGCCCACGCCGACGGCAGCAAGGAAGTCTGCGTCACCTTCGCGCATTGGGCCGCCGACAAGGGCCGCTCTGCGCGCATTCTCGTCAAGTACTCAATCTAGCGACCCGTTTCGTGATTCGCAACGAATCACGGCTTTCTCGTCGCCAACACGGTAAACCCCTCGCCGATAACGGAGCGGTCGATCGCGCCCGTCAGCCCGGCGTCTCGTAGCAGCTTCTCCTGCTCTTCGCGCGTGGGCAGAACGTTGCCCCACAGCATCTCCTCGAAGCCGGTCATCAGCGGAAAGCGGAACTCGGGACGGCGCAGCTCCTCCAGCGTCGACGGATAGGTTTCGTCCACGATCACCATCCAGCCGCCGCTCTTGAGTGCGGCGCCGCACTCGTTGATCACTGCTGGGCGCAGTCGCGGCGCGATCTCGTGCAGCACCTCAACCATCACGACTGCGTCGACGCTGGATGCCGGTACCGCGGTGCCCACGCCGCCGTGACGCGCCTGCGCTCGATCTGAAACACCAGCCTTGTCGATGCGGCCGTGCGCCAACGCGAGGCTGTCGGCGTCGATGTCCACGCCCACCACATGTGCGCGCGGAAAGGCCTTCGCCAGCTGCACCAGCAGGTTGCCCGTGCCGCAGCCGACTTCGAGCACGGTTCCGCCCGCTTCCATCCGCCCGGCCAAGCCGTCTAGTCCAGGGAGGATCTTCTTGACCGTGACCACTTGCAGCCCCCAGGTGGACTCAGCGACCGCTTGAGCGAAATCGTCGCCGCGCCCCTGGAACGGCTTGACCTCGCCGGTGCGAAGGGCCTGCGCGCAGCGCTTGAAATCCTCGGCGGCCACGTCGGTGCCCAGGCGCACGTAACCGCCCAGGTAGCGCGGATGGCCGGCGTTTGCGAGGATGCTGTCGAAAAACGGCGCGAGCCGATAACGCGGGCCCTCATCCGCATCGAGCAGTTCCATGCCGTAGGCCGTCGCGCACCAGGTCGCGACGAACGGTGCGTGCAGGCTCAGCTTGTCCGCCAACTGCCCGGCGCTGGAGCCCGGCGCCTCCAACAGCGCTTTGAACAATCCCACGCGGATGCCGAGGTCGATGAGATGGATCGTGTTGAAGCCGCGTCGCCACTCGAAGACCCGGGCCACCTGCGAATCGGCGGTGATGTCCTTACGATTGCTGTCCATCGGATCTCCTGCGATATGTATTCGAGTTTGCGCGGGGGGAAAAGAATTTTTCTCCCCTCCTTGGTCAAGGAGGGGTGGCGCGAAGCGACGGGGTGGTTTGATGCTCGTGCAGAAATAGCTGCAGCAGATCGTTCAGGAAGCGTTGCCCGCGCAGCGTCGGCCCGATGTGGGCGTGAGTTCGCGCGAGCAGCCCGAGTCTCTCCGCCTGTTCGAGCTCGCGTTCAACCAGACGCAGGGACAATCCGGTTCGCTCCTGAAACAATGACGAGGGGAATCCGCGCGTCAAGCGCAGCGCGTTCATCATGAACTCGAACGGCACCTCGGTCGCCGCCACCGTGTTCTCTTGCTGAACCGCTGCCTCCGTAGCGCGATCGAGGTACTCACGCGGATGCTTCCAGCGCATCTGCCGCACGATGCGATCGCGGAAAGAGATCTTGCTGTGCGCCCCGGCGCCGATCCCCAGGTAGTCGCCGAACAGCCAGTAGTTCGTGT
>Ga0187780_10001679_pt1 | contig 16743 bp, 9 predicted proteins | sample 1015_Q2_SP10_20__FD_132429 | JGI IMG/M metagenome (GOLD analysis project Ga0187780, IMG submission 132429) | Tropical peat soil microbial communities from peatlands in Department of Meta, Colombia - 1015_Q2_SP10_20_MG | ecosystem: Environmental > Terrestrial > Soil > Wetlands > Peat | place... | reverse complement strand
TTCCCAGGAGATGGAAATCAAGTAGGCGTGAATGTCATCCACTTCCTGGGGGCTGAGGACGTCCTTCCACGGGGGCATGCCTGCGTTTTGCATGGCTCCGTCGAGAACAACTTGTCCAAAGGCCTCGTGTGCTTCGTGGTCCATGCGGCGCAAATTGAGGGCCAGGCTGCGCTCGTCGTTGCTGTGGCACCTGGTGCAGTTTGTGGCGAATAGTTCTCCGCCGTGTTTCACGACCTCCGCGGAAGCCGTGAGCGGAGGAGGCTGCGGAAGCGGTCCGAGCGGAGGCAGGGGCTGCGGCTTGGGCGTGGGCCCGCCATTAAGCTTGAACACGAGGATGCGGCCTTCGTTGCCGTAGATATACGCAGCGCTCGTGGGGTGAGACCAACTCCATCCGCCGCCGCCCCACCCGGCCATTACGGCGACGTATTGCACTCCCCCGACGGCATAGGTCATGGGCGCGGCGATAATGGTCGTGCCCACATCAATGTCTTTCAGTGTCTTGCCCGTTTCCGCGTCGTAGACGCAGAAATGGCCGGGACCGGTGCCCTGAAAAACCAGCCCGCCACCCGTGGCCAGAACGCCGGCGTGGTCCCACCACTCGAACGGCCCTAACTGCCAGACGGTTTTCGCCCGGATGGGATCCCACGCCCGGAGAAAGGTATTTCCGGAAAAAATCCCGGTTTGGCCGTTTTCGATTTCCGGAATGTACATGAGCCCGTTCTGCGGGTCCCAGGCCATGGCGTTCCAGTTGTGGCCGCCCATGGCGTCGGGTTCAATGTATCTCTTGCCGTTGAATTCGTTGTGGAACTCTCGGACGCCCGGCAGTTCCACGGGGCGGCCTGTTTTCAGGTCCACATGATCCGCCCAGGTGACCGGGACGAACTTTTCAGCGGAAAGGACCTGCCCGGTCTTGCGGTCCATAATGTAGAAGAAGCCGTCCTTGGACGCCTGCATCATCACTTTGCGGACGCTTCCGCCGATTTTGAGATCGGTGAAAATCAGCGGCTGGACGACATCGTAATCCCACTGGTCGCCGGGGACTTCCTGATAGTGCCAGACAAGGCGTCCCGTATCCGGATTGATGGCCAGAATGGACGCGATGAAAAGGTTGTCGCCGCCGGAGGGACTGCGTTTGGACTGGTCAAAGAACGTGCCGTTGCCGGTCCCGAAGTCGAGGAGATTCAGCTCCGGATCGTAGCTCATCCCGTCCCAGACGGTGCCGCCGCCGCCCATGTCCCAGCGGCTCTTCGGGTCCCAGGTCTTGGCGGCCATGGCGAGCTCGGGGTTTTCAAACGGGCCGGTAGGGCCGCCGGGAACCGTGAAAAAACGCCAAGCGAGCTTGCCAGTGTTCAAGTCGTAGGCGCTAACGTACCCGCGTGCGTCGTATTCCGCGCCGCCGTTGCCGATGGCGACGACGTGCCCGGCAACCTCGGGCGCGCCCGTGCTGGTATAGCCGCGCTTCCGGTCCACAATCGTATCCGCCTTCCACACCACGCGTCCGGTGGCGGCATCCAGAGCAAAGAGGTATCCGTCGAAGGACGCGACGTACACCTTGCCCATCCAGACGGCAACCCCGCGATTGACTTCGTCGCAGCAGGAGCGGCGGCCGACGTTCAGGTCGGCGTGCGGATCGAAGGTCCAGATTTCGTCTCCAGTACGCGCGTCGAGCGCATAGACTCGACCAGCCACACCGGACGTGTACATCACGCCGTCCACGACAATGGGCGTGGCCTCGAGCCCGCGGTCCGTGTGCGTGTGGTAGTCCCAGGCGAGTCCCAGGCGGCTTACCGTCTCGCGGTTGATTTGTGCGAGCGGCGAATAGTGGGTCTTGCCGAAGTCGCGGCCAGCGGTCAGCCAGTCTTCCGGATGCTGGTCGGCAGCAAGCAGGCGGGCGCGGTCAATCCGTCCATAGGCGGAGGGTTTTACCTGGGCCGCCCGCGCCGGCTGGTCGGCGCGAACCAACCTCTTTGTAGCCAGGCGCGCCGAGAACATGAGTGCGAGCGCGGCACAGACGAGTACGATCAAGTTTCGCGAGCAAACTGACTGGGATGGATTTTTCATGGGACCCACGGCGATGGCATGTTGTAGGGCACACTGATGAATACGGCTTCTATCTGACGAATCTTGCCGTCTTGAATCTTGAAAAGCTCAAGGACGCAGAGAGTGCTCGGCGTTTTCATGGGGGATTCAACGACACGGCCGTCGGTGTAGTTGTAAGTTCCCAGACGGCCAGAGTGGTCGAGGAAGCCTGCCGAAAGCACGAGACCGCGCTCCTCGTCCACCAATGGAAAGCGGCGGGCACGCAAGCGATCATCAAAGCGGTAGTGGCCGAGCCGAAACTGGTCCGCGCATCCCAGAGCGGCGATGGGTGTGGTGGCGGCCAGCTTGGGATTGTTCGTGGTCTGCAGGCCGTTTTCGATGCGGTTGCAATTGTCATCGAACTGGGTGAAGAGCGTGCCATCATTGAGCTGCAGCGTGTCCCAGTAGCCGTTGGCGATGGAAATCATGCGCTCGCGGGGGCGCCTGCGCTCGGGCGGAAGGATTTCGTTGAAGACGGGCTTCTGCTCCAGCACGGGTGGATTGGGGAAGAGCGGCGAACCGTCGTAGCGGCGCACCAGCGTCTCGACTTCGGAAATGGTGCCCTCCTCGACCCTCAAACGCAGGGCTATGACGGAGGTGGAGGTCTTCTCCTGAACGATGCCGAAGAAGCCCACCTGGCCGTTGGTCGTATCGGCGAAGCGAAGATCGTAAGAACCCAGGCCCGAGATGGTGCCCCACAGGCCGTCGCCCACCTGGAGAGACACGTTGTTCTCCGAGTTGCGGACCATCTTAGCCCAGTGCACGCGCGAGGGATCCCGAGCTACCAACGCGTGCAAATATTGATCGAGAAAACCGTACAAGCACTGGCGATCGCAGGCCGGCGCGATGGCGCTGACTTTGGTTTCCGACTCTTGTGCTGGGCTTGGCGGCGCGACCGCTATTCCAAAGATGGCGATGCCGAGATAAATTCCCGCGATAATCAGAGTTTTTCGCATAGGCTGCCTTCCCCTTGCCTGCACACGCGTCAATATACACTAGCTGTGCGAAACTGCTGCATCTTCAAATGCGCGAGGACGCAAGCGGTGTTCGTCTCTGCTCGGATTTCCATCCCACTGGTTCGAGCCGGCCGACGACGAACATCCACGAGAAAGCGCCAAGGACCAATACCATGGCAGTGATCGCCAGCGGCGCGATGAAATTCCCGGTCCGATCCACGAGAAATCCGGTGAGCGCCGGAGCCACGACCCCCGGAAGATTTCCGAAGGCGTTTTGCATTCCGGTCCATTTTCCGGTTGCCTGTGGGCCGGCCAGGGTCTGGGAAAACGCAAAAAGTCCCGAGCCGGCAACTCCGGAACCGACGCCGACGGCGGCCAGGGACAGCAGGTACCAGTGAGAATTCGCGATAGCGCAAGCTACGAGTGAAATGGCCGCGAGCGTCTGTCCGACAGCCATCGCAGACTTGCGCACCCGAGTGGGTGTGTATCCCCTGCGGATGAAGAAGTCTGAGAGCCAGCCGGTCGCGAGGGCGGAGAGAGCGTCCGCGAGGTAGTAGGCACCGGCGATTTTCGCCATGGATTGCATGGAAAGGCGGCGTTCGCGTACGAGATAAAACGGCAGCCACGTCAGCATGAAATAGGCCAGGTAGCCTCCGGAAAACTGGCCTGCGCAAACGCCCCAGAATGACCTGTGCCGCAGAATATCCGTAAAGCCAGGGGCCGCAGAGAGCGACCCACGCGCTACTGTGCCGCGCGGCATCCATTTGGCCCAGGCCGGCAGCCACGCCAGGCTAATCACTCCCATGCCGATGAACACTGGGCGCCAGCCATATGTGGCGATCAAGAGGCCGGCGCCGACAGCGCCCACGGCGGGCCCCAGCCTCTGTCCGGCTTGCAGGATACCGTTGGCGAAGCCCCGCTGATGTTCCGGCAGGTGGGCGCCGAGAATTTTCGAGCAGGCGGGATACGCCACCGCCTCGCCGACGCCCAGCAGCAACCGCATCACCAGGAGCATCGCGAATCCGTGTGCGACACCGGTGGCTGCGGTGGCCAGCGACCACAGCAGGAATCCGGCGGCGAGCGCCCAATTGACCTCAAACTTGTCCACCAGCCAGCCGCAGACGATTTGCAGGGCGGTGTAGGACCAGAAAAATGCGGAGAGAAGAATCCCGAGTTGCGAGTTAGAACTGCGCAACTCGTCTTTGATCAGAGGGGCTGCAATCGAGAGATTGCCGCGGTCCACGTAGTTGATGAAAACGCAGGCAGCCAGCAGGGCAAGGGCGGGCGCGAACGCTTTCAGTTCGCGTGGCTTTTCGTTGAATCCGCTCATGACGGAGGCCCCGATGCACTATGCTCTTGCGATATGTCCCCGGGATGCGGGGGGTCACTTTATCCCACGGGATTGGACCGCGGCAATCGGAAACCGGCACGCTTCCACGCAGGCATCCCGATTGCCGGGAAGGGCCATCTTTAGTAGTCTCTACGATTGCCTTTGTGCCGGCCAGACGGTCTTTAGAAACAGGAGCGGGAAAGTTGCGGGGCCTGAATCGTTTCTCATTGTGGATCTTGGTTTCTCTAGCGGGGCTTCTGATTGTTTCCTGCCAAGTGCAGATCAGTTACCCCGCGCCGGTGATCAAATCGCTCTCTCAAACGAGCATCGAGGCGGGCCAGCCGGCTTTTGTTCTTACCGTGAATGGTTCCAATCTCACGCCCGTTTCTATTGTCGAATGGAACGGGACTGCACGGAGCACGATTTTCGTCAGCAGCAGTGAACTGACGGCGCAAATTCTGGCCAGCGATATCCAGAACGCCGGCACGGCGCTCGTGACTATCTTCACGACTTCGCCGGGGGGCGGGACCAGCCAGTCCCTGACGTTTACGATTACGCCCGCGCCCAGCCCGATCCCGCAGATCAGCCAGCTTTCTCCTTCGGGAGTATCTACGGGCAGCGGGGGATTCACGCTTAACGTGCAGGGGAGCAACTTCGTTTCCGAATCGGTCGTGACGGCGAACAGCGCCCCGCGTTTGACAGGATACTTGAACTCCACTCAGCTGCAGGCGCAAATCTTGGCGTCCGACGTGGCGAACGGCGGGACCGTGCAGATTGCTGTGACGAACCCGCAGCCGGGCGGGGGCAGCTCGAATTCCTTCGCACTGACCGTCACCAATCCTATCCCCAAAATCAGCGCGGTGAGCCCCACGGCGGTCCAGGCAGGAAGCACCTCCACGACACTGACGGTAAACGGTTCGCAGTTTGTTCCCAACTCCGTAGTGCTGCTCAATGGCGCGCAGCGCGTCACCTCGTTCGTAAATTCCGGGCAAGTTACCATTTTGCTGACGCAGGCGGATCTGGCGGAGGCGGGAGTCAATCAGGTGCAGGTGCAAAGTCCGGCGCCCGGAGGCGGCCCGTCGAATATCGCGACACTGGCGGTGAATCCGACGGATGAGGGGGGCTTGCCTGTTCTGGTGGATCTGGCGCCGGACGGCAGCCAGGCTAATGAGGGGGTGTGCGGCGCCGCGTGTTCTGCGGCGCCGCCCGCTTTGACGCTAACGACGGCGGGGCCGTCGGCGAGCGCGACGGGCGAATTTGTCGCGTACGCATCCATTTCAAGCAACCTGCTCGCGAGCCCGACGACGGGGACGAGCGATATCTTTCTGCGCGACACCTGCCTGAGCGCATCGGGCACCGGCACCTCGAGTTGCACGCCCAAAACGACGCTGGTGAACTTGCCAGCCAGTGGGAGCGCCGCTGACGGGCCGAGCAGCCAGCCTTCGCTCGATAGCGGTGCGGCGCACGTTGCTTACACATCCACGGCAAGCAATCTCACGAATTATTTGACCGTGCCCATCCCGACGGGAACGCGGCAGGTGTATTGGCAGGCGACCTGCCTCAGCACCACCACCGCGGGCGCATGCAGCGCCGGAAGCGGAGCGCCGGTGCTCATTTCGGTTGATCCCACGGGGCTGATACCTGGCGACGGAGACAGCTACGATCCCGTTGTCAGTCCGGACGGGCGCTACGTCGCCTTTGTGTCGCTGGCGACCAATTTGGTGACGGGCCTGAAAGCGGATGGCATCACGCCGCAGGTCTACATCCGGGATACGTGTAATCTGGTCCCGCCGGCGACGAGCAGTACCTGTACTACGCCCACGACATACCTCGTATCTACGCCGGACGGCACAACCTTCGGAGATCACGCGAGCACAAGTCCGGCCATCGCAAATAACGGGCTGTACGTTGCTTTCTCATCGGCGGCGACAAATCTGGACGCCACCGCAGCCAATCCGACAGCCCAGCAGGAAGTGTTTGTCCGCTCGACTTGCATCAACGTAACGACGGGTTGCGCGCCTACCACGACGCTGGTTTCGACGCCCGATGGCACCACGCTGGCCGACGGCGTGAACATCGAGCCGGCCATTTCGATTGATGGGCGCTTCGTCGCGTTCGCTTCGACGGCGACCAACCTCGTGATTGGGATCGTCTCTGGCGTCAGCCCGGTCCCGCAGCAGATTTATGTGGTGGATACTTGCACGGGGGTGACGACTGGGTGTACGCCATTCAACACGGTCCTGGTGTCCTCCCCAGATCTTACGACCACGCCGATCAACGGCGCCAATGCCAACAGCAACAATCCGAGCATCAGTCAGTGCAGTACGACGACCACGACTACCGCGACCAGTTGCACGGTCGGGCAGTACATCGCTTTTTCCACGAAGGCGTCGAATCTCGGCACTACCGCGAACGGCGTAGAGAATGTTTTCGTGCGGAATACTTGCCTGGGGGTTACGGCCAGCACCACGACGACCAGCACAGCCACTTGCGTCCCGTACATATTCCTGGGAAGCCAGCCTGGAGGAACGGGAGTGTCGCTGGCGAATGGCGACAGCATCATTCCAGCCATCAGCGGCGACGGCCGCGCCGTCAGCTTCGTTTCCTCGGCGAGCAATCTGGTAGCGAACGACGTGAACGGTATGGCGGATGTTTTTCTGGCGGGCGCGGCTCCTTCTTTCACCCTCACGGTGGCTTTGAGCGGCACGGGTTCCGGGACAGTCACCGACAGCCTGGCGAAGATCAATTGCATCTGGACGGCGGCCACTACCACAACCAGCGCAGCGCAGACGGGAACGTGCTCGGCGAAATATCTCTACGGGGACGCCGTGACGCTGACTGCCACAACCACTTCCCCGGCTACGTTTGGGACTTGGGGAGGCAGCGTTACAACGACGCAGTGCCCCGCACCTACAACGTCCTCGACGACCTCGTCGTGCAGCGTCACGGTGACCAGCAACGTCTTCAGCAACATCACCGCTACGTTCAATCAGTAGATCACCGTGCGAGGAATCATGCGAAGGGAGAAAACAGCCCGTCCTGCCAACGGGGGTCAGAAGGGGTACGTCGGCAGGAGGGCGTTGGACGGGTTGGGGAGCGTGCCCCGGCTCGTTTGAGAACCGTCGTCCCCGCAACGCAGCCCCCACCCGTGAGGAAATGATGGCAGGCTGCACCGGAACGAACCAATAGACTCAAGGAGTCATTTTTTCGGGTACCGTGGTCTTAGTACCGCTCTGGCACATCGGCTTTTGCGGAAAATCTAATCGTTTGCTGGTCGCCCGTCTTATATCTCTCTGATGCCACGCGTGTTAGTGCCTGTCGGCTGCTCTTTTCGGTGCGACGAGGTGCAGGGTTACGTCAGTTCGCTTGCCCGCAAGGACGCTAAGGTTGTGCTTCCATTCACTCCAGGAGCCGTTCTGGTAGGCGCGCATGTCGTAGGACCCCCGAGCGAGCGGGGAAAAGGAAAAGTGGCCGCGCGCATCAGTGGTTGTGGAGCGGGGATGCTGGCCGTCGGAGGTCTGGAGCGTGACGGTGGCCTGTGCCGCGGGTTTCCCCTCAGCGTCCAGAACTGTGCCCGCCAGTGTTCCGGTGCGGGCACGACTGGTGGGAGCAGCTCCGGCCAAGAGAGTGGGGAGCAGCAGAAAACAGATCGCCAATCGCTTCATGGTGCGTGCCTCCCTCCCGTTACCATTCTATCGGCTGCGGTTCGTGGCGGCGCTGGGAAGAGGGGTGGCCATTCGTGGACGGCACCTGCTCCGCCGAACAGGCAGTTCATGCTCGTGATTTCAAGGCTAGGCGAAAGCACGAGCACGGGAGGCGCCATTCGCGCGGGCGTCGTCGGGCGCCTCAGAGAATGCTCAGGGGTCGTAGCTAAAGGGTGCGCCGGCCGCCAGCTCGTTTCGCGCCAGGGCCAAGGCGTCGTTGGGAGAGCCGATACGGCGATAGTGGCTTGCCTCAATGGTCTGGTGTTGTTCGAAAGGGAAGAGGAATTTTCGGCCCGAGAAGTCATAATCATATCGCGTCGGCAGCCAGATTGCGGGAGCTATCTCCGACTGTTCCAGCGCGACCACGCTTCCACGGTAGAGTTTTCCCAGGAAGCCGCCGCCGAACGAGATATCACTGTTTACGTAAGCCTCTCCGCGTACAATCTGCGCCGCGTCGTGGTCCACCCAGAGCTTGGCCGTAACGTGCGCCAGGGCGGCTTGGAACATCGAGTGAGGGTGAAAATTGGGGTCGGGGCGGAGATCGAAGACGTCGCAGGAGCGGCCATTCCGGGTTTCGCGCGCCGCCCAGGTGGGAACGTAGGCGCTGCCCGCGGCGTCCACGAACTGTGCGCGTTCCCGCTTGCGCTTGGCATATTTTTCCGCGGCTGTCTGCGCGCGGGAATCGTTCCGTGCCATCATCTCGAGAATGCTCTGCCAGAGCTGCAACTGCCGGCGATACTCGGCCGGGTCCACTAGCTTGTCGCCGTCCTTGAGCAGGATCTTCAGCGTGCCGCCGCCGGTGGGGACGACGCGATAAGTACGGTCTTCGGTGGTGTTGGACTTTGCGGCGCTCGTGCGGTCCACATAGTGTTCGAGACGTTCGTATTCATCAAGCACCTCATCGTTGCGGTGCTGATTGGCGACCAACTTCTGACCGAGAGCGCGGAGGTCCGCATCCGAGGGCGCCAGCGCCGTTGAATCATGCTGCGCCGCCGAGGGCTCCGGTGAAAATGACGCTGCGGGCGACGCGAGAGGTGGAACATCAGCTTCCCACACCACCGCCGTCAGGACGAGAGACGTGGCCAAGATGCGGATGGCAAGTGGCGCGCGCATGTGTCGTGTCTCGGTGAGATTCCCCGCGTAACGCAACGGTTGCACTGACACGACTATTCTACGCGTTCTCGGCGCCCCCATGAGCATGAGGCGCCAGCTGTGTTTCAGAGCGTGCCGGCAGGGCTATCTTGCTATGGCGCCCCGAGTTCTCACTGGCGGGGGGATGACGACGGGGCTGTTGGGATTCAGGCGCGATTTACCGTCCGGCCCGAAAACATAGGGATATCCCGCGGGGTCTACGGGAATGCCAACAAGGAAACCGGCATCGCGAAGCTCAGCCGACGACGCGGGGTAGCGACCGAAGCGGTGCTTGAACGCTTCGGCAATCTCGTCGAGGTGGACTTGGTCTTCTTCCGCCTTCAGGCCCTGGAGCATCTCGAGCGCCCTATTGCGGACCCGCGGATCCTTGCTGGACTGATAGATTTCGGCCCAAATCATGCGGGAGGTTTCGAAGGCCCCGCCCTTTTCGGCCACGCGGGCGGCCATGAACTTCAGCAAGGGCGGAGCGCCGGGGATCTTGCTGCCGTCGAGGTAGGCGTTGGCCGCGCTCGGGTAATCCTGCAGCCACCAGTAGTTGAGGAATCCGAGGTCAACATAGAGCCGCCACTCCAGCGGATTCGCAGCGATTCCTCGATGCAGGAGTCGGACCGCCAAGTCGGGGCGTCCGGCTCCCAGAGCCGGTTCCGAGAGAAATATAGCGCCGAAGCGGTACGCGACGACGAGGCGGGGATCGAGCGTGGTAGTGATATCGAGCAAGGGCCAGAGAAGATCGAACCGCGCATTTCTGGTTCCCATGCGCTCGCCGTAGTACTGAATCGTGCGGGTCCAGTAGAGGTCCGCCAGGAGCGAGTCATAACCGAGGCTGAGTTGCTTCAGCGCGGCGGGTGAGCCCAGGACCAATTCCTCGCGTTCCTCGCCTGCGGCGCGCGCTTGCGCGTCAATGCGGACCTGCAAGGCTGCGAGGGCCGCAAACAACACGGGCACAGCGGCGATGGCAGTCCAGAGCGAGCGGGTTGGGCTCGAATCGCTCATTTCAAGTCGCGCCGGGAAAAGATCGCTGAGGCCACGAGTAAGAGCAGCGCCACATAGAGCGCCGCATACAGCGTGTTCTGGGCTACCAGCGCAGCCGGAATAGAGTCCCCGTGGGCGACGGCCGCGATGACGTTGAAGTTGTGAAAGTTCGGAACGAGGTAGTAGAGGACTTGCGTAGCGGTCTTAAGAGCGGGATTGCGCGTGAGCTCGCCGAAGCTGCGAATGTCCCGGGCGAACACGCCGGTGATGTAAATCCCCAGCGTGAACAGGGTGGAAAGCAGCGGGCTGGAGAAGCAGGAAAAGAACAGCGCCAGCGCAGTCACCAGCGCGAGCTGGAGCAAAATGAAATAGACCGCCACGAGGATGAGCGCATCCGAACGCACCAGCGGCCGGCCGACGTAAACGAGCGCGGCGGCCAATCCCAGGGTCATGAACGACGTGTTAACCGCCAGGGTCAGCAGCAACCCAGCATACTTGCCGAGGAGAAACTCGGAGCGGCGGATGGGCTGCGCCAGGAGGCTATAGAGCGTGCGTTTCTCCATCTCCTTGTACACGAGCCCGACACCGATGAACACGGCCATCACCAACCCGAAGATTGAAATCGCCGAGAGGCCGAGATTGATGATCACAATCCGCTCGATGCCGATGGAAACCTGCCCCACGAGAATGGCGGCGCCAATCATCATGAGCGCGAAGAAAATCAGGTTGTAGAGGACGCGGTCGCGCACCGCTTCGCGAAACGTGTTGAGAGCTACGGCAGCAGGCATGGAGCTCACGAGTGACGCGCCTCCACCGCAGGGGAGACTTGCTCGCCGCCACCGATCAGGCGCAGGAAATAGTCTTCGAGGGTGGGCCGCACGGGCGCCACGGACAAGATGCGCGCCTGGCAGGATTGCAATTGGCCGAGTGTTTCGTACAAACTGCCTTCCGGCACGGCGATGCGGCAGCGTCCTCCCGTGCGCGTGGCAGTGGCCGCAAGGTTCGGGGGCAGGGGGCACCCATCTCGCGTCTCGAAGAGGATTTCCATCGCATGGATCTCAATAGAAACGATCTCGCTGGGCGCGCCCACGCCCAGCAATTTTCCCTGGTGCAGGACAGCCACACGGTCGCAAAGCATTTCGGCATCGCTGAGGATGTGCGTCGAGAAAAACACGGTGCGTCCCTGCTGCTTCAGCCCCAGAACGATGTCGCGGACTTCGCGGCGCCCGACGGGGTCGAGCCCGGACATGGGCTCATCAAGGAAAATCACCAGCGGGTCGTGCAGAATGGCCTGGGCGATTCCGACGCGCTGAAGCATGCCCTTGGAATATTTCCGGAGTTGGATATCGCCTGCCGAAGCAAGCCCCACGCGCTCGAGCAGGCGCTCGGTACGCTCGCGCCGCTCCGCGCGCGGGAAACGGGAAAATCGTGCGTAGTAGTCGAGGAGTTCGCGCGCCGTCAGGTAATCGTAAAAATAGGGCTGTTCGGGCAGGTAGCCGATCTCGCGGTGCATGCGGATGTCGCTGATCGGCCGGCCGCGCACGCTTGCCGTGCCGAGCGTCGGGAAGATCAAGCCGGTCAGCAGTTTCAGCGTAGTGGTCTTGCCGGCGCCGTTGGGCCCGAGGAAACCGAAGATTTCGCCTTCCTCCACGCGCAGCGTGAGGTTGTCGAGCGAGCGGCGCATGCGCTTGCGCCAGAAGCCGACGGGGTAATCCTTGGTGAGTCCGAGAATATCTATGGCCGGGGTATTCATCGCCTATAAAAATAATTGTTTTTCGAGGTCGCGTGTGGTGTCAATTGCGACGGTGTTGCTGCCAACAGCACACGCGCGCGGTGGGCATGGGGCGAGGCAAAAGCGGCCGTGAGGCGCTTGTGGTGCATTGGCATGCTCACCACTAGGGATAGACAGATTCGACACGGACTACCGAATATTTTGTGGTGTCCCTGTGGATTTTTCTTGACAAGTATCGCGCAAGCCACGATACTGCGCACCCAGACTCGGAAACGCCATGAATCGGTCGCCTAGCCCAGCGCCGGTGGCCAGCAGGTCATAGCAAGTCCGGGTTCGACCAAATATCCAGAGAGAAGCCTGCGCCTTCAGACCGCGCGGAGGTCCTGCGCGGCGAGGAAGAGTTTTTCTCTCTTTTTGGCTTCGAGCACTTGTCAAACGGGGGGTTGGGGCCGGCCAAGGCCCCGGCCAAAATCGTTATCGTTCGCACGCGTCGTTTCGATACACACAACCAAAAATTCCGGGCTTCCGGCGGGGTAGAATAAAGGGAATTCCTCCTGCTGGGCGCCCCGGCAATTTTGAGCGGCAGCACTGCCGGCGCGGAGGCAGACAATGGCGGAACCTAGAATGACTCTGAACACCAATACGCAGACGGAGCGAGTTACGCGGCGCGCGACCGGCCTGGACTTCCAGCGGCGGTTCACTGACGGCAAGACGGCGCCCTTCGAACAAGTGGAATGGGAGCGACGCACTGCGCTCATCGGCAACGAAAAGGGCGAGGTGATTTTCCGCCAGGAGAACATTGAAGTTCCCAAGACGTGGTCGCAGACGGCCACCAACATCGTGGCCTCGAAATACTTTCACGGAAAACTGAACACCGCAGAGCGCGAGACCTCGGTGCGCCAATTGATCGGCCGCGTGGTGGACACCATCGTGCGCTGGGGCGACGAGGGCGGCTATTTCTCCACCCTGGAATCCAAAGCGGCGTTCCGCGACGAACTGACCCACTTGCTGGTCGAGCAAAAGATGGCCTTCAATTCGCCGGTGTGGTTCAACGTGGGCGTGCAAGTGAAGCCGCAGTGCTCGGCCTGCTTCATCAACTCCGTCCAGGACAACATGGACTCGATCATGAACCTCACCAAGACGGAGGGGATGCTCTTCAAGTGGGGCTCGGGAACGGGCACGAATTTCTCGACGCTGCGCGGCAGCCGTGAGCCGCTTTCGGGCGGGGGCATTGCCTCGGGGCCGGTGAGTTTCATGAAGGGCTTCGACGCGTTCGCGGGCGTCATCAAGAGCGGGGGCAAGACGCGGCGGGCCGCCAAGATGGTGATTCTCAACGTGGATCACCCCGACATCGTCGAGTTCATCGGTTGCAAAACGCGCGAGGAGCGCAAGGCGCACGTATTGATCGAGCAGGGGTACGACCCCTCGATTGACGGGGAGGCGTATGCCTCGGTTTACTTCCAGAACGCCAACCATTCCGTGCGCGTCACCGATGACTTCATGCGCGCCGTGGAAGAGGATCGCGACTGGTGGACCCGCAACGTCACCGACGGCAAACCGGCGGATAAATTCCGGGCGCGCGGTCTGCTGCGCCAGATGGCTGAGTCCGCCTGGCACTGCGGGGACCCGGGAATCCAGTTCGACACCACCGTCAATCGCTGGCACACCTGCAAGGCTACCGACCGCATCTATGCCTCGAACCCGTGCTCGGAGTACATGTTCCTGGACGACACGGCGTGCAACCTCGCCTCCCTCAACCTGCTGAAGTTTCTAGGAAGCAACGGGCAGTTCGACGCCGAGGGTTTCCGCCATGCCGTGGATGTCACCATCACGGCGCAGGAAATCCTGGTGGACAACGCCAGCTACCCGACGGAGAGAATCGGGCGCAATTCGCACGACTACCGGCCGCTCGGCCTGGGCTACGCCAACCTGGGCGCCTTGCTGATGTCGCTCGCGCTGCCCTACGACTCCGACGGCGGCCGCGATTTCTGCGGGGCGGTCACGGCCCTAATGACCGGCGAGGCCTACGCGCAATCGGCGCGCATCGCCGAGCGCATGGGGCCGTTCGGCGCCTACCTGCGCAACCGCGAGCCGATGCTCGAGGTCGTCCGCATGCACCGTGACGCGCTGCGCCCCATCAAGGAAGAAAACGTGCAGCCATCGCTCCTTCGGGCGGCGCAGGAGTCGTGGGACGCGGCGCTGTCGCTGGGCGAACGATGCGGCTTCAAGAACGCTCAGGCCACTGTTCTGGCGCCGACGGGCACGATCGGTTTCATGATGGATTGCGATACGACGGGCATCGAGCCGGACCTGGCGCTCATCAAGCAGAAGCGGCTGGTGGGCGGGGGCGTGATCAAGATCGTGAACAATACCGTGCCACAGGCGCTCATGCGGCTGGGTTATCCCCCGGAGGAAGTGGCGAAGATTGTGGATCACATTGACGCGCACGGCACCATCGAGGGCGCGCCGGGGCTGCAGACGGATCACCTGCCCATCTTTGATTGCTCGCTGGCGCCGGCCGGGGGCGGCCGGTCCATTTCTTGGCACGGTCACCTGCGCATGATGGCTGCCGCGCAGCCGTTCCTTTCCGGGGCCATCAGCAAGACGATCAACATGTCCGAGGAATCCACAGCAGAAGACATCATGGACGCTTATGCGGAATCGTGGAAACTGGGCGTCAAGGCCGTGGCCATCTACCGCGACAACTCGAAGCGCGCGCAACCTCTGTCGGCCGCCGGCAAGAAAGAGGAAGAGAAGGCCGCCGCGCCCGCCACGCCGCCTCCTTCACCCGAGCAGCAGGAGCTTTTCGCGGGTGTGCGCGCGCGGCGCCGCAAGCTGCCGAACGAACGCACCTCCATCACCCACAAGTTCTCGATCGGCGGCCATGAGGGCTATCTCACCGTCGGCAAGTACGAGGACGGCTCGCCGGGCGAAATCTTTATCAAGATGGCCAAGGAAGGCTCGACGCTCTCCGGCATCATGGACGCGTTCGCGCTATCCGTATCTATCGCGCTGCAATATGGCGTGCCGATGCGGGCTCTGGTGGACAAGTTCGTCCACTCGCGCTTCGAGCCGTCGGGCTTTACCGGAAATCCGGAAATCCACTACGCCAAGTCCATCGTGGACTACATCGGGCGGTGGCTCGGAGGGAAATTCATCTCCTCAGAGTATCTGGACCAGCGCAGCGCAGAGGCCGAAACGGAAACCAAGGCCGAAGCTGCGGCCCCCGCGGCGGCGCGGGCAGTGGTTGACGCAGACCCTCCTCCGCGCCCGCGCGCGGCCATTGACGATGCGCCGTACTGCTCGGAATGCGGCATGCTCATGACACCCAACGGCAGTTGCTACAAGTGCTCGAACTGCGGCAGCACGTCCGGGTGCAGCTGATCCCCGGATTTTGCGACGCGAATTCCTAAGGGGGCGGACGAAACTCCGCCCCTTTTTGTTTTGCCCGGTCCGCGAGTTCACTGCCGGAGCAAGCCAATTCGCCGTGCCTTAGTGACGAATTCTTCTGTGAGGCTGATGGGCGTGTGGCGAGAGGTTTGCGGACGGCCAACTTGGTGGACCAGCTTGAGGTAGGATCACCAGAAAACAAAACAGGGGGCCCACCCGGGCCCCCTAGCGTCACTTCACTCCCAAGATTCCGGTCTCGACGAGACCGCCCCACCCCGGGAGAAAAAAACCTCGCTGTTTCAAAGTGCACGCCCAGTGCCACTCTCGCCTACCCGAGCCTGTGACTGTAATGTGCTCATAGACAAACAGTTAGGAGACCTGTCGCCATAGCTACCGCAGTTTTCCGGCCTAGGGAATTCAATTTCTGAGAACTGTTAGCCTCGGGCCCTACATCATTTGGAAGAAGCAATTGGTTTGAGTTGGTAACAGGGCTGAGTCCATTTGGCGCGGCCCCCCTTTGGACTCAGCGTCAACGACCGAGGGTATAGAACACTTTGATAGTCGTATCCACTTCGACGGGCTGGCCATTGAGGAGTGTGGGTCTGTATTGCCAGTCCCTGACAGCTACCAATGCCGATTGGGCAAGCCAGCACTGTCCTTCGATGACGTGCAAACTTCGGAGGGAACCGTCTGTAGCGATGATGGCATCGAGAACGACAGTCCCCTGTACGTCGGCAGCCTTCGCCTCCGGGGGATAGACTGGTTGGGTAGCATGAATGCGTTTTGCCTCGGTTACGACCCCGGCAACGACGATGCGACCCGTGCCCGGCGGATGCGGCTGCGGTTGCGGAATACTCAATCCTTTCACTTTGAGGTTTCCGACAAACCGAAAGGCGCCGTCTACATAGGCCAGGTAGCTCCATACGTTCGCCATAGAACCACCCAAGAAGCGAACATCGTAGAGGGGCTCTTGCCGCTGGCGCAGCAGTAAGAAGGGATATTCAATTTCGGTCGCGCGCGGATTGCAGGAATCGTCGAACCGCAGGACCTCGACGTCCGTGCGCTTCCCCGCCAGCTCCTGGGACAGCATTGCAGGAAGCGTGGTTTCCAGGCTGGCGCGCCCGGGGTTGGACTGCATTGCCAGTTGGGGTCCCAAATGGCTCCCAAATACGTCTATGAACCAACCAGCGGGATCCGGGAGCGCGAGGGATTTCGCGTAGAGCGCCAACTGCTGACTGTCGCCTTCCTTCGCGAGCTTGAGCATGTCCTTCACAAACTTTTCGAGGCCTTTTGTTGTATTGGGGTATGACGGGACGGCGGTAGAACTGGCTTGTGAGGAGGGGGCGATTGGCGCTGAAGCCTCGTGCGCGGGCTGCTGAGCACGGTCTGATGCTGCGGCGAGCGGAAAGGAAACCCCCGCGGAGACGA
>Ga0187780_10001678_pt1 | contig 16746 bp, 14 predicted proteins | sample 1015_Q2_SP10_20__FD_132429 | JGI IMG/M metagenome (GOLD analysis project Ga0187780, IMG submission 132429) | Tropical peat soil microbial communities from peatlands in Department of Meta, Colombia - 1015_Q2_SP10_20_MG | ecosystem: Environmental > Terrestrial > Soil > Wetlands > Peat | place... | reverse complement strand
GTCATTTCGCCTCGAACCTAATTTGCGCTCGCTTTCCTTAACCGCTTGTAAAAAGGCGTCGCCACAACCTGCGCTTTGCATCTCTGCGAACGAATTTCCACGTACACCGGTGTCCCCAGCTCAGACATTGCGGGAGGAACATACGCCAGCGCGATGTTCTTCCCAAGCGTCGGCGAAGGCGACCCACTGGTCACCACGCCGATCACTGCGCCGCTCTCGTTCATGCAGCGGTAGCCGTCGCGCGCGATCCCACGTTCGACCATCTCCAGCCCGATCAGCACGCGCTGCACTCCTGCGGTGCGGGCTCTCTCCAACGCCGCTCGGCCAGTAAAGTCTCCCTTCTCCATCTTGCAGTAGCGCTCGAGGCCTGCTTCCCAAACATTGATCGCTTCACTAATCTCGTGTCCGTAAAGCGCCATCTTGGATTCGAGCCGAAGCGTATTTCGCGCCCCGAGCCCGCAGGGCACAATGCCGAACTCTTTGCCCGCTTCGATCACCGCGTCCCACACTCTTTCGCTTGTCGCCACGTCCGACGGCACATAAATCTCAAACCCGTCTTCGCCCGTATATCCCGTCCGTGCGATCAACATGTTCTTCAACCCGCACACCGTTCCGTGAGTAAACCAATAATTCTTCACCACATCTAGATTGGCGTCAGTCAATTTGCGAAGCGAATCCACTCCCCTTGGCCCCTGGATCGCCAGTTGCGTGTACGCGTCGCTCAGATCTTCAACCACGCAATCGAACTTCGCTGTGTTTTGTTTCACCCAGGTCACATCCTTCTCCCGCGTACCCGCGTTGATCACCAGCAGATAGTCGTCCTCGCCAAGCCGGTGTACGATCACGTCGTCCACGAATGTCCCTTTGGGATAGAGCATCGCCGAGTACTGGGCCTGGCCAATCGCCAGCTTTGACGCATCGTTCATGGTCAAGTGCTGAACTGCTTCTAGCGCTCCACCCGGTTTCTTTCCCGTATGGATGCGGATGTCGCCCATGTGGCTGACGTCAAATAATCCGACGCCGCTTCGCACGGCCTTATGCTCGGCCATCAAGCCGCCGCTCGAGGGATATTCAACCGGCATATCCCAGCCGCCGAAGTTCACCATCTTCGCGCCAAGACGGCGGTGCAACGCGTTCAGTGGCGTCTTGCGGGGAGTTGAATTGGCAGGAGAGTTTACGGATTCCATTCCGTTCGCTCAGGCAAATTCGGATGTTAACACGCGAGGTTGGTGCCGTCAAAACGCCGGTCCTTTTGCTCAAGCCCGCTGCCGTTGCTCTTTGTGAATGCGTGCCCGCACCGCTCTTGCTGGGGACAAATCGCTCAGGTAAAGTGAGTTTCGGAGGCGAAAGAGTGGCGCAATATCAGCAAATTCTCTGCTCGCAGTGCGACAAGCCTGAAGACTCCTGCACCTGTGAGAAGTATTGTTCGATCTGCAAGGGCCAACACAACATCCGGCTTTGTGTCGATGGACTCTATTACTGCCCGGACTGCCGCGAAGCGTGCGAAGTGTCTCTCGCCAATACCCGGTGACCGTGTCAAGCCTGCCCCATCAGATTCTCGTGCGCATGGACCCCGACGATCGCCTCGTGGCCGCTGTCGGTGGCGCGGCGCGCTACCTGGCTGATGCCGCAGGTTTGGGAAATGAAACCATCCTGCAATTCCAGGCCTCCGTCGTCTCCGCCTGCAGGCACTGTTTCCATTGCCACGCTTCGTCGGAGCAGTGTGGAATCACGCTGCGCCGCTCGTTGGATCGTTTAGAAGTGGAAGTTGCCTTGCCGGGAACTCAGCCTCCGCCCAATGAAAAACCTTCTTGGGAAGGGATCGACGAAGTCGAATGCGAATCGCGCGAGCACGCAGCCGTTTTGCGCCTGACCAAGTACGTCTCCCCCAATCCTCCGGCAGATTAGTCAGGTCGGCGAGAAACCTATCTATTGGAGTTTGATCGCGAAGGTGTTCCGCCGGATGAGCGAGGCCATCTGGTCATCGCTGACCGACATCTGGATCACAATCCGGTCTCCGGAGGGTGTCACGCTGGTTCGATCCAGGAGCTGTCCCAGTTCTGGGTTGTCCTTGCTCGCCTGATACTTCTTGTAAAGAAGTCCTGCGGTCATCAGTTGACTCAGCGTGTTCGCATCCTGCGTCGTGCCGCACACCGCCTGGAACTTTCCTTCAACGCCGCTGCTAGCCGCTGCGCTGATGAGCATGGACCTCATGTTCTGGATTAGCTTCGCCGCCTCCGGAAACTGCTGGACTTCGGGCGCCAGCTGCCCCATCGCCAGTTGCGTGTATCCCGCGTCGAGAACCGCCCAAACCACGCCGCCCCCGTTCACTTCATTGATCAGGCTGTACATCTCTTCGTTGCGCAGGAGCCCGTCTTCGCGTCCCGCATGTATCTCCAGGAGCTTTTCAAGCAATGGCTTATGTCCGAAAACCGCCTTGCTCGAATCGAGAAAAAAGAAATACAAATCGCCCGTCCCCGATCCGAACCCAAACAAGGTGTAGGTCTCAATCTTCTCTGTCGCCAACTTTTGTTGCTTGAAGTAGGCCTCCGTCGATTCCGGATTGTAATTTCCCATGGCGATGCCGACCGTCATTTCGCTCGACGGAACCTGCGTGGCCACGCCTTTCTCATCTTTCGCCATCACATCCGGTACCAGGCCCCAGATAAGTTCATCGACCTGGCTATTCGGGTCAACTCCCGCGGACGCAAGAAACTTCTCGAACTGCCGGAAGCGCTCCGGCAAGACTTGTTCCTGCAGGGCAGGGAACCATTTCATGCTCCGCGCCTTTTTTAGGTCCACGTAGCCGACTTCACCCGTGCTTTTAGGAAAGAGCGCGATCGTATCGGCCCCCACGCCACTTGCCTTGGCTGGCTTGGCCCCCGCAATGCCCAACGTAAGCACGGCGCATGCCGCCAATAATCGTGTGATGGCCTTCCTCAACTTCATTTCGAGCTCCTTTCGAGCAGCCAGGGAAATTGCAATTTTCATCATTTTACTACACTGGGATCTAAGCTACCCGGCTTGATTGCGCAGTTCAGCAACTCGCGCCCTCGTCTTCTCTACATACGTGCGGTCCTTCAGGCTTTCCAGGTTGATCTCCACGTTGGCTAGGGCGCCCTTCGCCGCTGCTACTGACATTAGACGCGCCACTTGCAGATCTGACTTCATGGATGCGGCCGCGACGGCCTCCAGTTGCAATAGACGCTGGCCAAGTTTCGACGCTTTCTCCGCAACCGCCAGCGGAACCTCAGACGCTCTCTTGGTAGCGCTCTCAACGGCCGATTCGCGCGTGCGAGTTTCTTCCGGATTCCCCTGAGGCAGCTTAAAGGCGGCCATCACAGCATCATAGGAAGTCGCATCCTGATCGATTGCCTGCACAAGTTCGTCTGCGGTCTTCCGCAAATCGTCGAGCTGTTCCGAAAGCTGGTCCACGTACGCCACTTGAGACTTTTTCTTGCGCGAGAGCCCCGCGACCATCTGTCCGAGTGCCGCCGCCATCGCCGCAACGCAGGCAGAAACGCTTCCCCCTCCGGGAGTTGCAGTAGGCGCTGCAACCGCGTCCAAAAAGGGCCTTGCCAGGCTCGCGAGTTTCCCTTCTCTGACCTCTATCGGCGCGCCTCCAAGCGAAGCAGCCAGCCTGTTCTCAAACACCTGTGACGGCGAGAAGTTCTCCAATTGCAGGAAATAGTCCGCTGTCATCTCGATCGCTTTCTTCGGCACCAATCCCACAATTTCGCTGCCCACTGGAACGACTCCGTAGCGCTCTGCCTCCCGTTTCACCATTTCATACACTCGATGCATCGGCGTTTGTTCGAAGTCCGTTAGATTGATGGACACCTGCGCCAGATTCCGCGCCTTCAGCTCCACCCCCATCGACTTGACGTAACGTAACCCGCCGCTTGAGAAGCGAATCGCCTTGGCAATCTTGTTCGCGATCCCCACATCGGGTGTGCTCAGGTTCACGTTGTACGCAATGAGAAATTTCCGCGCGCCGACCGCTGTCACGCCCGCCGTGGGATGCAACTTGGGCTCGCCCACGTCCGGTTGCCGGTCGTGATTCCTCTTCAACTCTTCCCGTAGTCCTTCAAACTGCCCGCGACGGATATTTTCAAGGTTGACTCGGTCCGGCCGCGTCGCCGCCGCCTCGTAGAAGAAAACGGGGATTCGGTACCGCTTCCAAATCTCGTCTCCTACTCGTCGCGCCAGTGCCACGCAATCCTCGATGGTCACGCCTTCAATCGGGATGAACGGCACGACGTCCGTCGCCCCGACCCGCGGGTGCGCTCCGGTATGCATCGTAAGGTCAATCAGCTCCATGGCCTTCCCGGTGCCCAAAAGGGCCGCTTCGGCCACGGCATCCGGGTCCCCCGCGAGTGTAATCACGCAGCGGTTATGATCTGCGTCCATCTCGCGATCCAGCACGTAAACGCCCGGCACGCTGCTTATTGCCTGCACGATCGCTTCGACCTTTGCCGGGTCTCTTCCTTCCGAAAAGTTCGGTACACACTCAATCAGTCGGTTCATGGCTCATTCCGTCCAGCACTTCCCCCCGTGCAAATGTTCACCTTCCTCATTTTATGGGGTAGTTTGAGTCCGCGCCAATCGTCATTCCAAAGGCGTTCTTTGCCCGAGGAATCCGCTTTTTCCCTGGCCGTCTGGGAACCCGGCTTCAATCCCGCATGTAGATAATCTCGCCGCCCTTGATCGTCATCCAGCAGCGCTGCATCCCAAAATAATAGGGAATTTCGCGGTAATCCTCCACCTCGAACACCGCCAGGTCCGCCTGTTTGCCAACTTCCAGCGATCCGATGGTCTTCTGCCGCTTGAGCGCATACGCCGCATTAATCGTGGCGGCTGCCATAGCTTCCGCAGGTGTCATCCGTAGTTGAGTACACGCCAAGGACAACACCATGGGCATGCTCACCGTGGGGCTCGTCCCCGGATTGAAGTCAGTTGCCAATGCCACAATGGCCCCGGCTTCTATAAGTTTGCGCGCTGGCGCGTACTGTTTCCAACCAAGATGAAAATCGCATCCGGGCAAAAGCGTGGCTACGGTTTTCGACTTCGCCAATGCCTGGATGTCTGCTTCATTCACACGTTCCAGGTGGTCGCAGCTCGCCGCACCTAGTCCCACCGCGAGCTGGGTCGCGCCCGTTCGCGACAATTGCTCGGCATGAATTCGCGGGGCCAGCCCCTGCCGCTTGCCTTCGCTTAAGATCCTCTTCGCTTGCTGGCGCGTGAACGCTCCCCGGTCGCAAAACACGTCGCAGAACTCGGCCAACCCCTCCTTTACGATCTGTGGCAGCATCTCTTCAATGAGCAGCCGAATGTACAGTTCTGCTCCGTTCGGCTTTCCCTGAAATTCCGCTGGGACAACGTGTGCGCCGAGAAAGGTAGACACGATTCCCAAGCGCTGCTCGCCCTTCAATTCCCGCTGCAATCTCAGGATCTTCAGCTCGCTCGCGACGTCTAACCCGTAACCGCTCTTCGCCTCCACCGTCGTCGTGCCGCACGAAGCAAATTGTTCGAGTGCTGCCCGCGCCTTCTTTTTCAACGCCTCCGCCGTGGCTGCCCGGAGCTTTATTGCCGAATTCAGAATTCCGCCACCCTTTTTCGCGATTTCTTCGTAACTTGCGCCCTGAGTTTTCAACTCGTATTCTTCCGCACGGCTCGCAGCATGAATCAGGTGCGTATGCGAATCGACGAACCCCGGAAGCACAACCCGCCCACCAACGTCCAATCGCTCCGCTAGTTTGGCATCTAGGCGCGCCTCGACTTGCGCGCGCGTTCCCACGGCCGCGATCTTTCCATCCTGGAGCAGCATAGCGCCATCTCTCACGATCCCAAGTTTCGAAAGGGAAGTACCTCGCCGTGGACCCCCTCCCCGCAAGGTTAGGAGTTGCGAAGCACCTGTAATGAGCAGGCTCTGCGTCAAAGTGTGGTTATCGTCTCTCCGCCGGAGCGAGCTAGCTTCAAGCCCCAACCGCCCTGCCTTGATACGCCGGCACAAAGACCTCTTTTGCAAAAGTCTCGAGTCTGGTGGGCGTCGTATTCTTTTCCGACCTAGCCTCGGTCCCCGCCACGGTTCCGTTGTTGAAGCCCTCGAACATTTCGATAAACAACGCGGCTGTTTTCTGCGGCGTGCCCATCTGCGTCAGCACCTGCTGCACCTGTTCGTAAGGAAATTGCGCGTATCGAAGTTCCGGTTTGTTCAACGCATTCCCGATGATCGTGGCGGCTTCGTTCATGGAAAGATCCCGTTCGCCAAGCAATTCCTGTGTTTGCTTCCCATTAAAGTCCAGCTTGAGCAGCCTGTCTGCCGCATAAACGCCGATGTCCCTCGTGGCGATCATGGGAAACCTCAAGGCCCCGTTAATCGCCCCGCCGTACAGCCCCATCATCTGGATCATCCCAATCGCCGCTAAATGATTCTCGAAAAAATAGGCGGGGCGAAGGTGCAACACGTTCAACCTGTCCACGGCATTCATTTTCTCTTCCGACGCATGCAGCCCTGCAATCGGCCCTGTCCCGGAAGGCGCTTGTCCTCCGATGCTGCTCAGATGGACGGCGTAATGCAAACCGGCATTCCTGACCGCGACAGCAATTGCGTCGCTAAAGCGTTCCTGCTCGGCGTGATAATCCTGAGATTTCATGTCCGGAGGAATCATCAGGAACGCGGCCCGCGCGCCGCTCAACGCACGTGTCATCGCCTCAGCGTCGGCGACATCCCCGATGAACGGCTCCGCGCCTTTCTGCACGAACGGTTGGAGCCTGGCGGAGTTCCTCCCCACGACTCGTACTTTTTCGCCTTTTTCCAGCAACTTTTTGGTGATAACGGAGCCGATATTCCCATTCGCACCTAATACTGTGTACATCGTCCGACTCCCTCGACGGAACATTCTGCTGATCCCCGTTCAACCCTGCGGATTTGAATTCGGCAGCTGCACCGGTGGCCGAATTCTACCTGAATTGCCTACAGCATGGGAACTTTCACGCCAGTTCTCTTGGCAAACTCAATCGCTTCAGGATAGCCGGCGTCGACATGCCGAACCACCCCCATGCCCGGGTCGTTGGTCAACACCCGTTCAATGCGCTTGGCCATTTCTCTGGTACCATCCGCACACGTAACCTGACCCGCGTGTTGCGAATAGCCGATTCCCACTCCGCCACCGTTGTGAATGGAGACCCAGGAGGCGCCGCTCGCTGTGTTTACCAGTGCATTCAGCAGCGCCCAGTCCGCCACCGCGTCCGAGCCATCTTTCATCGCTTCTGTTTCTCGGTACGGAGAGGCGACCGAACCGCAATCAAGGTGGTCTCGTCCGATGACAATTGGTGCCTTCAGCTCGCTCCTCGCCACAAGGTCATTTAATGCCAGGCCGAACTTGTCGCGTTCGCCGTATCCCAACCAGCATATTCGGGAGGGAAGGCCCTGGAACTTCACCTTCTTTGACGCCATGGTGATCCAGCGCTTCAAATGCTCATTTTTCGGAAACATCTCAAGTACCAACTGATCCGTCCGCACAATGTCCGATGCCTCCCCCGAAAGCGCAGCCCACCGGAACGGTCCCTTGCCCTCGCAGAAGAGTGGCCGGATGTAGGCGGGCACAAATCCTGGGAAATCATAAGCGTTTTTTACGCCTGCCTCAAATGCGAATGTCCGAATGTTATTGCCGTAATCAAAGGTCACCGCGCCGAGTTCCTGCAGCTTCAGCATGCCTTGAACATGCTCGCCAATCGCAGCGACGGCCCGCTTTCGGTACTCTTGCGGATTTTTCTTCCGCAGCTCCAGCGCCTGTTCTAACGTCACCCCGTTCGGCACATACCCGCCAATCGGGTCATGCGCGCTCGTCTGATCCGTCAACAAATCCGGCACCACGCCCCGCTTGGCAAGCTCCGGAATCAAATCCGCGCAGTTTCCGACCAACCCAACCGAAATCGCCTCACGTTTCCTCACTGCATTCTTCAGAATCCGCAGCGCCTCGTCGAGTGAAGTCACCATCACATCGCAATAGCCGGTCTTGACGCGCCGCTTGATGCGTTCCGGGTCCACGTCAATCCCCAGGAAGGCCGCGCCGTTCATCGTCGCGGCCAACGGCTGTGCGCCGCCCATTCCTCCCATGCCGCCGGTCACAACCAATTTCCCACCCAGTTCACCGCCAAAGTGTTTCTGCCCCGCTGCGGCAAACGTTTCGTACGTGCCTTGCAATATCCCTTGCGTCCCGATGTAGATCCAGCTTCCCGCGGTCATCTGGCCGTACATCATCAATCCGGCGCGGTCCAGCTCGTTGAACTTCTCCCAGTTGTTCCACTGGCCTACGAGGTTTGAATTGCACAGCAGCACCCGCGGTGCATACTCGTGCGTCTGAAAAATCCCGACGGGTTTGCCAGACTGTACCAACAAAGTTTCGTGCGATTCCAGTGACCTCAGCGACTTCACAATCGCGTGAAAACAATCCCAATTCCTTGCGGCCTTTCCGGTCCCGCCGTAAACCACCAAGTCTTCCGGCTTCTCACCCACCTCTGGATCGAGATTATTCAACAGCATTCGCAGTGCCGCTTCCTGCTGCCAGCCCCTGCAGGAAATTTCCGTGCCCCGTGGCGCGCGAAATGGTCCGCGGCTTATCGCTGGATCATTCATAACGGGTGTTGTGACGCTCATTCGATCCGCTCCCGCCTCCATCTTAACGCACCTCACTTGACCAACGATAACAGAAGCCACTTCTCCGAAGACGCCCGCATCAACTATGCCCCTCCGTACTCCTAGCCTCCCGCTGGATTGCGTCCCCTTCTCGACTAGGGTAAATTCAAAAACCGCATGAGTTACCCTTCACTCCCTTCTCGCTTCCTTCATGCTGTGGATGAGTTGCCGTCTCCCCGGGCGCAGATGGTTCGCAAGAACGACAGTTGGGAAGTCATTTCTTCGCAAGAGTTCCTCCGCCGCGTTGCGGGTCTGGCACACGCCTTGGTCGAGCTTGGCGTCAAATCCGGAGATCGCGTGGGCTTGTTTGCTCCCAATTGCCCCGAATGGCACACGGCTGACTTTGCCATCAACGGTTCTGGGGGAGTCACGGTTCCCGTCTATTTCAACGAGTCCCCGGACCGCATGATCTTCATCCTCAATCATTGTGGTGCAGAAGTAATTTTTATTTCTGGGATTCGACAATTGGAAAAATTTGTCCTCATGCGGGACCAACTGGAATACGTTCGGCATGTGATCGTCGCTGGCGCTGGCGATGCCTTGCCCTCGGAGTATCTTCGCTACGAAACGCTCATCTCCACGACCGGCGCAGCTGAAATTACTTCCTACCGCGTTCGCGCATCTCAGGTTCTCCCTTCTCAACTCGCTTCCATCATCTACACCTCCGGCACCACGGGCGAGCCCAAGGGCGTTATGCTGACGCACTCGAACTTCAGTTCAAATGTGACCGATACCTGTGCGGAGTTCGACCTTAAACCCGAATCCGACCTTGCTGTTTCCTTCCTCCCTCTCGCTCATGTTTATGGGCGCATGCTCGACTATCTGTACATCTTTCGGGGCTGCCCAGTTGCCTACGTTGATGTCGTCGAGAATGTCGCACAGGCTCTCCTGGAAGTGCATCCCACTGTTCTTGCCGCGGTCCCGCGCTTCTTCGAGAAAATCTATGCCCGGCTCATGGAAAAGGGCACCAAGAACACGGGCCTTAAGCGCAAACTATTTGATGTTTCGATGCGCACTGCGAGAGAGTCGGCCTCGTGGCGCATTGGAACTGGCTCTGCGGGCCTGTTCCTGAAATTGAAGTGGATTGTCGCCGATGCGCTCGTGTATTCAAAGGTTCGCGCTGGCACGGGTGGCCGACTGCGCGTGGTCATGTCCGGCGGGGCACCTCTCTCCAAGGACCTCGCTGATTTCTTCTGGGCCATCGGGATTCCCATCTATCAGGGCTACGGCCTCACAGAAACGTCTCCAGTTCTCACTTCAAACTACCCGAGGAACCGCGTCGGAAGCTCCGGACAGCCCATTGCCAACGTTCAGATTCGCATCGCGGATGACGGCGAGATTCTCGCGAAAGGGCCCTGCGTCATGCAGGGTTATTACAAGTCACCGGAGTCCACTCGCGAGGCTTTCACCGAAGATGGCTGGTTCAAAACAGGCGACATCGGTTTTCTTGACAAAGACAACTACCTCTTCATTACTGATCGCAAGAAAGATCTTCTCAAGACCGCCGCTGGAAAATTCGTTGCTCCCCAACCGATTGAAAATTCCTTGAAGACCAGCCCGTACATTCTGAATGCCATGGTCGTGGGGGATCAGCGCAAATTTGTAGTCGCTCTGCTCGTCATCAATCCCGTAACCGTCGCCGCCAAACTCGCCGAAGAGGGATTGAAGTTCTCCTCTGGCGCTGAAATGGCCGCACACCCTCGCACCTACGCCCTGCTTGAGAGCGAAGTTGGCCGCTTGACCCTCCATCTCGCTCAGTACGAAACCATCAAGCGATTTGCGTTGCTTCCCAATGACTTCACCTTCGACAGCGGCACTCTCACCTTCACCTTGAAACTGAAGCGCCGTGTTGTCGAGCGCCAGTATCGCGATCTCATCGACAAGCTTTACGCTGATGCTTTCGAGCATCGTCCTCTGGTCCGCGATTAACTTCCTTTCCCTCTCTAGCCCACAACTTCAGGCCTCGCCCTGGTGCCAGCCAAAGGTTCAGGCGCCTTTGTTCCATCACCTCTCAAGGGCTACAATGCCTTTGGAGACATCCCCATGCCAGATCAACTTGTGATCGCAGGTCGCGCATTCAATTCGCGCCTAATTGTAGGAACAGGGAAGTACCGTAGCTTTCAGGAAATGGCTCGCGCCCATGCCGCGTCCGGGGCCGGGATGGTTACTGTTGCCGTGCGCCGCGTCAATCTGACTGATAGGTCCAAGGAATCGCTTCTTGATTACATTGACCGCGAGAAAATATTTATCCTTCCGAATACGGCTGCCTGTTACTCCGCGGACGAGGCGATCCGCACTGCGCGGCTCGCCCGCGAAGTGGGTCTCTCGAATTGGATAAAGCTCGAAGTGATTGGCGACCAGCAGACTCTGTTCCCGGATACCGAACAACTGGTCGAGGCCACCAAGGTCCTGGTGAAGGAGGGCTTCGTTGTTCTTCCCTACACCAACGACGACTTGATTGCCGCACGCAAGCTGATTGACGCGGGCGCCGCCGCTGTCATGCCTCTCGCCGCCCCGATTGGTTCTGGCCTGGGCATTCAGAATCCCGCCAATCTCCGCATCCTCCGCGAACGCATCACGGAAGTTCCCATGATCGTGGACGCCGGTGTGGGTACGGCCTCCGATGCAGCAGTTGCAATGGAACTCGGCGCGGATGGCGTACTCATGAATACTGCAGTTGCCGAGGCAGCCGACGCGGTCCTCATGGCCGAAGCCATGCGCGACGCAGTCATCGCCGGCCACAAAGCCTATCTCGCTGGCCGGATGCCCAAGCGTTTGTACGCATCCGCATCCTCCCCACTCACCGGGGTCGTCCGTTGATTAGCTTCGGCTAAGCGGTTGGCACAAATGCGATCCTCAAGTATGCCCAACCTGAGAAGGGCTTAGTGTTGCACTTTCAGGAGTGAGGAAAGGTCAAATCGTCTTGCCGTGATGGCGTCCAGCCGCCTCGAAGAGCGACAGCAAGTTGCTTATGCTGAACAGCTCGCAGATCTGGTCTGTCGCATTGCAAATCTCCAGTTGGCACCCGCGAGTCCTCGCTGAAACGTGCAAACCCACCAGCACTCCGAGCCCAGAACTATCTACCTGCGGCACGTCTTTCAGGTCGATCAGGATTCGCTTGTGAGCCGGAATTTTCTCTCGGACTACGTCTTTCAGCCATGCTGTGTTCTCAAAGATCAGTTTCCCGTGGCACTCGGCAACCAAGACCTCCTCCGCCTCGTAGCAGTGCACGCGGAATCCCCTCGTTTTGCTTCCCGGTCGGTCACCCGGCACAAAGCCTCCTCCGCGGCGAAACGGTAGACCTGCACATCCTTGTATCGCAATTGAACAGCAAACTCCAGAGAATCGTCTGCTCGTGTCGGAATCGGGTTAGACTTGCATCGTGCAACGCAAGATCTTCTGGATCACTTTCCTTGCCCTGGGACTGCTCGCTGATTTGCTACTGCCCTTTTGGTGGGCCGTCGTCGCCACGATTCCCATCCTGATTTTCAGTTGGTGGCTCGCCTATCGCAGCGATTGGTTTGCCTGATACGGCTAAGACCTAAAATCGAACCTACATTGTGCGAAAGAGGAAGTGCCAGACAGCGTCGACCGCGGTGTGCACGAGTGCCGATGCGAAAATGGAACCTGTTTTTCTCCAGGTCCAACCGTAGAACAGCCCCGCGATAGTTGCCAGGATCACGTATTTCCAATTGGGGAATCCTTGGTTCGTGATGTGGGAGAAGCCGAACAGTACCGAGGCGGTCCACCATCCGGCCAAATCGCTCCTTGAAGCTCGCGCTAAACAGTTTTGCAGCAACCCGCGGAAAAGCAATTCCTCCGGCCACGCTGTGAACAGGAAAATGGCAACGGAGAGCCACACGTAATGGCTCCACCTGTGCCACTGCGGAGCGAAAACGATGAAACGCAACTCGATCGCCAACGGAATTGCTGCACAAGCAAAAGCCAGAAAGCTACCAACGGCATAAATGCTCCAACGATTTCCCCAGCCGATCGAGTAACCGGTTCCCTTCAAGCGCCTGACCAATAGAAACGATGCTAACGCAACACTCACCGCGACCAGCACGGTCATGACGTAGGCGAGGCGTCCGCCAGGATAGGGCCAAAGCCAGTGAGAGGGGCTGAACTTTACGAATACCCAAACGCCCAGAATGATTAAGAAATCCTGCCAGACACCGGCGTTTGTTCCGTCAGCCCAGATGGCAAGTCCCAGTGGGACGAAGACGAGCCCGGCGGTTGCTCCTGCTCGGGCGAGCCCGAACGCGCCTGTTCCCAGCAGATAAATCAGGTAAACCAGAAAAACTATTGCACCAAGGAATAATCCGCCGCCCGGACCGAATCTCGATGCGATTCGTTCCGCGACGCCACGCGCGGCCAGCAATAATGTGACGAGGAGCAGGAAAGCGAACGTCGTCAAGGTCGCGGCAAACGCTCGCCCGCCGTAACCTTGCCACGAGGCATATAGCGCGCCGCCCACACAAACGACCGCCCAAATTCCCAATGCCGCCCAAACTCCGATCTGCTTCATCGCTTCGCTGGCCTCATAGGGTTTCTGCTCTTGACCATCTTTGCACATTCCGGTGCAAGGAGCAGGGAACTGCGTTCGGGAAAACGCTACACTTGTCCCAGAGCATTACCCCTTGAAACGCCTCTCTTACATTGACTGGATGCGCGGTTTGGCGTGCCTGCTGATGTTCCAGACCCACTGCTTTGATTCGTGGCTTAGCCCTGCCGCGCGTGATAGCCAGTTCTTCAAGTGGTCTCAGCTGGGCGGCACGCTTCCGGGGCCGCTGTTCGTTTTCCTCGCGGGAGTTTCCTTCGCGCTTGTGACAGAGAAACTCCGAGAGAAGGGAATTGCGCGCAACATCATCGCCAGGCAAACGATCCTGCGTGGAGCGGAGATTTTCGGTTTTGGCATTCTGTTCCGCATCCAGGAATTCCTCCTGGGCTACAAATGGGCACCGTGGACGGACCTACTTCGCGTGGACGTGCTGAACATTCTGGGTTTGTCGATGATGTTGATGGGAGTTTTGTGTTGGATCGCTTGGACGCCAAAAGTATCCACAGCGCGCTGGCGCACGATTTGGGCTGCACTTGTCACTGCCACAGCGTTTGCCATGTTGACTCCACCGTTGTGGACAACGTGGCGGCCGAAGTTTCTGCCGTGGCCGCTCGAGTCGTACATCAACGGAGTGCACACGTTCAACGAGCCGCAGCATTGGCTGTTTCCACTGTTTCCGTGGGCGGCGTTTGCGTTCGCCGGACTTGCCGCAGGAATGCTGATGTTCAGCGAGTTTGGGCGAAAGAAGGAAGCGCAGCTGTTCGGAGCATTCGGTCTCGCGGGGGTTGCAGCGGTTGCGTTGTCGATGATGTTCGACGCGTCGGCGATCCGATTGTACGCAGTTTACGATTACTGGCACTCGAACCCGAACTTCCTGCTGCTTCGTTGTGGTGTTTTGCTGATCATTCTGTGTCTGGTGTATGCGTGGTGCCGATGGGGATTTGCGCAGAAGGGATTCAGCCCGGTGATTCAGTTGGGGCAGACTTCGCTGCTGGTTTATTGGGTGCACATCGAATTTGTGTATGGACGATTCTCGATTTTGACGAAGCGCGGGTGCTCGATTCCGAAGGCGACTCTCGGATTGAGCGCGATTTTTCTGGCGATGCTAACGTTATCGCTTGTGCGTACGAGGATGAAAAAGAAAACCGTCAGGGCTTTACCGGCTGGGGCGGGGCCTGCTCATGCGGGGACGGCGCCGGCAGCTTGATTATGATTTCACCGGGCTGCGCGAGGCCCAATTCTTCGCGAGCAATTTTGCGGATGGTCTGCGGGTCGGTCTTCAGATCCTTGATCTCCTGCTCGAGGGCAGAGTTTTCCTTATTCAGTTTATCCAGGGCGGCGTTGACCTTCTGAATCTCCTGCTGTTTGTGGCGCATGACCAAGTAGCCGTGCGGGCCGAAAATGTCGTGTATGACGAGAACAATGACAAAGATGACGAGCATCTGCCGGCCGTACAAGCGAATTAGTTTCTTAAACTGTTCTTCCACGCCGGTCTTTATCCGCCCTTCAGAATCCAATCGGAAGCATCGCGCGTAAGCTTATCCGTCGCTGCCGCGCTCTCCGCTTCCACGTACAGCCGGACGATCGGCTCGGTGCCGCTTAGACGCACCAATATCCAGGAACCGTCCTCGAATACGAATTTTGCTCCATCGGTGCGATCGACAGATACAACTTTTCTTCCAAGAAGTGTCGAAGCGTCCACGGCCACTTTCTTGATGGTGTTTGCCTTCTGTTCGTCGCTCAGATGGAGATTCTCGCGAATGGGGTGAAATTCGCGTCCGAGCTTCTTGAACATGGCGCTCAACTGCTCGCGGATCGAGGCTCCGCGGGCTGCGGTCATTTCCGCGACGAGAAGACAGGCGAGAATGCCGTCCTTCTCCGGGACGTGGCCGCGGATGGTCAGGCCAGCGCTTTCTTCTCCACCGAGTGCGATTTTGTCTTCGCGGATAAGCTGGCCGATGTACTTGAAGCCGACCGGAGTCTGATACGCAGTTTGTCCGTGGGACTTGGCGACAGCATCTACCATTTGGGTCGTAGCTACGCTGCGAGCCGCCGGCATCTTCCAATTGCGAGTTTCGACGAGGTAGTCGTAGACAAGGGCGAGGATCAGGTTGGGCTGAATCCAAGTGCCGTCCGAATCGACAATGCCAAAACGGTCGGCGTCGCCATCTGTGGCCAGGCCGACGTTGGCGGCTGAATCCTTGACGGTTCTTGCCAGCATCGCGAGGTTTTCCTCGCTAACGTCCGGACCGCTGCCCTCGAACAGGCAATCGCGGTCAGTGCGAATGGCTTTGATGCGAATGCCGTGATCGACGAGCACCTTGTCGAGATAGCCCGCGCCACAGCCGTGAAGCGCGTCCACAACGACGGAGAGGTCGGCCCGTTTGATGACGTCAAAGCGGGCAAGCTCATTGATGCGCTTGAGGTAGTTCGCGCGGAGATTCACACTTTCGCCGGTGTCCTTGGCGTGCTTGGCGTCGTGATTGGGATTGGCGTAGGGGTTGCCACCATGCAGGGTAACGATTCTTGCGGCGCGAGCTTCGATGTCCTTGGTGACCTCCGGGAGCGCGGGGCCGGCGTCTGCGCCGGAGAATTTCAGGCCGTGATATTGAGCCGGGTTGTGGCTGGCGGTGAAGTTGATGGCACCATCGAGTTTGCGGCCCTGGATTTCGTAGGCGACGGCAGGGGTGGGCGTGAAGGTGTCGCAGAGAAGGGTTTTGATGCCGTGTTCCTGAAGGATGCGGACGGCGAGGGCGGAGAATTCCTCGGAATAGAAGCGCGTGTCGTAACCGACGAGCACCGTGGGGTGAGCGGTCTTGCTCTTCAAGTGCTCGGAGATCGCGTGCATGGCCAGGCGGACGGTCGCGAAGGTGAAATCCTCGGCGATCAGGCCGCGCCAACCGCTGGTGCCGAACTTAATGGGAGAAGTAGTCATGGTGGTGACATTTTATCGAGGGCGGGGTGGAGTTGGTAGTCGAGACTCCCAAGTCGAGCGCGGGGTAGGGGAGGGGGCCCCCTGGTTTTTCGGTGCAAGTGCGCAAAAAGTAGAAAATACGTGGGGATAGCGGAACACGCGTACTCAAAATACCGAATAACACAGAGAAATGCAGATGCAGCGGGCGAGAATTCTCTCTTTTGGAGGGAGGGGGCCCCCCGATTTCGTGTATCTAGGGGAAACAAAGGAGTTACGGGAGAATGGCTTGTATCAAGGGGAAACAAAGGACTTACGAAATTTTTGCCGAAAGGTGAGTGGGTGGGGCGCGGTGGACAAGCACACACGGAACGTCCCTCAAGCATAGCAACCCATGATAGCGCAGTGTTTACCAAATGTAAATATATTTTACACGATACTAAACTCAGTCTTGCTAGAGGGTTGGCGCGAGTACGATTAATGCTCTCCAAAGAGGAGGAGACCCACTCTTGAATGTGCGAAAGGGAAAACCGCCGTCGTCGTGACCGTGTCCACCGTGGAGGGCGGCCGGAG
>Ga0187780_10001677_pt1 | contig 16751 bp, 12 predicted proteins | sample 1015_Q2_SP10_20__FD_132429 | JGI IMG/M metagenome (GOLD analysis project Ga0187780, IMG submission 132429) | Tropical peat soil microbial communities from peatlands in Department of Meta, Colombia - 1015_Q2_SP10_20_MG | ecosystem: Environmental > Terrestrial > Soil > Wetlands > Peat | place... | reverse complement strand
CCTGCTGGGCTCGGGCAGGTTACTGCGCCCGAGGTATTGACCGTGAAAATCCGCGTGGACATTCGCAAGCACCTGGCATCGGGCGGGCGCGAGTTCAAGCTCGAAGCCGCCTTCGATGCCGAACACGATCGCGTGATTCTGTTCGGGGCATCCGGGTCCGGCAAGAGCGTGACCCTGCAGTGCATAGCCGGCTTGCTCACCCCCGATGGCGGCCGCATCCAGGTCGGCGAGCGGGTGCTGTTCGACTCGCAGGCCGGTGTAAACCTCCCACCGCAGGCGCGCAACATCGGCCTGCTCTACCAGGACTACGCACTGTTCCCGCATCTCACGGTCGAGCACAACATCGGGTTCGCTCTGCAAACCCGGTTTCACGGCAGGCTCAACGCGGCCGCACGCGAGCGCGTGCGTGCTTTTCTTGCTCTATTCGAGCTCGATGGGCTGGCCCGCACTCTCCCGCGAGAACTGTCCGGCGGACAGCGCCAGCGCGTCGCCCTCGCGCGCGCACTCATCCGCCAGCCCGATATCCTGCTTCTCGACGAGCCGATGGCCGCACTGGACCCGATCCTAAGAGAGCGCGTGCGCCGCGAGCTGCTCGCGGTGCAGCTGCGTTTCCAGGTGCCCATGATCGTCATCACGCACGACCCCGCGGATGTCGAGGCTCTGGCCGAGAACCTGGTGGTGTTCGACCAAGGTCGAGTGGTGCAGACTTTCAACGTGAAAGACCGGTCACTGGCAGGTCCCGAGGCGGTGGCGCACGAAACGATCGAGCGCACGCTCGCAAAGCTCTACGCATCCAGCTGATGCTCCTGCGCACGGATGCGTGCCGGAATACCTGAGGGATGCAGCGGCGAGCTGCGGTTGAGCGCGACCGTTCCACTTTGTCCCTGTACGCTTTTCCACGCGTGAACCAAGGGCGCAGTGCGCGCTAGCATCAATTCGGCTCGGTAGACGAATAGATTGCGCTGTTCAGGATTTCGCGAGCGGCGACGGTCACCTCGGAGGCGGTGATACCGACGGGTCCGCCGACTTGCTGACGGCAGCGATCGGCGGCCAAGCCGTGCAGGCACACCGCAGCGCAGGTGGCGGTGACCGCCGGTGCGCCTTGGGCGATGAGTGCACCGAGCACGCCGCTCAAGACGTCACCCATGCCGGCACTCGCCATACCCGGATTTCCCGATGTGTTGATGCCGTAGTGACCGTCGGGCGTTGCGACCACCGTGCCGACACCTTTCAGGGCGATGACGGCGCGATAACGATCGGCGAGCCAGAGGGCGGCGCCGATGCGATCGTCTTGGATTTCAGCCGTCGACTTACCCGACAGGCGTGCTGCCTCTGCAGGGTGGGGCGTCATCACGGTGGGCGCACTGCGCACGCTGCACAAGTGTTGCAGCTCCGCATTTGCCCCGATCAGGTTGAGCGCGTCGGCGTCGACAACCAAGGGCACTTCGAGCCCCAGCGCGCGATCCACGCAGCGCTTGGCCCCGGCCGAGTGCGACAACCCGGGGCCGAGCACAAGGCAGCTCAGCGCATCCATGCCGAGCACTTCCTCGACCGCCCGCAGCATCAACTCGGGTTGCAGGGCGTCCACGCTCAGGGGGTCCTTCGCTAGGAAACCAACGTACACTCGACCGCTACCGAGATTGATGGCGGCGCGGGCGGCGAGCAGCGCAGCGCCGCTCATGCCCGTGGCCCCCCCAACGATGCCCACGCTCCCGAAGGTGCCCTTGTGGCTGTTGCGCGCGCGCGCTGGCAGAACCGTGCGTAGAATGGCGCTGCCTATCGTCATTCCCGGGGGCGCGAGCAAAGACGCGACATCGAGGTCGAGGTCGCTCACGTGCAGCTCGCCACAACAATCGGGTCCGTCCAGTGTCAGCAGGCCCGGCTTGAGTGCGATGAAGGTGATCGTGTAGCGCGCGCGCACCGCGCACCCGAGCATGCGTCCGCTGTTCGAGTGCAGACCGCTTGGGACATCGAGCGCGAGCGTGGGAACACCGCTTGCGTTGACGCTCGCCACCAGTTCGGCGTAGCGGCCCGAGAGCGAGCGCTCCAGGCCAATGCCGAAAAGTCCGTCCACGATCAATGCGTAGCTGCCGAGCGCAGTGGGCAATTCCGAGAGGGTTTGCCCCCCGGCCGCGCCCCAGGCATCGAACGCTGCGGCTGCATCCGCGGAGAGTCTCGCGCGCTCGCCCGCGTGCACTAGAACGACGCGATGCCACCACTGCTTCAAGTGGCGCGCGACCACGAATGCGTCGCCACCGTTGTTGCCGGGACCCGCGAGCACCAGCACGGGTTTGCGCGTGTCGGATGCGAGTGCGCGTGCAAGCTCGGCAGCAGCCAGTCCGGCACGCTCCATCAGATCGGAAAACCCAGCGCCCTGCGCCGAGGATTCGATGCGGCGAATCTCATCGGTCCGATAGACGGGAAGGGAAGGGACGGCGTTGAACGCTTGCACGATGCGCAGTCGCTGAAGATGGGTGGATGCCTCGAGTGTAGCTCGAAACGGCGCCGCTGCGCCGCGGGTATAATTGCCGCCTGTGGTTCATGACCGGCTCCCATGTCGCTGACGCTCAAGCTGCCCGGCCGCCGCGCGCTTTCCGAATTCCGCCTCCATAAGCTCCTCCAGCACGCGCAGAAACTGCTTCCCTCGCTCAGAGGAATCGCTACCCAGCACTGGCATTTCGTCAAGCTAAACCGGACCCTGTCGAAGGCGGAGGCTATGACGCTGCGGGCACTGCTTTGCTATGGTCCGGTCCGCCAACACGATCAGCAAGCGCCCTCGCGCAAAGCGCAACTTGTCGCTGCCACTCTGCTGGTCGTGCCGAGGATTGGCACCATTTCGCCTTGGGCCTCCAAGGCGACGGACATCGCCCGCCAGTGCGGACTCGAAGCGGTGGAGCGTATCGAGCGCGGCACCGCCTACCGGCTGCAAGGCGTGAGCGCCTCCGAGTTAGCCCCGCGGCCGCGCCTAGCGCTGCTGCCCCTCATCCACGATCGGATGACCGAGACCGTGCTCGATTCGCTGGATGCGGCAGAGGCACTGTTTCACGCTGCGCGGCCGCTACCGCTCAGAAGCGTTAGCGTTCTGGCGGGAGGTCGCGCCGAGTTGAAAGCTGCGGACAGTCGCCTTGGCCTGGCCCTCTCCGACGACGAAATCGACTATCTGCTCGATTACTTTATCGGCGCCGGCCGCGACCCGACCGATGTAGAGCTGATGATGTTCGCACAGGCTAACTCCGAACACTGCCGGCACAAAATCTTCAACGCGCGCTGGGTGATCGACGGCGTGCCTCAGGACGCGTCTCTGTTCGGCATGATCAAGCACACGCATGCGGCGCACCCGCGCGGCACGCTGGTCGCTTATTCCGACAACGCCGCCGTGATGCACGGCGCGCAGGTCGAGCGCTTCTATCCCGCCGCAGAGGGTCGCTACGGCTTTTCCTCGGAGCCGACCCACATTCTTATGAAGGTGGAAACGCATAACCACCCGACCGCAATCTCTCCGCTACCCGGTGCCGCCACCGGTTCGGGCGGGGAGATCCGCGACGAGGGGGCAACCGGGCGCGGTGGCAAACCCAAAGCCGGACTGGTCGGATTCACGACTTCGCATCTGCGCGTCCCCGGCTTCGTTCAACCCTGGGAGCAAGACGACTACGGCAGGCCCGCACGCATCGCCCCCGCGCTGCAGATCATGATCGAGGGCCCGATCGGCGCCGCCGCGTTCAACAATGAGTTCGGGCGGCCGAATCTGCTGGGCTACTTTCGGACGTTCGAACAAACCGCGGACGGCGAGCACCGCGGGTATCACAAGCCGATCATGATCGCAGGCGGAGTCGGCAACATCAGCGCCGGGCAGCTTGCGAAGCTCCCGCTTGGGCCGGAGTCGAGACTCGTGCAGCTGGGCGGGCCCGGCATGCTGATCGGGCTGGGGGGCGGCTCCGCGTCCAGTATGGCGGCCGGCGAGAACGTCGAGGATCTCGACTTCGACTCGGTTCAGCGCGCCAACGCGGAGATCCAACGCCGGGCTCAGGAAGTGATCGACCGCTGCTGCGCGCTGGGGGAAGCCAACCCGATTCTCTCGATCCACGATGTGGGGGCGGGCGGCTTGTCGAACGCGCTTCCCGAGCTGGTGTACGGCGGCGGGGCGGGTGGGCGCTTCGATCTGCGCGCTGTCCCGAGCGAGGAGCCGGGCATGAGCCCAATGCAGATCTGGTGCAACGAGGCCCAGGAGCGCTACGTTCTCGCAATCGATCCGCAGCGCCTCGCGCAGTTCGAAGCGCTGTGCGCGCGCGAGCGTTGCCCGTACGCTGTGATCGGCACCGCCACCGCGGATCATCGCCTCGTCGTCGACGACCCCCTGTTCAAGAGGCGCGCAGCAGACATGGCGTTGCCGGCGCTGCTCGGCAAGCCGCCACGGATGACGCGGCACGTCGAGCATCGCGCACGCACGCTGCGCAAGTTCGATGTCTCGGCCATAAGTTTGAAAGAAGCGGCGTTGCGCGTGCTTCGCTTTCCTGCCGTGGCCAACAAGACATTCCTGATCAGCATCGGCGATCGCACGGTGGGCGGCTTGTGCAGTCGCGATCCCTTCGTCGGACCCTGGCAAGTTCCGGTAGCCGATTGCGCGGTCACGCTCATGGGCTTCGACACATTGCGTGGCGAGGCCATGGCGATGGGGGAGCGCACGCCTGTCGCGCTGATCGATCCGGCAGCGTCGGGACGCATGGCGGTGGGCGAGGCGCTCATGAACATCGCCGCCGCGCGCATCGACTCGATCGAGGAGGTGAAATTGTCGGCGAATTGGATGTGCGCAGCCGGTCACCCGGGCGAGGACGCTGCGCTTTTTGATGCCGTGCGCGCAGTGGCAGAGAACCTCTGCCCGCAGCTCGGCGTCAGCATTCCGGTCGGCAAAGATTCGTTGTCGATGAAGGTGAGCTGGGAGCAGGGCGGAGAGAGGCGCGCAGTGACCTCGCCGCTGTCGCTGATCGTATCCGCATTCGCGCCCTGCCTGGACGCGCGCAAGACGCTCACCCCGCAGCTGCGCGCCACCCAGAGCGAGAGCGTGTTGCTGCTGGTCGATCTCGGTTCGGGTCGTAACCGCCTGGGCGCCTCGGCCCTCGCGCAAACCTACGGCGAGCTGGGCGACGAAGCCCCGGATGTCGATGACCCGCAAAAGCTGAAAGCCTGCTTCGCAGCGCTGCAGCACCTGAACGAGGCGGGCAGGCTGCTCGCTTATCACGACCGCTCCGACGGGGGCCTTTTCGCTGCGCTGTGCGAGATGATGTTCGCCGGTCACCTCGGCGTGACCGTCGACATCGGCGCTCTCGTGAATGACCGAGGCGCGCTGGCCGCGCTGTTCAGCGAAGAGCTCGGTGCGCTGCTTCAGGTGCGCTCGCGCGACCTGCCCGAAGTGCAGCGCGTCTTCCAGCTCGCAAACCTCGCCGGACAGTGCCATTTAATCGGCACGCTCAACCGCGCCGGTCGCCTGATCATCAAAGCGCGTGGGCGACAGATCTATTCGGAGTCCGGGATCGTGCTGCAGCGCGCCTGGTCTGAATTGACGTGGCAGCTGCAGAGACTGCGCGACAATCCGGTTTGCGCGCAGGAGGAGTTCGACCGCATACTCGATGCGGCCGACCCCGGCTTGCACGCGGAGCTGAGTTACGATCCCGCGCAAGACATCGCTGCAACGTACATCTCGGCCGGTGCGCGTCCTCGGCTTGCGATCATCCGAGAGCAGGGAGTGAACGGACAGGTGGAGATGGCGGCCGCTTTGCATCGGGCGGGGTTCGATTGTCTCGACGTCCACATGAGCGACATCATCGCGGGCCGCGTCTCGCTCGGCAAATTCAAAGGCTTCGTGGCACCGGGTGGTTTCTCCTACGGTGATGTGCTGGGCGCTGGAGAGGGATGGGCGAAGTCGATCCTGTTCAACTCTCGAGCGCGCGAGCAGTTCGAGGCTTTCTTCCAACGCGGCGACTCCTTTGCGCTTGGGGTGTGCAACGGCTGCCAGATGATGAGCAACCTGCGCGCACTGATCCCCGGGGCTGCGAATTGGCCGCGCTTCGTGCGCAACCGCTCCGAGCAGTTCGAAGCGCGCTTGGTGCTAGTCAGGGTAGAAGAAAATGCCTCCCTATTCTTTCAGGGTATGGCGGGAAGCCGGATACCGGTCGCGGTCGCTCACGGGGAGGGCTACGCGCAGTTTGACGACCGGGCGCAGCTCGCAGCGGCACGGCCGCTCATTTGTCTACGCTTCGCGGACCATCGCGGCAGCGCGACCGAACTGTATCCGCTCAACCCGAACGGATCTCCGCAGGGCATCACCGGCCTCACGACCGCAGACGGACGCTTCACGATCATCATGCCTCATCCCGAACGGGTGTTTCGGAGCGTGCAAAATTCCTGGCATCCCGAGCAGTGGGGCGAAGACGGTGCCTGGATGAGGATGTTTCGCAATGCTCGAAAGTGGGTTAACTAGAAAGATCCATCGCACCGCCGAGCATTCGAAGTCACAAGGGTGCACGCGCTGATGAGCTGAAGTAACGCGATAGCCCCGCGGCGGCCGTGCCGCGCGATCCCACCGATTTGAAACAAGCCATCGCGCTCAGTCAGCGGTCTTTCTGATGTACAGCTGATAAAGCCATAGCGGAAGCACTTCCAACTTTCTCATGTTGATGTTGATAAACGCATCAATAGCCGGCTTGGGACAGCGGATCGGGTCCTTGCCCTCAGGTAACGCTTCGCTCCACAGATAGTCATCAAAGAACATGTATCCACCCACTTTGAGCAGGCGAAATGCCAACACGGCATCGCACAATACGTCGGGCGCCTGGTGAGAGCCATCTACGTAGATGAGGTCGAAATAGTTCCTCTTCTTTTCACTGATCAAGCTCGCCAAGCGCTCGTCCGAAGGTCCCTTGTGAACCACCAAATTGACATGACTGCTGGCTTTTCGAATTGCGCATTGCACGTTGTGTTGGAAGCGGGATTCAACCAATCTCATATCGGCATGCGCACCGCCACCTTCTTGGGCTTCTATCCCGCCTTCCCATGTGTCCACGCAATGGATCTCGATCTCAGACTGGCTGCCAAGCTTATCGATGAGATAGCACGCACTGGCACCCTCGTATGAGCCGATTTCGAGGATTTTCATCGGCTTTATTTGGGGTATCAGCTGCTCCCAGATGCCTCTCGCTACGCTGTCGAACCAGGAGTTGGTGAATTGATAATCGCCACTCACGAATCGCCTCCGAGTGTTTTTTGATAAAGGGGCGCGACTATCGCCAGCGCGAGTCATTGGCGCGGCGAAGCGCACCCGTTGCTCGCTGGCCCGGCCGCGTGTGGGCCCCAAGACGTCTTCGTCCCTTGTTGCGAATTGAAGTTGCAGGTTTGAAGCTTCGGCAGCGAGGCTAGTCTTAAAGCCCTCAAAGACTCGCGAATGTCACGGGTCCGATGATCATCCAGTTGACGGCCAGCATAACCGTATCCGAAGACGCTGGGACACAAAGTCCTGCGACTTGTCCACAGTTCCTGTAGACAACCCTGTTGATACTTTAGCCGATCGCACCGGTCGTGCTGCGCGATGGCTGGAACCCGATTTGGCGCTGAAAAAAGCGGCAACGCCTAAACCGCGCGCAGGCTCGCTATGCCAGTTCGCGGTCGGGAAGAGGATTGAAAGCGGAGGGTTCGAGGAAGGATGGAGACTTGCCGCGACGCAGGCTCTCGCGCACGTGTTTGCTCGTCAACAGCACCAGATAGTCCTCGACGCGCGCGCCGGCTTGGAGCCGGGTCAACTCATCGACATACAGTTGGGTAACTTCCTCTATTGGGCGTTGTGTCTCCTGCACGAGGGCGTCGATCGCGTAACGATGCAGCGGCGAGAGCGCCGGTAGCGGCGAGGGGGGCATAGAGGCGGGGCGAAAGTCTTGGTGTTGAAACGATAATGTCAGAATTAATCGCGGCGTACCAGAGTTAGAAGCGTCTTGTGATTTTCCACTCAGCCCCTATGCAGCCCTGGTAGTCATCAACGCGATGCAAGCCGTAAGCTCCTCGTAAGATTTCCCTGTGGCGAAGCGTGTGACTCGACGCCACGCGCATCGCCGGCCAAAGGGATGGGCACTCCGCGCTCGGGCGGCAAAGCCTTGCAAAGCGAGCCCTCGCGCAACACTCACTGCTCGATCTTTGCCGCGCCGCGCAGCTCCTCGATCTTCTTGTCGCGCGCCTGCTTAATCAGCTCCTGCTGCACGCGCTCCTTCACCTGTTCGTACGGCGGGAACTGCACCGGCCGCACGTCCTCCAGCAAGATGATGTGATAGCCGAAGCGAGTTTTAATCGGGACCTTGGTGTAGCTGCCCTTTTCGAGCTTGACCATGGCGTCGGTAAATTCCTTGACCAGGTTGCTCCCGTCGGTCCAGTCGAGCTCGCCGCCCTGGTTCTTCGTGCCCTCGTCCTCGGACTTCGCCTTCGCGAGCTCTGCGAAGTTCTTGCCGAACTTCTTGTTGAGCTCGGCGACGATCGCCTTCGCCCTCTGCTCTGCCGCCTTCTGCTTCTTGGGGTCGTTCGCGCCTGCCGCGTCAAGTTTGATCAGGATGTGACGCACCCTATATTCCATCTTCTTGCCATCATCGGTCTGCGCGGCTTTGATCTTCTCGTATTCAGCACGCGTCTGCTCTTCAGTGGGCGTGTTGTTCTTTACGAAGTCTTCGAAATAGGCCTGTATGACGAAATCCTGCTTGGCCATATCGAGCTGAGTCTGGACCGCCGGGCTCTGGTCCAGGCCTTTCTTGATCGCCTCCTGGGCGATCACCTCGCGGGTGATCAACACATCTTTGACCTGCTGGCGAAATTCGGGGGTGTCTCTCTGCTGGCCCTGGCTGCGTTGGAGCTGCGCTTTGACGATATAGTCGACGCGCGATTGTGGGATCGGGACGCCGTTCACCACGGCGACGTTAGTGCTGTCCTCCGCGAGGCTGGCGAGACTCGCGAGCGCGCTTGCTAGGGTGAGCGCGACGAATGTCGCGACTTTGATGCATCGCATATTGAGTTCCTTTCCGGTGAGGTTACCGCTAAGACATGGCCTTGGACGCGCACCGCGGCCAAGGGTTCGCATAGGGGTCATGGACCGTCAGATCGACGGGGAAACACCTCCTGCAGCTCCTGCGGCGTAAGAGCGGTGATTGCCAGCGCGTGGATCTGAGTCTGCATCATCGCGCTCAGCGCTTCGTACACCATTCTGTGTCGAGCTAGGCGGTCGCGGTCTTCGAAACGACGAGAGACGATCAACACCTGGTAGTGCCCGCCACCCGCCTGCGCGCCAGCATGCCCGAGGTGCTCGCGGCTCTCGTCGTACACCTCGAGCAGCTCGGGTTCGAGCACCGCGAGGTGCTGTTCGATGGAGCTGACGGTGCTATCGACGCCTACTTGCATCGCGCGCGATCGGGTCTCAAGCTTGGGTCCATGTTGCGCGCTACTTCCTCTGCTCGCTTTCGAGAAAGCGCGACAGCATTAACCCCTGCACCACCACAAAGACAACCATCAAGCCGATGCCGCCGAACAGCTTGAAATTCACCCATGCGCTCTCGGAATAGTGGTAGGCGACGTAGAGGTTGGCCACACCCATCGCCACGAAGAAGATTACCCAACTCAGGTTGAGCCGGTTCCAGATCGCCTCGGGAAGCGGCAGCTGATCCTGCATCATGGAGCGGATCAGGTTGCGCTTCAGGACGCGATCAGCGAACAGCAGCACAACGGCGAACGCCCAGTACAACACGGTAGGCTTCCACTTGATGAAGATCGGATCGCGCAGAAGCAGCGTGGCGCCGCCCATCACGACGATGATGGCGAGGCTGATCCAGAGCATGTTGTCGACCTTGCGTCCGCGCAGCAGCACCCAGCCCACCTGCCCGAACGTTGCGACGATTGCCACGGCGGTGGCAAGCAGGATCGGCGCTTGTTCTGGGCCCACTGCTCCTGCAGCGCCGAGCAAGCTCGAAGCAACGGCGGAAGCCGTCTCCGGTGCGTGCTTCGCGCCCGTGTAAGCGAGGAAGAACAGGATGACCGGAAACAGGTCGAACAGGACCTTCATGGAAGCTAGGGGTCTTAAGGAAGCCGCGAATTATGACGCCTGAGCGCCCCCTATGTCCAATTTCCCCATCTGCTCCAAAACCACGCCTGGCGCCGATCGAGGGGCGCACGCCTGCTAAGATGCCCGCTTTTGGATGGAGGGCACCCCATGGCGCAGGTCAGGCTGGTCCAGGACAAGGAAGCTTCAGCGGAGGTGAGGGCCGTCTTCGACGACATCCGCACCACCCGCAATACCGACTATGTAAACAACATCTGGCGTGCGCTCGCCGTGCATCCGCCGCTGCTCAAGCGCTTTTGGGGCCAGATGAAGGAGGTGATGGCCAAAGACTCGCGGATCGATCCGCTGGCGAAGGAGTTCATCTACCTGGCGGTGAGCATCACCAACAACTGCGACTACTGCATCAACTCCCACATCGCTGCGGCCCGCAAGAAGGGAATGGATGACCAGACGCTCGCCGAGCTGGTGGAGATCGTGGCGCTGGCAAACGCCGGCAACCGCCTGACGCAGGGGTTACAGGTCGAAGTCGACGAGAGGTTCAAACCCAACTTCGGGTGAGGTGCGATGGACTTCGAACAAGTCGTCAACTCCCGCTACAGCGCGAGGAAGTTTAAGCCGCAACCGCTATCCGATGACGTGCTGCAACGCATCCTGGCGACGGCGCAGCACACCCCGTCGTGGTGCAACAGCCAGCCCTGGCAGCTGGTGATTACGCGTGGACCGGCAACTGAGCGGCTGCGTCAGGCGCTCTACGAGCACGCTCGCTCGGGCGCTGCACCCAGCCCAGATTTTGCCTTCCCGGCCGCCTACCTTGGCGTGTACCGCGAGCGGCGCAAGATCTGCGGCGTGCAGCTGTATCAGTCTCTGGGCATTGGTCGAGAGGACAAGCGCGCTGCCGCCGAACAGTCGCTGGAAAACTTTCGCTTCTTCGGTGCGCCGCACGTGGCCATCGTGACCACCCCAGAGGCGCTGGGCACCTATGGGATGCTCGACTGCGGGCTGTACGTGCAGACCTTCATGCTTGCGGCGCGCAGTCTGGGCGTGGACTCTATCGCCCAGGCTGCGCTCGCGTCGTATCCTCGTCTGCTGCGTGAACTGCTAGGACTGCCCAACGAACGCAAGATCGTCTGCGGTCTGTCCTTCGGCTACGCCGACGCCAACCATCCCATCCATTCGTATCGCACCGAGCGCGCAGCGCTGTCCGAGGCGGTTCGATTCATAGACGCTTAAGCAAGCGCACGCAGCGACATGCCGCCCAGCGGCTGCGCGGATGCCCGCCCATAGGCAGGCGTGATCGGAGCGGCGAGGCGGGACTCCTTGACGCGAAGTGTGCGCCTGGCTAGAGTCAAACGCGCTTGCCTGCGTCATCGCGCGGCCGTCCAGATAGAGGCGAGAATGGTCAAGGTCTACATCTCCAGCGTTATCGATGCGCCGGCCGACAAAGTCTGGGCCCACATACGCGACTTCAACGCTCTGCCGAAATGGGTACCCGCGGTCGCCGACAGCCGGATCGAGGGAGGCATTGTCTCCGATAAGGTCGGATGCGTTCGCAACTTCAATCTCAAGGACGGCGGCAATCTCCGCGAGCAGCTGTTGGCCCTCTCGGACCATGACCGCAGCCTCACCTACAATATCCTGGCCTCTCCGATGGGCGTGCAAAACTACGTTGCCACGCTTAAGCTCACCCGCGTCACCGATGGTGATCGCACCTTTGCCGAGTGGACAGCCGAGTTCGACTGCGAGGCTGCGCGCGAGCAGGAACTCGTGGCCGATATCGGCAACGGCGTGTTCCAGGCTGCGTTCGATAACCTCAAGCAGCAGCTCGGGCGGCGTTGAGCGGGGCGAGGGCCAATCAGGCGGCAGCGGTGCTGGCGTCGGCCTCCTTCAGGATCTCCCGCAGCACATAGGGCAAAATCCCGCCGTTGCGATAGTAGTCCACCTCGATCGGTGCATCGATGCGCAGGATGAGCTTCGCTTCGCGGTGCGAGCCGTCTGCGCCGCGAATCACCAGGGTGACCTCCTGCTGCGGTTTGAGTTCCCCGTCGAGGCCCAGAATGTCGAACTGCTCGTTGCCCTTGATGCCGAGCGAGTCAGCGCTGTCGCGCCCCTTGAACTGAAGCGGCAGCACGCCCATGCCGACCAGGTTGGAACGGTGAATACGCTCGAAGCTGCGCGCGACCACCGCCTTGACACCAAGCAACAGTGGCCCCTTGGCAGCCCAGTCCCGCGAGGAGCCGGTGCCGTACTCCTCGCCGCCGAACACCACTGTGGGTGTGCCTTGCGCGATGTACCTCATGGCCGCGTCGTAGATGGTTAGCTGCTCGCCGCTCGGTTGGTACAGCGTCAATCCGCCCTCGACGCGCGTGCCGTCGGGTTTGGGCGGCAGCATCAGGTTCTTGATGCGCACGTTGGCGAAGGTCCCGCGCATCATGACCTCGTGATTGCCGCGCCGCGCGCCGTAGCTGTTGAAGTCGGGCTTCGCCACGCCCTGTTCGATCAGGTACTTGCCGGCAGGCGAGGTGTCCTGAATCGATCCGGCCGGACTGATGTGGTCGGTGGTGACCGAGTCCCCGAAGATGCCGAGCGCGCGCGCCCCGACGATGTTGCCGTGCGTTGCCGCGCGCGTTCCAAACTGCGCGAAGAAGGGCGGCTCGGCGATGTAAGAGGACTTGGGCCAGTTGTACAGCTGGCCGGTGGCCGACGGCACGGCATTCCACATCGGGTTGCCGCTCACGAAATCGCCGTACAGCCTGCGGAAAACCTGCGCGTTGGTCGCGTACTTCATGAGCGCGTGGACTTCGGCACTCGAGGGCCAGACGTCGCCGATGAAAACGGGTTTACCGTCCTTGCCCTTGCCTAGCGGCTCGGTCATCAGGTCCGTGCGCACACTGCCGGCGATGGCGTAGGCCACAACCAGCGGGGGCGAAGCGAGAAAATTGGCGCGGATGCTGGGGTGGATACGCGCCTCGAAATTGCGATTGCCCGAGAGCACCGCGCAGCACACGAGGTCGTTTTGAACCACGGCTTCCTCGATCGCTTCTGCCAGAGGGCCGGCGTTGCCGATGCAGGTAGTGCACCCATACGCGGAAAGGTAGAAGCCGAGTTGTTCCAAATAGGGCAGCAATCCGGCCGCCTTCAGGTACTCGGTCACCACGCGAGAGCCGGGAGCAAGCGAAGTCTTGACGTGCTTGCCCACACTGAGCCCCTTGTCGACTGCCTTCTTGGCGAGCAACCCCGCGGCGAGCAGAACGCTCGGGTTGGAGGTGTTAGTGCACGAGGTGATGGCAGCGATCAGCACATCGCCCGAGCCGATGTCGATACCGTCGCGAGTTTTGAAGCGCGCGGCGAGCTCGCCAGGCTTCTTGGCGAAGCCGTTTTGCGCGACCGGCTTGGAGAACAGCCCCGCAAACGTGGATTTGACCTTGCCGATCTCGATTCGATCCTGCGGGCGCTTGGGCCCAGCGAGCGATGGGGCAATGCCGTAGAGGTCGAGCTCCACCACCCTGGTGTAGTCGATCTCGCCCGCCTTGGGCATGCCGAACAGCCCCTGGGCTTTGAAGTAGGCCTCGAAGGCGCTGATCTCCTCCGCGCTGCGGCCGGTGCCCTTGAAGTACTCGATGGTGGCCGCGTCCACCGGGAAAAAGCCCATGGTCGCCCCGTACTCAGGCGCCATGTTGGCGATGGTGGCCCGGTCGGGAACACTCAGGCTCGCGGTGCCCTCGCCGAAGAACTCGACGAATTTGCCGACCACCTTTTCCTTGCGCAACAGCTCGGTGACGGTGAGCACCAGGTCGGTGGCCGTGCACCCTTCGCGCAAGCGCCCCTTCAAGTTCACACCCACCACGTCCGGTGTGAGGAAGTAGACCGGTTGCCCCAGCATGCCCGCCTCGGCCTCGATGCCGCCCACACCCCAGCCCACCACGCCGATGCCGTTGATCATCGTGGTGTGCGAGTCGGTGCCCACCAGCGTGTCCGGGAAATACAGCCCGTCCTTGTGGTGCACGCCGCGCGCCAGGTGCTCGAGATTGACCTGATGCACGATCCCGATTCCGGGGGGCACGACCTTGAAGGTGTCGAAGGCCTGCATGCCCCACTTGATGAATTGGTAGCGCTCGGCGTTGCGCTTGAACTCGAGCTTCATGTTCAAGTCGAGCGCGTTCGGCGTACCGTAGCTGTCGATCTGCACCGAGTGATCCACCACCAGATCGACGGGGACCAGCGGCTCGATGACCTTCGGATTCTTGCCCATCTTGCTTGCCACGCCCCGCATCGCGGACAGATCGCACAGCAGCGGCACTCCGGTGAAATCCTGCAGAACAATGCGCGCGACCACAAACGGGATCTCGTCCACACGCGCCGCGTTCGGCTTCCAACGCGCGAGCTGGCGCACGTGCTCCTCGGTAATTTTCTTGCCGTCGCAGTTGCGCAGCACCGACTCGAGCACGAGGCGCATCGACACGGGCAAACGAGAGATCTTTGCCACCCCCGCCTTCTCGAGCGCCGGAAGCGAATAGAGCTTCCCGCTCTTGCCCGGCGCGGGCGTGAACGGCTGCAGGCTGTCGAACGCGGTATTTGGCATGGTGCGGTCCTTAAGGAGGAAATAGGCGCTAGGGCTTTTGCTGCATTTCGCGGATGTTGATCTTCATGCCGTTCGGCATGATCATGTCGCCGGGCTTCTGATCGGCCTGGCAGGGGCCGATCCACTTCGCATCGAAGAGTGTGAGATTTTCATTCTTGCCCATCAGGGGAGGCGAGTACTTGGTGCGGATCTCGCCGTGGTAGGCGCGGTCGAACTCGCCGCTAAACACCGTGTGGCTGGTCGCAGTGGTCTCGCCGATCTGGCACACCGAATCGCCCACGATCCGGTTGCCCTCGCGCCGGATCTGCTGCTTGGAGCAGGACGCTTTTACGAAGCTCTCGCCCATTTGCTGCGCGATGTTGTCCGTCTTTTGGTCGATACACATCTGAATCGTCTGCGAGGACGGGCGGTTGGTGCCGGTGCGCGAGATCTTGATGTCCCACAGCCCCGTCTTGCGCTGCGGGAGCTCGATCGAGAAGGCCTCCGCCATCAACCCCATCAGGCCCACGAGCACGACAATCGATCCCAGCCGCTTGCTCATCTCCGGCCTCCACCTAGAGCGGTCCACGCCACCGAGAACCTTGCAGCTGCGAACCGGGGTTCCCGTTAGATCACGAACAGGTCGACAAACTCGTTCACCGAGCTCGCTTCCAGCCGCTTCTGGTCGCTGCACAGCTCGAGAATCGCGCCCGACTGTTTGCGCGGGAAGCGGCGCGCCAGGTTGGTTTCGAACTTCGCCTCGAGCAGGGGAATGCCCTCCTGGCGACGGCGTCGGTGGCCGATCGGATACTCGACGACCACCTCCTCGGTCTTGGTCCCGTCCTTGAACAGCACCGTGATCGCGTTGGCGATGGAACGCTTGTCAGGATCCAAGTAGTCTTGACTGAACTGCTTGTCCTCGACGCATTCCATCTTGTCTCGCAGCGCGTCGATGCGCGGGTCGTGCGCCACCTCATCTTCGTAATCCGCGGCAGTGAGGCGGCCGTGGATGAGCGGGACGGCCACCATGTACTGGATGCAGTGGTCGCGGTCGGCGGGGTTGTCGAGGGGACCCTTCTTGTCGATGATCCGGATAGCCGACTCGTGGGTGCGGATCACGATCTTGCGAATCTGATCGAGGTGCTCCGCTACCAGCGGATGCAGCTTCATCGCGCACTCGACTGCGGTTTGCGCGTGAAATTCCGCTGGAAAGGAGATCTTGAACAGAACGTGCTCCATCACGTAGCTGCCATAGGGACGCTGAAACTTGAACGCGCTGCCCTTGAACAGCACGTCGTAGAAGCCCCAGGTCTTGGCCGTGAGCACCGACGGGTAGCCCATTTCGCCTTTCATGGTAATCAGCGCGAGCCGGACCGCGCGGCTGGTGGCGTCGCCCGCAGCCCAGCTCTTGCGCGAGCCGGTGTTGGGCGAGTGGCGGTAGGTGCGCAGCGCCTGCCCATCGACCCAGGCCTGAGACAAGGCATTGATGAGCTCTTCGCGGGTTGCACCAAGCAGCTTGCTCACCACCGCGGTGCTCGCGACTTTAACCAGGACGACGTGATCGAGCCCGACCCGATTGAAGCTGTTCTCCAGCGCGATCACGCCCTGGATCTCGTGTGCCTTGATCATCGCCGTTAGCACCTCGCGCATGAGCAGCGGCCGGCCCCCGCGCGCCTGGGCCGAGCGCGAGAGCCAGTCTGCGACAGCGAGAATGCCGCCCAGATTGTCGGACGGATGGCCCCACTCGGCTGCGAGCCAGGTGTCGTTGAAATCGAGCCAGCGGATCATGGTCCCGATGTTGAAGGCGGCCTGCACGGGGTCGAGCTGGAATTGGGTACCGGGCACCTTGGCACCGTGCGGTACGAGCGTCCCGGGCACGATCGGCCCGAGCAATTTGGTGCAAGCGGGGTAGCCCAGCGCCTCGAGCCCACACCCGAGCGTATCCATGAGGCACAGGCGCGCAGTGTTGTAGGCCTCCTCACCTTTGATCTCGTAGTCGAGGACATAGTCGGCGATATCGACCAAGACCTGGTCGGGGGCGGGGCGAACGTTGGAGGCGGGGTTGCTCATTTCGGGTTGTCGGAAGGTTGGCGACTTGCCTGCGCCGCAGCCATG
>Ga0187780_10001675_pt1 | contig 16762 bp, 14 predicted proteins | sample 1015_Q2_SP10_20__FD_132429 | JGI IMG/M metagenome (GOLD analysis project Ga0187780, IMG submission 132429) | Tropical peat soil microbial communities from peatlands in Department of Meta, Colombia - 1015_Q2_SP10_20_MG | ecosystem: Environmental > Terrestrial > Soil > Wetlands > Peat | place... | reverse complement strand
CTTACCTCCTGTGACGAGCACAACTGGTAAGTACGAAGTGGTCACTGGCTTCGACAATAGCTGTTCTCCAGGCGGCGATGGCAATGCCGAATGCGGTGGGGGAAGGACACGCAGCGAGCTAATATTTTTCAGGCAAACTGCCGGAAATCCTGTCTAACCACATAAGTGCCCACTTCTATACACCTTCCCTATACTGCCAAGCGCTACGCTGCTCGGGAGCGAGTTGCCGCTCTTGGCTTCTGGACGCGGCGAACTGCGTGCGTGGTTCGTTGGATAATCCGCGCCAGCTCACCCGGCAGTTCGCTCTTCATCACGTATTCGTCCACCAACCACAGAATCCGCTCGGGTATCTCGGAGTAAGCTGAAAGCAGGATGATCGGCAGGTCGGGAAACCGTTGCTTGAGATGGCAGGCGACGGCTTCCGCGTCTATGCCCTCCAGCTTATACTCCAGCAAAACCGCAGCTACCGATGCCCTCTTCAACATCTTGATCGCGGCGTCGCCGCTTGACGCGATCTCGACGTGATAACCCCAGGACTCCAGAGTCGCTTTGCGAAGCTCCAACATCTGTGGGTTGTCATCGATGCACAACACAGTGACGGAGCGCATGGCAAGTCTCCTCATGGGCAGGACAGCGACGCGACGGGAGGGAATAGAATTCGTGCGAAGCTTCGTCTCTCCTGCCCGCTAACGTCGATACAAGGGCATTTGTCAACATGGGCAGTTGTCTGTGATGGCCGTCAAAACCGACCTGGCCAAGATTGCCGCCCCCGACGGCATACTCGGGCCACACTTCCCAAAACACATGGTACGTTCTTGCCAACCGGCGGAAATCCGGTTTAACGATGGAAGTAGCCATGGCTATACGCCTTTCATACCACTGTCATCTCGGGCTGCTGCCATTTCAAGAGCAAGTTGCTGATCTTTGGCTCGTGGGTGGGGCGAACTGCGATGCAACAGCAGTTCAGCCAGTTGACGGATGTCTTCGTCATGGTCGTCCAAAGCCGCTACCAGCTCCTTATGAGCGGCCAAATTGCGCTTGTCGCGCCATTCCAGATGGCAAGCGAATAGGTACAAAGGATCACGTCGCAGTCTCATGGAGATACCTGCGATTTGGCTCCAGCGGAGATGTCCGGACGCTTCTGTGAAATGTGCAATTGCAGGCGTTCGCACACTGACCGGGCGTACACATTGTCGGCCACAAACTCGCTCCCCATGCGGCCCAGCCACAACAGCACCTCTTCCCCGAGCGAGTCGATAAAGGTAACTTCTGAAAGGTCCACGGCGACCGTCGGCGGAAACTGGTAACGAGCCAGGGTGACTCTTGCATCTTCCGCGTAGGGGCCCACCAGCCGACCTTGGAGCCGTACGAACAGCGTGCCATTTCCATCGTGATTAAATTCAACTCGCAGCATCCTAGTCTCTCCCGGAAGGGGCCGCCTTCCATGCTCCACCTGAGGTTGCGCAAACAGCGTGCCAACTCCTTCGAAGTGCAAACCAACGAAAATGCGGGAGATCCTTCATTTCACAATTCGTTCCCGCCGCCCTGCCGCGGTCACTGCCTGCATCCGGGCACCCCATTTTTCAGGTTTTCAAGTGCACTATCTCCAGGCGGGAGGGGTGCAGCAGAGTTGCCGCTCCGCCACACCCCCGAGGGAGAAGGGCCCCACGCGGTTCAGACCTCATGATTTCGAGTTTTTTCTCAGGAAGCCAGGAGACCTGAAAGCAGGTCGCCTGCCTTGATTCCTGCGTCCTCAGAACGTAACTACCAGACCCGCCGACGGCACGGCGGTTCATGTCTCACCTCAAATTTCTTGTGACTCGCAGGAAGAAATGCAGCTCCGTTTCCAAAGCGCTGGTGGGGCGTCAAGTCATTTGGCTGCAGCTACTTAGAATTCGAATAGGGGCAAGCCTTGCGGGCCCGCGCTGCCCCGCGGCTGTCACTGCGACCTCATGTGGTCAGTGCGAGTAATCGGCGCGAGTGATGTTCAGGCGCCGCATTTTGTTCTGCAGGGTGGTACGCTTCAGGCCCAAGCGTTCTGCCGCGCCCCCCGGTCCGGCAATCTTTCCTGCTGCTAGCTTAAGCGCTTCGATAATCGTGATGCGCTCTACATCGTGGAACTTCGACCCGTCACTGGCGACTCGACTACTACTCGCTTTCCTGAGCTCCGACAGCGGTACCGATAGCTCGGTTCCTTGGGTCAGAATCACGGCCCGCTCAATGAAGTTCTCCAGTTCCCGAATGTTGCCGGGCCAGGCAGCGCTGGTCAAAGCCTCCATGGCGTGCTTCGGGATTGTTTTAATCTGTTTTTGCATTCGGCGACCCAAGCGTGAAACAAAATAATGAACCAGGAGCGGGATATCGCCTGAGCGCTCGCGCAGCGGCGGAATCTCAATCGGGAAGACGTTCAGCCGGTAGAACAGATCCTCGCGAAACTGGCCGTTACGGATCATTGTGGAGATATCTCGATGGGTTGCGGCGATGATACGGACATCCACGTGAACGGTCTTTGTGCTGCCCAGGCGTTCGAACTCCTGTTCCTGCAGAGCGCGGAGCAATTTCGGCTGTAACTCGAGGCTGATGTCGCCGATCTCGTCCAAGAACAGCGTGCCGTGATCGGCCAGCTCGAAGCGGCCCTTTTTCTGCATCAACGCCCCGGTAAAGGCGCCCCTCTCGTGTCCGAAGAGTTCGCTTTCGAGAAGGCCGGACGGAATCGCGGCGCAATTCACTTTGACAAACGTCCGATCCCGGCGCGGGCTGTTGCTGTGGATCGCGCGGGCGATCAATTCCTTTCCAGTTCCGGTTTCACCGTGCAACAGAACGGTAGAACCGGTCGGGGCAACGATGGAGATCTGGTCCAGCACCGCCCGCAACGCCGCGCTCTTTCCGACAATATCCTCGAAGTTGTATTCCGAACGGATTTCGGATTCGAGATAAAGCCGCTGATCTTCCAGTTTGTCGTGCGACGCGCGGAGCCGTCCATAGGCAAGTGCGTTATCGAGGGTCAAAGATATCTGAGTGCCGACTTGCGACAGCAGATCGCGGTCCTCTTCGCTAAAAGCATTCGGCTTACGACTGCTCATGTTCAACAGGCCCAAGGGGCCGTCTGCGCCCACCAGCGGCACAGAGACGCGCGAAAGGAGCGATTCAGCTGCGTACGCCTCGCGGATGGCTGGAACTAAGTCCGCCACGTGCTGCGGTGAGTAAAACTGCGGCGTGCGAAGGGTCCACCACTCGTAATACAACGTTGAGGGCACGGTGACATCGACCTTCTCCAGAAAGCCCTTGCCAGTCGGAAACTCGAAAAATCTTCGTTCTAGACAGCCTGTCTGCTTGTTAAGAAGCCAGAATGAGGTAGCATCGTTGCCAAAATACTTGCGCATCGACCCGGCCACAGCGCGAAAGAGTTCGTTCACTTCAAGCTTGCTGACGAGGTAGTTGTTAATTTCCAGTAACAGGCCGAGCCGATCTCGTTGTTTTACGACTTCCTGGTGGTAAAGCACGATGGCGTCTCTTGCCAGGGCGCATTCCAGCGCGACCGCAAGGTGCGACGCCAATGCACCGAGCAGTTCGACATCTTCGGGAACAAACTCCTGCTCCCGCTCTTTCGTCACGGCAAGAACTCCATATTGTTTCTGGGAGGTAGAGACCGGAAATAGATAGGTGCTTCGGCCGGCAGTCTGGCCTGCAAATGCAGCCAGCTCAGGATGTTTCAACATCTCCTGCGATATGTCCGGGACAAAAACCGGTTGCTGCTCCTCAAGCACCCGTGCCACATTGCCTATGCGCGAAATCTTGGCGCCAATCTCGATCGGGGGCGCATCCGCTTCGCGCTCGAATTCCAAAACGTGCAGATGGTCCCCATCAGCGTCCAGTACATAGAGGTGGGCTCCATGGAAGGTACAACTACTGGACAGAATGCTACGCAGGCTGTGCAGCATGGCCTTTACGGTGGGCTGATCAGCCACGGCGCTGGACATATCCAGCAAAGTTCGATATCGGGTTGCGTTATTGGTTGTCATGCCATGTTCTGAAGTACTTGATTGTCCCTTCGTTGTCGGCGGCGTCCGAAATCAGTTATACGCCGCTGGATAACCGTATGACTCAACAATCGCCTGGCATCGAATAGCATCGATGGACTGAAGTGCGGCACAGTAAGCGGCTTCCACTGCATGCTCACTGATCCCGAGCAGCAAGGCGACTTCCCGCGACCGGCGGTTTCCGATCCCGCACAAAACGAGCACGAAGCGACAGATCGTGTCGAGCCTAACTCGAATCACATTGGATTCCCGTACCAGAAATTCAAGCGTCTCTAGGGGTACAGCTGCATGTTCCCCGTAAACACAATCACATCGGTCGTACACCGAAGAAAGCTGGCCAATCCGCACTCGTTGAACATCCAGAGCCGAGCGAATCGTGGCCTCCCGCGGCCATGGGCAAAGCCATTCCCGATCCTTGCCATTCTCCCCCTGTGTGAGGGTGCTGGCGTCAATCACACAGGCCGACGCCACCGTCTCATCACCAGTGAGAAATTCGGCAAGCCAGGTTAGTTCTTGGTTGTGCTCGGTGAATGGCGTGCGGATCGCTTCTCCACTCGATATCCCTGGACTGTTTGCGATGCTTCCGCTGGTTGTTATAGCTGCCATTTTCACACGTCCGACCCTGACCTAAGGCAATATCAGTACCAAAGCAGCGCGTCTTCAAATTGTTGGCAATGCTGGCATGCCTGACGGTCATCTCTGCCCTTTCTAGGTCACTGCCCTGATACGGGCAGCAAACACCGGCAGCCAATTGCTGCTTGACGCTTGGGAGTCAATAATTTGCCCAAGGGCAGTCGTTGGCAAGTGATCTGCACTATACTGCATCGGTTCGCGAGATTGGGGCGCAAATAAGGCCCCACTGAGATGGGCGCAGCACCTTCTCGAGTTCTTGCTAAGACCTGAGCAGTCGTCTTCATCACGAGGAAGCAGCGCACAAGAAGAGGAGAAATGAGCACCATGTGGCTAGTTCCATATCTGCATCAACGTGGCAGCGCAGGAACTGCGGTGAGGACATCGTCGGCCGGCCTGGTCCACAAGCGCACGCCGGTATTCACGGCATGCTTTCTTCTCAGTCTCCCGCTATTGACAGTCGCCGGGTGCAAGCGGGCTGAAATCAAGTTGCCGAATACTGACGTGCTGGTGGCGCAGCCCGTTCAGCGAGACGTCGCCGTCCACAGCGAGTGGGTGGCGACGCTGGATGGTTATGTCAACGCCGAGATCCGGCCCCAGGTTTCGGGGTACATCATCCGGCAAGACTACAAAGAGGGTTCCCTCGTACGCAAAGGCCAGGTGCTGTTCGAAATCGATCCGAGACCGTTCCAGGCGACTCTGGACCGCGCCAAGGGAGAGCTTGCGCAGGCAGAAGCTTCGCTTGCCAAGAGCAGCACTGATGTCGAACGCGATACGCCGCTTGTCGCGCAGAAGGCTGTGCCCAAGGAGAAGTTGGATAACGAGATCCAGGCCAAGCGCGCCGCCGAGGCGGCAGTCGAATCGGCCAAGGCCGCAGTGGAACGGGCACAACTCGATCTGGGCTGGACCAAGGTCACCTCGCTTGTGGATGGCATTGCGGGAATCTGCGAAGTGCAGATGGGCAACCTGGTGGGGCCTCCCTCTCACCTCACTTCCGTTTCGCAGGTCGATCCCATCAAGGTGTACTTCCCGATCAGCGAACAGGAATATCTGCGGGCGAAGCACGTGAGCTCCACCGGGCAGCCCATGGACCTGCTCGACAGCTCACCGGAGCTGATCCTGGCTGACGGCACCGTGTATCCCCACAAAGGCAAGATTCTGCTGACTGACCGACAGGTAGACACGAACACGGGCACAATTCGCCTCGTCGCTGCATTTCCCAACCCCGGCAATATCCTTCGTCCCGGCCAGTACGGCCGTGTGCGCATTCAGACCAGCACTCGGAAGAACGCACTGCTGGTCCCACAGGGCGCGGTCAAACAACTCCAGGGTGGCTACCAGGTCGCGCTTGTGGGTCCCGACAACAAGGCGATCATTCGCCCGGTTCAGGCGGGGGAGAAGGTAGGGATGATGTGGGTGATCGACAAGGGTTTGAATCCGGGTGACCAGGTAATTGTGGAAGGAATCGAGAAGGTCAAAGACGGAACTCCCGTGGTCCCCAAGCCGGCAAACCTTCAGACGGAGGCACGCTAGCCATGTCAAAGTTTTTCATCAATCGCCCGATCGTCGCCATCGTCATCTCCATCCTCATGGTGATCATTGGTGCGATCACCATCACCACGCTTCCAGTCGCGCAGTTTCCGGACATTGCTCCTCCCGAGATACGCGTCGCTGCAACGTACCCGGGCGCCGATGCCGAAACTCTGGAAAAGGCGGTAGCCACGCCAATGGAGCAGCAGATCAATGGCGTGGACAATATGGATTACATGTACTCGATGAGTTCCACAAACGACTCGGGTACAGAGCTGATGGTCGATTTTGACCTCAAGACCGACCCCAACATGGACCTCCTCCTCACCCAGTCGCGCCAGCAGCTCGCGATTGGTCAGCTTCCTCCCGAGGTCAATCAGATCGGCATCGACGTGAAGAAGTCCCTGACCGCGCCCATGATGTTGATCGCTATATATTCACCAAAAGGGACTCACGATGGGAACTTCCTGGCGAATTACGGCTATATCAACCTGAAGGATCCGATTGCGCGATCTTATGGCGTAGGAAACACCCAGATCTACGGCCTCGGGGAGTACGCCATGCGCCTCTGGGTAAAGCCCGATCGACTGGCGAAGCTGGGTATCACTGTCAGTGACGTTGTCAATGCAGTGAAATCGCAGAATGCGGTAAATCCGGCGGGTCAGGTCGCTGGCGAACCGATGGTAGCAGGCCAGCCGTTCACTTACACGGTGCGCGCCCAGGGCCGTCTTCTGACGCCTGAAGAATTTGGCGAGATTGTTGTCCGCGAAGCCTCCGATGGCGGTGTGGTGCGCGTGAGGGATGTTGCCCGGGTCGAATTGGGCTCGAAAGACTATAGCTGGGTCACGCGGGTGAACGGTAAGGAGGCTGCTGTTATTGGTATCTACCAATTGCCCGGTTCCAATGCCGTGGAAGCGGCCAAAGGCATTCGCAGGCTGATAGCCAAAATGAAGCAGAGCTTCCCGGCGGATATGGAGTACGCGATAACTCTGGATACGACGGATGCCGTAAGGGCTGGCATGCATGAGATCGTCGCTACTCTGGTGATCGCCTTCGTACTGGTGATCATTGTCGTGTACATCTTCCTGCAAGACTGGCGCGCAAGCTTGATTCCAATGGTTGCAGTGCCTGTCTCGCTGGTGGGAACCTTCGTTGTGTTTCCCTTTTTCGGGTTCTCGGTCAACACTCTCTCGTTGTTCGGGCTGGTACTGGCGATCGGTCTGGTAGTGGATGACGCCATCGTCGTGGTCGAAGGTATACAACGCCACATTGAAGAGGGAATGGCTCCAAAGGATGCAGCTACAAAGGCAATGGAGGAGTTGACCAGCCCGGTCATTGGCATCGCCCTGGTCCTCTCGGCAGTATTCGTGCCAACATCCTTCATTCCTGGTATTACCGGCCGCCTTTACCAGCAATTTGCATTGACGATCGCGATCTCGGTGCTCGTATCGGCCTTCAACGCCCTGACGTTAAGCCCGGCGCTGGCTGCATTGTTGCTGCGACCAAAGAAGGAGAGTCACGGACCGCTTGCGAGGTTCTTCGGCTGGTTCAATCGTGGCTTTGCGAGCGGCACCAACTTCTACACGCGGCTGTCGGGGAGCCTGATCCGAAAGAGTGTGATCGCCGTGCTGGCACTCGCGGCTTTTGCCATCACTGGTCTGTTCATCGCGAAGGTGTTGCCATCAAGCTTCCTGCCGGACGAAGACCAGGGATACATGTACATCCAAATGCAAACGCCCGAGGCCACTTCTATTCAGAGCACGGCGGATGCGGCCCGGGCGGTGGAGGCTGTTCTGAAGGACACGCCTGGGGTCAAGTACTGCAGCACCGTTACCGGATTCAGTCTCCTCAGCCTGACCCGATACAGCTACAGCACCTTCTTCTGGGTAACGCTGCAGCCATGGGAAGACCGCAAGACGGTGGAGGAGGAGTACCAGGTAATCAAAGCGAAGGTGAACTTGAAGCTGCTCACGCTCCCGCAAGGGACCGTCTTCGCCTTCTCACCACCAGCAATCTCCGGAGTCGGTACCTCGGGCGGATTTCAGTTCGTGCTCGAAGACCGCTCCGGAAAAGAATCCGAATTCCTGGTGAGCAACCTCCACAAATTCCTGGAGGCGGCACGCAAACGGCCCGAAATCGGCATGATCACTACCACCTACATACCGAGCACGCCGCAAAAATACGTGTACGTGGACAAGGAGAAAGTGCTGAAGCAGGGGATCAGTATCAGTGACGTTTACCAGACCCTTCAGGCCTTCATGGGCGGTACGTTCGTCAATTACTTCAACCAATTCGGCCGCGCCTGGCAGGTGTATGTGGAGGCGGAAGCGCCCTACCGCACCAGCCTGAACAACGTGGGGCAGTTCTACGTGCGTAACAGGAGCGGAGAGATGGTGCCGCTGTCGGCACTGACCCGATTCGAGTCGCGCTACGGCCCGGAATTCAAGCTGCGCTTTAACGAGTATTCGGCGGCGCAGATCATCGGCAGCGCCGCGGGCGGCTACAGCTCAGAGCAGGCCACAAACGCCCTCGAAGAGGTCTTCCACCAGACGATGCCGCCTGAGATGGGGTTCGATTACATGGGTATGTCCCGCCAGGAACAGAAGGCGCGCGAAGGCGTTCCGACGTGGGCCATCTTTGGCATCTCGCTGCTGTTCGTCTTCCTCATCCTGGCGGCGCTGTATGAAAGCTGGTCCCTGCCGTTTGGTGTATTGCTGAGCACGCCGGTCGCGGTGTTCGGCGCCTTCGGCTTGTTGTGGCTGCGACGCACCATCCTGGGCATGATTTACCCCGCGTTTATGGTGCAGATCGACAACGATGTTTACTCGCAGATCGGCCTCGTGATGTTGATTGGTCTGGCGGCCAAGAACGCCATTCTGATCGTGGAATTCGCGAAGAGTGAGTATGACAAAGGCAAGCCGCTGGTGGACGCCGCGCTGGAAGGCGCCAAGCTGAGGCTACGGCCGATCTTGATGACCTCTTTCGCATTTATTCTCGGCTGCGTGCCGCTGTTCATCGCTACCGGCGCAGGTTCGGTGGGCCGCCAGATCATGGGGACGGCGGTGATCGGCGGAATGCTGGCCTCGACAGGCCTTGCCATCTTCATAATTCCCGCGCTGTACGTACTGGTGGAAGGCGTCGCGAGTCTTGGAAAACCCGAAACGCAAACGTCTGCCGCTGCTGCCCAACCGAGTCCCACGGAGGCCGACTAACGTGAAAAAGGTAATCGCCGTTTTAGCCCTATTTTTAACCCTATCCATCTTCCCGTGCGGATGCACGGTCGGACCGAACTACCACCGGCCGAAGCTTGACGTCCCGGGCGCGTACCGCGGGGCTCCGTCGCAGGAACCGGCGCAACCCCAACAGACTAAGTCCCAGCCGGCGTCAAGCCCAGCTGAGGGGCCCTCGCAGCAAGGGTCGCAGGCCGCTGGGGCCCCGGAGCAGCAAACGCCGGCATCGTCCGAGCAATCGATTGGTGATCAGAGATGGTGGGAGGTATTTCAGGATCCGCAGCTCCAGGACCTGGTTCGCAACGCCCTGAAGCAGAACTACGACGTCCGCATTGCAGCGGCGCGGATCCTCCAGGCGCAGGCGCAATTCAAGATTACTCGGGCCGACCAGTTCCCGACCATTGGTGCCGGGGCGGCTGCCTTCAATGACCGTATCCCACAAACAAAGTTTTTCAACGAGTTCGAGACGAGCTGGGGGACGGTGAGCGCCTCGCTTGCGTGGGACCTCGATTTTTGGGGCAAGTATCGTCGCGCCACCGAAGCCGCGCGCGCCAACCTGCTGGCGACGGAATGGGGACGCCGGTCCGTCATCAATAGCCTGGTCAGCGATGTTGCCGCCGCGTACTTCCAACTTCGCACATATGATGCTCAGCTCGATATTGCGCGCCGAACGTTAGCTTCGCGCCAGGAGTCGCTGCAACTTACGCAAGCTCTTGCGGATGGCGGAGCCGGCACCTTGCTCGATGTTCGGCAAGCAGAACAGTTGGTGGCTGTTGCGGCTGAGACTATACCCGACCTGGAGCGCCGGATCGAGCAGCAGGAGAACTTCTTGAGCATCTTACTGGGACAAAATCCGGGGCCGATTGCGCGCGGCTTGAAGCTAACCGAGCAACCGCATGCCCCCGAGGTGCCGGCGGGCCTTCCCTCCAGCTTGCTGGTGAGGCGCCCGGACATCCGCCAGGCCGAAGACCAGTTGATCGCGGCAAACGCGGAGATCGGAGTCGCCAGAGCCGCCTATTTTCCGCAGATACTGTTGACGGGTACCGGCGGTTTCCTGAGTTCAGCGCTGACCAGCCTGTTCACCGGCCCGGCGGGGCTGTGGAACTTCGGGGCTGTGGTGACACAACCGATCTTCACCGGCGGCAGGATCAAAGGTGGCGTCAGGCTGGCTGAAGCGCGTCAACAGGAAGCGGTCCTCGTGTACCAGCGCACGATCCAGGAAGCTTTTCGCGGGGTTTCGGACTCACTGGTGGAGTACCGAAAGAACCGTGAGTTCCGGGAACACCAGCAGGAGCTCGTGTTTGCTGCCCGAGATGCAGCGCGACTTTCCGAGGTCCGCTTCCGGGGTGGCGCCGCCAGCTTTCTGGAGGTGCTGACCAACGAAACCAATGCATTCAATGCCGAGCTGAATTTGGCCCAGGCGCAATTAAATGAGCTATTAGGACTTGTCGGCATTTACAGAAACCTTGGTGGAGGCTGGCAGCTGTAAGGCAAAGATCGCAGCGATCTCCGGCTTGGCAGCACGGAGATCGAGAATGTTTCGTAGTACCTCCCATGAAGACGCAGCCGACAGTCACCATACGCGTCGAGGAGATGCCTCCGTCATGTCGCTGAGGACGCAAAACAGGTAATCGTGGCTGGCTCGGAAACAAGGTTTGTTATGAATCATGACTATGAAGGAGTCGACCATGGCCACTAACGCTGCAGCGAAACGGCAGGCATTGCCAGATATTGAGAGTGACCGTGAGCTGACTCTTGCCTCGCGCGTGCAGCAAAGTCTGGCGCCTCAACCCCTCTACTGGCCGCTTGGCCATCGAAGCCTAATACAAACCCCTGCAAACGATCGGCGGCGATTTCGGTTTGGCCGTCCCGTCCAACGGCAGCCAACTGGATGTGCTGATCTGCGACGTTTCCGGCCATGGCATCAGCTCCGCCTTGCTCGCCAACCGCATTTACAGTGCGGGGTCTCTTCGTGACGACACTACCCTGATCCTCGTAGAGGTCCGCTAGCTCGGCCTTGCGTCATTCGGTATATGCTGAGCCCAGGCTTTGTAGTGTATGTTCGCTGGAGGTGCACAACAGTGCAATCGATCAGTGAGAAGACACCGCTCGCACGTCAATGTCAGCATCGGAGCCGTGACCTAGCATCTGGTCCCGAAGAGAATCCGAGGTGGATCAGGTCACGCGCTGTACATAGAACGCTATTGAGCAAGTTCAAGCTGTACTACGCTTATGTACTGCTGGTGGCAGTGCTTACGGTCGGTCTATCTGCCCAAGTTTCGCCTGCGGCATCCGATCTCCCATCCAACCAGCAGGTAATCGCATTCTTGACGCAATCGATCGAATGGTATCGGCATCGCGCGATCGAACGACAGATAGCGACCAATCCAGTCGACCTTACATTTTTGGAAGACAATCGGCGCATTGCTGCGCAGGTTGTCCAACTATCGTTTGATTTTGCGAGAGCCGACGCTTCGGTTGCGGCTACGTCCGCCGCAGGGAACCAGAACCCCAGTACTGTGATCGCAGCTGCCTCGCCGGACTTGCCGCAATTTCTTCAGGTGCAAGAAAAAGCCGAGCTCGGCGCCCGGCAAGCAAGCCAGCAAATCGGGGAGATCAAGAAGAAGCTCCTGACCGCGCATGGAGCCGACCGTCGAAAATTGCAGGCTGCCCTGGAGGCGACGCAGAGCCGTCTGGACGTTCTACAGGCAGGATTGGGAAGTCTTCAGGATCTGGTTGAGTTCGTGCGAACGGCTGGAGGGCACGGTAAAGGAGATCTGATATCGAGCATCGAGGACCTCGCACGAACCGTTCCCGACGTGACCAGCCCGTCGACTATAGCTGCTCCAAGAGCAAATTCTGATGTGGCTTCGGTTCTTAAACCGCAGGGCTCGGGCATTCTCGGCCTCACCTCAGAAGTGTCGGCGCTTGGAAGAAAGCTCCGTATCCTGGACGATGAAATCCTCCAAACTGACAATCTGAGGCAATCTTCCCAAGGTCTCCGCAATCCGATGCTGGCTTACATCGACAAACGCTTCTCAATCACCGCAAACAACGATCTTCAGGCGAGCGATCTCCAGGCATTGCAACAACAGAAGGCGCAACTTGATGCGCTCAGAGTCATGGTCAAAGCGCTTGCTCCGGCGATCGTGGCCCTGGACAAGCAGAACGTGCTGCTCGCTGCCTATACCTCGCACCTTAAGAACTGGCGTGCCGCGGTCGTCAACGAAGATGATAAGACTTGGAAAAATCTCATTCTACGGCTGGCGGGTGTTGCAGTGGTTGTTGGCGCGCTGGTAATTATCGGCGCCCTGGCGCGCCGAGCCATTCGGCGGCATGTGCGCGACGCTGATCGCCGTCACATCATCCTGGTGATCCAGAGACTTGCCCTGTGGTTCGTTATCGTGGTGGTCACCGCCTTTGCTTTCGCGTCCGACTGGACCTCTTTGGCTGCCTTTTTTGGGCTTCTGACGGCTGGTGTTGCGGTTGCGCTTCAAAGTCTCATTACTGCCGCTGTAGGTTACTTCGTGCTGGTTGGAAGGCACGGAATAAAGATCGGAGACCGGGTGCAGATTTCGGGCGTGACCGGGGATGTCGCTGATATCGGTTGGCTCCAATTCCAGCTAAAAGAGATCGACACTCGAACGCAGCAGCCCACGGGTAACATGGTTACGTTCTCGAATGCTTTTGTTTTGGCGTCGCCGGCTACCGGTCTGTCCAAATCCAATCGCGAGGACCTGAAGCCAGTGCAGTTGGAAGTTGCCGCAAAGGCATCGCAGTCATAGGAAACGCATTGGTTTGCCGCTTTAGCTCTGCGGCAGCCAAATCCCGCTCCCCGACTGCGTGCATACGCCGCCGGTTTGTAAGCGCTGTTCGCCCACCTGCCGGTCACTACCGGGCATTCCCCGCTGCCCGGAAATAGCCGAAAACCTCGGTCGCCGCCTAGAAATCGCTTCCACCGGCTTGTGTTATCGGTCAATCACCCCAGAACGGGGAAACCTCCCCAATTTTCATCAGTCCTAGATTCAACAGCACATCAGAGTGGCTGCCCGTATTTGGGCAGTGGCCATATACAGGCAGTTAAGCGCACCGTCTCTCTCATTCAGGCCGAAATAACTACATCTCCTGCAAACACTTATGCTGTGGCGCGTCTGGCACGTGAGCTGCCTTCTAGTTTAATGCGCTCTCGTTATGGCTCTTCTTAGGTATCAGCACGCGATGCCCAAATGCAGGAGAGGCAAGATGGAGCAGATAGAAAACAGAACCTTGGACGAGCTGAAGTTTGGTGATACCCCCAGCCTGGCACACACGCTCACATACAAAAGAGCGCAGCTGCACGAGAAAGGTTGTGGGTATCGGATCCTCATTGAAGGGACACGTGGGCTGTCGCCGATCCACACCGCAGGTGCCAATGCGGCTGGTCCTCGTATTACAACCGCTGGTAGTCGAGTGTCCGCCTGGGTCATCCCGACGGATGAAGACCTCATGATTGCTCGCCATGCAGTAAAGCTGCTCGCTGCAAATAAAACATTTTCACCTTCGATGGAGACAAATATAACTTTCGTATGATGCGAGGCTTCTTATGAATACTTTTCCTGTAATGCTCGGTGCGCTGTGTGTTTTTGTTATCGCATACCGTTACTACAGCGCGTTTCTTGCCGCGAAGGCAGTTGTTCTCGACAACAGTCGGACAACGCCGGGGCACGTTTACGAGGATGGGCACAATTATGTGCCGTCTCCTAAGTGGGTTCTTTTTGGACATCACTTCGCGGCCATAGCCGGCGCAGGCCCGCTGGTTGGTCCTACGCTGGCCGCACAGTTTGGTTTCGCACCTGGATTTTTGTGGCTCCTGATAGGCGCCGTCGTGGCCGGGTGCGTTCAAGATTTCATGGTTTTGGTTGCGTCGATTCGTCACAAAGGGAAGTCGCTCGCTGACATTGCTCGGACGGAAGTAAGTCCCTTTGCGGGAATTGTCGCGATGTTGGCTGTGCTGTTTATTCTGATCGTTACCCTGGCGGGATTGGGCATAGTCGTGGTCAACGCGTTATCGAACAGTCCCTGGGGTGTGTTCACAATCGGAATGACCATTCCGATTGCGCTCTGTATGGGTGTCTACATGTTCAAGAGTACGCCGGGAGTCATCAAGATCGCTGGCCCGAGCGCGGTCGGGGTTGTTTGCTTGCTGGCAAGCGTAATCGGCGGGCGCTGGGTTGCGGCTAGTTCCTGGGCGACTCACCTGAGCTTCACGGGGCATGAGATCTGTCTGCTTATGATGGCGTACGGGTTCATTGCCTCGGTACTTCCAGTGTGGCTGCTGCTTGAACCGCGCGATTACCTTTCTACATACCTGAAGCTGGGCACGATCGCCGTTCTGATTCTTGGCGTCTTCATTGTCCATCCGAATATCAAGTTTCCGGCAATCACACCATTTATCCACGGTGGCGGACCAATTATCAAAGGACATTTGTTCCCGTTCCTGTTCGTGACAATTGCCTGCGGAGCTATTTCAGGGTTCCATTCCCTGGTTTCCTCCGGAACGACTCCGAAAATGCTGGATAAAGAAACAGACGCTCGCTTCATCGGGTATGGCGCAATGATGATGGAAGGGCTTGTGGGTATTGTTGCATTGATCGCCGCCGTTTCAATGCATCCGGGCGACTACTTTGCCATCAACACCACGCCCGAAGTCTTCCAAAAACTCGGACTGCACACGGTCAACCTGGAGTTGTTCTCAAGAGAGGTCGGCGAAAAGCTTGCCGGACGTACCGGCGGAGCGGTTTCCCTGGCGGTCGGCATGGCCCAGATCTTCAAGGGACTTCCCGGCATGGATAAGCTGATGGGCTACTGGTATCACTACGCCATCATGTTTGAGGCGCTATTCATCCTCACCACGGTCGATACCGGCACGCGCGTAGCGCGTTATGTTATGCAGGAGATCCTCGGCAAAGCTTACAAGCCATTCGCCAACACAGCATGGCTGCCTGGAAACCTGGTGAGCACGGCCCTGATTGTTAGTGCTTGGGGATACCTGATCTATACCGGTTCGATTTCAACCATCTGGCCGCTCTTCGGGACGGGGAACCAACTGCTGGCCACCATTGCATTAGCTGTTACGACTACTTTTCTGATCAACATGGGTAAGGCTCGCTACGCTTGGGTTACGGCTATACCTATGACGTTCGTAGGAGTGACGACTCTGACGGCGGCGGTGTTATCCATTAAAACGATCTTTTGGCCGATGGCGATGAAGCCGGGTACGCACTTTCAGGGGCTACTGGATTCAATCCTGATGACGATCTTCATCATTGGGGTAATCTTGGTTCTGTTTGAAGCGGCAAAGCGGTGCTGGAAGACGCTCCATGGTGAGCCGATTCCGCCAGAGGCATTCGGTCCGCCAGATGCGAGGAAGCCAGCAGCACACGAACCACTTCCAGAGCATGCGGAAGTTCCCGTTGGATGCTGCTGAATACTAAACAGGCGGAGGAACCATCTCTAAGGAGATAAGGAGAGCAAGAGATGACATCTGTTGCAGAAGCAGTTCAAGCAGCGACTCCTCCAATCAGTGCTTACGGGCCGGCGAGATCCACGATTGAAGGTTCGCCGCTGAGCGCAGAAGAGTTAGGGAAGATCGACGCCTACTGGCGAGCGTGCAAATATCTGGCGCTCGGTATGATTTATCTCCAGGCTAATCCTCTGTTGAGGGAACCCCTGAAGCCGGAGCACATCAAGAACCGCCTCCTCGGACATTGGGGGTCGAGCCCCGGTCTCGCGTTCATCTACATCCATCTGAACCGGCTGATCAAGAAGTATGACCTGGACATGATTTTCATGGCGGGTCCGGGGCATGGCGCACCCGGTGTTTTGGGCCCGGCGTATTTAGAGGGAAGGTACTCCGAAATCTATCCTGACAAAAGCGAAGATGAGCGCGGCTTGCACGCGTTTTTCAAACAGTTTTCCTTTCCTGGCGGCATCGGCAGTCATTGCACTCCGGAAACACCCGGCTCGATCCATGAGGGCGGCGAGTTGGGATACGTGCTTTCGCACGCCTGCGGCGCGGCTTTCGACAACCCTGAGTTGATCGTCGCCGCGGTAGTTGGCGACGGCGAGTCGGAAACCGGACCGCTGGCCACGTCCTGGCACATTAGCAAGTTCCTGAACCCAGTCCGAGACGGCGCGGTTCTGCCGATCCTTCATCTGAACGGCTACAAAATCAACAACCCCACTCTTTTGGCACGTATCATCCATCAAGAGTTGGAAGACCTGATGCGAGGCTACGGTTGGACACCGTACTTCGTGGAGGGATCAGACACGGAGAGCATGCATCAAGCGATG
>Ga0187780_10001674_pt1 | contig 16768 bp, 13 predicted proteins | sample 1015_Q2_SP10_20__FD_132429 | JGI IMG/M metagenome (GOLD analysis project Ga0187780, IMG submission 132429) | Tropical peat soil microbial communities from peatlands in Department of Meta, Colombia - 1015_Q2_SP10_20_MG | ecosystem: Environmental > Terrestrial > Soil > Wetlands > Peat | place... | reverse complement strand
GGCGGCGCGAACCCCTCGGCCCCCCGAGACCACGATCGTGGCGTCGGCAAGGCCCGGGCCGGCGCCTTGAGCGGCGGCCTCGACCCGCAGGCGCTTTGGGCCCCACAGAGCGGCCGGGACCTTGTCGACGGGGACGGAGGAGATCGAGACCTCCACGGGGGACTCGGGGAGCACTTGGAACGCGTGTGGTCGAAGGGCGACCGCCTTGTGAACCCCTTCGAGATGGCGGGTCTCCGTCGCGCGCCCACCGAACACGGGGCGCCAGACCTCGAGCGCGCCGTTCGCGTGGGCGACCTGGGTCACGCCGGTCGCCACGGCCGCGTTCCAACGGATGCTGAGACGAGCGACGAGCTCCCGGCCGAACGTCGAGCCCCCGACAAGTACGAGGTCGGCCCCGGACGCCTCCGCAGCCAGGGCGACCAGGTGGGCGATGGCCGAGGTCACGGCGCCGTCCAGGCGGGGGTCCTCCGCCACGACCACCCTCGTCACGCCGAAACGCCCGAAACCGGTGGCCGCGGTCCGGGGAGAGCTTCCTGCGAGGAATCCGAGGACGTTTTCCTTCGAGGAGAGACCGGCGGCGACGCCGATGGCCTCCTTCGTGGCGTCCGAGAGAGCTCCGTCGTGAAGCTCCCCGACCACGAGCGTGGGGCCGCTCATGGGAAGACCTTCGCCTCCTCGCGGAGGACTTTCACAAGCTTCTGAGCGGCTTCCTCGGGGGTCTTGTACTCGATCAGCTTCGCCCCCGTCCGCGGCGGAGGAAGCTCGAACTTCACGGGTCGACTCGTCCCGTTCTCCGGGGAGGGAGGGTCCGGTGGCGACTTTGCGATCGGCATCTTGCGCGACTTCAAGATGGAGGGAAGCTTCGCGGTCCGCGGATCGTTCCACGCCTGTTGGAGAGCGATGACACAAGGGAGGGAAGCCTCCCAGGTCTCGCTCCCGGCCTCGGCCGACCGTTGAAACCGAAGGCGGGATGTGGCGGCGTCCCAACGGAGGTCGACCACCGCACCAAAGTCCGGCACCTCGAGCAGTTCCCCCAGCGCGCCGGCGACCACTCCGGCCTTGTCGTCCCCGGCCTGCTTGCCGCACAGGACGAGGTCGTGAGGAAGGGCCGAGACGGCCTTGCCGAGAGCACGGGCGGAGGTCACGGGGTCGTGCCCGACGCCCGCGGGCAGCTCGACCCACGTGGCGGTGTCGCACCCGAGCGCGAGCGAGGCCCGGAGCACCTCCTCCGTACGGGGGGATGGTCCGGCCGAGACGACGTGGACCTTCGAGCCTGGAGTCCCTTCCTTGAGGAGGAGCGCCTGCTCGACCGCGGACTCGTCATAGCCGGTCAGGACGAACTTCACGCCCTCGATGTCGAGGGTCTTTCCATCCGGGGCTGCCCGGAGACGGGTCTCGGGATCCGGGATGGGTTTGACGCACACGACGATTTCCATCGACCAAGCCTCGGGCTAGGCGTAGTTCCGAAGAAGTTCTCGGGCGATCACGGTACGCTGAATCTCGTTCGCCCCTTCATAAATCTGGGTCAGCTTCGCGTCACGCAGGAGCTTCTCCACGGGATACTCTCGCATGTAGCCGTACCCTCCGAAGATCTGGATCGCCTGGTCGGCCACGGCGAACGCCGTGTCGGAGGCAAAGCATTTCGCGATCGAGGACTCGAGCGTCCCCCGCTGCCCTCGGTCGATCGTCCACGCCGCACGCCACGTGAGGAGTCGCGAGGCATGAACCGCCTGGACCATGTTCGCGAGCTTGATCTGAATCGCCTGGTGGTCGGCGATCGGCTTGCCGAACGTCTCGCGCTTGAGCGAGTACGAAGCAGCGTGGTCGAGCGCCGCCTGGGCGATTCCAGTCGCGAGCGCTCCGATCGGCGTTCGGGTCTGGTCGAGGGTGCGCATCGCCAGGGAGAACCCGTTCCCCTCAGGTCCCAAGCGGTCGGAGACCGGTACGCGGACCTCGTCGAATCGGACCGTAGACGTCGAGGAGGCTCGGTGCCCCATTTTCTCCTCATCCGGTCCGACCGAAACCCCAGTCGCAGACCTCGACACGACGAACGCCGTCACCCCCTTGTGGCGGAGCTTCGGGTCGACGGTCGCGAAGACCGTGTAGAGCGATGCGTTGGGAGCGTTCGAGATGAAGCACTTGTCCCCCGTGATGAGGTAGTCGTTCCCGTCCTTCCGGGCGAGAGTGTGCATCGAACCGGGGTCGGAGCCGCCGGACGGCTCCGTCAGCGCGAACGAGGCGAGGTGATACTCGGCGCAGAACGGCTTCAGGAACCGCTCCTTCTGTTCGGGGGTCCCGTCGAGCAGGATCGGCTCGAGCGCGAGGCAGTTCGCGATCGTTGAGGTCGTCATGCCCCCGCACGCGTAGGCGAGCTCCTCGACGATCAGGCACTGCTCGAAGAGACCGAGGCCGCTCCCACCGTACTCGGTCGGAACGTTGAGGTTCATGAGGCCGAGGTCGAACGCCTTCCGGTAGATCTCTTCGGGAAACCGAGAGGTCCGGTCGCACTCCGCGGCGTGCGGAGCCATCTCGGTTCGTGCAAACTTCCGGGCGAGGTCCCGCAGGCTCTCCTGCTCGGGCGTCAACGAGAAGTCCGGCATGGACCGCGAGGCGGGCGGCCGAGCGGCATCCGCTATATCACGGCTTGGGTAGAGGAGGGCGTGGTGTCGAGGGCGAGCGCGCGACGGCGGCGCCGGGACCCGCGCGCCGTAAGGGTCCGTCACTACGCGAAACTGGACCGGGACCGGGCCCGTCGCGTCGGCGTGCCCGAGGTAATCCTCGGGGAAGGAAAGACGGTCGAGCACTTGCTTGGTATCGTCGACGCGCTCGCCGCTCGGGGCATGGGTGCGCTCATCTCCCGACCCACCTCCGACCAGATCCGCGCGCTCCGACGACATGCCCGCCCGCGAGCCCGCGGGGCTCGGCCACAAATCTTGGCAGAAGGTCGGCTCGTCCGGCTCCCCGGACCGCTGGGCGCCCGGTACCGACACGGAGTGGCGGCGATCCTAACGGCCGGGACGAGCGATGTCCCCCTTGCCGAGGAGGCTCGCGCGCTCCTCGTCGCGCTCGGGATCCGGGTCGTCCGGCAGTACGACATAGGGGTCGCGGGACTTCACCGGCTCCTCGCGGCTCTTCACCGACTCGAAGCTCGGCGACCCGAGGTCTATCTTGTCTTCGCGGGCCGCGAAGGTGCACTCCCTACGATCGTCGCGGGGCTTGTCCGCGCACCGGTAGTGGGCATCCCCGCATCCATCGGATACGGGCGCGGTGGGCGAGGAGAAGCTGCGCTGAATGCGATGCTGCAATCGTGCGCTCCGCTCGCGGTCGTCAACATCGATGCCGCGATACCGGCTGCCCTCTTCGCTGCCCAGCACTTCGTCGATCGGGCCACTGAGACGTCTCAACGTCCGGTCTCTCGCCGAACCCCTCCCTCGCCCGTCGGAACGACCCGGGGCCTTAGGATGACGCGGGAGAAGGGCTTTTGAGACGCACGGCTCCTCGGGAGAACGTGCCTCCGCGCGCCCTGCTTTCCGAAGATGAAGAACGGGAGGACCGCCAGGACCGGGAGAAACTCCGGTCCGTCGACTCGAAGCTCCGTGCGCTCTTCGAACGACGGGAGGACCTGATCGTCGAGGTTCGCAAGGTCTCGGCCGAACAGAAGGCGATCTACGACCGGCGTCGGGCTCCTCAGGAGGAGGTCGAGAAGCTCTACGAGGAGCACCACCAGCTCGGCAAGAAGATTGCCGAGCTTCGGGCGGCCCGGGAGGCAGCCCGCAAGAAGGCCGAAGATGCGATCGTGAAGGTGCGCGAGGCCCGGCTCTCGTTCGCCCCGGGCGAGCGGGTGCGCCCCGAGCAGATCCGCAAGGAGATCGCGGAGCTCGAGCTTCGTCAGCAGACCCGCGCCCTCCCGCTGGACGAGGAGAACGCGCTGATCGCGCTCCTCCGTCAGAGGACCCACGAGCTCAAGCAAGCGGAGGCGCGCACCGCGGTCGTCGCCTCCCATCACCAGAGTCTCAAGGAGGCCGAGGCGGCGCTCCAGGCTGCGCGCGACGAGTTCGCCCAGCGGGGGAAGGAGCTTGCGGCCGCGAAGACCGACCGCGACTCGAAGATGGTCGCGGTCCGAGAGAAGCTCGAAGTCGCCGGGGGCCTGATCGCGTCCCTTCGGGAGAAGGGAAAGGCCCGAGCGGAGATCGTTGCGAAGATCGATGCGATCGGCCGGGAGATGGACGGTCTCGAGCGTGACGCGCGACAGCTTCTCGCGAAGGCCCGCTCGCGTCGGGAGCAGGCCCGACGGTTGATCCGGGCCTACTCGCACACCCGTGGCCCGCCCTCGGAGGAGCTCCTCGCGACGACCGCCGAGGCCCACCTCGAGGAACTTCTCAAGCGCGGAAAGGTCACGCTGTAGCGCTTCGCCGCGCCCCGCCTACGCGGGGAAGATGTCCACGACCGTCACGATGAAGTCGAGGGTCTCGCCCTGGACCTCGGGGTTGAAGTTCTCCGTGAACGTCCCCGACGAAAAATCGACCGAGCTCACGATGAACTGGGTCTTTCCGCAGAGCCCTCCCTTCGCGGCTTGACCAAGGATGAGGCCTGAGTCGGCCGGAGTCAGGCGGCTCGAAAGGGTGATCGAGGTGGCGTTGACGCTCGACACCACGAACGGGAGCCCGTCCGGCGAGCTCGGCACTCCGACGTTGGGGAGCGACTGTACGGTGACCGAGGTTGAGTTCACGGCAAAGACCGTGTCGTTCCATCCGTACGTTGGGTCCGGAAAGACGGTCCCCACGGTGGCGGTCACGTTGGGGTAGAGCGTGGCGAACTGGCTCACCGGAACGAACGTGAGCACCGGCACGGAGAAGACGAGCGGCTCCGTGCGGAGGCAACTCGCGTTAAGAGCGCCGTAGCCGAGAGTCGGAGGGACGACAATCATGTGGCTCTGGTTCCCGACCAGGCCGAGGAGACCCTGCCAGAAGCCGGTGACGACCCCGCCGAACGTGAGGTTGGCCACCGTGTAGCCGCTCGCCGGGGTGTTCGGACCGACGTGGACGGGGAGCGGCGTGTACGCCGACTTCGAAGACCGAGGCTGGTACTCGAGTGACTTCGGGTACGACGCGTTGTTGGTCGCGACCGAGTAGATCGAGGTGTCGAAGACACGACCCTGCTGAGCTCCGGTACCGAACTCACCGATGTAGTTCACGGTGATGTTGTCTCCCGATTGGACCGTGAGGAGGGGAGTGGGAGACTTCGGTTTCGAGTACTCGTAGAGGAGCGCGGCGCCGACCCCGGCCGCCGCGATGACGATGACGACCAGCACTACGAAGAGAATGCGGGACGGTTGCTTGGTCGCCATGGCCTACGAGGTGAGGAGAGTGGGGGTCAGCTCGTCGCTGGTCTCGTCATCGATTCGGAGAGACAGGTGTTCCTCATTCCCCCGTGCCCCCGAAGGGGGGCCCGATATAAACCCTCGGGACCGCCTCACCCTCGGCGTAACTTCCCGACGATCGGCTCCTCGACCACGCCTTCCTCCTCGAGTCGGTTGAGGATCGCCTCCGCTCGGTCCCCAGCCAGGCCGTGGGCGGAAACGCGGGCGAGCACCTCCCTCAAGTCGGCGTAGCCGTCCGCGGAGACGTCAGCGACCTCGTCCAGCTGATCGAGAAAGAGCGACTCTTCCGCCCGTTCCGCGGCGGAGGGAGACGGCGCCGCAGGATGTGGAGGAGGAGCCCGTGTCACGGTGACGCTGCTCGGGGTCGGCAAGGTCGCCCGGGTCGGCCCGCTCTCTCCCGCGACCCTTCGGACCGCGCTCCGGAGTTCCCTTCGGAAGGCAGGGCGGTCGACGTTCGGATACCGAGCAAGGGCCGCGTGGGCGGCGCGGAACCACACGAGGGGGATCCCGTCCTTGCGTACCGCCTCTTCGGTGAGCGCCGGCTCCTTCTCGACACGTTCGAGCAGGTCAAGGCGGTCGACCGTCTGCCGAAGGATCTCGGCCAGCATCGCTCGTTCATCGGACTCGGGGACCGAGCGCACGCCCTCCGCCCGGACCGAAACGTATCCGACCCCGTCCCGCCCCCGGAACAGGTGTGCTTTTCCGACGACCACCGCCGGCCGTGGAGCCGTGGCCGATCGTAACTGCGCCATGGCCCGCGGCTGGAACGAGCCCGCCGTCACCGCGATGGCCCCGGTCGGATCGCTGAGACGAGCCCTCCAGAACGCCTGCGCCTCATCCCGACCGATCGACTCGGCAGGGGAGAGGCTGCCCGCCAGAAGGACTCGGCTCATCCGGGCTCCGAACGGGGAGAGGAGGTACGTCGTCGGCCGCTCGCCCTCCCCCTTCTGCTCCTCGAGGGAGCTTTCGAGCTCGCGGGCCGTGACGCGCCAGGCGGGCTCCCGGAGCGACATCACCCACGCTCCTCGAGGCGGGTCGAGAGCTCCTGGGCAGCGGCGTCTAGATCGATATCGACCCGCTCGATTGACTCGGGTGCGATCGTCACTCCGAAGTCGTCGCTCGTTCCGGTTCCACGTACGCGCAGTCGACGACCGAGAAGGGACTCAAGCATCTGCTCTTCAAGGACGCTCGGGTCCGGCTGGCTCCGAAGGCGGGCCTGAGCTTCCTCGAGCGTGACCCCCCAGAGCCGCTCAGTATCGGGCCGATTCGCGTTCACGGTCAGGGCTCCCGTCCCGTCGTCGAGGACGATGCGCGCGCGCAGGTCGGGCTGACCGTCCACCTGACCGTGGACTCGACAAATGCCGCTTCGCACCGAGCGATGGCAGGTCGGGCAACGGAACACGATCCCGCTGGGCGGCAGGAGACCCACGACGATGCCCTCGACGGCGACGGCTTCGCCGCCTCCCTCGTCTTCGACCTCCGCGATCGTACGCGGGGCGGCAGCAAGGAGTGCGCCCGGCTCGGGAAGGTCCGCGCCGTCGACCCGAACGACGGTCGACCGTTCGTCGAGCACGAGCTGAGGGCGGTTTCGGAAGGCACGCACGTACGCTCCCGCGATGCGGACCGCCTCTCCTTGCTTCAGGCCGAAGTCGCTCCATGCGGTGAGGGCGATGGCACCAGTACGGTCCGCGAGAAGTCCCTCATGGACGACACGCCGCTCGGACCCGACTGTTACCCCCTTGGGGGCAATCCGTACGATGCGCAGCTCGATGCGGAACCCCTCGTCGCCGGCGCGAAGTTCGCGGACAGTGCGGAAAGGGATCTCCTCGCCGTCCACGCGAGGGAGCTCGGCGGGGCTCGCTGGCCCGACCCTCGTCTTCCATCCGAAGGTCACCTCGGGGCGTCCCCGGAACTCCCGCACGTCGGCCCCGACCGCGCGAAGGACGACCCCGCGTTCGATTCCCTCCCGAGGCGGGTCCCACCAACTGAACCGGACGGTTGCCGTCCCGTCACTCAAGAGCCCCGAGAGAACGGCGCGACGGCTTCCGTCCGACTTTCGGGTCACCTCCCGTCGCTCGCACGCCACCACGCGGGCGACGAACTCGACCGGGGTCGTGGTCGGCCGAAGGTCCTTCAGCCGCACCTCGACCGGAGCTGACGGGGAAGCTTCTGCGGGCATGGAGGAGAGGGACGACGCCCACCACTTCCCCGCATGATAAAAGCCTCCGCTCGCCGGCGGACGGTGAACGGCGGTCGACCCGTTCCCACACAGCCTCGCGGAGGACGGGCGAGTGCTCCGGTCCAAACCCTTTTGCGCCTGCGACCATGACTCGCACCATCTTGCCGCCCAAGTTCTCCCAACGGCTCGACCGGATTCTGGTCACGAGGAACTCCCTCGTGTGTGTGGGGCTCGACCCGGACCCTTCGCTGATGCCGAAGAGCCTTCGCCGCCTTCCGCCTCGGGTCCAGCTCGCCCGGTTCCTCGACGGCATCGTGGACGCGACGTTCGACCATGCGGCCGCGTACAAGATGCAGCTGGGGTCGTACCTTCAATACGGGGCGGCCGGGGTCGACCAGCTGGTCCGCCTGACGAAGCAGATCGGCTCGAGCCGGGTCCGGATTCTGGACATCAAGACGAACGACATTCCCAACACGATCCGGATGGTCCGGGACGGGGTGTTCGGGGAGTTCGGGTTCGATGCGGTCACGTTCACACCGTGGCTGGGCTGGGAGACGCTGGGGCCGTTCCTGGACGACCCCGCCCACGGGGTGTTCGTCGTGGCCCATTCTTCGAACCCCGGGGCAATCGACTTCCAGGAGATTCCCACACCACGAGGACCGCTCTGGCTCGCGGTCGTAGGCGAGGTGCGTCGTCTGGCCCATGCCCACGGGAACGTCGGGGTCGTCCTGGGTGCGACCTTTTCCGACGCCTTCCACGCTGCCCGTGCCACCCTCGGGAACGGGATCCCGATGCTGGTCCCGGGTGTGGGAGCTCAGGGAGGCTCGCTGGCGACCGCGGTCCGAGAGGGGGTCGACGCCCACGGCCGGGCGCTCCTCGTGAACGCCTCGCGCAGCATCCTCTACGCTTCGGCGGGAACCGACTGGAGGAAGGCGGCGGGGGCCGAAGCGGAGCGCTTGAAGGTCCAGATCAACCAGCTTCGTGCAGGCCTTCGTACAGGGTGACGAGAGACCGAACGACCACGGGAAGAGCGTAGCGCGCTTCCGCGCGCTCCCGACCCGCGCGTCCCATCCTTCGGGCCAGTTCGGGGTCGTCTAGTAGCGTCTGAACCTTCTCGGCGAGGTCGCTCGCGATCAGGGGCTCGACGTAGAGTCCTTCGCGACCGGCCTCGATGACCTCGCGGACGCCCGGCATGTCGGCCACGACCACCGGGAGCCCCACCGCCATCGCCTCCGCGACCACGAGTCCGAACCCCTCGAGACGACTCTGGGAAGGGAACACGAAGATGTCCCCGAGAGCGAGGAAGCGGGGGAGGTCCTCGTCCGAGACCTGCGGACAGAATCGCACCCGGTCGAAGACGCCGAGCCGGCGGGCGAGGCTCACCAGGCTTCGAAGCCGAGGCCCCGCTCCGATGACGAGAAGGACCACGTCCGGCGGAAGCTGGACGAGCGCCTGGAGGATCACGTCCACGCCTTTGTGGGGAACGAGCCGTCCCGTGAAGACCAGGACCCTCTTCCCTTCGAGATGGAGGTCCGTTCGCAGACTTCCGACGTCGAGCCCCGGTCGGAACCGGTCGAGGTCCACGGCCGAGGGGATGACCGTGAGCTCACGTCTCCTTAGGGGTGCCGAGGTGACGCCATAACTCCGGGTATGGACCACGATCCGACCGCACCGGTCGAGGGTCGTGGGAAGGAAGACCCGCTCGTAGAGGCCGGCGAGGAGGCGTCCTCCTGCCCCCGGCAGGTACAGGTCACAGTGGTACGTAAGGCACGGGCGAATGTGTTCTCGAGCGAGAACCCGGGTCGCGAAATACGCGGTCAAGGGGGGAGGGAAGTGGAGATGGTAGGCATCGGCGGAGACCGAGCGCAGGGTGCGGCCGGTCCCGACGTCGAGAGGGGTGTCGAAGAGGACGCCGAGCGTCCGGCTCCTCAGGATGCGGTAGCCCTCGATCTCCTCCTCCGCCGGGAGATGACGGTCGTATCGGGAGGTAACGACCGTGACCTCGTGTCCCTGCCGGGTCAGCTCCTGAACGATTCCCCGGACGTGCGACTCTACTCCTCCCGCGTGAGGGTAGTAATAGGGAAGGACCTGGGCGATTCGCACGGGGCCGCCCTACGTCGGTGGAGCCTTTACGGCCTTCGCCGACGGCCGTCCGGCGGGTTCAGTCCTCCGGCTCGCTCCGGCGAGGGGTCGCCGAGATCGGTTCGGCCTCGCGGGTCTGGAGCCGGGAGTCGGGAGGGATCGATGAGATCTCGAGCCCCTTCATCGCCTCGCCCAGCCCCGTCGATACGCGCGCGAGCACGTCGGGCTGGTCGAAGTGGAGAGACGCCTCCACGATGGCTCGTGCCACCTTCATCGGGTGCTGAGACTTGAAGATGCCACTGCCGACGAAGATCCCGTCGACACCGAGGTGGCGGCAGAGCGCGGCGTCTGCGGGGGTCGCGATTCCGCCCGCGGCGAAGTTGACGACGGGGAGACGGCCGAGCGAACGGACCTCCAGGACGATCCCCTCCGAGACCCGTTCCTTCTTGGCCCAGGCCGCGACGTCCTTCTTCGCGAGCTTTCGGACCTCCTGAACGTCGTACGTCATCTGACGGATGTGGCGAATGGCCTCGATGACGTTCCCGGTGCCCGCCTCGCCCTTCGTCCGAATCATCGCGGCTCCCTCTTCGACCCGGCGAAGCGCCTCCCCAAGGTTTCGGGCGCCGCAGACGAACGGGATCGTGAACGCCTTCTTGTCGACGTGCTGGAACGGGTCGGCGGGCGTGAGAACCTCCGACTCGTCGATCATGTCCACCTGGAGCGACTGAAGGATCTGGGCCTCGGCCGTGTGCCCGATGCGGCACTTCGCCATCACCGGAATCGAGACCCGGTCCTTGATCTCGCGGATTTTCAAGGGGTCGGCCATGCGGGCGACACCGCCCTCCGCGCGAATATCGGCCGGGACCCGCTCCAGGGCCATCACGGCGACCGCGCCCGCTTCCTCGGCGATCGCGGCCTGGTCGGCGGTCGTCACGTCCATGATGACTCCGCCCTGCTGCATGCGGGCGAAGCCCCGTTTCACGAGCTCCGAGCCAAACCGGAGCTTCTCCATCGTGTCCGTCATACCGGAATGCGACCGGAGCGAGTACCGGGATGCGTATAATACGGTCGGCCCCCCGGTAGGCCAAATCTTAATGGTCCTTGCGCGGTAAACAGGTTGCAGGGGGAGCTGGGTACCGGCTGAGAGGACGAGGGGAACCTCGTCGACCCCACGAACCTGCTCGGGATAATGCCCGCGAAGGGAACGCGATGGACACCCTAGGCGATATCTCCGCCGGCCCGCGGAGGACGTGAAAGAGCAAGGAACTGCCGCTACTGCTGCGCGACCTGCCCGACGAATCCGTCGACCGGGAAGGGTCGGCCGAGCTCTCCTCGCCGCGGCGATCGCCCTCGTGGTGGTTGTGGCGAGCTTTGCAACGTACGAGTACTACTCGACCGGTGGCTCGTCCTCGGGGACCACGCTCGTGGTCTACACGTACTCCTCGTTCTTCTCGGGGAATTGCGGCCAGGCGAATCTCACCACCCTCCTCGGGGATTTCGAGCGAGCGCACGGCGTACACGTTCAGCTCGTTTGCCCCTACGGAAATCTCGTCAGCGCGTTGGAGTCTCCGTCGGAGTACGGTCTCCCGGCCGCGGACCTAGTGGTCGGTCTGGACGAAATCACCGCTCCCGAGGCGGAGTCGCTGGGTCTCCTCGCTGCGTACAGCCCCCCTGAACTTTCGTCGATTCCCTCCTGGGTCGCGAACGAGCTCGACCCCACGCACGGGGTCGTACCATACGAATACGGCCTACTCGCCGTCGATTACACCTCGGCCTTCCTGAACCAGACCGGCGGGGCCGTGGCCCACGCCACCCTCCCCGAACTCGTGTCGACCACAGGATGGTCCTCTCAGCTTGTCACCGAGAACCCTCTCTACGATATCACCGGAGAGGAATTCCTCGCCTGGCAGGTGGAGTACTACGAGACCGTCCTTCATCAGAATTGGGAGGAATTCTGGCAGAAGTTCTTCTCCGAGCCGCACCCGAGCCCGGCTCCCGACTGGTCGACGGCGTTCGCCGAGTTCAACAGCTCGGCGGGCCAGGACCAGATGGTCGTAAGCTACGGCACGGACCCCGCCTACGCAGTCGCGAGCGGGGAGGCCGGGTCGCTCGGCTCGACCGTCTCTTGGTGGAACGGCACCGCCTACGGCTGGCGGACGATCTACGGAGTCGGCGTGGTCCAGGGCTCTCGTCATGCGGCTCTTGCCGAGGCGCTCGAGGATTACATCCTCGGCGGGACGTTCCAGTCCTACCTCCCGGAGAATGAGTGGGAGTACCCGGCCAACCAGACCGTGTCCCTTCCCGCCGCATTCTCCGCCGCCATCGACCCCGCCTCCGTCGTAGCGCTCAACAACGCCACGACGCCCTCGGAGCTCGTCGCGAACCTCACGGAGAACGGGGGCTGGCTCGACACCTGGCAAACGCTCGCCGGAGGATGACGATGCGGCCCCGATGGGAGGGAACCGGGTTCCTCCTCCCGGTGATTGCGTTCGTCGCGTTGTTCGCACTCCTTCCCGTGGCGCTCTTGTTCTCGAGCGCGTTCTCCGAGGTCGGGGGCGCAGGGGGGTTCGTCTCGGTCGTTTCGGCGACCCGAAACCTTCGCTCGCTCGATAACTCGCTCGAGCAGGGTGGGATCTCCGCCGCCCTTGCGGTCGCGCTCGGGTACCCCGCCGGGGTGTTCGTCGGACGCTACGCGTTCCGGGGGCGTGCGCTCCTGCGCTCGTTCCTACTCATTCCGTTCCTGCTCCCGAGCCTCGTGGTCGTCTTCGGAGTGCTCGACCTGTTCGGGCCGTCGGGGGTCGTGTCGAGCCTCCTTCCGTTCACGTCATGGTTCGGGAGCGGGATTCCCGCCATCATCGCCGCGAACCTGTTCTTCAACGTGCCGATCGTGCTCCTCCTCACGGCGACCGGGTGCGAGACCGCCTCGGTCGAGCTCGAGGAAACGGTCGGGACTCTCGGTGGAACCCCATTCCGAGCGTACCGCGAGGTCTGGGCCCGACCGACGTGGGTCGGTGCTGCGGCCGGGGGACTTCTCACGTTTCTGTTCTCGGCGCTCTCCTTCGCGCCGCCGCTCCTCCTCTGCGGTGCAAGTTCCCGATGCTACACGCTCGAGGCCCAGGTCTACGTCCTCGACCAGACGTACCTTGAGCCCAACGCCGCGGCGACCCTCGCGTTCGCGATGGTACTCCTCCTCCTGCTTCCGACAGCCTTCTACCTCGCTCTCGTAAGCCGTCTCCGCGCCAACCCCGGTCGGCGCGTCGCGGGACCTCGACCGATCGACTGGCGCTCCCCACCCGTCTGGGCACTGGCGGTCGAGACGGTGCTCGTTCTCGGAGCAGAACTTGCCCTTCTCGCTGCCGTGTTGTATCGGACGGTCGCGCCGAGCGAACAGTTCACCGCGGGGGCAGCATGGTCGGCTCTCTTCTCGGCCAGCACGACAAGCCATCTGGGGGTCTCGGCGGTCGGTGCGGTGGGAAACACGCTCTTCTTCGCGGTGGTGGCAGCTCTTCTCGCGCTCCTTCTGAGCGTGGTGAGCGGTTACGCGATCGTGCGCCGCCCCGACCGGGCCGTCGTCCTGGGCCTGCTCCTCTTCGTACCGCTGCTTCTCTCGCCGGTCGTCCTCGCGTTCGCGCTTCTCTCCTTCTGGCGACCCTTCCTAGGGACCGGCTCCAACGTCTGGGTCCTCGTGGTCGTGAGCCAATCGATCCTCGCGCTCCCGTTCGCTCTCCAGAGTCTCGAGATTCCGCTTGCCGGACTCTCCTCCACCGGGCGCGACACGGCGAGGACGCTCGGGGCGACGTCCTTTGGAGCGTTCCTGGACGCCGACCTTCCGCGCGTCAAGGACGGTCTTGTCACGGTGGGGTTGTTCGCGTTTGCCTTCGGCCTGGGCGAATTCACCGCGACGAACTTTCTCGTCCCCCCGTCGTTGACGACGCTCCCCGTGGCGCTCTATGCCCTTACGGAGGTACGTCTCTTCCCCGTGGCGGACGCCGCGGCGGGCCTCCTTCTCCTTCTGAGCCTCGCGGTCTTTCTCGTCATCACCCTGGGGGGTCGTCGTGTCGAGCTCTAGCCCCGTCCTCGAGGTCCGAGGGCTCTCGGCCGCGTGGGACGGCCAGTCGGTCTTCCGGGACGTGACGTTCGACATCTCGGAGGGCGAGTTCTTCGTGCTCCTCGGGCCGAACGGGAGCGGAAAGACGACCCTCTTACGGTGCCTTGCCGGGCTCGAGCGACCAGAACACGGGACCGTGCTGCTCGACGGGGTCGACGTAACGCGCCTCCCCCCGCACAAACGAGGGATCGTGCTGATGTTCCAGGACCCAGCGCTCTTCCCGCACCGGACGGTCGCGGAGAACATCGCGTACGCGGCGCTGCTGCAGCGCCGGCCCCCCGAGGAAGTGTCCGAGGATGTGGGCCATCTTATCGAGCTGCTCCATCTCTCGGGGTTCGAGGACCGTCGGCCGGACCAGCTTTCGGGCGGTGAGCTCCAGCGAGTCGCGCTCGCTCGAACGCTCGCAGCCCGCCCCCGACTCGTTCTCTTGGACGAGCCGTTCGCATCGATCGACGTCGAGCTCAAGGCCGAGCTCCGAGCCGAGTTCCGCCGAGTCCTTCGTTCTTCGGGGACGTCCGCCATCCACGTCACGCACGACCGGGAGGAGGGGCTGTTCCTTGGGGACCGCGTGGCGCTCCTCTTCGACGGCGTCCTCCATCGGCCGGACCGTCCTTCGGAGGTCTTCGCGAACCCACGGACCGTCCGGGCCGCGCGTTTCCTCGGATACAACATCGTGGCCGGGCCTCACGGACTGGAGGGCGTCCTGCCCGCGGACCTGCGGATCGCGACTGCCGGGACCGAGGCTCGGACCTGGGCGACCGTTCTCGTGAGCGGCTCGGTCGGGAGAGAGACGCACGTCGTCCTCCGGACCGATGGCGGCGAGCGGCTCGAGACGAGATTCTCGGGCGCTGCGCCATCGCCGGGCGGACGGGTGCCGCTCGTCTGGGAACGGTCGGTTCCTCTGGCCGCGGACTAGCGAGACGGGGCCAAAGAACCCAAAAGCACCCCTCCTTTGGGCGGCCATGGCCGACCCAGACCCGCTGCACGTGACCGATTCCTTGACCTGGGGCTCGGAGCGGGCTACGATCTATCGCGTCGAGCGACTCCCGGGGGTCGACCCCAAGCGACTCGAGCGCCGGCCGAAGACGACGCGGGTCCTTCTCGAGAACATCGTCCGTCACTTCGACCCAAAACGTTCCGACCTGAAGGCCGTCGTCGCGCTCGCGAACGGAGAGCACCTCCCCGAGGGGACCGAGTTTGCGTACTACCCCGAGCGAGTCCTGCTCCAGGACTTCACGGGAGTCCCGGTGATGGTCGACCTTTCCACCCTACGAAGCGCGGCCACCCACCACCGGGTCGACCTGACCCGGGTGAACCCGATCGTGCCGGTCGACCTCGTGATCGACCACTCGGTCCAGGTCGACAGCTTCGGGAGTCCCCGGTCTATCGGGATCAACCTGGACCGGGAGTACGAGAGGAATGCCGAGAGGTACCGATTCCTTCGATGGTCGAAGGGAGCGTTCACGAACGTCCACGTCGTTCCGCCCGGCAACGGCATCTGTCATCAGATCAACCTCGAGTACCTCTCGACCGTCGTCCAATGTCGCGACGCGAACGGTGGTCGAGTGGCATTTCCGGATACCGTCATCGGAACCGATTCCCATACCACGATGGTGAACGGCGTCTCCGTGCTCAGCTGGGGCGTCGGAGGGATCGAGGCCGAGGCGGTGATGCTCGGCGAGCCGTACTTCCTCGCGCCGCCCGAGGTCGTCGGGGTCGAGCTCACGGGCTCGCTCCCGGAGGGAGCGACCGCGACCGACCTTGTCCTTGCCACCACACGCCGGCTTCGGGAGAAGGGAGTGGTCGACAAGTTCGTCGAGTTCTTCGGACCCGGAGTCGCACAGCTCTCGGTCCCCGACCGGGCGACCGTCTCGAACATGTGCCCGGAATATGGCGCGACCGCGGGATTCTTCCCCGTGGACGAGGCGACGATTGCGTACTTGAGAGGGACCGGACGGAGCGCCGACCTCGTGGCCCGGGTCGAGGCGTACGCGCGGGCTCAGGGTCTGTGGGGCGCATCCTTGACGGGTTCGGTCGACTACGACGATGTCCTGACGATCGACCTCAGCTCGATCGTTCCGATGGTATCGGGCCCCAGGAACCCGGAGGAGGGAGTGGCGCTCTCGGACGCCTCGGCGTCGTTCCGCGCGGCGCTCGGTACCTACCGGACGAGCCATCCGGCCGTGCCCGCGCCCGCGACGCCGAACGGGCCGCTCGTCGAGGACGGGTCGGTGGTGATCGCGGCGATCACGAGCTGCACGAACACTTCGAACCCGAGCGTCATGGTCGGCGCAGGACTCGTCGCGAAGCGTGCGTGGGAGCTCGGCCTTCGGGTTCCTCCCCACGTGAAGACTTCTCTCGCACCTGGTTCCAAGGTCGTCACCGCATACCTAGAACGCGCGGGCCTGCTCTCGTATCTCGACCGGCTCGGCTTCGAGGTTGTCGGCTACGGCTGCACGACCTGCATCGGGAACTCGGGCCCGCTTCCGCCGCCCGTGAGCCGGCAGGTGAGCGACCGGGACCTCTACGTGGCGGCCGTCCTGAGCGGCAATCGCAACTTCGAGGCGCGGATCCAGAACCAGGTCCGCGCGAACTACCTGGCCTCTCCGATGCTCGTGGTCGCCTATGCCCTCGCGGGCCGCATCGACCTCGACATCACCCGCGAGCCCCTTGGCCAAAGGACGGACGGCTCACCGGTCTACCTCAAGGACCTGTGGCCGAGGGCCGAAGAAGTCCGCAGAGTCGTCGAATCGACGTTGGACGCCTCACTGTTCCGCGAGAAGTATCGTTCGGTGGAAGTCGGCGACCACCACTGGGGATCGCTCGACCCCCCGACCGGCCTAGAGTACCCCTGGTCGCCGAGCTCCACCTACCTCGCGCTCGCTCCGTATCTCAACCTTCCTCCCCCTTGGCTCCCCAAGGACGAGCTTCTGGCCGAGGGCGTTCGAGCGCTGGTGGTGCTCGGGGACCGCGTCTCGACCGACCACATTTCGCCGGCCGGCGAGATCCCGGCGGACTC
>Ga0187780_10001673_pt1 | contig 16770 bp, 14 predicted proteins | sample 1015_Q2_SP10_20__FD_132429 | JGI IMG/M metagenome (GOLD analysis project Ga0187780, IMG submission 132429) | Tropical peat soil microbial communities from peatlands in Department of Meta, Colombia - 1015_Q2_SP10_20_MG | ecosystem: Environmental > Terrestrial > Soil > Wetlands > Peat | place... | reverse complement strand
TCGAGAAGGTCAAGAGATACAAGGTTCACGGGTTCGAATTCTACACTTTGGAGAAGAGACCTTCGATCCAGGATGGTATGAAGGAGGATCTGTACACGTCCGAGTTCATTGGGGACTGCGTCATTCCTCCTTCTGATATCAGCCAACTCGCGATTCTCTCCTTGTGGGGGCTAAAGGCTGCATTCAAGAGGTATCCGTCCAGGCCTTTTGCCATCTACGCTTACAACCAGGATGTGGAGAACCTTTGGCTCGGGTATCTCCTGAAAGTCCTGATCGGGGCCCCTCTGGTTGTGGTATATCATCAGATAAGACCCGCCTCATTCGTCTCGTTCAAGAAGGGCGTTGCTGACAGGGTGCGGAAAGGGTTCCACCCCGTCCGGGCCGTCACCAAGAGTCTCTTGCCCGCGATGAACAGATTCGCAGCAGAGCATGCTGACGTCCACATCGCTCTTTCCGATGCAACCCGAACAGACGTTGAGAACTATCTCGGCATCAAGGAGTGCAAAGTAATCGGAAACGGGCTTGACACTGACAAGTTTCGTGCCCTCAACCTCCCGAGAACCATAGATGCGGTCTTTCTCGGCAGACTGGCTCCCCAGAAGGGCATCGATATCTTGCTTGAAGCCTGGAGCGAGGTGGTACGAGGAGACCCAGGCCTTCGATTGGTTCTCATCGGTGGAGGCGAAACGAAGGATGTCTCACGGTACAGGGGGATGGTCAAAGAGCTCTCGCTCGAGAAGAATGTCGACTTCGCAGGCTTCGTTGGAGATGATGAATTAGTGAGGCTATTGAATTCGTCGAAGCTGTTCGTCTTCCCTTCGAGACAAGAAGGCTTCGCTCAGGCCGTCTCTCAGGCGATGGGTTGCGGCCTCTGCTGCATTCTTTCCGACATCCCTCCCCTCAGGGAAGTGTACGGTGGCGCCGCCGTGTTTTCACCCTTGGACCAGCCCAAACTCCTGGCGGAAACGATCAGACGTCTGCTCGGGGCCGAAGAAGAAAGAAGGCTATTTTCAGAAAGGGCTCGCCAGCTTGCGGGCAAGTTCTCGTGGGAGGCCGCAGTGAAGCAGGAAATCTCTCTTATCATGGCGTCCACTGGTGCTGATTGAGAGCTCCTTCCAACCAGGCGCGCCGGGAAGGCTGTTTCCAAATGGCTCCGAAACGGCAGATATCTTTTCAAGTGTAGCCAGCAGGCTGAAACCCCGTTGGCTACGGTTCCCGAACCCACGCTGGTCCTATCCCCTCATTCGGACGACGCTGTGATGTCCGGCTACGGGATACTTGCGAAGAGGTTCTTCCCAGGAGCCGTTGATCTGTTCACCGCCTTCTCCTGGACGAACTACTCCGTCATCCTCGAGAATGCCCTTCCGAGGCCAAGAACGCTGCTCCGCATCATCCCACGTCCCACTGAACTTTTGCGCTCCGTCTCCAACAATTCGGGCCGCTTTGGCACAAGCCCGAAGGGGATTCTAAAGAGGCTCCTTGACCTTGAACAGCCAAACCGGATAGCCAGAATCCGGCTCCTGGAGGACCTTGAATTCTCGAAAAAGGTTGGAGTCGCGTATCACTACGCCCACCTGCCAGACTCCAAGATTCGCAACGGCCGTGGAATCTCAGACCCAAGCCTCCCTCTTGAAACAGAGTCAGAAACGCTGTCCGAATTGTATCGGGTCCTGAGGAGGTTCCAGTCCAAGGTAGGGGCGAAGGTAATTGTCGCGCCGTGGCCGTACGGGCCAAAGCAGCACATTGACCACCGCCTCCTCCATGAGGCAGCAGTCCGGGTTGCCGAGGACACGGGTGTCACTCTGTTCTACTTGGATGACCTCCCGTACAGTAGGCGACCACTCGTCACCACGCCTGACAGTCGAGGTGTCCCCTATTCTCCGGTTTGCTTTAGACTTGACTTGGCTGATATGAGAAAGAAGTTCGGTGCGATGGGGATCTATGGGTCCCAGATGGTTCCATGGTATTTTGAAGCTGTTTGCATGCCCCCTCCGGGGGACTCCCCCCGGCCGTATTCCGAGACCCTGTGGAGGCCATTGTGAGAAGGCTCCCTCCTCTTTCTTCCTGATTGACCATGCTCCGATGTCTTTAGTCCGGACCTGCTGGGGGGCTCTTTCTTGGATTTTGGTATCAAACCTATATTCTCTTCAATCCCCGCGAGCATTCGTTGGAAAAGCCTCAGGTCATCGCCGACAGCAGAGTTTCCTGGTCAGAGACAACAGAAGCTAGAAGTTGGGACGAATTCGTGGTTCGGAACAGAGGGTCCATCTTTCATCAATGGTCCTGGAGAAAGGTCCTTGAAGGCGAACGCTCAAAGCCACTCTACCTCGTCTGTCGCGACACAAGTGAGAGGATTCTGGCCATCTGCCCGTTCATTTGCACGTCTGGCAAGCGTCTGCGGTACCTCGATTCGCTCCCTGAGAGCCAGATGGCCGGCCCCGTCGTTGGCCTACGGCACTCAAACCTGCTGCCGATCATGGCGTCACTGCCGAAATCAATCAAATTCTCCCCTCGCAATCCCATAATCGCGATGAGGATCAGAATTCATCAGCCTCAAATCGTGGAATCCCTGCGTTCTCTCGAATTTGAGTATTCCCAGAGGTACGGTATCTTTCTCCTAGACCTCCAGGCGAGGACGCCCGAGCACATCTGGAGCAATGGGTTCCAGAAGCACGACCGTCAGGCAATCAAGTACTTTGACCAACACGGAGCTGAATTTGGATTTGCCGAACGAAGAAGCGACTATCTCGAATATCTGGACCTTGAGGGAGACTCTTCGGAAAAGAAGGCAAGACATCTTGATGTCCTTTCAAGGATGTGGTTAAGCCTCGGCGACCGGTTCAAGGTGGCCCGGGTAACACTGGAGGGAAGGACCATCATGGGCTCCACTTTGCTGCTGGATACGGTGACATCCACCTTGCACGTCATGAAGCACCTGAGTTTCAGATACAGGGAAGAAAACGCCCCCGTGAAAACGATGCATTCTCTTTCAACATTTGCCTTCTGGAATGTCGTTAACTGGGCGAAGGAGAACGGGTTCAGGTATGTGGATTTTGGGTCCTATCCCAAGGAGGTTGGGTCAGACCCCCGTCACATCTCCTCTAGGTTGCGAGAAAGGTTTGAAATAGAATTCGTGCCGAGCTACGACTTCGTCATACCCACCCATGGTACGGCATTTTCCATCGCAAGGAAAATCAAGCGCGTCATCTAGGAAGGTAATGAGCCCCAGGTCCTAGAGTTTCACATGGCGACCTTGGATTCTCTGAGCTAGGATGTGGTACTCCAGTCCGGGGTCTTCTTCAGAAGCATCGAGTACATCAGGTTTTCTTGGCTCTCATCTTGGCCGACCCGGTGCCACCAAAGGGATGAATCAACGAAATGCTCCGGCGACCCATCGTTGAAGTTGGTGCCTGCCGGGTTCAAATGACCGAAGTAGAGGAGTGAAATCCGAGCCAGAAGATAGTCAATCCATCTTCCAACTCCAATCTCTTCTTCGCCTTCGAACGGGCCATGCCTCTCTCTCAGCCTCAATTCGTCAAGATATTTGCGGTACCTCATCCTGTTCCTCCTAATTGCGGAGCCGGACCACTCGTGAGCGCCCATTCCCGAATGCCGGCTGGGGTCGACTGCGTCCTTCACCCTGAAGATGGTCCAAGAGTACTTGCCGATCCTCGCAGCTCTCTCACAGATGTCCCAGTTTTCGGCCCATTGCAGATTCCGCCACCCTCCAATCGTTCTGACCAATTCCCCGGGAGCGATAACGATGCCGCTCCATTGAAGCCTGAGGAGGTTGCCTTCGCATTTCTCATGGTAGAATTGCAACAGAGGCGACAATCTGTTCGGGATTACTTCGTCGTCTGTATCTATTCCCGAAACTATGTATTCGCCCTTGGCGTTCTCAAAGGCAATCTGGCGGCCCACCCCTCTTGAACACTTCTGCTGAAATAGCCTAAGCTTCCCGTTTTCAGCATATTCTCGAAGAATCTTCTCAGAGCCATCATCACTTAGGTTGTCAGTTAACACAAGCTCATACCTTCCGTCAATCTGGGACAGGACGCTCTCAAGGCAACTGCGAACCCTTTCGCCTTTGTTGTAAGAGGTGATGCACACGCTGTATTTCGGGTTGGTTGACGTCACGACTCAATGGACCTGCGAAGGACAGAGATCGACAATTGTCTTGAGGAATCGAGCAACCTTATTTCCCCTTTTTGCTCCCTTGATGTGGGCCGACGGCGGGGGTGGAAAGGTTCACGGAATGACTCCGCGGGTGTCGGCCGGTCACTTTTTGTTCTGCCTAGACCCGCTGGACGCCAGTCCGGCACAGGAACACGACTCTTGTTTACAGTCCTTTGTCTCTGGTGGCGAGGGGATCACTACCTGGACAATGCTTCGGCGTAGGCGTCAAGGGTCTCCTCCGCCACCTTCTCCCAGGTGAACCTATTGTTCACCATTTCGCGCCCATTCTCTCCTAGTTCAGCGGCCAGGCCGGGGTCGCTGTGGAGGCGCTTAACGGCGTTTGCAATCGCCTCTGGATCCCTCGGTGGGACTAGAAGTCCCGTTACCCCCTCTCTCACGAGTTCAGGAATCCCCCCGGTCCTCGCTCCGACGACTGGCTTCTTCATGCTCATTGCTTCGATGGGTACGATCCCCATGGCTTCGATGATGCTTGGTACGACCACGACGTCGCTCGCCCCGTAGTACTTGGTCATCATGTCCTGGGGGATGAAACCTCGAAAGTCGACCGCGTCCTCGACCCCCAAAGTCTCAGCTTCCTTCCTCAGTTCCCCTTCGAGTTCCCCTTTTCCGCAGACTAACAGAAGTAAATTGGGGATATCTTTTCGAAGCATGGGCATCGCTCGTATGAGATACGTGATTCCTTTGCTGGTAGCTAACCTTCCCAGGTAGAGGACCACGTACTTCCCCGTCACGCCAATGCTCTGTTTTGCCTCCGTTGTCCGGATTGGGCTGAAAAAATCGGTATCCACGCCGTTATAGATGGTGCGATGCTTGGGAGGGTTCTCCCCCAATACTTGCACCAACCGGCGCCGCACGTATTCAGAGACTGAAATGACGATGTCGTATCGTTTCGCCGAGTCCTTCCACAACGCCCCCCACCTCTTCCCCGGTCGCCAATATCTTGAGCCCGTGCCATGCGTGGTGAAGACGGACCCTCCTCCCAAAGCCTTTGTGATGAGAAGGCCCGCCATCAGTCCTGGAACGTCATAGTCTCCATGGATGTGGACTATGTCATAGCCCGAGGCGAGCTTTCTCACGTACCTTGCCAGTGCGAGTGGCGCCACGAGGTCCCTCGGCGAAATTAGGGTGACTCTGTTCCCTTTGGCCTCGAATTGTCTCTGAAGTTCGTTGACGTGAGTGGTTATCCCCCCTCCGCCGCTGGTGCCGATGATTGCGATCCTCAAGTGGTCTTTGACCCAGCACAGGGAACATGAAGAGGTCCCGCAGCAAAGACGGCACCCAGGAGCGGGGGGTGGACACAACGAGTTCCACTCATCGGGTCAACAGCCCTCTCATGGCTCTAGCGTAGGAATACACCTTGCTGGTGTTGGGCACAACGATCACGTGGTTGTCAGTGATTTCGCCGTCAAACTTTCGCTTGAGCCTGTGGGCCTCGTCTGACCGCGCCCCTCCAAAATTGACGTAGCGAAAGCCGTTCTTCTCAGCCCATTCGCAGACGTTGAACCAAGAGTGCACGACGGGAGAATGGATATTCTTCTGTCTCAGATACCCGGTCTCGCGCATGTGCAAGGTCTGATGAGCCTTGTCAAGTATTACGAGCTGCCCGACAATGAGCTGCCCTGGTTGGGCGGAAAGAGCGACCAGGAGGCTCTTTCCCATATGTTTCCGCATGAGCGAGAGAAAAGACTCTCTTATCGGACGGTACCCCTTTCGAAAGGTCGCCTGCTCGTGGAGCCTGAGGAACTCGCTGAAATCCGAGTCGGCTGAGGACAGGTGAAACGAAGTCTCCAGCCGGTCGTAATACTTCACTGCCTGCCGGTCATGCTTGTGGAAGCTTTCCTCCCATATCTTCTTGGTGGGCGTTTTTGCTAGGTCTGTAACATAATAACTGTAGGCCATCCAGTGTTTGAAGCCGAGACCTCCAAATGATTCCAAGACCCTTCTCTGAGACGTCATCAGTTCCATCGAACTCATGGGCGGGAGTCTGAATCGGCCCAGGTATTCTTGAAGAGCTCTTGCTGCCTGCGTGAGGTCCACCCCCTCTGCAAAGAGCGAGGGTATCGGAAGGACTGTGCTGAGGAGTTCGGGCTCTTCTCCGATTCCAGCGAATCTTCCTGATATTGGAGCCCCCATCAGCCTCTGATTGTACCTCCCTCTTCGTACCCGGAATTCCGGGCATGCCGCTAGTATGTCCCCCCCAGAGCTCCTGTAAACGAGATATTCTGGGTTGGCCCCTGAATCCGCCATTAGGGACCGCCAGGCCCACGACTGGAATGGAGTACCCCAGTTCGCCTCTATGAATCTGTCCCACTCTTCAGGGGCGACCTCTGAGGTCCAGCGCGAGAACATCTCAGTTTCCAACCTCTTTCAACCCCTTCGATCCAACAATGCTAGCCTTGCTCTGGTGTATGATGCTTTTCTGCATAGTCGAAGACCGCCCCCTCCTGCCACTTCTCAATCGCACCAGGCCTCATCTCCCGTAACGTTCGTATAGCTTGCTGAGGGCTTATCTTGCGTTCCGCAACGAGATATGCGGCCAGGACAGTCATGGTCCTACCCTGGCCGAAGTGGCAGTGCACGAGGAGTTTCCTCCCGTCATTTATCTGTGCTCGGACAATCGAGACTGCCTTGGTGAGGCTTTCCGGCTCAATGGGTTGATGTGCGCCCTTCATGGGGACGTGCTCGAGGGTGATTGCGGAGCCGCGCACCCACTCGGCCGGCAGGGGAGCCTCCGTCAGAGTCAGTATCGCGTTTATCCCTTGCTTGGCGAGCCACTTCACCTGCCGCTTTGATTCGGGGTACGCGGACGCTGCCAACCTTCCAGGCTCTACCCACAGGAAACCGGTCGGCCTGTCCGGACCGTGCCCTCGAAGGCGCCTCAGAAAGACTCGGGCCCTGCTCAAGCTAATTCACCTCGCCCAATTAACTGCCAATAAGAACCAAGTCTTCCTTTGACTCCAGGTGCTTTGGTACCCCAGGAGGCCTTACAAGCCAATGACTCTCTTTGGCCATCCCGACCTTCACCTGGCGTTGCGCTCACGCGCTCAGGAAGCATGGGGATAACCACAAAGGAACAGACAGGAATGAGTCATTTGGTGCGATTATTAATAACATGGAAGATGGACTCGGTCCGGTGACGGAGCGCGCCCAAGTACAGCATATGCATGACAAGCCACAATCCCGGGCCAAACGCAGAAGAGTCAATGCGGAGCATACTTGGGCAGATTGACAACGAGTTCGAAGTCATCGTTGTAGACAGTCTGAGCACAGACGCCTCGCCGGGGGTGCTGAGAAGGCTCGGTGCGGAGGGACGATTGAGGCTGATTGAAAAAAAGTGCACCATTGGAAAGGGACTTCAAACCGCCCTTGAGAACGCTTCGGGAGAGTATGTCCTTTCAGGGTTGGATATGGGTGATATCTACAGGCCACGGCTGGTCTCGTTCATCGATTTCTATCACAGGAGGTGCGAAGGGAAACTGCTCAAAACCAGGAATGAGGCAGTCATACTTGCTCCAAGGGCCTTCCTGGATAGGATCGGGGGCTGGAGAGATTTGCAGCGTTCTGAGGGATGGGACCTGTGGAGCCGTGCTGCGAAGGAGGGATCCTACATCTGGACAATCTTCGTCTTGACAGAGAATCGGACTCGTGGCTCGTTCCAAGCGGAGATCGAAGCACACCCTGAGCGGAAGAGCTTCGCTGGGAAATACCGGCACCGGTACCAAACGTACAGGGACTACTTGAGAGTTGGAAGGAAGTTGTTTGAACCTGGCTCGCACGTCGGACTAGGCCAGAGGCTGACACAGGTTCTCGCGCAGGCAACCCTGCCCTTCTACTCAACCTACGAAAGTGGCTCATCTGACTTTCAACCCTACGAGCCCAAGTATTTCATAGACTCTCGAGACTGGTGGTTGGAGGAAGCGAAGCGGGCAGGGGATAACTTGGAGAGAGAGCGGCATTACTACCGAAATGAACTAGGCGGGTCTGCAGAGCAGCCATAGCCTGCGCACCTTGACCGTGCCCGAAAGGACCCGGTAGGGGTCGACCGCATCCGAGGGAGAATCGTGAAACTTGAAGGGAGGGTGAGGCCTTCAACCTGGCTTCCGGACCCTCGAGAGTAGTTCCTCAACCTGCTGGAGGGGGGCGTCGAGCGGAAGGTTGACTCTGAAACACCTGGCCTGTGACACTCCCTTCAGAAGTATCTCCCTGATTCCAGTATGCGACGTCGCGCTCTCTTGGACGAAGTCCCTGCCCGCTGCAGCCGAGGAGGAGTAGACGAACTCATCGCTTCGCCAAGCGGCTCCTTCAAATCCCCAGTACAACTCGACGGCCAAAGCATCGGCCAACGACCCGGGGTCCACTTCCTCGATTGTGGACTGGGCGAATGAGCCTCGCTTTATCAGGACCGCGAACCCCAACCTGCAGCCCCGAGGAATCGCAACCTCCGGAAAGAGATCAACCATCCTGTGCTGAGGAAGGAATCTGAGCGTTTCGTCCGGGGAAGCAGACAAATCGCTCCGGAGGAGGTTTGCGCCCACGCGCCCCATCCCCGCTGTGAGGCGGTCGGCAAGCTCCGGAAGAGTCGCCAGGTGCCCCCCGTGAAGCTTCACTAGCCCCGGGTACGGGAGCACCTCGCCTCCCTCTGAAAGGATAACAAGGGAGTCTCCGAGGAAGGCCATCTTCTCCTTCAAGAGTCGCAGAGCCAGTGTGCTCTTCCCGACGTTCGCAGACCCAGCAAACATTGTCGCGGAGCCCTGCGAACAGACAGACGCGGCGTGCACCAAGCTCAACCCTTTGGCAGGAAGCCTGTAGAACAGGAACGGTTCGATGATCGACTCTGTTACAATTTCCGCCTGGCGGGCAACCCTCTGCATCCCGTAGGGGTTTCCCGAGAGGGCGAGAAGCGCCCTTCTCCCGTGATGGCGTCTCAACTCGCCAACGAAGGACTCACGTGGGGTGGTCGGTTTCCTGAGGCCCGGAACGTAGGCTGTAACTTGCTCCCCTGGCGTGCGAAGATCCCCAACGATCACGTACTCGACTTCTGACCTCTTCTTGCCACTGATTGCCCTGTCTCTGAAGATTGTGGTCGTCCGTGACCCCGGATCGTAAAGGAACCTGTCACCAACGAGGGTTCCGGAGGGTTCCCATCCCTGGTCGGGGTACTTGCCGAGGACGATGGTCAAGTCTGGAGACTTCATAGGAGACCTGAAGAACGCGAGTGTTTCGTCTATCGCGTCGGAGACAGGGCCCTTTCCGACCAGCTTGATCTGGACTGCCCCATGAACATCATAGCTTCGTTCCTTCATGTCCTCTCTTTTGTCCAACTAACCTTTCACTGACCCACGAAAAAAATGTCGTCTACCGGTTTGTCATCGGCCTCGGGGGATGCGCACCCATGGCTGAACACACCCAAGTTAACATCTGCTGAAGATCCCGTAGTTCCAACATGCAGTGCCGATGATAGCGACACTGCCACTCCCCAGATCAGGATAAAACATAAGGCGACGGCCACCGGAGCAAGGGTAGGTTGGAGATGGTGCCACCAAACATCAAGACGATTCTCTAGGAGCCACGGTATGCTCTGCAAGAGTGGTGGGAACTGAAGAAGACTTGACTCAACAGGGGGGTTTGATGAAGTGAATGCCCCCGATCCCGCGATGAATGAACTCAGTGCAAATAGTGATAGAAAAACGACCCTTCTTGCTTTGGATTCTGCATTCTCGGACAACACAAATGCGATGGGAATTACCAGGTATGGGATAACATCGACCAAGAACCTCGGACCGAACGAGTATCCTCCCAGCCAACTGCCCCATGCAGAATAGGGAAGGAGCCCCAGGAGAAACAGGGAAAGAAAGAGCAGGGCATCGCCTCTAAACTTCGCTGTCTGATACATTTTGTAGAGGCCGAATACCCCTAGAATGAGAACAGGTGAGAAGAGGAAGAGCCCCCTGTAGGGACTCAGAAGGTTATAGAATGACACCGTAAGGAGCTGCGAAAGGTCGAAACTGGGAAAGGCAGTGCCCCCATAAATATCTTCAGGAAACACAAGGAGGTTTCCCGTGACTGTTAGGTTGTAGAATAGGTCGAGGATCGGCCCGAGACTGAATACGGCCCCGAGAACCACTCCGGAGGAGAGATCCAGCTTTCTCCGGAATGCCAGGAACAGGATAAGTGGGAAGAACAGAAGGGCGGACAGGTATTCGACAGTGCTGGCAATCCCGAGAGACGCACCGGCCGCCGCAAGGGCGAGGTATCTCCGCGACCCAGCTTTCTCCATCCTGGAAAACGCCAGGGCACAGTAGACTCCTAGGAGCGAGAAGAGCATCGCCACATCGTGGTCAAACAGTTCTGTCGCAAAGGGCCAGACAATGGTTCCGAAAGACAAAGTCAGGCTAGCCAACAGGCTTGCTGCGGGGCCAGCGTACAACCGGCATGCCTTGTAGAGCACCAGGCCTGACAGGGCTCCACATAAGGCCACAAACCCCTCGTCTGCGAGGATTGCCAGCGTCCCTGTCGTGAGGATTCCCTTGTCCAGGAGGAATCCTAGGATTCCAAAGGGCAAAGAAAGGTAGGACATCCCCGGAGCGTAGACGCTGTAGAACTTGCCGTTGGACACAATGGTGTCGAAACTTGTCACGTTGTAGAAGCTCCCCCAGTTCGGGATAATCGGATGACTCACGGCTCCGAGACTTGGGCTTCCGGTGGTCCACACCGCGTATTGAGTGAGAACGTTGAGGACATGCGTGTCCGCAACGTTGACCTTCAGGGACCCAGCATAGACCAAGAGGGGAAGCAGGAATGAAATCAGCCCATAATTGTGCGACAGGACCCGCACAACAAGTTGTCTGATTGTCTTTTGTTCAGGAAATCCCAAAGGCCGCCGTCTCTGTTCTCTTTCGGGCCAGGATGCAGACTGTAGTGGTGCGTTCTGCTCAGTCACGCAGGAGCTGCAGAACGCCGTTCGTGCTTGATTCCCATGTGAAGTCTGCAACGTGTTCTCTCGCATTGCTCCCGAGTTGCATCCTTCTGACCGGGTCTTCCAGGAGACTCGAAATCTCTTTCCTCAGTCCCACCGTGTCATCGTCGTCTATCAGTGTTCCAGTGATGCCGTCTGCCACGGCTTCAGGTATACCTCCGGTCCGCGTGCCCACCGAAGGTACTCCGAACACCCCTGCCTCGAGGAAAACGGTCCCGAACCCCTCTACATCATCGGGGGACTGCCTTGAGGGCATTACGAAAAGGGAAGCTTCGGCGTACCTCGCCCACAGTTCCGGGCCGTACAAGGCTCCATGGAACGAGACCACATCCGCCAGCCCGAGTGTTCCGGTGAGGGAGCGGAGACTGTTCATTTCGGGCCCGTCCCCCACGATGTCCAAGCGGGCTCCAGGGAACTCTAGATGGAGCTCGCTGAAGGCTCTCAGGAGCAGGTCCACCCCCTTCCTGCTGACGAGCCTGCCCACGAAGAGAATGCGCGGATGGCTTGGGTCGCGAAGTGATCCGGTCGTCCCAGCGGCGATGTCCTTTTCGACGCCGGGGTAGACTATGACTGGGGCGCGCCGGGGGCGAATCGGCAGAATGCTCGCCGTATATCTTGAGTTGGTAGCTACTCTGTCAGCCAGAAGAATAGACATCACCAGAGTCATTCGTCTTGCTACTCGCCTTCGAGAATGCAAGATGTCCTTCCCGTAGAAGAACACGCCACTCCTCCTGCGCGTTAGGCGGGAGAATCCAAGGATTAGGTTCCCGAGAACAGTCGAACCCCCGCTCAGCATGAACACGCAGTCGAGCGAAGAATCCCTCATCATCGAGACGAGCGCCAGGATAGACGACGGCAGCCGTGGCGTGGAGGAGGAGAGCCGCACCATCCGAGTTCCGAGAAATGGACCCTGAGATTCCTTCTGTCCCTTCGCCAAGGCGGCGAGCTCGACGTGAATCCCCTTAGCCAGCAGCCTCTTTGTATACGCAATCGCCCTCCCTTCTATGCCGCCCATTTCGGTCTGGAAGTCGAATGTCACCATGAGAATTCGCAATGAAAGTCACCTAATGTGAAGTCAATGGACGTCAACCATGACTTGAGGAGTGGGTGCCATGGCATCTCCCGGCAACAGATCTCACGGTTCTCCTAGCGGGGGCTCCCTTCTTGGAGGTCGACGAAGAAGTCGAGGTTTAGCGAGTCAAAGGCCGGGTCTTGGCCCTCGAACTTCCTGTTGAAGAGAAGCGAGACTTTGGCGGCCCAGTAGGGCAACTTCTGGGACACGCTGATCTTCTCACCAGGGCTGAATATCTTTCTGCGAAGCTTGAGTCTGTACCAATATCGTCCGTATCTCTCTCTCAGCTTGTCAATAGGATTGCTTGGCTCCGGATGGACTGTCACGTTCTTGGCAAACCTGAACGACGTCCAGCCGTACAGGCGCTTAACGTTCGCCCTGTTCCATATGTCCCAATCTTCGAACACGTTCAGGTCGCGCCACCCTCCGAGGGCAGCGACCAGCTGGCGCGGGGCAATGGTGATGTTCTGAACCCAGTCGGAAGTCATGTTGGGCGGAGGTCTGGAATTGAACACGGCAAGCATCTTGCCTTCCGCCTTGTCGTGATATCGGGCGATGATCTCGTCCAATACTGGGAGGAATAGGTCGTCCAGATCCATGTTCGCAATGACGTAGTCCCCCGACGCGTACTCGAAGGCGACCTGGCGCCCTACACCCCTTGAACACCGCCTTTGAATCACTTTCACGCCATGGCCACGCTGGAAGTCGCGCAGGATATCGTAGGTCCCGTCTGTGCTGAAATTGTCCACTACGATTACCTCGTAGTTGCTATCAATCTGGCTCAGAAGGCTCCTGATCGATTCCTCGACGTTTTCGGCCTCGTTGAAGCATGTCATGCATACGCTGTACCGAGGCAAAGTCACATTCCCCTCACGCGGAAGGCAGTTCGGAGAAGTCCGGGTCGGGGACTGGAACAAGATAATTCCTTTTCAACATTACAGTCCCCCTGGCAAGATAGTAGACCAGCCTTTGGGAGAGCGAGACGTGCTCCCCAGGCTTGAACATCCTCCTCCCGCTTCTTATGGCGTCTGCATATTTCGTCCTTCTCATGTTGAAGCTGGTCCTGGGGGTCCTGTACGCTCCGTACCTGACCTTGATGCTGCGGTGAGGTGGTTTGTCGTCCGGATATGGGATGTAGACGTACTTGCGCGCGCCGGCGGCCCTCGCCCATAGGTCCCAGTCCTCCCCCCAGTTGAGATCTCTCCACCCTCCCAGCTCCTTCAACAGGGGCCGTGGTGCAATGGTGATGTTCGATGCTTCGTCCGAGCCTGTCTTCTGGGTCATCATGACCATCCCTTCGAACGACGAGTGGTAGAGTTCAATCAGGGAGTCCAGCCCCTTCGCATCGAAGACGTCGTCGCAATCCATGTGACCCAGGACGTAGTCCCCCGTGGTCGCCTCGAACGCAAGTTCCCTCCCGGCACCCCGCGAACACCTTTGGGCGACCAGCGTTATTTGTCCGTCCTGCTCGAACCTACGGAGTACGTCCTGGGAGCCGTCTCTGCTCATGTTGTCCGCCACGCCGACCTGGAGTTTCCTGTATTTCGACAGCTCTAGGACACTATCTACGCTTGCCTTGACCGTCTCGGCCTCGTTGGAGCAGATCATGCAGACTGTGTAGGTGAGCGACGTCTATGTCATCCTCGTTCCTACCAATCTTGATTGAGGGACTGCTAGCAAGGGCTGGCGTTCTGAGCGCCGCAGGTGAAGCTCGAGGTATATCTCCTCCAGGCGAGACGCTGTCCTCTCCCACGTGAATTTGGCCGCGACCTTCTCTCGCGCGGCTTCGCCGATCTTCCTCATCTGCCCAGGGTCATCAAGGATGTCGAGGATGCTTCTTGCCAGCTCCTCCTTCCCTCTCGGAGCCACGAGAATTCCGTCTTCACTGTTGTCTATTATCTCGGGCATGGCTCCTATGTCAAAGGCCACGACGGGCTTGGCGCAGGCCATCTCTTCAACGACTGCGAGTCCGAATGGCTCTCTGGTGGAGGGGTGCACGCAAAGGTCCGCGGCGTTGACGAGGGCGACAAGGTCATCCCGAGAAACTCCGGCGAGAAGCCTGACCGAATCCGATACGCCGAGCTCCCTGGCCCTCTCCAGGACCCTCCCTTTGAACGCTTCCTCGTAGGCATTCCCTATGTTGACGTATGCGGCGTGTGGTGAGGCCTTGAGGATCTCCGGCATGCACTCCACCATCGTCAGCTGCCCCTTTCGGGGTTGAACTGCCCCCACAGAAAGGATGATTTTCTCAAAGCCTTCAAGACCGAACCTTTGGAGAATGGAGGCCTGGCGAGGGAAAGGCATGAACTCCTGGATGTCAACACCGTTGTAGGCCACAATCACTTTCTCCCCGGGCAGGCCATGATTCCTGATCAAATCATGCCGCGTACTCTCACTAACGGCCACCACCCTGTGGCTAAGAGTCATCTCGACATTGCGTATCATGGTCAGACCTATCGGGTGGAGGGGCTGGTCGCCGTGCGAGTGGAAGATGGTCATCCTTCCCAGGGTCCTAGCCGCGACAAGACTGGGAGCAGCCGCGCTGGAATGCACATGAACTATCTCGGGTGCGCTCTCTTTCATCATAGAGAGGCAGGCCCTGAGATTGTCCTTTGAGAAGTGCCGGATGGTTTTCAGTGCGAAGTAGTCATTGATCTTCTTGGCCTCCTCCCTGTTCCCCCTGCAGATGTATTGGACTCCGACCCTCCGTCTGGAAAGGGCCAGGGCCATGGAGAAAGCCGCGATTCCGATCCCTGTCGGTCTATCAGATGGCAGGGGTTTGTCGGTCAACATGCAGACATTCATGCCGGACAAGAAGTCGCCTGGATACTTTCGGCTGTTGCTAATTCTGGGGGGAAAGCGCAGGCAGACTGGACCTTGGGTTCCGTGGGACGGCTAATTCTCTCAGGAGTAGGAAAGAGAGGACGGCGGTCCCCGCCAGAAAGATTCCAACGTGAACTGTCATTGGTTCAACCGTGAGTTGAGAAAGCAGCTCCCAGTAGGTGCTTGCTACAAATGTGCCAGCTGTTGCGAGAAGGAAAGACTTGGCGACAAGGAATCCTGCCCTTGAAAACAGCGCGAACAGAGGCGCAAGTAGGCTTGTGGCGAGAAGAATCTGAACCACCTTTGTGAGGGGAGAAAGCGCCCCTTGAGATACCCCTGTCACGCCCACGGGGATCCACCCTGCCACAGTAAGAGATACCTGGCCGCCCTGGACCAATATGGCGACCATGTTCGAGATTTCGTACACCCAGATTGCCAGGAATGGTAGAACTGCCGTAAGAGCAATCTCCGCAGCCAGCTTCTTGGACAAGGACGCCATGGTCAGGTTATCATCATGGAAACGTGGAGTTTATGCGAAAAGAGCAAATTCCAACTTGGGGATGCCGATAACCCACTGATTCGGCATCGCTGAATGGCGCCGGATGGGGCATTAGTTGGGATCGAGTTCATCGTAGGCAGACTTCGTCCTCTCTGCGACGGCACGCCAGGTGAAGGACCTTTCCATTCGTTCCCTCCCGCGCACTCCCATCGATACTCGGAGCTTCTTGTCTCCCAGGAGGAGGCAGAGCTTCTCAGCTATCGCATCCGGGGCTCCGAACGGAACGAGGAAGCCAGTCTCCCCGTCGTCAACCAATTCTGGAATCGCCCCTGTCCTGGAAGCTACGATCGGCTTGGAGCACGCCATTGCTTCGGCGACCACTTTTGAGAAAGCCTCATAGTAGGTGGGCAGGACGAAGACATCCGAGTGCCTGTAGAACTCTATCAACTCGGCCTGCCTTACGGCGTCTAGGAGTGTCACGCAATCCTCCACCCCGTTTCGAAGTATCTCTTCCTTCAGAAGCTGCTTGTAGTCTGTTCTGCCGAGCCACTTTGGTGCGCCGCCGACGCAGACTAGGTGCGCATCAGGAAACTCCTCCTTCACACTTTTCATGGCACGGATGACGTAGAATATCCCTTTCCTCAGCCCGAAGTGTCCGACGTAGAGGACGAAGCGCTTCCCTTCGAGTCCGGCTATCTGGGGTGGTAACGGACCTCCGTCCGAGGGACAGAAGGTCTTCGTGTCGACGCCGTTGTAGACCACCCGAATCCTCTCCGGACTGATTCCATATGAGCGTTCAACGTCATTCATTACGGCCTTGCTCACAACTAGAAGCCTGTCTGCATTTGACCAGAAGAACTTCTCACGGAGCGTATGAGAAGCTGGTTCGCCGGCCGAGACATCGACTCTTACCCTCCCCCGATCGATGGTGAGGGGAACGCTGTGGGACCTCGTCGTGCCGTGAGAGTGGCAGACGAGAGGCGTCGGGAGGCAGCTGCGGGTCATGCTCAAGATGATCCCCGCGGTGGCATGGGGGTGAAGGACCCACCCCCTCTCTCCGTGGGTCAGCCTAAGGCTCTGGTTAAGAGCTGTGAGGTTGAACGGATCTAAGACCCGGTGGACGTCTACCCCGTTTATGGTCTCGAAGGACGGCTGGGTCGGTGACCTTCTTGCTATCACGTGAACTTCGTACCCCATTCGAAC
>Ga0187780_10001672_pt1 | contig 16774 bp, 21 predicted proteins | sample 1015_Q2_SP10_20__FD_132429 | JGI IMG/M metagenome (GOLD analysis project Ga0187780, IMG submission 132429) | Tropical peat soil microbial communities from peatlands in Department of Meta, Colombia - 1015_Q2_SP10_20_MG | ecosystem: Environmental > Terrestrial > Soil > Wetlands > Peat | place... | reverse complement strand
GGCTGGTCCCCGTCACGACGGAATACTCGATCCGGCGAGATCCCAGGTTCACGAAAGGCAAACGGATTGTCGAAGCCGTCTGGGTAGATAACCGTGAAGCCGATAGCCACAGCTCCTGCAACTCCCGAAACAGACGGGAGAGCGCATCTGGTCGTTTCAGGCTCTAGCTAGACGAACGGCATAGGTGCTACCAAATCCGGCCGAGTCGATGACCCGTAGTCCCTGGGCTTGGTTCAGCCTAGCCAGAAGCTGGTTCTGGGACATAAGCTGCATCTTCTCGCCCGTGAGCCCTCCGAAGAACCTGAAGAGCCTCCCGAGCGTCGAGCGAGGCTCGACCTCCAAGACAACGTAGAGACCTCCGGGTTTGAGGACCCTCGCCAACTCGCCAAGAGCCCTGTCGATGTCGGTGAAGTGATGCAGGGCCATGGTTGAGTAGGCCTTGTCGAACTGCGAGTCCGGGAAAGGCAGGTTCTCGGCACCGGCCACCGAGCTCTTCACCTGCGGTCGTTGGCGCCTCGCGGCGGCTATCCTCTTCTCGTTTGGGTCGACGGCGTAAACCTCGGCTCCGGCTGACGCCTCGAGGACCTTTGCGGCTTTCGAGCAGTCGCCCGCTCCGACGTCGAGAATCTTCTCCCCGGGCCCGGGGGAGAGCATTGAAAGGAACGCCTCCCAGTAGGGCTTGCCCTCACTCGCTGACAATGACTGTCTCGATTGGAAACGGCCCCGTGCGTTATTTAAGAGGGCCGCGGGAGTCTCTGTCAGGGAGCACTTTGAAGCTGTCCTGGTGGTCGAAGCCCGCCAGGGTGTACGTGGATGCGAAGATACTGAACATGCACGACCCGACCCTCAAGCGCGAGGCTTTCGTGGGCTATCTCGTGGAAAGGAGCGGCGAACACAGGGTGAAGGAGGTAGAGGCCACCGAGAGCGACGACGCAGAGGTGCTTGCAATACTCTTTGCCATCGAGGAGCTGAAGGAGAAGCTGGGGAGGTTTACCGTTGTGTGCGACCACGAATCGGTTGTGTCAGAGGCACTGAGGGACGAGGTGAAGAAGCCGAGCGGACTGATGGAGCAACTTCGCAGCGCGCTTCGAGAGAACAGCTCTGTCAAACTTGAGGTGCTCAGGGCAAACCCGGCACATGGCATCGTAACCGAGTACGTCAACAGCGTCAAAGGGGCGGAGCAGAAAGACTAGCCTACCGCCCGGCGGCGTACTGTCAGCTCCTGAAGTAACGGATGAGGGAGACACCATTCTCGGTAATCCTCAGGTTGACTTGCCACCTCTCAACTCCGGCCTCCTCCGCGGACCGCGCAGCCGAGAGGATTCGAGAATTCGTCCGGTCTGGGGCAGGCGGGACGAACGGCTTCGCGTCGTAGAGGTAGCAGAGGACGATCTTGGCACTCTTGCCTGTGGCCAGTGAGTCCTCGAGCGCTCCCATGTGCCTGATCAGCCTGTCAAAGGAGTCGAATCTGCTTCTACGCACCTTTGAGACGGCGCTGGTTGCGGGGATAGTTATCAGAGGTGTTTTCACCTCGACGTAGGCGTTTCCAACCAAGAAGTCTATCCTCGACTTCCCGAGCTTCACCTCGCGCTGGACCGTTCCCTTCGCGAGACGCGAGAGCGCTCCCTTTTTCAGGAAGAACTCGAAGTATCTGTTTGCGGCCGTCTGGTTGATGCCGACCCACGGGCCGCCGGGAGCAGACGTGGAGATAGCCTCGACCGTGTGGGCGGTCTTTCTGGACTTCGACGGGGACGTCGAGTACAGGCACGTGAGCCCAGGGAGCTGCAGATCACCGAGCCTGCCCGTGGTGGGACAGTGGCACCTCAGGATTCTAGTTCCCGCCCTGACCACCATGACGAACCGATTTGGTCTCGAGATGATCAAGCCCCGCTTGAGTGGTTCCGTGAACCGGAACATCGGCTCTTGTCGTGATTCTGGCCTGGCCGTTGTCGTTCCAAGCGTTTCCCCTTTGTCGGAGGTTTAACCTTTGTCGGCTCAGAAATCCCAGAAGCTGCTCTTCAGGCCGACCGAGTCCCAGTAGGCCATCAGTTCCTCCTTTGAGGGCCTCTGGTAGTTGAGGTTCATCCTGCCCTTCGAAAGGGGTCGGCAGACCTCGGCCATCTTCTCCACCGCCAGGGACTCGCCTCGGAGCTTCGGGTTCTCCGCCAGCCAGCGGTTCAGGTGGTCCTTCGCCGAGAAGTAGACCATGTTGTTGGAGCAGGTGTTGATCAGGTTGTCATACCACTTGGAGACAGCCGTGCTGAGGAATATCAGGGGAGAGGAGGGCCTGCTGAATCTCACTCGGCCCTTCCGGAGCGATATCTCGATTGGTTCCGCGCAGTGATGGCAGAAGGATTCGACCCTCGTGTCGAGATCGAGCATCACGTGCAGCGCCACGCTGTCCCAGGCGCAGTTGGCGTAGAAGCGTTTGGTCCCGACGTATACCCTGAAGGGCGTCGGGATGGCGGAGTAGGGGTTCGCCATCAGGATACGCTGAGTCCCTGGCACGAGGACGATGTGGTGGTCTGCCTCCAGTTCCCTGAAGCTCTCGAATGCCTCCTTGCGCGTGAGTTTGAACCTCTGCATCACTTCCTCGAGCGGCGGCGCGGTGGTGTGCTCGAAGAAGTGGTCGAAGATGTACTTCCTTACAACTTTCTTTTCCGGACGCATCTTTATGATCCCTCGCTAGTCCCGTTGCCCCTCCCACTGCTCTGGGCAAGAGCGGAATGAACCTTCACCCGGGGGCAACCCCTGCCATCGCCTCCACCACTGCAACCCAGGCGTCGGAGCAGTTCTTGGGCACGTAGCCACCTCCCCCAAGCGCGACCATCCTGCCTGAGCAGAGCTCGTGCGACAACTTGTGGAGGAACTCCCCCATCATTCTGTGGGCTCGTGGAGAATATTCGAGGCCCCCGATTGGATCCCCCTGGAGTCCGTCGGCCCCGCACTGCAGGATGATGAACTCCGGCCTGGCCGACCTGGCGAACTCCTCCAGCCTGGGGAGCCGCGCTTCGAGCTCCGCGTCCCCCGCACCCGGCTCGAGAGGGACGTTGATCTTGGACCCCTTCGCTGGGCCGTAACCGTTCTCCCACGAAGAGCCCGTCCCGGGATAGATGTATCTGCCGTCCTCGTGGACGTCAAAAATGAAGAGCTCGGGGTCTGCCTCGTAGCTGTAGAAGACGCCGTCGCCATGATGGACATCGATGTCCACGTACAGGATGCTCTGAACGTTGTGGCGCCTGCGGAGGACCTCGATCGCCACGCCTATGTCGTTGAACACGCAGAAACCTGCCGAGGACTCCCGGGTGGCGTGGTGCAGGCCCCCGACCGGGTTGAAGGCGTGGTCGATATCGCCGGCCATGACCCTCTCGACGGCGTACACTGTTGAGCCGACGGCGTACTGGGTCGCCTCGAAGACTCCTTGGTAAGCTGGCGTGTCCCCCTGGTCAAGGGCTCCGTAGCCCAGGCGGGATGCGAGTTCGACATATCTGATGTGCTCTTCGGTGTGGAAGAGACCGAGGAGGTCTTTCTCCGCCTTCTGCGGGGGCAAGCGCTGGACCTGAACCGTCCGCTTTCCCAGGTCGTCCCAGAACCTCTGCGCCCTCTCGTTGGTGAAGGGGTGAGGAGGCGGGAACGAATACAACAGCAGCTCCTTCCCCTCGAGGACCCCGACCCTACATGGCATGCGGCGTCGGTTGAGAGAAGCCACTCTTATGCTGTTGTTATTACCTAGACGTCGTGCTCTGTTTGCGGCCGGGAACAGAATGAAGGCCTTGATTGAAGATGTGAGGAGGCAGCCACGCATTCTGGGGGAGTTTTCGAAGTCGAACTTCCGTCGGGCCAGGAGGGGCGCAATTCTCGTCGGGGCAGGCGATTCCTACTCCGCCGCCATGCTGGGGTTCTTTTCCTCGGGCGGGGCGTGCATCGCCCTCGATCCCTACCACCTGGCGAGCGCTCCCGAAATCGCGAGGGGAGTCGACGTCGTCCTGATTTCTGTCTCCGGGAGGACCGCTTCGAACTTGGCAGCGGCGAAGAAGGTGCGAAGGCTGGCGAGGCGGACCATCGGAATCACCTCAGATGAAAGAAGCGAACTTGCGGGCCTGGTCGACGAGGTGGTGAGGCTCCCGATGAAGTACGTCCCCAGGACGCCGGGGCTGCTGTCGTATGCCCTCTCCCTCCTTGCTGTCCTGAAGGTCGTGGGCCGTGAGGAAAAGTGTGATTTCAAAGGTGCCTACGACGCGGCCCTCAAAGACCAAGGAAAGATTGGCTGGGCCAAAGGCACCACCTACTTTCTGGGCAACTCGCTCGCATATCCCGTGGCAATGTACGCTGCAGCAAAGACCTACGAATTCTTCGGGCTGAAGGCTCACGCCGAGCTTCTGGAGGAATTCAGCCACTTGGAACTGTTCTCGCTCGGGCATTCCGACGTGGTGAACGTCTTTTCCGCCTTTGACCCCCTTGATGAATCCGGAAGGCTGGCCAGGGCCCTTGCTCGTGGGAGGTACGAATCGCGCGTGGTCCCGGGAAGAGGCACATCGAAGACCGAGCAGCTCTTTCATGCGGTCTTCGCGACCCAGCTTTCAGTCCTGAGGAGGGCTGGAGAGTTGAGATTCTCGAAACCGAGCTTCCTCGCATCGGAACAAAGGCTCGCTGTGAGCGACTCGATGATCTACTGACCCGCCGCTGGCGGTCCTCACTGCTCGGCTTCGAACTTCTTGGCTACCCTCTCCGCAGCCCTGGTGGCGGCATCCACTGCGTCGATCATGCTTGTCCTGAAGGACCCCTTCTCCAACTCGTAGATGCCCGCTATGGTGGTGCCGGCTGGCGTTGTGACCGCGTCCCTGAGCTCCGTGATGCTCATTCCCGTCTCCCTGAGGAGCTTGGAAGTTCCCACCAGGGTCTGGGTTGCCAGCCGGAAGGCCGTGTCACGAGGGAGCCCCACCCTCAGCCCCGCCGTCACCAGTGCGTCTATCAGAATCGCGATGTAAGCGGGGCCGCTCCCGCTCAGGGCTGTAACCGCGTCGAGCTGTGATTCTGGCAGCTCGAGCGCCTCGCCGAGCAGCCCGAGGAGGAACCTGACGGTCTCCAGGTCGTCAGGGGCGAGGTTAGGCCCAGGCGAAAAGGCCGTCGCTGCCTCCCCCACCATGGCCGCCATGTTCGTCATGGCCCTTACGACCTTGGCCTTCGGCAGGTGGCGTTGCAGCCTCGAGAGCGAGATCGCGGCCATGAAGGAGATTACTATCTTGCCGTGGGTGTGCGGCGAGATGGCGTCGAGCACTTGCTTTGCATCTGCAGCTTTTACTGCGACAATTACCAGGTTGGCCTTCCTCGACGATTCCACGTTGTCGGTGGAGACGTGGATCTTTCTGGGAAGGGGGCGGCGAAGAGTGGCCGTGTTCCTCTTGGTGACGAGAACCTGGGAGACCTTGGACGACTTCGACAGCCGCCTGGCCACGGCTTCCCCTATCTTGCCCGCGCCGAGTACGGCGACTATCAACTCCAGCTGCATGATGGTTCTGCCCGTTTAGCCCTTTCCTACGTGGGTCCAGCGTCAGTCGTGGTACCTCTTTTCGCCAGCCCTGATAGCCACGGAGAGCCAGTTCTCTCGGGGCGGAAGCGGGCAGGCGTAGTCCTCCGAATAGGCGCAGTATGGGTTGTAGGCGTAGTTGAAGTCCAACGCGTACTCGTCGTTGTGCTCCACCTTCAAGTCGAGGTAGCGGGCGGCGCCGTAGCTCTCCCTGCCCGAGGTGATGTCCCTGAAGGGGAGGAACAAGCTGGGATCATCGCGCTCAGCTGACTGGTATGCGTGTATGCGGACTGGGGCCCCTCCGATCGTCAGGTCGAAGTGGCCGACGCGGTTGAAAAGTTGGCGTGAGCCCTTGGTCGTGGCGACCATCACCGCTTCGGGGTTGGCGTAGCGCTGGAGTTTCGCCTCGGACCGCAACGCGGGGTCTGGGTCGAAATAGTTCAGGGGATGGAAGACTTCCGCGCTGCCGTGGAAGGGTGAGTCGTGGCTCGTCCGGAAGAATTCGTCCTTCTCCACCCGGAACCGCGTGAGGGCTCTCGCCCAGGTCTCCTGCTCCTCAGGGGTCATGGGATCGGGAAGATGACCGCGCTCCGAGATGAATCTTTCTTCATTTGGCAAAGCTGAAAAGCAGCTGTGGGGAAACCTGGCCGTTTGCAATTTGTTTGAATCCCTACATTCTCCGAACCACGCGTCCGAGGCCCGGCCCAAGGTCCGTGCCCCATAGCGAACAATGATCGAATTCAAGGACGTATCGAAGAGCTTCAAGGGCTTCCTCGCGGTGAAGGACATCACCTGCGAGATCTACGACAAGGAGGTCTTCGGCCTCCTGGGCCCAAACGGGGCGGGCAAGACCACACTAATCATGACGATGGCGACGGTCTACAGGCCCACGAAGGGGGAAGTGATCGTCGACGGGCACGACGCGAGCGCCGAACCTGGCAGGGTCAAGTCCCTGATCGGAATCAGCTTCCAAGACCCGAAGTACGACAGAATACTTTCTGCCAGGGAGATACTCGAATGGCATGGGAAGGTGACCGGGGTGGAGAAGTCGGTCAGGGACAAGAGGATAGACGAGGTGCTCGCGAAGTTCGGGCTTACCGCGGAGGCGCGGAAGAGGACGTGGACACTCAGCGGAGGGACCAAGAAAAAGATAGAGAACGCCAAGGTATTCGTCCAGCGACCCAAGATAGCGGTCTTCGACGAGCCAACTGCCTACCTGGACGTGCCGTCGAGGCTGATGGTCTGGGACATGATGGACGAACTGAGGGACGGCGGGTCCACGGTGCTCCTGGCGACCAACATGATGGACGAAGCCGACAGAATGTCGGACAGGGTGGGCATCATGAACAAGGGGGAGATGGCGCGGGTAGGGGAACCTGCGAGCCTGAAGGGGAGCCTGAAGGGGAGGGACATCATCGAGATGAAGCTCGATGTAGTCATTCCGGAGCTTACCTCGGAGGTCTCGAAAGTGGAGGAGGTCAAGGAGGCGAGGTTCGAGGGTGACACGCTGAAGATCGTGCTCAGCAATGGGAGGGGACTCCTACCGCACATGATCAATGTGGTATCGGCGAAAGGAGGTAAGGTCCAGAGCGTGAACCTGAAGGAACCATCCCTGGAGGACGTGTTCCTGTACTACACAGGCATGATGCTGTCGTGAACGGCAAGCCTTCCACGCTCTCCGTGATCTGGGTTCTCGTTGAACGGGACTTGAGGACCCTGGTGAGGTCCCCGTTTATCCTGATCAACAGGACCATCTTCTTCCTCATCCAGCTCTTCGTCTTTGCGGCACTCGTCAGCAAGCTCGCAACCGCCCTCGGCTTCAACTACTTCGATTTCTATTCCGTCGGAGCAGTCGTATCCACCATCACCTCCATAGCGTTCATCATAGGAGAGGACCTGTTCGAGGAGGAGGAGCTAGGGCTGCTCGACTACCTCCTGAGCCTCCCATTCGGACATTCGCTCTTTGTGATCGGAAGGGCGCTTGGCGGCGCGGTCCGTGGGCTGATTTACGTGACCCCCATGATGATACTCGTGGCCTACGTCGACGGTTACTTCTCACCCGCCGGCGTCGCCGGGTCCCTGGCCATCATATTCGTCCTTGCCACGGGAATCTCGGGGCTGTCGATAACCCTGGCCATGCTGATCAGGAATGCCAACAGGTTCGACATCGTGATTGCGCTCGCAGAGCTCGCGACGGTAAGGGTGAGCGCCGCCATCTACCCTCTCGTTTTCATGCCGAGGGTCCTTCAGCCAGTGGCGTCTTATTCCCCCGTGACCGCGACATCCGACCTCGTCAGGTCGATAGTTCTCCCCGGGTACACGTCGGGAACGTACGAGACCGTCGTGCTTCTGCTCTTCGTGGGGGTCTTCTTCGGCCTCGGGAGCGCTTTCCTGTTCCGGAAAATAGAGGGTGGCAGGTTCGAGTAAGGCCACCGACGTCATCGAGCGGGACTTCCGGGTCTTCTTCGCTGACAAGTACATGCTCGTGATCATGTTCATCAACTTCATGATTGACCTAGGAGTTTCCGGACTCAGCCTTGGGGCGATGCTGAAGAACCTGCCCTACAGCTACTTCCTGTACATAGCTCCGGGTGCGAACCTGATTACTGCGACGGTGGCTGCGTTCCAGTCGGGGAGGGACGTCTGGAGGGAAAGGATCATCCAGGACACCCAGCAGTATCTGCTCACTCTCCCGGTGCCGAAGAATACCTTCGCAGTCTCGAGGCTGGTCTCTGGCATCCTCAGGAGCGTCGTCACCACGCTACCAGGGACTGTAGTCATCGCCCTGCTGTACGGGCTTTCGTTCCCGTACTTCCTGGTGGGGCTCCTGATCATGTTCGTCTACTCAGGGGCGGTCGCCGGGCTGTCTGTCGCCGCGGCCTCCATGGCAAACAGCCTCGAGCTCTTCGCGACGGTCAGGAGTACGGTGCAGGTGTACCTTTCGTTCTTCAGCACCCAGTTCTACCCGTCGGGCAACATGCCCGTCTACGTGGCTGCCCTCTCAAACTTCAACCCCATGACATGGGCGCTCCTCATCTTCAGGGAACTCCCCGGGAGCTTCAATGGGGCGCTGCGGACGGGAAGTCTCGATGTCACGCAGTTCGTCTACCTGGCCGCTCTTTCCGCCGCGCTCATGTTCGTTGGCTTTCTGCTCTACAGAAGGACGATGGAGTACTGACCGCCCCATCCGACGGTCAGAGTCACGAGCGGACCCTCTCGAACTCCACGAGCCACAACTCGTCGTCGGCCCGGAAGCCCTGCTTCGACCAGTAGGCCTTCGCCTCGGTCGAGGACTGGGCGCCATCCCTCTTCGCCAGCTTGTCGTCTATTTCCTTCAGCCTCACCCTTCTCAGGGCCGTGACCTTGACCCTGGCGAACTTCTGGGGAGGATATCCCATCCTCGCTGCGTCGTAGACCTCCCCCACCGTCACACGGGCCTTGGGCCACTTGCGGAAGGTCACTGTCTTCTTGCCCGCCAGCACCTGTTCCGCCGACTTCGCCCCGAAGGTTATGATCGCCAAGGCGGCGCCTCCCCAACCCCTTTGCTGGCTTATCAAAGTGAAGCCGCTCGAGAGGGTTGCAGTAATGGGGGACGCCACCCGCGTTTCAGCGAGTCTCTTCACCGATCGCGAAGTTTCGCTTGCGGGAAGTGACTGGGGCACCATTCTCTACATCGGAAGGGCTGAAACATCAAGCCCGATCCGCTACGAGTGGCAGGGCTCTGACGCGAAGATGGCAGCGGGGCCTGCATTCCCTGTCCGCCCCCGAGTAGACCTTCACTTGATTTACCTGATTCTAGGGAGTCGAGAGTCTCGCTTGACCCTCACGGCGCCCCCGGTTGGACCGGAAGAGGTCCTCGTAGGACCGAATCCCACCTGGCGACTCTCCCTCCGCATCCCCTGAATCAAGTCCCTGCCACATCATGTCTGGTTCGATTGGCTTTGATTCGAGTCCCGCGAGTATCATGCGAAGCCATGGGATGGATATGCGGTGGTCGCCGTGCCTCCCGCCGTTGCTAATCGCGGTCTGAACGAGGCTCGTGTAGTAGTCTGGAGTGCCTGCATTGTCCGGGGCGTAACTTCCCGGAGCGTAGGCGAGAATGACTGAAACTGCGGTGTCTGCGGAAGGTCCGGCGTCTTCCTCGACTTCGGGTTTCAGCTCCTCGTCGGAGCCCCAGGGGTCGTTGGCGGCCGTCTTGCCGAGCCTTCGCCTGATCCCGTCGATCATCGCACGAGGTATTCTCCCTTTGCCTTTTGAAACGACACTTTTGAAAGAGGGTCCGTTGATTGTTCAGAGGCGTTGAACACGTTCCTGGCGTCGAAGCGTCCGGAGACTATGAACATCGCCCAGACCATGAATGAGAGCTGGGAAATCGGGATTGATTGGGAGGCGGACTGGAGCCACGACGCCGCGTCACCAAGAGCCGACACCAGAGCTTGGTACATGTGAGGCAAAGGAGTCGGTTCAGTATTTAGCGGGGCGGAAACCAGCGTCTGGACGGAAAGTCCTCAGTCAGAAGTGATTTGGATTGAAGCGGAGTTCATTGGATTTCTCTGTGGGTATATCTCATGAGTTGCCAGCCGCTTTTTCCTAGGAGCGACGCACACGTTCTGCGCATACCAGTAAGGCCAGCCCGTTCACCTTCGATCTCTCTCTTGAGCGGCTGAAGACTAGAGCAGCTTCGCAAGCAGCTCACGTGAGATGTTCCCTCCTGAGACGACCAGCACTACCCGCCTGCCGATGGAATGCGGAGAGCCTGGGAGAAGGGGGGCGAGTGGAGTTGCGCCCGACGGCTCTGCGAAGATCTTCGCTTCTCTGATCATGGCCCTTGTCGCTCGGAGGATGTCATCCTCTGAGACCGTAAAGGATCCATCAACGTTCCTAGAACACACCTCGTATGTGAGCTCGCCTAAAGCTGAGGGTATGAGCCCATCGGCAATTGAGGTAGGCGAAGAGACGGTAATCACCTTCTTCGCCTTCAGGGCCTTGGTCAGCTTCGGGGCGGCCTGCGGTTCCACTCCGTAGACCATCGTCTTCTGCCGGACAGCCTTCAAAGCTGTCGAGATCCCTGAGATCAATCCACCGCCGCCGACAGGCACGAGGACCGCATCGATGTCGTTGAGTTGATGTGCAATCTCGAGCCCGCAGGTACCCTGACCTGCAATAATGTCGGGGTCGTTGAACGGATGGACGAATGCCGCCCCGGTAGACTCCGCGATTTTCCTGGCCGTGGCTTCCCTTTCGTTGCTGTACCTTCCGGCTTTGACCACTTCAGCCCCGTACTCTTCTATGGCGTCAACCTTCTCTCTCACGGCGTTCTCCGGGACGACTACGGTGCACTTCTTAGAGAGAAACCTCGAGCTGTACGCAACGGCTATACCATGATTCCCTGACGAGGCGGCCACCACCCTCGACTGACTCAGGAGCGAGATCTTGTTGTAGGCTCCCCGTATTTTGAACACCCTGATGGGCTGAAAACATTCGAGCTTGAGGTATACCTCGTGCCCGGTCAGCTTGGAGAGGGCGGGAGACTCGACCAGAGGCGTCCTGCTGGCGACCCCGGCTATTCGCTCTGCAGCGGCTTCGATTTCCTTGAGGCCGGGAAGGCCTTCGTTCATGGTTTTCGAGCCCCGTTCGAGCCTGTCCCTTCTTGGAAGACGAAGTTCACCAGGCTGGCGTGCATCCTCGGCGCTCGCCATGCGTGCGCCACCAAAGGCTGGACCCTGAAGACCACCTGGGCTCGGCTGTCCGACCAGTCCGGCCTGTAGTCGTACTTGCGGGCGTACTCTTTGAGGAGAGCCCCGAGCACCTCGGAATTGGTCTCTTGCGTCGCCCTTCCCTCGACTATCACCGTGTCGAGCCCGTCCTGGACATGGACGACGACGGCGGGGTTAGACCTGAGGTTCCTCCCCTTCACCGAATTCGGGTCCGTTTCGAAGTGAAAGACGTCTGATTTCCAAATCCCCCAGACTGGGGCTGCGTGGGGCCTTCCTTGCTTGCTAGAGGAGGAGATCCAGTAGACCTGCTCCTTCGTGAGCTTCGCTCTCGCGCGGGTCCAAGTTACCCAAAGCTTCGGGTTGTTGGGGACGTGCCACTCTGAAGGGAATTTGGGGCGGACGCGACGAGGCACCCGCCACGTTGAGCCCGAGTGGATTTAGACGCTTCTGGGCCTGACCTTGCCCAGTCTAGCGGGGAACCCGCATTTCTAGCCAGTGAAGGTTGCTTGTCCTCGAATGTACCATCTGACACGCGGCCGGCGGGAGGGGCTTCGGGTGAATCCCGCGTGTTTCCGTGGCTCGCCCATAGCCGTCTGAAGAAAACGAATACAGCGAAATCGGCTAGAACTGTCATGGGGAGCGGCAATTCCGCCACGACCCCGAAGACCATGATTGGAACAAGCAAGCCGAGTGCGAACGCGAGCACGCTTCCCCTGGAGCCGCCGGGACCCCTCTTAGCCGCGTAAAGCGCGTAGAGCGTCTGGACGACGACAACGAGGAGCAAATCCAACTCGGCGGGGAGCCCTGCCCCACGACCCAGACTCTGAGTGAGTATGACGGCAGGGAAGAAAGACGCGCCGACCGCGGCAGCCTGCCTCGGCGAGGCGGCAGGCCGACCGCCCGAAATGCTCAGCGGCTGGGGTGTGATACGGCCGGCCGCGATGATGAGCCCGGAGATTGCAACCAGGCTCAGAACCAGGATCGGCCATCCCATCCAGTAGCCTGACAGGTGCCAGACCGCAAACATCAGGATGAACACGTCGAGAGACAAGAACAGCAACGCTGTGGCAGTTCCTCTCCGGGAAAGGAGTGGCCTGAACCTTGTTTCAGGGATGGCCATGCCGAGTAGCAGGATTGGAAGTGAGATGCTGAAGATGGCGTGGAAGGGCACAATCCCAGCGGCCCAGATCCAGTTCACGCCAAGCCAGTGACCGTAGACACCGAGGGACCCCACCGGTCCCGCGTTGGGGTTGAACAGCGTGCTCAGTGCCACCCCCTCCTCGAGGATGCCGTAGGCCGCCCCGAGAATGAGGACTGACGCCCACCCTTTCTTCCACCTGAATCGGGCGTCATGGATGAGGAGCGCTCCAGAACCGTATAGGCCGAGATTAGCCAGAAGCTGGAAGACGAACTGCGGAGGATTGAAGACGATTGCATTGATCGGGCTGGAGCTCGAAAGATACTCTGGTATGCCCGGCGTCAGAATAAGTAGCGAAATGATGGGATGGGCTTTCAGGTAATCGGCGACGCGCGCTCCGACGGCTGTACGAGCCTTCGCCTTCATTTCGAGGGAGCGCGGGGAGGCCCCCTATGAAACGATTATTGCGCTCTCCCCTTGGGCCCGTCGCTGCGGCGAGGAGGCTCTACTTCCGGAAGCTGAGCCTCATCTCGTTCGATGGCTCGAACCCCAAGCGTTCGTAGACCGACTTCCCCACCTTTGAGGCGTGAAGGACAACCCTTTCGTACTTCTGCTCCCTGCACCACTTCAGTGCGCCCCTCACGATGATTGAAGCCACCCCCCGGCGCCTGAATCTCTTCAGAGTGTACATTGACATAAGATAGGGAACCACAAGGCGCATGTCCGTGGGCCTCGGCTGCTCCTCTCTCAGCCATATGCAGCCGCTGCCGGCCACCTCGCCGTCAGAAGTTCGGACTATCAGGCCAATGAGACTCCCCCTGGACAGCTCGTCACTGATCCATCTCCTCGCCCCCTTTTCAGTGGCCTTAACCTCCCTCTCGTATTCGGGGTGGATGTCAAGCCACATTCTCTTCCTGTGCTCGGCCAGGATATCGACGTCACCCTGCTTGGCGTAGGAAAGCTTGAAAGACCTCACGCCGTGTTTGCCCGCGCCGGCGTTCCCATTTGAGGATGTCTATAACTGAAGTGATCGGAGTGACCAGGAAGTTCCTTCGCGAGGATGCGGGCTACGAGAAGGTGACAATCTCCTCTGCCGTCGCCATCGAGCCCGATTCGAAGTGGAAGGTCATTGCAGAAATCGCGGGAATCGGGCCTGATAGGAAGGAAATCATCGTCGACGACAAGGACGGGAACATCGTGTCCTACAAGCAGGCCTGAGTTCGCCCGCTAAGAGGCAGGTCGTCACTACAAGGAGCCGTATCGGCCCGCGTTGGGCGTTATTCTTCAGCCGGTCCAACTCGCCTCCAATCCGTGGCATTGCAGAGTAGATGCTCCCAGAGAGGAAACTTTCTAGGACAAGGTTCGGCGCGGCCATAATCGGAGTGGTCGACTTCGAGCGAGTTCGTGGGAGGGCAGGCGGACGGTGTCCTACGGGAGACGTTAATAGGCGAGACATCGAAGCGCCGGTCGAATGCAGGTCCCGGTGAACGTGTCCTGGCTGCTCGAATACGTCGACACAGTGAACGCAGAACTGCAGGAGTTGTATCCAGCACCGGGCAAGACCGCCCTGGAGCAGGCGGCGGCCGACGCCCTTTCGGTCGGGGGAAAACGTGTGAGAGCCACGCTGGCGCTCCTCTGGTGCGAAGCGTATTCCGGCGAATACAAGCCTGCCGTCCCTCTGGCCGCTGCCTATGAGCTTGCCCACGCCAGCGCCCTAGTGCAGGACGACATCATCGACCACTCCGACACGCGAAGGGGGGCGAAGTCCATCGCTGCTAAGTACGGACTGACCACCGCCATTTTGGCGTCTGACCTCCTCCTGTTCAACGTCCCAAGAGAGGTAGCGAAATACGAGAACATGGAAAGCGGGCGCCTTGCAAGGATCTTCGACCTTGTGGGCGAGGCCTGCAGGGCCACGACCTGGGGAGAGTTCCTGGACATGGAGATGGCAGGTGGGACCGAGGGGACCGAGAAGGACTACGAGGACATGATTAGACTGAAGACGTCGACGCTGCTTAGCGCGCCATGCGTGAGCGGAGCCCTCGTGGGTGGCGCATCGGAAGAGCAGGCGGCCCTGGCAGGGAGGTTCGGCGAGGAGCTAGGCATGGCGTACCAAATACAGGACGACGCCCTTGACATCGTCGGAGACGAGACCATTTTGGGGAAGCCGGTCTTGACCGACCTTCGGGGAGGGAAGAAGAGCGTTATACTTCTGCACTGCCTCAACCACTGTTCGGGAGACGCCAGGAAGTTCATCCTCGGGCTCCTTAACAGGGCCGGGCCCTACGGGGATGACGAGGTCGCGAAGCTCAGGAGCCTAATCAAGAAGAACGGGTCTCTCGAGTACGCGAAGGGGAGAGTCATGGAATACACCGATAGGGCGAGAGAGATTCTCGGCTCTGCGCCGGAAACGGCGGCGAGGTCCCGGCTGCTGGAGCTCACGGGCTACCTCGCCTCCCGGTACTACTAAACGCAAGCTCAACCCTTTTCGAGGTTCTGACGGGCGGGAGAAGCTGCGGGCGACGTTGGGCTAGGACTTTCTCCTGGCGTCGACAAGGAAGTCCCCGGACCCGATGATCACGGGGCACCTCATGTGGGACCTGTCAGCCACCCCCGCCCACAGGTCGAGCTTCTAGCCTGACATGGTGAGGGCACGGGGCTACGGGAACCCTGCCAGTCTCGCCAGCTCAGCGAGACCTGCGAGCCACACGAGGGCGGAGACGAGGACTACGGCCATGAAAGACCCCTTCCTACTCTTGTGATGGAAGGCGCTGCTGCCCGCCAGTATTCCGAAGACTCCACCCGCGAATGCCAAGAGGAAGAAGGTCCTCTCGGGAACCCGCCGTCCAGCTCTGCCCGCCCGGTGCTTGTCGAACCCCATCAGCGCGAAGCCCGCAGCGCCCGAGAGAATTAGCCAACCCGCGACAACTTCCCAGACCGCGCTCATTTCCCGCTGAGGAGAAAAGTCCCTAGCTCTAAAAGGAACGAGGGGAGCACTTGTCTCGGGACCGGGTGGGAAGGCCTGTTCTTTATTACCCGGACAGGCTTCGGGGCAAAACGATGACCTCGGACCTTTCATTCTCGACGGACGGGACATACGACGCCCCCGCGATCCTCGTGGACGACGCCGTGGTGTTTCCCGAGATGGAACTGAACATGACGATTCATGAGCCACGGAGCGCCGCCGCCGTAGCCCAGGCCTTCAAGGAGCACAACCTGGTGGTCCTCGTTCCCTCTCCTCGCGGCGACTCGGCGGTGGGGGAGATAGGGACCCTGGTGCTGCTGACCAGGACGACACATTCTCCGGGCGCGGCCTCACAGATCAATTGGAAGGGCCTCTGGAGGGTGAAGGTGAACGGAGTCCTGGCAGAGGACCCCTACGTGAGGATACGCTTCTCAAGGGCGGAGGAGGTGCGCGACATCCACTCCGGAAGTCAGGAGCTGTTGAAGGCGGTCTTCGACCAGATAGACGAGTTCGCTGAAGTCATCCCCGGCATCCCACAGGAGATCATCTCCTTCCTCAAGAACGTCGACTCGCCGGGGAAGCTCTCCGACCTTTGCGCTTACTCCCCGTTCTTCACCAAGAGCGAGAGGCTCGACCTGCTGAGGACCCTCGACCCTGATGAGAGGCTGAAGAAGGTCCACCGCCTCTTCGAGAGACAGCTCGGCGCCCTGAGGACGATGGCCAAGACCCCGACGATACTAGAGTGCCCTACATGCGTCGACCTGGCCGACAAGGCTTTCGAAGCCGGCCCGTCGACGGGCGCCAAGGCGGCAAAGCAGTTCCTGGAGCACGTGACGCAGGAGCACCCTGACGAGCTACTAGGCATCATCGCCGAAAGGTATGGCCCGGCGTTCATGAGGCGCAGGGCTCTGAAGTAGCGCGACGGCCGTCCTTCTCGAGGATGAAAACAGAAGAAAACGGGGATGGGGGAGGTTTGCGGCCGTAGGTGCGCCGCTCAGCCCCCTCCGTGCATGTGTACCGGGAACTCTTCCGCCGCTTCCTTCAGGAGGGTCTTCTCGGAAGGCCTGTGCTTGATCTCGTTGGTCTTCATTAGGAGCTCGGTGCTCTCCCTGGCGCACTTGATCATGTGCACCGCCTTGTCGTAGAGATCCTGTTTGCTGGGCTTGATCCTCGCCACGCCCTGGTCGATTGACTTCATGGCGCACGCGACTGCCACTCTCGGGTAGACCTCCCACTCGTCCATCCTCGGGGTGATGTCCTTCTCGTTGATGCCCCTGTCCTCAGCGAACCTTGCGAGCTCGTTGGCAGCCGCCACGCACATGTCGTCTGTGACCGTGGTGGCCCTCACGTCCAGCACTCCCCTGAAGATGCCAGGGAAGCCAAGGCTGTTGTTGACCTGGTTGGGGAAGTCGCTTCTGCCCGTGGCC
>Ga0187780_10001671_pt1 | contig 16783 bp, 15 predicted proteins | sample 1015_Q2_SP10_20__FD_132429 | JGI IMG/M metagenome (GOLD analysis project Ga0187780, IMG submission 132429) | Tropical peat soil microbial communities from peatlands in Department of Meta, Colombia - 1015_Q2_SP10_20_MG | ecosystem: Environmental > Terrestrial > Soil > Wetlands > Peat | place... | reverse complement strand
GATTCTTCCCATTCCCGCGCCATTTCGTGGGAAATCGGCTCGGCCATCAGACCCAGTCCGCGGTATTCCGCCAGCAGTTTGTCGCGCTCGCTTTCGCCGCGCGGCGGAAGAAAAATTTCCAACGCGCCGCTGCGCGTATATCCGATGGTTTTTCCGGATGCCTCCTGGATTGCGCCCACAAAGTTCGGATAAAGTTTCAGGCTTTCCTTCCCCAGCGGGACAAGCGGCAGATCACCGGGCAAGTGCGGGCCCGGCGAGAGCATTCCCGCGGCGGCTCGGGACGCTTCTTGCCCCGGCTGCTGGCGGTCTAACACCGTCACACGCAACTTTTCTGCGGCCAGCTCGAAGGCGATTGCTGCGCCAATCAATCCTCCGCCAATGACGACAACATCTCGCGTGCTCATGGGCACATCTTAGCAGCAATTCAGGGAAAGATTGCAGGCCGTGCTTTGCCTGGGCGCGCGACCCAAGGGCGGTCGCGCAGGGATTCGCACGCCGCGAATGACCATACTAGCACTCGGCTACACCTGCGTCATGCTGAGGACCAGCGCATCCTCGGGCGGGTTAGCGTAATAGCGCGGCCGACGGCCCACTACCTGAAACCCCTGATGCTCGTAGAACCGCAACGCCCCGGCGTTCGACGCGCGTACCTCCAAGAATACTTTTTCTGCGTGAAACGTTTCGGCCCAGGCGATGCTCTCGCGCAACAAGCCTGCTCCGACGCCGCGTCGGCGAGAGGGGGCCCGCACCGCGAAATTCAGGACCTCGGCATCGCTTCCCACGCGGCGCGCCACCAAGAATCCGGTCACTTCCGCGTTTTCTTCAGCCACCCACCCGGCCATTTCTCCTCGCGCCGCGCGGGCGTAATCGGCCATCGGCCATTGCGCCAACTCCGGGCATGCCGACTGGATGGCATAGATCGCGCCGACATCACGGAGTTCGACCGGGCGAATCTTCAAGAAGAGCGAGGTCCTTTCCAATGCAGCTCGGCATCGGAGCGCCGAACGTAATTGGCCTCGAGCGTGAGTGCATCGGCGAGTTCGCCGCGCTTGGCGCGCAGGTAGCCAAGCTGTCCGGCCACTGGTGCGAGAATCGGCGAAACTCTTTCCACCGGCATGGCTGGCGCGGACGCGGCGATCGAAATCAACTCGGGCGTCGGTGTGACGATCACGGCCTCGGAACCTAGTTGCCGCTCTTTCAATTCGCTCAGGAATTCCTCGGGCGTGGCCACGCGCTCCTCGCCCTCGCGGATTAATCGGGCGTCAGCCAGCGCGCCCCTGCGACGGTAAATCCCGAAATAGACCTGTCCGCGGCGGGCATCGGTGCAGGGGACTAGTACTTGCGCCGCCGACCGCGATTGCGCGGCTACGGCTTCTAAGGCGCTGATCGCAGCCAGTGGCTTGCGATTTACCTCGGCCCAGGCTTTGGCCGCAGCGAGTCCTACGCGCAGACCTGTAAACGAACCCGGTCCTGTGGCCACTGTGAGCAGGTCGAATGCGTCCAACCGGATCCCCAGTTCGTGCAGCAGGAATTCCAGATGGCGAAAAACACGCGAGGAATAAGGTTCATCTGTCCATGTGGAGATGCTGCCGACGATGCACTCATCGCGAAGCACCGCGAGGCTTCCGCAGGGCGAGGAAGTGTCCAGGGCTAGAATGAGCACGAGTAGGAATTATAGGGCAATTGTGCTGCCAAACACCTTAAAATCTGGCAGCCGGCGAGAATTTCCCGTTCTCGCAATTTGCAGATTCTCTTGACGTTGCCTTTCTCCTGCGCCTAGAATTTTCATGTGCCGCTCTGGGGAGGGGACTGCAACCTATGGAATTTAAACTAGGCGAAAAAGTAGTGTATCCGAACCATGGTGTCGGCCTCATCGAACAGATTAGTTACGGTTATGTGAACGGCAGGTCGGAACGCTTCTACATGCTGCGCATTCTCTCCAACAATTTAAAAGTCATGGTGCCGCAAACCAACGTGGAGAACGTCGGATTGCGGCCGGTCATCCGTACCTCACAGGCCCTCGCCGTTCTGACGTATCTGGAGAACGGCCGCTCGACGTCTCATCCGGATTGGAAGCATCGCTTCAAAGAGAACTCAGACCGCATGCGTACCGGTTCCCTCATGGAAGTTGCCGCCGTCCTCAAGGCCCTCGTAGCTCTTAGCCGCACCAAACCCCTTTCCTTCCGCGAGAAAAAAATGCTGGAACGTGCCAAGCACCTTCTCGTGAGCGAACTGGCCATGGTGCGCAACACTTCTGAGCAGGCTGTCGAAGCGAACATCGTGCGTGCTCTGGCCAAGGCTAAGCTGCAGATGCCGATTACCGGCCCGCAGATGGAGTAGATTTTTTCGGCGTTTGATTCGATTCCTCGGGCGCGATTCCCAAAGGGTCGCGCCCTTTTTTGTGGTTCGTCAACACGGCCACTTGTGTCATGAATTCCGGCAGAAGGGCGGCGGCTCCGCGTCCCGTGCTTTCCAGCTTTTTGTGTAGCGAGGCCTGTGACGCGAGGCGGAGACCCTTTCCGCACGACGCTAGGGCTTCGGTTGACGCTGCTCGCCGCTGCGTCTAAAATTTTGATATTGGCATAGCTCGGCGCTTGGCCCGGCGTAACCGGCCGGGCGTCGGGGAATAAAGGTTACCGCCATTTCATGGATACTACGGTCTTACAACAGAAGCGCCACCAGCAGATCCTGGCGGACGTCGTGCGCACTTACATCGAGACGGGTGAGCCGGTCTCTTCCCGCAGCGTGGTGCACCGCCACGCTGAGCCGCTGAGCCCTGCGACGGTGCGCAACGTGATGGCCGATCTCGAAGAGGGCGGGTATCTCTACCAGCCGCACACTTCTGCAGGTCGCGTGCCTACGCCGGCCGCCTATCGCTTCTTCGTAGACCAGGTGACCGCGCAGGCCACTGCCAGCCCTGCCGACCGCCAGTGGATTCGCCGCGAGCTGGAAACCGCGCGTACGCCCGAAGCCGTCATGGAACGCGCCAGCCACCTTCTCGCCGTGGTCTCGCGCGGTATGGGCATCCTGGTGTCGCCCCCGTTGTCGCAGAGCGTCGTCGAGCACGTGCGCTTTCTGAACGTCCCCGAGAATCGGGTGCTCGTTGTCCTAGTGACCACAGGCGGCTACACACGCGACAGGCTAATCCATTCCGAGCGCGCTTTTCGCCAGGAAGAGCTCGACCGCATCTCCGCCTATTTGAACCACCATTATGTCGGCTGGACCCTGGAAGCCATGCGCGCCGATCTGCGTGCCCAGGTCGAGCGCGAGCGCGCCGAGTACGGGCGCCTGGCGCAGGACGCGCTGGCGCTGTGCGATTCCTCGATCCTGGCTGATGGCGGCGAGCGAAAAATCTACGTCGAGGGAGCAGCTCAGATCGCCGCAGCCGTGCAGGTCGCCAGCCAAGAGCAACTGCGCGAACTCCTGGAGGCCATCGAAGAAAAGGACCGCCTGATTGCGCTATTGGGGACTTGCATCGAAGCGCCGGAGCCGGTCCACGTCGAATTCGGTCTCGACCAGATGTCCAGCGCGGGGAAGCAATTGGCCCTGGTTTCCGCCAGCTATACCTCGCGCGAGCAGGCCCAGGGAACATTAGGTATTCTCGCCCCGATGCGCATGCACTACGAGCGGGTCATCACCGCTGTGGCTTTCATGGCCCAGCTTTTCTCAGATCACCAGGTGGGGAGTTAATCATCGTGACTTCGCACAAGAACAAGGACAAGCACCCGCATAAGGAAACCGACAGCAGTTCGCCGGAGGTCGTCTACTCCGGCGAACCGGCGGTCGCTCCTACCGAGGAGATGGATCCTGCGGCCGTGGGAGTTTCCCGCGAGACGGAGGAGCGGAGCGCGGCATCGCTTTCGGAACAGCTTCGGGAGCTCCTCAACGAGAAGCAAGAGCTCACCAACACACTGATCCGTCGCCAGGCCGATTTCGAAAACTATCGCAAGCGCGTCGAGCGCGAGCGCGAGCAGGAGCGGCGCCGCGCCGTAGAGACCTTGGTCGAGCGTCTGCTTCCGGTGCTCGACGCTTTTGATCGCGCCCTTGCGGCGCCGGGCGCGCTCGGGCAGGCGGAGTATCGCAAGGGTTTCGAACTGATTCAGCGCCAGCTTTGGGACGCGCTTTCCAAGCAGGGACTGGCGCGCATCGAGTCCACCGGCAAGGAATTCAACCCGCATTTTCATCACGCCATCGAGCGCGTCGAGACCAGCGAATATGCCTCGGGCATGGTGATCGAAGAATTGCAGCCCGGTTACCTTTTTCATGAGCGCGTTCTGCGTCCGGCGATGGTGCGCGTGGCCACTGCGCCCGAGCCGAAGTCCGCGCACGCCTCAACGCGGGAGAATTGAACGCCGTTCACTCGGCGAGTTGGTCTTCGTGGAACCGCGTCGCGGCGTCGCAGCGTGAGCGCCTACCGCGTTTTATTCGTGGATAGGAGTTTGAAGGAAAGATGGCGTCAACCAAACAGCCCGACTATTACGAAGTTCTCGGCGTAAACCGCGATGCGTCAACCGACGAAATCAAATCGGCCTATCGCAAGGCGGCTATGAAATGGCATCCGGACCGCAACCCGGACAAGAAATCTGAAGCCGAAGAGAAGTTTCGCGAGGCCAGCGAAGCCTATAGCGTCCTGTCCGATGCCCAGAAGCGCTCGGTGTATGACCGGTTCGGCCACGCCGGCCTTGGGAGTCGGGGATTCGAGCCGGGCGGCTTCAACGCCACGATTTTCGACGAGTTCCAGGACATCTTCGGGGATTTCTTTGGCTTCGAGCAGGTGTTCGGCGGCGGAGGGCGCCGGGGTCGCGGCGCGCGCGGGCAGCGGGGCGCTGACCTTCGTTACGACATGTCGCTCAGTTTCGAGGAGGCGGCCGCGGGCGTCACCACAAAGATTCGCGTCTCGCGCCACGAAAACTGCGAGGCCTGCAAGGGCACCGGCGCCAAGCCGGCCACAGGCATGGTGGCTTGCCGTACCTGCGGCGGGCGCGGCCAGATGTCCTATCAGCAGGGATTTTTTTCCATCTCACGCACCTGCCCGGCGTGCCAGGGCATGGGGCAGGTGATCCGCGAGGCCTGCGCCGATTGCCGCGGCCAAGGCCGCGTCGAGCGCGAGCGCGTCCTCGAAGTCGGCATTCCCGCAGGGGTGGACTCTGGCACCCGCTTGCGCATGACCGGCCAGGGTGAGCCGGGCGCCAACGGCGGTCCGCCGGGAGACCTCTACATTTTCCTCGAGGTTAAGGAGCATCCTTTCTTCGAGCGCCGCGGCGCCGACCTCTACTGCACGATCCCCGTCAGCTTCGCGCAGGCCACGCTGGGCGCGAAAATTAAGATTCCCACGCTGCAGGGCGAAAGTGAACTCGAGATTCCCGAGGGAACCCAGCCCGGCCAGATTTTCCGCCAGCGAGGCAAGGGGCTTCCCAACCCGAGCGGCGGGCGCGGCGACCTCTATGTCAATGTCCGCGTCGTCGTCCCGTCCAAGCTCTCGCGCGAGCAGCGTCGCGTCATCGAGCAGCTCGGCCAGTCGCTGAAAGTGGAGAACAAGCCCGCCGAGCGCTCTTCCAGTTTCTTCGACAAAGTGAAGGATATTTTCGGCTAGTCCGTCAGACTCGTTTCGCCGATTCGTACTTCTGTCTTTCCTCGAGGCAGTAAAGCACCAACTCCACGCGCGTCGAAACCCCCACCTTGTCGAAGATGCGAAACAGGTAGTTTCGAACCGTATGTTCGCTGAGGCCTAGTTCCGCGGAAATTTCGCGATTGGTCAGGCCCTCCGCCACCAGGCGCACCACCTCCGCCTCGCGCTTCGAGAGAAGCTCGAGGCCTCGCTCGTTCCGCAACCGCACCGGCGGCACGCGGCTCAGCACCTCGAGCAGGTAGCTGAGGTGTTCGCTATTGGCCCACACCTGCCCCGAATGCACGGCTCGGATGCATTTCTCCAGCGTCTTCAGGGGCTCATCGCGAAAGATTACGCCATGCGCGCCGCAGCGAAATGCATCTACCACGAGATCGCGCTCGCGCGAGTTCAGCAGCAGAATGGCGCGCGTTTTCAACTGCAGTGCATGCAATTGGCGCAGCACATTGTATCCCTCGAACGGACCGTCCCCCAGTTGCGCGCTGATAACGGCGACGTCCGGCGCCCGCTTCTTGAGCAACTCGATCGCCTCCCGCGAACCCGCCGTGCACGCAATTACGGACACGCCGTGGCGCCTCGGCCGCAACGCATTGGTCACCAACTGGCAATTCAGCTCATTCGCTTCGGCGATCAGTATTTGGATGGCAGAAGTCTGCCCCTGCTGCTGGTAGTGCATCGCTTACCTCAGCAGTTACGGGGCTGGAAGAGTGCGCAATTCTTATCACGGGTGTGTTGCGATAACAAGCGAAAATATTTACCACAAATAACTGTACCTTATGAAGGCACAGCTTGCGTCGAGGCCAGGCCCGCTTGGCGACGTTTACCGTCAATCGACGTTAGTGGTTTGAGGGGCTTCGCTGGTGAGCGCAGGCGCTCCGCTCTCATCTAACGATTTCTGACGAGGGGAAAGAGTCTCGCTGGCTCGCCCGCCGCGTCACTCATCTAAGTTACCCCACAACAAGAAGATGCGCGCTTACTCGGGAGCTCGGTTGAAACCCGGAACCAGCGAAATGATTGGTATCTTGGCCCCGGGCAGACTGCCTCATGCACGAATTGCTTGGCTAGCGCAAGTACACTTCTACCACTCGTAGAGTAGGTACAGACATACCTATCTGCCGCGGGAGTTTAGTTTCCAACGGCTAGGACACCGAGCCTCCTCCAGAGCAGCACATTGGCTTTGGCGAAACCCGTCCTCGCACTCCACCCGCGCTTGCGGAAACAAGATTCCCTTCTTCTGGGGAACATTCGGCCACTTGCGGGCGCACACCGCGCGACGTAGTTTAACGGCGCCGCTCGCTGTGCAACTTCTCGTGAGCAGCAGGCCAAAACATGGATTCGCCGGCAATGCTTTCGGGAGGCAGTGCTACTGTCGGCAGGTCCCCGGATTGCCGTCGGGCGGTGCGCTATACGGCCGAGGCCGAGGTCGAGTTCACGTGGTCGGATATCCGTGGGGTTCAAAGCGGCCTCGGATGGACGCGCGACATAAGTCCGAAGGGTGTCTACGTTGTGGCGCCGTCTTGTCCGCCACGCGGAGCACGGGTAACGATGGACATTCATTTCGCATTTCCAGCGGAGCCATCGCGCGCTTTCAGTCTCCAGGGCGAAGGCCGGACGCAACGAGTTGATTCTGCCCGGAAAGGACGCTCCGGCGGCTTTTCGGTGGCTTACGAGCGAATGACAATATGCACCGGTGGGAAATAACAATTCTGTTGACAGCCCTCTGCTGGGTCGGCGGACCGGTGTTGCGCGCACAGGAATCGGCAGCGGCAAGCAAGGAAAGTTCCTCGCTGACTCAGTTAGTCACCGCCTCGATATCTTCCGACGTCGCCGATGCGCCCGCACCGGAGCACCGGAACGCCCGTTATCGCGTCGTCTCCAGCGACACGATCACCATTTCGTTTCCGCTCACACCGGAATTCGACCAGGTTGTAACCATCGAGCCTGACGGCTTTGCCAGTCTCGCCGGAGTCGGGGACGTGTATCTGGAAGGCTTCACTACGGAGGAATGCGCGGGCGCCGTTCGGGGCGCCTACTCCAGAATTCTTCATGATCCTCTCGTCACCGTAGAGTTGAAAGAATATAGCAAGCCGTATTTCGTGGTGACCGGCGAGGTCAACCGGCCGGGCAAGTACGACCTCCACGGCCATACTTCCGCGACCGAAGCGATTGCCATGGCCGGTGGATTTAACGGCGCAGCCAAGCACTCGCAGGTCTTGCTGTTCCGCCGCGCGAACGCCGGCTGGTACGAGGTCAAGGTCCTCAACCTGAAGAAAATTTTCCAGGGACGGGACATTCTTGAGGACCCGACCATCTTCCCCGGAGACATGCTCTTTGTACGGCAGAACTCTGTGTCGAGGATGAAAAGATTCATCCCCACTCCGGGCGTCGGTGCCTATTACCAGGTGCACCCATGAGTGCCAAGGGCCGCAGGAGAAATCGCCGATGGCGGAGCTAGCGAACTGGACGCAGGGCGCGGGGGCGGCGATGCCCGTCACGCTGCGCGATCTCGCCATGCCCGTGTTTCGCGAACGGCGGCTGGCCTCGCTGATTTTCGCCGGAATCTTCGCTGGTGCAATTCTGAGCATATTGCTGCTGCCTTGCGAATATGAAGCGGAGATGAAGATGTTGCTTAATCGCGACCGCGTGGATGCCGTCGTGACACCGGACCCGAACGCCCCGGCAACGGCCATTCTAGCCCCGCTGATTTCGGAAGAGGATGTGAACTCTGAAGTCGAACTGCTGAAGAGCCGCGACCTCCTCCAAACCGTGGTCTTGAGCTGCGGGCTTGATTCGCCGCCCAACACGGCCTGGAGTCGCATGGCAGGCCGCGTGCGCGGCGCGCTGCGCCCCAGTGCAAACACGCCGGAGGCGCGCCTGGCGCGCTCCGTGCAGACTCTCGCCGACCGCCTCACGGTGGAGCCTCTGAAGAAGACGGCCCTGATCCGTGTAGCCTATTCCTCGCGCGATCCGCAACTCTCGGCGCGCGTCCTTCAGACGCTCGCTACGCTTTATCAGGAAAAGCACGCGGCTGTGCACCGGCCCGCGGGCACCTTCCGGTTTTTCGACGACCAGGCGGCGCGCTACCGCGAGGATCTGGCCGCCGCTGAAGCGCGGCTGACCGATTTCGACGCGCGGGAAGGCGTGGTAGCGCCCGCCGAACAGCGGCAACTCGTCCTCCAGCACCTCAGCCAACTGGAATCCGAGTGGCGCGAGGATCAATCGAACGCCTACGCCGCCGCCGAGCGCATCCGCGCCCTCCGGACTCGCGCCGCCGCCGAGCCCCAGCGCCAAACCACTCAGATCAAGAACGCCGGCAACGCGCCCTTGCTGGCTCAGCTTCGGAGCACGCTGCTGGGGCTCCAACTCAAGCGCAGCGAGCTGCTGATGAAATACGAGCCGACCTATCCGCCCGCCCGGGAGATTGAAAAAGAGATCGCCGAAACGCGTGATGCCATCGCCAGTGCGGAAAAATCCCCGGTCGAAGAAATTACTACCGACCGCCCTCCCTCTCAGGATTGGATCGCCACGGAACTGGACCGCGCCGAAGCGGACCAGGCACAGCTCCTCGCGCGGGCCGCTGCTGTGAATCGCGTCGTGCGCCACTACCAAGAGGTGGCGCAGGAACTCGACTGGAAGGGCATGGCTCGCGACGATTTGGCGCGCAACGTAAAGGCGGCCGAGGACAACTACCTCCTCTACGTGCACAAGCGCGAGGAAGCCCGCATCTCCGACGCGCTCGATAGCCAGCGCATCGTTAATGTGTCCGTCGCCGAGGCAGCCACTCCGCCGGCTTTGCCGACGCTTCATCTCTCCTGGCTGCTCATCGGCGGCTTTTTCACTGCCGGCGTCAGCAGTGTGGGGGCGGCGCTCTTCGCCGACCGCATCAATCCAGCCTTCCGCACGCCTCAAGAACTCGGCAGCTGCCTCGACGTCGAGGTGCTCGGCTCAATTCCCCTCGGCTCGCAGCAGTGGGCAGGGGCGGTCACTCCGGAAGCGGAGCCCTCGAACCAGAAGGAGCCATCTTGAGCGCCAGACTCCATACGCTCCGCGCAGAATCGGCGCCAGCAGCGGCTGCTGCCGGCCTGCCCCGTTCGCAGCCCGCCGTCCACACAACTTTGCGTCGTGATCCGGCTATCGGCGGCGAGATCACTGGGATCATGCAGCGCGTTTTTCTGCTTGCGCCCGCGTCCCGCGTGCCTGAGGCGGTAGCCTTTTCCGCAATTGACTCCGGCGCCGGATGCAGTTGGACCTGCGCGCGTGTGGCTGAAGCGTTGGCAGAACAGGCCTGCGGAAAAGTGTGCGTCGTGGATGCCAATCTGCGCTCACCCTCGCTCCACGAGCACTTTGGCGTGGCCGCGAGCCCCGGGCTTTCCGACGCGCTCAGGAATGGACAACCGGTTCGTGCCGCGCCCCGGCCCGTCCGGCGAGACAACCTGTGGTTCTTGGCCGCCGGTTCTACGAACGCTGCGGAGGGCCTGCTTCAGCCCGCGCGCCTTCGTTTGGTCTTTGCCGAGCTGCGCGCCCAGTTCGACTTTCTGCTGGTGGACACGCCGCCAGTGGGCAACTACCAGGATGCCGTTATCCTCAGCCGGCTTACCGACGGGATCATTCTGGTGGTCGGGTGGAATTCTACGCGCCGCGAGACCGCCCGCGCCGCAAAGCTGAATTTTCAAGCGGCCGGAGTCCGCGTCGTAGGGGCGGTTCTGAGCAAGCGCGAATTTCCCATTCCCGAGGCGCTTTACCGCAGGCTGTAGCGCCCTGAATGGCGCTGCTGTGGCGAGAGCTGCACACGAAAGGAAAGAGATTAGCGGGGTCAGACTTCCCCGCAAGAGACCGAGTGGCCAAACCGGGGGCCCGGCCGTAGGGCCGAGGGTGAGGCCACACATCTGCGCGCCATGCGCCGTATGCGGCCGGATGCTGCCCAAGACGTTCGGCCCGTGGAGGACGAGACGCGCGCCGGTGGGGTTGCCAACTACAAAACGAAGTCGCGGAGTCTGCTCATGCACACCCTCTTTTTCTGGCCGGCCACTCGGCAACTTTCGACTTGGCGAACACGACTTCGCCCGGATAACATCGCACGCGCCGTTTCCTCGGGCGTCTGGAAACGGGCCCGCTCGCTGACTTCGCCGTTTTCCGTCCTATCGGCGGAGACGGCTCTGGCGGGAATTTCCTACGCTCTTGCGTTGTTCCTGCTGGCGCAGGACCGCGGCTTGACCTGGGCGCTTCATGTTTTCCGTTCGACCGCCCTCTGGGCGTTGTTCTTTCGGTTGGCCGCCACGGTCGGCGCCAGGCTGTACCGCCGCTCTCTGCGCCACGCCGGTCCCCGCGACCTTTTCGTAATCGTCGGCGCAGTTCTGATGAGCGGTATTCTGCTCTGCGTTTTCGTGTCCTGGCGGTTCTCGTTCCTCCGAGTGCCGAGGGCCGTCTTCCTGGTAGACGCATCGTTCCTGCAACTTTTCTGGACGGTCCTGCATTTTGGCGCTCCGCTCTGGCGGATTCAGCAGGCATCCCGGCGCAAGCACGCACGACGCGCCATCGTGGTCGGAGCGGGAGACGCCGGGATCAGGATCCTCAAAGAGCTCACGCTTGACCCCGAATCGCCCTCCCTTCCTGTGGCCCTCGTAGACGATGACCGGAAAAAGTGGGGGAGCAGCCTCTGTGGCGTGCCGGTCCGCGGCGGCACGGCGAGTCTAGCCTCGATCGCCGCCGAAACAAAGGCCGACGAGATCCTCATCTGCATTCCAAGCGCCACACACGCTCAGATGCACGCGATCTTGGAAGCCTCCCGCCGTTCGGACCTTCCGGTCCGCTCTCTCCCGTCGTTTGCTGAACTACTTCGCGCGGTTCCCGACGGAAAAGTCTCGCGCCGGGACCTGCATAGCCCGCGGATCGAAAACCTCCTGCAGCGAGAGGAAGTCCGCGTGGACCCGAGCGAGACCCGGCAAGTCGTGGGCGGCAGGTGCGTGCTGGTTACCGGCGCGGGAGGCAGCATCGGCGCCGAACTCTGCAGCCAGATCGCCGAGGCTGGGCCGCGCAAGCTGTTGCTGCTGGACAAAGCCGAAAACAGCCTCTTCTACGTGCATCTGGAGACTTCGGAGCGGCTGGGCCGAACCTCCGTGAAACCCTTCCTCGTAGATTTGCTTGACCGGAACCGCGTCCGGGAAATCGTCCGCGTCGAGCGGCCGGAAATCGTGTTCCACGCAGCTGCGCACAAGCACGTAGCCATGCTCGAGCGCCACCCGCTCGAGGGCATTCGCAATAACGTCTTCGGCACCCGCGATATCGCCGAAGCCGCGCTCGAATGCGGCGTGGGCCGCTTCATCAACATCTCGACGGACAAGGCCGTCGCCCCCGTCAATTACATGGGCCTCTCCAAAAAATTCACGGAACTGTATATCCAGGAGCTAGCGCGCTCCTCCGCAACTGTGTCGCGCTTCGCTCCGCTCACGCGCTTCTCCAGTGTGCGTTTCGGCAACGTCGCGGGCAGCACGGGAAGCGTCCTCCGCATTTTCTGGGACCAGATTCGAAAGGGAGGGCCAGTGCGCGTCACCGATCCCAGGGCTACGAGGTTCTTCATGTCCATTTCCGAGGCGGTCCACCTAATTTTTCGCGCTGCTGCCCTGGGCCAGGGCGGCGAAACGTTCGTGCTGGACATGGGCCAGCCCCTCAACATCTACGAGCTAGCTAGGACCGTCATCTTGTTCGCCGGCCGGAAGCCGGGCGCGGACATCGCCATCGAGTTCACCGGCTTGACCGAGGGCGAAAAGTTGAGCGAAAGCCTGTGGGAAGATTGGGAGCGCCCCGCGCCCACCGAATCAAGTCGCATCCTCGCCATCACTGGAGTGCGTGCGCGCTCGTCTGGAATCCTGGCCAAAATTGCCGGAATGGAACAAATCGTCGAGCGCGGCGATACCGAGGAATTGCTCGACTACCTCCAGGAGATGTTCCCGGAGTTCCCGAGGCGCCGGACCAGCACCGGATGCGAGCCGGTGCGTCGCGCCGCCGAGCTGACGCCCATAGGTGCCGCATGAGAATTCCGTTTTCGAGACCCGCCATCGGCGAGCGCGAAATAGAGTATGTGACTCGGGTGCTTCGCAGCGGCCGCCTGAGTCTCGGCCCCATGCTCGAGGCATTCGAGTCCCGCATTGCTGGCTGCGTCGGCAGACGCTATGCCGTCGCTACCAACAGTGGAACATCTGCCTTGCACCTCATGGTCCAGGCGCTGGGCATCGGACCGGAGGACGAGGTCCTGACTACCTCATTCAGTTTCGCGGCCTCGGCGAATTGCCTTCTGTACGAGCGCGCTGTGCCTGTCTTCGTGGATATTGAGCCGGCCACGTTGAACCTCGACCCCCGGGAGCTCCAGGACATCGTCGCGCACGATTACGAATGGAACCCGGCCCGAAGGGTTCTTCTCAACCGCTGCACCGGCCGCGCCCTCAAAGCCATCTTGCCCGTCCACATCTTCGGCGCGCCCTGCGATCTGGCGCCCATTCTCGATCTGGCTCGTCAGTATCGCCTCCGCGTCCTCGAGGATGCTTGCGAAGCGTTGGGCGCGGAGTACCAGGGGCGGCCCGTGGGGAGCTTCGGTGACGCGGCAGCTTTTGCCTTTTATCCCAACAAGCAGATTACGGCTGGCGAGGGCGGCATGATCGTCACCGATAGCGCCCACATCGCTCAGCTCTGCCGCAGCCTGCGCAATCAGGGTCGCGATGATTCCTCCGCGTGGCTCCGGCACGCGCGTCTGGGCTATAACTACCGCCTCAGCGATTTGCACGGCGCCCTGGGCCTGGCGCAACTCGAACGCCTAGAGGAACTCCTGGACGCCCGCGCGCGCGTAGCGAGCCTCTATACGCAGGTGCTCGCTGGCACTCCAGAGATTGTCCTACCTCGTGATCCCACCACTGGAAAGCGAAGCTGGTTTGTGTACGTCATCCGCGTGGTCGCAGAGTCGTGTGTCCAGCCTCGCGACTGCTTGATGCAGCGACTGCTCGAACGCGGGATTGATTGCCGCCCCTATTTCACTCCTATCCATCGCCAGCCTTACTTCCAGAAATTCCGGCAGAGCACGCAACGCGCGCTTCCTCACACTGACGAGGCCGCCGACCAATGCCTCGCTCTGCCTTTTTTCCCCGACATGACTGAAGCGCAAGTGGCTGAAGTGTGCGGAGCAGTGCGTGAGGTCCTGCGGGCTCTCCCCGCCCGAGGCGAAATTGCCCCTGTGGCGGGATTTGCGCAGGGTGGGCCGCCTATTCCACAGCCCTTGGACCAAGTCCGGTAGGGATGGCATGGCATTTGCAGAACAAGCGCGCATTTCGCAGCCGGTCCGTGAGCCATTTGCTCCCGCCGCAACGCTCCCACCAGAGCCGCTCTGCCCGTTGTGCGGCTCGAGTGAGACGAGTCCAGCCTTCCGCGACAACGGCTGCGAACTGCGCGCTTGCCGGGCCTGCGAGCTCTTTTTCGTTCATCCCTATCCCGCGGCGGTTCGTCAGCACGAGCGCGTCGCCTCGGGAGTCTTCGACGACATTGCGTTGCTCGATTGCCAGCGGCGCTATGAGGGCGAGAGGTTCTATTTCGAGCGCCATTTCCCGCTGATCGCGGAAGAGCTTCGCGGCGCTGCGTCGCTGCTCGACGTCGGCTGCGGCACGGGCCATCTTCTGGAACGCCTCAGCGGCCGAGCAGGGCTCCATCGGGTCGGGATCGAGCTCAATCACGAGGCCGCGCAATTTGCGCGCCGCGTCGCCCACTGCGAAATTCTGGAAATCCCGCTTGAGGACTATCGCCCCGCCCGCCCCTTCGATGCCATCACCCTAATCAATGTGTTTTCGCACATTCCGTCCTTCGCGAATATGTTTCGCGCCCTGCGCGGGGCGGTCGCTCCCGGTGGAAAAGTCATTCTGCGCACCAGCGAAATGAGTCCTCATGTTAGCCGCTGGAACCAGTTCCATTGGGGGGTCCCGGATGACCTGCACTTCCTCGGTCTCGGCACGCTCGAGTTCCTGTGCGCCCATTACGGCTTCCGAATCGCGCGGCACGTCCGCACGCCCTTTGAAGAGGAGCTCTTCTACCCTTCGCGCTGGCGCCAGATGGGACGCAACCGCTGGCTCAATTTGGTGAAGCGGGCCGCCGTGCATGTGCCCGGCGCTCTTCCGTTGCTGAGAACGGTCTACGCCGCGGCGCTCGGCGACCGGATGTTTGTTTCTTTCATCGTCCTTGAGCCCACCGGCGAAACGGGCAACGCGCAGCTTGAAGCGCGCAGCCGGCTTCCAGTCCCTGTCAGCGAGCCTCAAAGCAAACAATCCAGTTCTTCAGCAGCGCGCGACGGGCTGCACAGCTAGGGAGCGGCGCAAGTGGCACACTCGAACAGCGGCGTGTCAAAAGGGCAGGGCATTCGACTCTTCTCGTGGCCCGGAGCCGGCATTTTCGTGTGCGCGCTCGCAGTTGGTTCGGCACTGGTTTGGGTAGGCGCCGCACCAAGAATTTTGCTCACGGGAGTGATAGGCGCGCTAGGGGCCGGCGCCTTGCTGGTCTACCCTGAGGTGGCTTTGGCCCTTTATGTGGTGGTGGGCGACGTCAAGGGCGACGATCGCGTGGCTGCGCTGCTGCCCGTGGATTGGACACTCGCCTTTGGCGCGGTTCTTCTCGCGGGGATTGTTATGAATTTCCTGCGCAGAAAGCCCCTTTTGCCGCTGCCCGGCGTCTACCTTGTCTTTGTCCCGCTCGTCGCACTGATGGCCGCGAGCCTCCTATATACCCCGGCATTCGGAGCAGGGCTCGAGAAGCTGGCCCGCTTTCTCACGGTCACCGCGATTGTAATCGTCGCGCCGTTCTCTGTGCTGGGCACGCCGGAAGCCATGAAGCGTTTTTTGGCGGGATTTGGCGCGGCGGCCTTTGCCATCTGCGCGTGGTCACTCGCCGGTCTGGGCGGCGACGCGCGGCTCGTGACTCCTACGGACAACACCATCGGTCTCGGTCACATCGCCGCCGCTGCCTTTCTGCTCATCTGGCTGGCATGTGTGCCGCGATGGCCCTTTCCACGGCGCATTTGTGCGTACCTGTTGCTTGCTGTCCCGGCGCTGGCGCTGGTGGGTTCCGGCTCGCGAGGTTCCGTGGTCGCATGCGGAATCGTGATTCTTCTCAGTACATTTTTTGACCGGCGCCTATGGTTTGACCTCGCGTGTCTCGCCGCCGTCGGTGTCGCGCTTTCCCCTTTCCTCAACATTCCAAATGCCGCGGTGGAGTACCTGGTTCGTCCTGGCGGCAGCCGCAGCTTGAGCGCCATGCTCAGCTTTCGTAGCGACCTGCTCGCGCACGGCTGGGCGCTGCTGCAGCAACACCCGCTTGTGGGCGCCGGACTCGCGGGCTTCCGCTACAGCTCGCCCAATCCTGTCGTCTACAAATGGCCTCATGACATTTTTCTGGAAATTGCCTGCGAACTGGGAATCCCGGCCGCGTTAATCGCCGTGGCCATTTTTGCGAGCGCTTTGCGCGAAGCGCTCCGCCAGTTGCGCGACCGTTCAGCGCCCCATCTCCTGCTGTCACAATTCGCCGCAGCCCTGCTCGTCACCGGCGTCATCAACACTCTGAACACCGGAGATATCAACTCGGACCGGGCCACCTGGCTTTTCGTGAGCCTCGTATTTGTGGTGCGCGCGCTGCGATTCCACTCCGCCGAGAGCCGCCCAGGCCTTCTTCCGGTGGCTGGCACGTCGCCCGCATAGTTCCATGGCCGCGCACACCGACTTTCTGATCGAGCGACCTCCGGCGTGCGAGCGCACCCGCCCCATCCGTGTGTGTCATTTCACGACCGCCCACACGCAGCTCAAAAGTCGCTCGTTCCACCGCCAGTGCCTGCCGCTGGCAGCCAGTGGATTCGAGGTTCGTTACGTTGCGCCCGTGGGAATGCCGGGTTCCTGCGGCGGCGTTTGTTTCGTTTCGCTCCCTACTCCCTCCCATCGCCTGCGCCGATTCGTCGGCCTGCCTGAGTTACTCCGTACGCTGCTGCGCCAGCAAGCGAACGTCTATTACTTTCAGGATCCGCAGCTCTTCCCGGCCGCTCTTATGCTCGAGACCATTTTCCGCAAGCGCGTGGTTTACGACGCCTATGAAGATTTTCCCGCCGTGGCGGCTCGCCATCGCTCAATTCCGCGCTATCTG
>Ga0187780_10001670_pt1 | contig 16786 bp, 15 predicted proteins | sample 1015_Q2_SP10_20__FD_132429 | JGI IMG/M metagenome (GOLD analysis project Ga0187780, IMG submission 132429) | Tropical peat soil microbial communities from peatlands in Department of Meta, Colombia - 1015_Q2_SP10_20_MG | ecosystem: Environmental > Terrestrial > Soil > Wetlands > Peat | place... | reverse complement strand
GACCAATTTCATCTGCGGGTCGGTGGGAGAAGCAAACCCCTTCTCGTTCAATGCAGCAACCAAGGGAGGCGAAAAGAGCTGGAACACGTTCTGTTCTGTCACGCGGGCTTCCTCCTGAGTACTCGGGATCTTTGCACGGCATTCACCTTTTCGCGGATACGGGGCTTCCCACGCGTCCTTCGGTCCTCCAATAAGCTTGCGGTAAACGAGGGCCGGCCGAGACTCCCGCGAAGCCTTAGATGGGCGAACGCCCGCAGGCTTGGCTAGAATCATAGTCAGGGGTGAGAGCAGTGGCCAACCATCACTCAAAGCGAAAGAAAGGGGAGGGCCGACGCTGAGAACTCTGAGACGGGTGCAGGGAATCGCCTATTGGGTTCTGAATGACCCGAAGGAGATACGTCGGTTCATCAATTCGAACATTAGACAGGAATGGGAACGAGATAACATCGATGATGGGGTGGATTCCAAGACTGATGATTGGCTGTTGAGCCTACCGAGAAGGGTATGGCGACTAAGGACTCTTGGCGTCGCGAAGATTTCCCTCGACCCTTCCATGATGGCAAGAGAAGGCTTCGTGAAGCATCTGAACGTGCGCAGTGATGAAATGCGTCGTTCAATCTCAGAGTATCATCGATTCGTCCTCTGGCCTCTCGTGCTACGTGGGGAGGACTACAGGCTGAAGGACGGCTATTGTCGATATACGACTCTGAAGAGGATGGGCATAGTACGGGTCTTAGCATATGTCGGAGATTCTCCAGAACGCTGAACCTGCCATTTCAGTCCAGTCAATGGCGCCCTCCATGTCCTGCGAAGTTACCAGTTCCCGCCTACTACCCTTAAATATCGCGTTATAACATAGGTGATAAACCCATGATAAACCCCTACGAGATGGTTTCTCGCTCGGCGCTCCCCGCTCTGAGAGCGATGGTGGCCAAGCGAATGCAAGAAGACTACCATCTAACCCAACAGCAGGTGGCGAGGCGCCTGGGGGTCACGCAGGCATCCATCAGCAACTACGCCCGCCGGACAAGGGGGTCCATGTTCAACTTCGAAACCGACCCGACCGTCTCCAAGGCGGCAGACAGAATAGCGAAGCTGCTGTCATCCAAGACGCCCGACGAACTCGGGGCTCTGGCTACCATGACTGAGGTCTGCGACTACATTCGTTTCAACAAACTCATGTGCTCCCTGCACCAGGACCTTGAGCCCGGCTACGACGTCAGCACCTGCGCCGCGTGCGAGGGGGTCCTCACTGGAAAGGGATTTCAACGGCTGACCCTCGCCGTCGGTCAATAGATTGCAGACAGAAGCCAAGCCGCAGTGGCTGACCGTAGGACTGCCCGAGGGGCAGGACTACACCAACCTCAAGGAACTGCTGTCGGGGCTGAACCTCCACACCGTCTGCGAAGAAGCCCACTGCCCCAACGTGCACGAGTGCTGGGGCGGCGGAACTGCGACGTTGATGCTGATGGGGGATGTCTGCTCGCGAGCCTGCAGATTCTGCATGGTAACGCCAGGGAAACCGAGCGGGCTGCTTGACGAGCTCGAACCGGAGAGGGTGGCGTTCGCCCTTTCGCGGATGGGCCTGACGTACGTGGTGCTCACCTCCGTGGACAGGGACGACCTCCCTGACGGCGGAGCCGCCCACTTCGCTCGAACCATTCGGTTGGTCAAGGAGAGAATACCGGGGATGTTGGTCGAGGTGCTGATTCCAGACTTCCAGAACGACCTGGACGCTTTGCGCACAATCGCGAATTCATCCCCTGACGTGATTGCCCACAACGTGGAAACCACAATGAGGCTTACCCCCACCGTCAGGGATTCCCGAGCGGGCTACTGGCAGTCCCTTTCCGTTCTAAGGAGTCTGAAGAAACTGAACCGGCGCGTCTACACCAAGTCATCGATCATGGTCGGGCTCGGCGAGACCGAGGAGGAGGTAAGGCAGACCATGGTGCACCTTCGAACCGCAGATGTCGACTTCCTTACCGTGGGCCAATACCTGCGCCCGTCGCATCGCCACCTCCCAGTCCGGGAGTACGTCTCCCCGGCGCAGTTCGACAATTACAGAAGAGCAGGCGAGGAGCTCGGTTTCAAGTACGTGGCTTCGGGCCCACTGGTTAGGAGCAGTTACCGGGCGGGCGAGTTCTTCATTCGAACGATCATGGAACGCGAATCGGCAGCGCGTCAGTCTTATATGGCGGCCGAGGCACGACCCGCGAAGTGACCGAATCCGAGGTCCTGAAGGACTCGGGGACCAGTCCGAGGGTCTTCAGTGAATCAGACCTATTTTCCAAACCGGGAGACGTCACGTTCCGCCGGCTGAACCCAGATGGCACCACGGTCGGCGGGGAACCCGCCGTCTCCCCCGAGCTCTTGAGAAGGATGTACGAGCAAATGGTTTTCGGTCGAATCTTCGACGAGAAGGCCACAAATCTCTCGACCCTCAGGGAGATTGGAACCTACGCACCCTCGAAGGGCCAGGAGGGTGCGCAGGTGGGGTTCGTCGACGCCCTCGAAAGAGGGGACTGGCTGATTCCGATGTACAGAGACAACGTCGGAATGCTCGCCTTCGGCTTCCCGGCGGAGAAGATACTCCAGTTCTGGGGGGGAGACGAAAGGGGGATGCAGATACCGGAAAACCTGCGCATGCTCCCGGTGGCGGTTCCCGTCGCTTCCCAACTCCTCCACGCCGTGGGGATCGCGATGGCAAGGCGGCTCCTCGGCGAGGGCTCGATCGCCTTCGTGGGCACAGGTGACGGGGGGACCTCAAAGGGGGACTTTCACGAGGCGCTGAACTTCGCGGGGACCTACGACCTCCCGGTCGTCTTCGGCGTCGAGAACAATCAGTGGGCTATCTCTTTGAAGAGGGAGAAGCAGACCTCCTCCAGGACGATTGCCCAGAAAGCGGTCGCCTACGGCTTCGAGGGGATTCTCGTTGACGGCAACGACGTCATCGCGTGCTACGAGGTCACCAAACACGCCGTCGAGAAGGCCAGGAGGGGGGGAGGACCGACTCTCATCGAATACTCCACCTACCGCATGGGGCCGCATACCACCGCCGAGCTGGTCTCGAACAAGCTGAAGGCGGAAGACGAGGTGATACAATGGGCGAAGCGTGACCCCATTGTTAGACTGGAGAAGTACCTGACGTCAAGGAGGCTGATAGACGATCAGTACAGGTTGGCCGTGGCAGAAACGGCGAGAGCGAAGGTCGAGAGCGCGGTTCACGCGTACAGGTCGACGCCCCCTCCAGAGCCCGGCTCGATCTTCGACTACGTGTACTCGGTCCCCACCCCCCGGCTGCTGGAACAGAAGAGTGACGCCCTCGGGGTCGAGATTACCCCACTGGCAGCGTCGCCGCCGGAGCCTTCACTTGGCGGCGGCAGGCCGGGGGTCAACCTTCGGCATGCCCTGAACATGGCACTGAGGCAGGAGATGCTTCGGGACGGAAGGATAGTCGTCTTCGGCGAGGACGTCGGAAAGAACGGCGGGGTCTTCCAGGTCACGCGTGGGTTACAAGATGAGTTCGGCCCTCAGAGAGTGTTCGATACGCCGCTGGCAGAACTCGGGATAGCTGGGATGTTCGTCGGACTCTCGTTAGGTGGGATGGTCCCCGTGTGCGAGTTCCAGTTCGACGGGTTCAGCATCCCCGCCCTCGACCAGATACTCGGGCACGTTTCAAGAATGAGGAATAGGACGAGGGGCAGATACGTCCCGCGGGGGGTCCTGCGCTTCCCCTACGGGGCCGGCATAAGGGCTCCGGAGCATCACTCCGAGTCCCCCGAGGCTCACTACGTTCACGCCCCTGGTCTCAAGGTCGTAATCCCTTCCAACCCCTTCGACGCGAAGGGCTTGATGGCATCCGCGCTCAGGGACCCCGACCCGGTTGTCTTCATGGAGCCCAAGAGACTCTACGACTCGCCCAAGATGGAAGTCCGCGAAGACGACTATGTCACCCCGATCGGAAAAGCCAAGCTCGTGAAGGAAGGAAACGACATCACGCTCATTTCCTACGGCGCCATGATGATTCCCACCCTCCAGGCGGCAGACCGACTGCAAGCAGAGCGCCACGTCGCACCCGAGGTCCTCGATTTGAGAACAGTCTCCCCCCTCGACTTCGAAGCGATACTGGCCTCGGTCCGAAAGACGGGAAGGGCAGTCATCGTCCACGAAGCACCTCTGACGCTCGGCGTGGGCGCCGAGGTAGCCGCAACCATCGCGGACAAGGCCCTTGACTACCTAAAGGCCCCAGTACGGAGGGTAACCGGTTTTGACACGATAGTCCCCCTCGCGAAGCTCGAGGATGAATACATCCCCAGTGCCGAACGGATTGCCAGGGCTGGCGCCTCGCTCCTTGATTACTGATGGATGTGGGATTAACAAAGGATATAGCCTGTAGTTCGGATGAGTGATTCCAGTTGATCTACGAGTTCAAGCTGCCTGACCTCGGCGAGGGCGTCGCCGAAGGCGAGGTCCTGAAGTGGATGGTGAAGGAGGGTGACAGCGTAAAGGAGGACCAGCCGCTCGTTGAAGTAATGACAGACAAGGTGAATGTTCAGATTCCGGCCCCGAGAACTGGGACCATCACCAGGATCCTTGCAAAGGTCGGGGATATGGCGAAGGTCGGCCAGACACTTGTGATAATAGACCTACCGAACGGTTCTCCCATTGCCTCAAACCCGGCGACGGCTCTTCCGTCACCGCCCCCGCAGCCCATTCCTCTCCCCACCCAGGCTCCGCCAGTCCAACCAATTCTTGACATCCTCGCGACCCCCGCAACCCGGAGGCTTGCGAGGGAGCTAGGGGTAGAGTTAGCGTCAGTGAAAGGCTCTGGCCCCCAGGGCCGAATCACGGACGACGACATCAGAAGGGCCGCACCCGCGTCAGCGAAGGCCGAAGTTCAGGTGCCTGCCGCGCCGGCTCAAGAGCCTATTCCGCCGGCCCAGGTGCCAACGACACCTATTGAGGTGCCCACTCAGCAGGTTCAGGAGTCGAAACCTGTCGCCAAAGATTCCAAGGAGGAGGTGGTTGCGCTTCGCGGCATGAGAAGGATGATTGCAGAGCACATGGCGAAGTCCAAACAGACTGTCGCCCAGGTCACGCACGTCGACGAGGCCGACCTATCCGACCTTGTTCTGCTACGCGAGGCGTTCAAGGGGAGCGCCGCGAAGAGGGGTGTAAGACTCACCTTCCTGCCCTTCATCATAAAGGCCCTGATCCCTGCCCTCAAGGAATTCCCCTACGTCAATGCGTCCCTGGACGAGGCCACGGGCAACATCGTCTTGAAGAAATACTACAACATTGGTGTTGCAACTGACACGGCTCAGGGGCTCGTGGTCCCGGTGATAAAGGACGCCGACACTAAGGACATCTTCGATTTGGCCGGGGAGATCGAGAAGATTGCGGCCAAGGCGAGAGATGGCCAACTTGCCCTTGAGGAGGTCAAAGGCTCGACCTTCACCATTACCAACGTCGGGGCCATTGGAGGGCTATTCGCGACACCCATCGTGAACTATCCCGAGGTCGCCATCCTCGGACTCCACAAGATCACGAAGCGGCCTGTGGTGCGAGAAGGAAGAGTCGAGGTCAGGGACATGACCTATCTGTCTTTGAGCTTCGACCACAGGGTCTTGGACGGGGCGTACGCCGCTCGATTCGTGAGTCGGGTCATCGACACGCTTCAGGACACCAGGAAGCTCCTGGCAGAAGTGGTCTGATGCGCCAGGCCGACGTGACTGTGATTGGAGGCGGCCCCGGGGGCTACGTCTGTGCGATAAGAGCCGGCCAACTGGGCCTCAAGACCATAGTCGTCGAGTCGGACAAGCTGGGAGGAGAGTGCGTGAACTACGGTTGCATTCCCTCGAAGTCCCTGATTACAGTCTCGAAACTCTACGACAAGGTCAAGGACGCGCAGAAGTTCGGCCTCGTGGCGCCGAGGCTCAACGTCGACTTCTCCCAAATGCAGAAGTGGAAGTCTGAAGTCGTCGAGAAGCTTGTCAAGGGGATCGAGTTCCTCCTGAAGGGCAACAACGCTACCATTCTGATGGGGGAGGCCGAACTCGTAAGCAGGGGGAAGATACGAGTTACAGTAGGCGATAGTATCGAAGAGATTGAGACCAAGAACGTAGTCATAGCGACCGGTACGAAGCCAGTACAGCTCCCGGGCCTGGAGTTCGACGGGAAGGTAGTGATAGGGTCCAGAGAGGCGTTGGAACTGACAGACTCACCGGCAAGGCTCCTCGTTGTGGGAGGGGGAGCCATAGGACTTGAATTCGCTTCCATGTTCCAGAAGCTGGGAAGCGAGGTGACCATTGTGGAAATCATGGACCAGCTGATGCCCGGGAGCGACCCCGAAGTCGTCAGGCTGGTCCAACGCAAGCTAGAGGGCAAGGGGGTGAAGGTTCACTTGCAGTCCAAGGTGCTAAGCATCTCCAGGGCTGACCGCTTCGCCACCGTTGCGGTGGAGTCTCCGTCAGGAGGCTTCCTTCTCGACGTCGACAAGGTGCTCGTCAGTGTAGGGAGGAAGCCCCGGACGGAGAAGATGAACCTCGAGGCACTCGGCGTCCGGACTGACAAGGGGGGATTCATCATCACCAACGAAAAGATGCAGACCAACGTGGAGGGAATCTACGCGATAGGGGACGTCCGAGGCCCACCGTTGCTGGCCCACAAGGCCTCCAAGGAGGGAACCGTCGCCGCAGAGTGCATCGCAGGGAAACCCAGCGCAGCAGACTGGAAGGTCATACCGGAGACCGTCTTCTGCGACCCCGAAGTCGCAAGCGTGGGGTTGACTGAAGCCAAGGCCGCGCAGGCAGGCTACAACGTGAAAAGATCGAGATTCCAGTTCGCGGCCCTCGGGAGGGCCCTGTCAACGGGAGAAGGGGAGGGTTTCGTGAAGATCGTATCGAAGGCGGAGGACGGCCTGGTCCTCGGCGTCCAGATTGTCGGCCCGGAAGCGTCGAACCTGATCAGCGAAGTCGCCCTTGCCATTGAAATGGGAGCTACGGTCGAGGACATAGCCCTTACCATCCATCCTCACCCTACTCTCCCTGAAGCTATAATGGAAGCATCGGAGACGGCCTCAGGCAAGCCCGTTCACCAGCTCAAGACATGACCGGGTTTCTGCTGGACCTCGGGAGGACGGAATACGGGCAGACCCTAGAGCTGCAGAGGTCCCTGGCTGAGAGGAGGGCCCGGGACGAGATTCCTGACGTCCTGATACTGGTCGAGCACGACCACGTCATAACTCTGGGGGCGAAGACAACGGAAGCGAACCTCGGGCCCCACGAGGTGCCTGTGTTTCGAGTCGAGCGCGGAGGCGACGCCACCTATCACGGGCCGGGGCAGTTGGTGGGCTACCCCATAGTCAAGCTCGAAGACCACAACGTCCGAAAGCACATGCTGACGATTGAGAACGCGCTCATTTCCGCCGTTGGCAGATGGAACATCAAGGGGGAAATCGTGGAGGGTCGTCCGGGCGTTTGGGTCGGGAGCAGTAAGCTCGCGTCAGTGGGTGTTGCTGTGACCAACTGGGTCGCCTACCACGGGTTCGCCCTCAACGTCAATACGGAGCTGTCCTACTTCCGCCTCATCCGGCCATGTGGCTTCGACCCAGAGACAATGACGTCGATGCAGAAGCTCCTCGGCTTCCATGTCGACCTCGAGAAGGTCAAGGGGGCGGTCACCGAGGAATATTCCCACGCCTTCGGAGAAGCGTTCGAACCGACCGCCACGACACTCATGCGCTGGCCGACAAACATTAAGTAGCGCACAAATTCGCGCCTCGTCCAATGCCCAAGAAATCTGCGCCCAAGGTGACCTACGTGACGCTTTCTGCTGACGAGAGCCTTCATCCGAAGTATGAAGAGGCACTGAAGCGTCTCGAGAAGAAGCTCGGTGCTGATTATCCGATGCACATCGGCGGCAAAGAGGTCTGGTCCGACGCTGGCGAGTTCGAGTGCAGAAGCCCCATAGACACCTCGATCGTGGTAGGCAAGTTCCAGATCGGCACCAGGGACCACGCGAAGCAAGCCGTCGAAGCGGCGAAGAAGGGGTTCGCCGTCTGGAGTTCCACCCCTTGGCAAGAGAGGGTGAAGATTCTGGAGGCCACAGGGAAATCGATTGATGAGAAGAAGTTCGACATTGCCGCTGCGATAACCTACGAAGTCGGAAAGAACAGGCTCGAAGCTCTGGCCGAGGGGTGGGAGGCGGTCGACGCCATTGCCTACTACGCCCGACTGATGCGCGACAGGAACGGCTTCCAGTCGAAGATGGGTCCGGGCGGGCCTGGAGAAGACTGCACCCTCGTGTGCAAGCCTATGGGCGTGTGGCCGGTCATTTCGCCGTTCAACTTCCCCTTCATGCTCGCGAGCGGGATGGCCCTGGGCGCGCTTACCACCGGGAACTCGGTCATCCTCAAGCCGACGAGTTCCGCTCCGTTGACTGGGCTGATGCTCTACGAGGTCTTCCGCGACGGAGGGGTCCCAGACGGCGCGGTCAACTACGTCACTGGGCCGGGAAGGAACTTCGAGGAAGAGTTCGTCTCAAACCCGGACGTGGCCGGGATAGCATTCACGGGTTCGAAGGACGTCGGCATGCGCCTCTACCGAGGCTTTCTGGAGCGCCAAGCCTACCCTAAGCCCATCCTCCTCGAAATGGGGAGCAAGAATCCCACCATCGTCACGGCCAAGGCTGACATGGCGAAGGCGGTGGAAGGGACGGTCAGGGCCGCCTACGGGTACGGCGGGCAGAAGTGCAGTGCGACAGCGAGAATCTACGTCCAGCGCAGCGTGGCTTCGAAGTTCCTTGCGGCCTTGAAGAAGAGGGTGGAAAAGGTCTCGGTAGGCGACCCAAGAGAAAAGGGAGTCTTCATGGGGCCAGTGATCGACAAGAGCGTAGTCTCCAAGTTCGAAGCCTCGGTCGCAGACGCGAAGATGAGTGGAGGCAGGGTTCTCGTGGGCGGCTCGGTCCTCAAGAGCGGCGGAATGGCAAAGGGGTACTATGTCTCGCCGACGGTCGTCACCGGCCTCGACCACAACCACAGGCTCTTCAAGGAGGAACTCTTCCTCCCACTCGTCGTCGTGGACGAGTTCGACACGGTCGAAGAGGCCATCGACAAGGCGAACGCGACGGAGTACGGGCTGACGGCGGGCATCTTCACCAAGGACAGGAATGAAGTGAAGAAGTTCTTCGACGGAATCAGGTTCGGCGTCGTCTATGCCAACAGAAGCGGCGGCTCGACTACGGGCGCATGGCCAGGGGCCCAGTCCTTCACTGGCTGGAACGCCAGCGGCGCGACGGGCAGAGGGGTGGGGGGACCAAACTACCTGTTCAACTTCATGCGCGACCAGTCACAGACCGACGTCAAGTAGCCTTGCTCTGCTGAAGCATACCCGTGGCGGGCGAGGGCCCGTCATGCAAGATTCCGCCGACGCCGGCGCGCGCCTTGGGCACGCAACCGCCGGCACGAAAAGATGTGTGCTGGCGTTCGTTACTTCAGCGGAACGTAGAGGCTCGACCGGCTAGCTCCGATTCCTGGAGTGCCGTGAACGACCTTCTTGTTTGTGATCACGTACTCGCCAAGATATCGACCAATCATTTCAGGCTTCACTTCGAGGTTGACGAACTCCCTCCCGTTGTGCACTGCTATGGTCAGGCCAACCATCGAAGGAAGGACCACCATGTCCCTCGCATGCGTCTTTATCTGGGCGGTCGACCTCCCTTCCTTTATCGCCCTCGCATCCTCCAGCAGCTTCCTCTTCTCCTCCGAAACCCCTCGGTTCAGCGACCTCCTCGCCCTTGACGGGAGGAGCTCCAGAAGCGCCTCGGTTGACATCGCGTTCAACTGGTCCAAAGTGAGTCCCCTGTATCTGAATTCCTTCGGCATCTACTCCTTGACCTCCATGCTCGTCCTCGCCAGTCTCTTCCTTCCCGTCTTGCGTGGCGCTATTAACCCTACCTTCCTTCCAGGAGGGGCGTTTCTTGAAGTACTCGTGGACTTTCCGGGATGCTGATGCCTCCCACCGCCGAACGGGTGATAGACCACGGCCATCGCGATCCCTCTCATACGCGGATACACCCTTCCTGAGGCTCTCATGGCGTGATGCCTCGCCCCGGCCGTAAGGAAAGGCTTCTCCTCCCTTCCGCCTCCGGCGACCTCACCCACGGTCGCCCTGCACTTCTCGTCGACAAGTATGTTCTTCCCCGATGGCAGCTTCAGTATGGCCCTGCCTCCGGCCCTCGAGAAGAGGACCGCCGAAGTCCCCGATGCCCTCACCAGCCTCCCCCCATCCCCCGGCCTGAGCTCGACATTGCAGATCCGAGTTCCCTCAGGGATGCGAGACAGGGGCAGTACGTTCCCCATTACGGGCGCCGCTTCCGGACCAAGGGAAACCTCTCTGCCAACGGCCATCCCTGCGACGGCCGGTAGGTAGGTGAACCTGTTTCCTTCGTACTGAATCTGCGCAAGGGGGGCGCTCCTCCCTCGCTCGTCCAGGATTGCGGTGACTCTGGCGCTCCCCGCGGACTCGGCTCCAAGCTTCGGGTATCTCACGGGAGCTATTTTCCCTTTGGAGGGGGCCCTGAACTGAATTCCGGCCTTTCCTCTCCTTCTCTGAAGAATCCTCTTGCCCAAGTCTTACACCAGCCCCAACTTCGTGGCCAGGGAAGCGGCCGCCCCGTCCTCCGCGAAACGCACGAACGCCTTCTTCCCCTTGATTGTCCTCGCGGTGTTGACCGCCCCGACCTTGAGTTCGTAAAGCGCTTCCACGGCACTCGAAATCTGCGTCTTGGAGGCTCTGTCTTCCACCAGGAAGCAGAGCTTGTTCTCCTTCTCAATCTGCTCGAAGGTCCTTTCCGTGACGTAGGGCCTTCTCAGAATCTTCTGAGCGTCCTCAAGCCGCAACCGAGATCCCCTCCTTGATGCTTGCAGCCAGCGACCCGAGAGACGACTCGGTCCACAGGACCAACCGTCCCGGAACTCCTCCCGGGGCCAGCTCCGTCACGTTCAGACTGTCCACCCTGGCTACCCCAACACCGGGAACCGAGGCGGCGGCCCTCCCTACCCCTCTGTCGTTCGTCACAACAATCAGCGGTCCCACCCTTCTAGAATAGGCCCTTCCCCTCAGCCTCGACTTCCCCGTGTTTCGCTTGGTGCTCTGACTCACCCTCAGCAGCTCGGGTCCGAGATCCACCTTCTCGAGAAATGAAACCAGTTCCGAAGTCTTCTCGACCGTCTCGATTTCGTCAGACACGACCAGTGGAAGAGCCAGTTTCTTCACCCTGTGCCCCCTCCCCTTTACGGCTTCCAGGTCCGCCGTGAATGCGATGGCAGAAGCTGTGGCAAGGTGCCTCTCTTTCTTGTTGACCTTGAGGTGAATTACCTTCTCAGACCTAGGCGGGTGCGGGAGTCGACCCTTGACCACACTTGCCACCCCCCCGGCCAGTCCGGACCTCGAGTACATCTCACCCTTCACTCTGGGTATCCTGGAGCGCCCTGTCCCCGTCGGGGGACTGTGAGTCTCGGCGGTTGTCCTTTCTCCCGCCATCGGGTCCCTCCCCTTTGGCTGGAGCGCATGAGAACCGACTCACCAGAAGACCCGTTCTATGAGGTCCGGCCTGAGCGGGGTTTCGAAGACTCCCGGAACATCGACTTTGCCTGCAGACTTCCCGTCCATCCCGATTACCTCCACCTTGGCCATGATCATCTCCTCACCATTGTGCTTACTTCTGCCACCTGCGGAGGCGCTTGAGACCTCGGCACTCCCCTTGCCCTGTACCTGACCATCACGAATCTGGACGCTGGGCCAGGCACCGAGCCTCTGAGGACTGCGTAATCCCCTCTCACGTCCCCGAAGTGAAGGAAGCCACCCGCGGGTGTTATCGCTTTCTCCTTCGCGTTCCCTACCAACAGAATCCTTTTCCCCGTCTCCGTCCTCTGATGGAAACCCATCTGCCCCGCCCTTGCGATGGTGTACATTACGGCGGCAGGGTGCCAGGGGCCGATGACACCAACGGCCCTGACGCTCTTCCTCGACTTGTGTTGCTTCCTCTTCACCCCGAACCTCGTAACAGGGCCTTCGTACCCCTTCCCCTTCGTGATTCCGAGGACGTCCACGTACATTCCTGCCTTGAAAACCTCAGCGAACTTCACCTTCTTCCCGATCAGCCCCGCAACGTATTCAGCCTGCTCCTTCGGTCCTGCTCCCCCGACACCGACCTCGAGGACGACCGGCTCCTTCTGCGAAAGACCGACGTCCTTCGGAACCACCGAGATCAGCGCGGCTACCCTGGAGACCCTCTCCAAGGGTGCCTTCGCCAGGGATGCCTGGAAGTCAGACTTGATGTCGGTCAGTGGGAAGTCGTTCCCCAGCTCGTGCCCGTACAGCCGTATCCCCTTCACTTCCAACTCTGGAAGCGAGAGGACGCTCGAAACATTGAAGAGTGGTTTGCCGAAATTGGGGGTCTTCGCCCTGTCATCTGTCGTAATGACGTGGACTGTACCCGCCTTGAACGCAGGGAACCCGAGGATCGTAGGTTTATCGGCGTGAATCTTGGGCCAGGTCCTGACTCTGGGGAGGAGGCTCTTGGCGCGGCCCCTGGGCCTGTATGCAAGGCTGCCTCTGCGGGGTGCGGAGTGTTTCCTGTGGCCCAATTCGCAATAACCCTTTCCCGAACCCCGTTTTTCGTTGAGCCTTTAAGCTTTCTCACAGAGCGAGGGTATTCACGAGGCTGAGGGCCGCGAAGATGGCTTCCTCTGTGCGCACTGTTTCTACGTGCTGCTCTGCGAAGAGGTTGATTACGAAGTCTACCCGTTGGCTCAACTGCTGGCCCACGATGTCGAACAGTCCCCTGGAGGGGGAGCCGAAAACCAACTTAAGGGATTCAGCGCGCAGAACAGACTCCCTGAGACGGAAGACCTGTGACTGTAGCGCGTTTCCATATCTTGAAGTCGCTATCTTGAGAGCAAACCTCGTGTCCGACAACACTTCATCCTTCGTCCTGTTCTCGACCCTGTACCCCCAATACTCGTGAACCTGTTCCCTGGTCGTCACCTCCGCGCCTAACGGGTTCTTCGACGTGATTCTGACTGTGACCCTCCTTCCCGACCCAGCCTTCTCCTTCAGGCGCGGTGCCTTTTCGAGTCCGATGTCGACGGTCCCGTCAGCGTTGGTGACCCCCTCCCTGACCTCTCCCACCATGAGCCTCTCGACCGGCACCTTCGGCTTGTGGGAGGGGGTCCTCAGGGGCGGAAGAAGACCCGCGTACTTTAGCGACTCGTCCAGGGCATAGAGCCGCTTCCTAAGGTACTGAGGCGTCTCTAGGTACTCCAAGACCTTTCTGATCAGCGTCGGTTCGCCGCGCCTCTTTTCGTCCTTGAAGACCTCAATGATGTCGACACCGTAGATTGAGCAGGCCCTCGATATTGCCCCGAGCTTGACGGTCTTCTCTCTCAACGAATCCCGCTCTTCTAGTACCGTATCTGGGATCGCAATTGCTAGTTTCTTCCCGAGAAACGCCAAGGCTAGCGCGTAGGTTGGGGCGTTAATTCAGCTTTAGCCTTGAGAGTGACCTCGCCTCGATAAATACATGGGCGCCGGGGCGGGTTAGACCATGCAGCGCGCCAGCGGTTCTGGGCCGAGGAGGCGGATGGCCTGGGTCTACTCGGTGTTCCCGGCATCCATAGCGGCGGGCCCGCTGGGGACGATAGTCCAGCTCTATCTCATCGAATTGAACGGGGTCACTTTGGGGACCCTCTACGGAAGCTTGGCCGTGGCGATCTACAACGGAGTCGGAATCCCTGCCGCCATCTTTTGGGGGTTCGCGACGGACCGCCTCCGCAGGAGACGTGCCATAATTGCGGCCAGCTACGGTGTTCTGGCCCTGGTGCTTTTCTCGTTCTATCTCGACAGGACCAGCGCCGGGACGATACTCACCTACTCGGTTTTCTCCTTCATCTCTGCTGCCTCCGCCACTCCCCTCAACCTGCTGATCATGGAGACAGAAAACAAGGGAAGATGGCCCGGGGCCTTCGCCAGGCTCTCCATGATGTCCAGCGTGGGCTCGGTCGGAGGTCTTCTCCTGAGCACGGTGTGGGTGGAGGCGCTCCCGCTTCTGGACTTGGCCGTCCCTTTGGGCGTGTTCTCTCTAGTCTCTGCTGTCCTCGCCGTCGCGACAATCCGCGACCCTGCGATTAATTTCGAGCCGGAGACGATGGTGCTAAGGAGGCCGAGCTTTTTCCAAAGACTACTCGCGCTCCCATTGATCTTCCTTACGGTCCCCAAGGTCTCTGATTTCCGCAGAGTCTTCAGGGGGCTCAGGTCCGGGCTCACTAACTACGTCCCCCTGTTCTACATCTCGATAGTCCTCTTCTACCTCTCGAGCGGGCTGTTCAACACGTCGTTTGCCCCAGCCATGCGGTCCTTCGGAATCCCGGAGGGGGAAATCTTCGCTGTCATGCTCGCTGGCATGGCCGTCCAGACCCTCGCATTCCAGGTGGCGGGCAGATATGTCGAACAGCGTTCCTTGACAATGAGTTCCGTCCAAGGCCTATTGGTCAGAGGGGTGTGCTACGGCGGATTGGGCGCAGCCGCTGTGTTTCTTCCGAGTCTCCTCTTCCTTGGGCCTGCCCTCGTGTTATACCCTCTGGGGGCGGGGATAGCATTCTCAGTTTACTACACCGCTTCGAACACCATGATGTTCGGCACAGTGCAGGGGAAGAACCCCGGGGCCTCTCTGGGAGTCTACAGCGCCGTCGTAGGCCTCGCCGGAACCGTAGGGTCTCTCGCATCGGGTTTCATTTCCGTCTACTCCGGCTTTTACGTCACATTCACGGCCGCAAGCGTTCTCCTATACCTCGCGGTGTTCGTCGTCTCGCGTCTCCCGCGCGAACCCAGATCCACCTGGCTGCCCAGGCTCAATGGGACTCGCGCCCCGATTGGGAGGTCGCTTCCTGAACCACCACAGCTAAATACGAGGTAGCGGCGAGCAGTCTTGCAAGCAAGTCACTGTTTGACGATTCGGAACGTCCTACGATTCTGACTCTCTGACAAGGATATTGCTGTAGAAGCAACAAGCCAACATGAGCAGGTTCGAAGATATGGAACTGGATCCCTCTATACTGAGAGGGGTCGAAAGGATGGGTTATGAGAGGCCCTTTCCCATTCAGGAGAAGACGATAGGCCCCCTCTTGGAAGGTCGGAACGTAATTGGCCAGGCTAAGACGGGTTCTGGAAAGACTGCTGCTTTCTCCCTACCGATGCTGCAGTCGATCAACGTTGACCTTCACAGGGTTCAGGCGCTGGTCCTGGCCCCGACGAGGGAACTGGCCGTCCAGATAACCGAGGAAGTCAGGAAACTCGGAGCTTACACCGGCGTCAAGGCAGTCACGATATACGGCGGCCAGTCCATCAATGTCCAACTCGAGGCGATCCGTCATGGGGCCCACGTCGTGATTGGTACGCCGGGGCGGGTCATCGACCATGTCAAGCGCGGGTGGCTCGACCTGAGCTCGGTGAAGTTTGTTGTGATTGACGAAGCGGACACAATGCTCGACATGGGGTTTCTCGACGACGTCGAGTTCATCCTCGGGTACACCCCGGAAGGCAAGCAGATGTGCCTATTCTCGGCGACGATGCCGGAGAGGGTAACGCAACTCTCCAGGAGATACATGGCCTCGCCCGAAAGAATCCTCATCGACTCGGACGAACCTTCCGTCGACACTCTGGACCAATACTTCGCCGTCGTCAGTCAAGGAGACAAACTAGAGTTCTTGGTCTCGCTCCTGCAGAAGGAGCGGCCTCCCAGCGCCATCATCTTCTGCCGGACGAAGTGGGGGGCCCATAGGCTCGCCACGGACCTGCAGAAGAGGGGGTTCGACGCGATTCCGCTTCATGGCAACCTGAGCCAACATCAGAGAGACCATCACATGCATGCATTCAGAAGCGGCCACGCTGACATCCTGGTTGCGACAGATGTGGCAAGCAGGGGGATTGACATCTCCCACGTCTCCTGCGTAATCAACCACGACGTGCCCATGGACCCCCTTCTCTACTTCCACAGAGTAGGCAGGACTGCGAGAGCTGGGAGACCAGGTAGAGCATTCTCATTTGTCTCTCACGAGGAATCCGGAGACTTCGCCCGCATCCTCAAGATGACGAAAGCCCCCATCTCTCCGATGAGGGCCGAAGACAAGCTGCGCGTATCCATTGGTCCCGCCCCGCATAGGAGTAACTGGCCAAGAAGGCGGCACCGTTCCCACAGCATCAAGTGGCGCAAGGGGAAGCAGTGGCATTCAAGATAAGGGATGAAGCATCCAACTGCCGTCCGACAGGACCATGGCTCGCTGAGATCTTGCCGAAATGCTCGTTTCCAGTGTCTTGGCTTCCCAAGAGCGCCACCCTGTTCTGAGGCAGCCCAAAAACCAGAGGTCTGAATCGAGTCTGGCTCGATGGTAGAGACCAGAACCCGAGGTTCTCGTCGGCGAATTTGCGCACGCCCGGCAGCACCCGGCCCCAACGCGAGAACCCTGACTTCATACAGGTGTGGACCGGGGGATTAGCCCCCGTGTGTGGGCAGAACGCAGGCAGGGGGCAGGGAGAGATTCGTTCTGGGCCCTATGCGACACTTGAGGCCTAAAGGATTGACACGGTCAGGGCGCTGAGCCGTCTGAAACCCGAACACCTGTTACAACACGTGCATGCGAAGTCCGAATCGGATTCGACACCGACGGCGATCCCTTCAGGAACGCGTCTGGACATGAGTACTTGCTCAGGTTCGAGGCTTCTAG
>Ga0187780_10001669_pt1 | contig 16813 bp, 19 predicted proteins | sample 1015_Q2_SP10_20__FD_132429 | JGI IMG/M metagenome (GOLD analysis project Ga0187780, IMG submission 132429) | Tropical peat soil microbial communities from peatlands in Department of Meta, Colombia - 1015_Q2_SP10_20_MG | ecosystem: Environmental > Terrestrial > Soil > Wetlands > Peat | place... | reverse complement strand
CTGCGTGGTCTTGGGGCCGGCCCTGGAGGGTCCTCCCGGCCCTGTCGTCCTCCGAGAGAACGTTCATCGGACCCCATCGCGTCCCGGCTCAGGACCTACGCCCCTCGGAGGTAACGGGCATGGACCATGGAACCGCCCCATGCGACCCCGGTCGGAAGGCGCGCGGCGGCGGTGGCGGCGCAACGACGGGGGATGGGCGCGTGATCCCAGGGTTCCCCTGGCGACTCGTGACCGTCGACATCGACGGCACGCTCACGCGGACCCATGGCTGGAGGGAGATCGCCGTCGCCTTCGACCGGCTCCCCGATTTCGAGCGGTCGAACCGGCTCTTCCACGCGCATCAGATCGATGAGGACACCCACCTGGTCGACTTCCTGCGCATCGCGGAAGGTCATTTGCTGGTGGAGCTGGAGGGGGTGCTCGAGAGGACCCCCAAGCTGGCCGGGATCTCCGAGGGCGTTGCGGCCCTTCGGGCCTCCGGTGCCTCCGTGGCGTTGCTCTCTCACAACCCGGTCTACGTGGTCGATTGGTACCGCCACCGCTTCGGGTTCGACGACGGAGAAGGTGTCGCAGGCCAGCCGGTGGAGCAGGGGCGCATCGGTGCCCCCGCCGGTATCCACGCCGACAAACCGGCCAGCCTCGGGCGCCTTCTGGCCCGGCACCCTGTGCCGACCTCACGGGTCGCCCACGTGGGCGACGGCTGGTCCGACGCCGAACTGTTCCGTCGGGTGGGGGCCGGGATCGCCGTGAACGCCGCCTCGCGCGAGGTCGAGCAGGAGGCCGATCTGGCGCTGCGGACATCGGATTTCTGGGACGTCGTGGAGGGTCTCCAACGGCTCGTCCCCTCTGACTGAGGCGGCACGGGCACGGCGGCGTGGGTAGCCGGGCCGGTAACGGTTCTCGGAGCCTCGATGCGCCTGACAGCCCTACGCCGCGGTCCGCAACCAGTTGCGGAACACGTAGCGGTGGACCTGCTTGACGCCGAGGAACACGAGCCACTTCTTGGGCCGTCGGAACCGCCCCCTCACCCGGAGCGTCGTGGTCCGGGTCACCAGGACACCGGCGTTACGCGGTTCGAGCTCGAGGGTGTCGACCATCTCGTCCACGAAGGATCGGAACCCGAGGTCGGTCCGCTCCATCCGGAACGACAGCCGTTCCTCCGGGACCCAGTCGAGGATCCGTTGGTGGACCGCCCCCTCCCGGGAGACACACTCCCGCTCGTCACCGACACCGCCTTCCCCCTCCGGCAATCGACATTGAACCGGCTGCGGGACCCCCGGGAGGAACGGCATCCGGGGCGCGACGGCCATCTTCGAGTCGCATAGCAGCGGCCAGACCCGCTGCGCCGGGCACGGGAACCGCTGGCGGGAGCGCACGGTGAGCATCCCCGGGACTCCTTGCTCGGCCATGCTCACGGTTCGCCAACCGGAGAGTCCCGATATAGCTTGGACGAGGTCGCTGACCGCGACCGCGGGTCCACGCTCCCGTGCCGTCGGGTCCTCTTCCGCGGGAGAGACGGTTCGTACCTGTTGCGCGGCCCCCTTGGGAGGAGCGGTGGGTCCGGTCCGGGCGAGGCTAGGGAAGAGGTGGGTCGGGGTTCGAGCCCCGCGGCCCTCGACGCTGGTCGGTCCCTGGAGCGACCCCTACGGGGTGTGGGCCGCGCCCCGGATCGCCCGCTGCGCCGGCTCCAACAGGTAGAGGACCCCGGCGAGGAACACGAACAGGGATCCGATCAGGCCCAGCAGGCTCGAACCGATCCCGACCACGACCCAGCCGATCACGGCCACGAGGACGAGCAGCACCCCACTCGTGATCGGGCGGCTGGTCCAGCTGCGGTGGCCCAGCCAGCTGAACAGCAGCGCCAGGCCCCCGATCACCAGCAGGAGCACGCCCTCGCTCGCGGCGTTCAGCGCGCCGATCGGCCGGCCCAGGATCAGATCCGCGGTCCCTAGGAGAAGGCTGACCAGACCGCCGAGGGCGAACAGCAATCCGCCCAGAAGGCCGAAACCGAACCCGAGCCGTTGTTCGGTGATTTCTGCCATGCCTATGGGTTCACTCCCTTTGATCTGCTCCGCGCCCACAACCCCGGGTACGTGTCCCGGCCCCGGCGCGTGCGATACGGCGCTCCGACGAGGCGGTGATAGATAACCCCTTCTCCAACGCTGGAGGGCGATCGTTTGCTCCCGTTCCGAGCCATGGTTCCCTGTTGCGGTAAACGTCGGTCCGCCGCGGGTTTCCGGACGGGGCTCCGCGACGAAGGGCGGGTCCCCCGAAACCTTACCTAGGTCCCTCCGATGGGAGACATGGCCTTGGGCCAGGAGGTTCGCGGGAGATGGTGTTCGATGCGCATGCCACCGTCCCGCGGACCGGCTGACCTGCCTCGGCCCGCCCGGGATCGGCATCCGCGTCCCCCGCTCCTACGAACGTTCCGCCCGGGCCGGGTTACACCGATGCCCAACGAGGGATACCTGGACAAGAGCGTCCACTGGAAGGTCCGAAGCGGCCGGGTCGGCTTCTCGGAGCCCACGCACGACGAGGTCGCCCTGTCGATCCTCGACGCCGGGCTCGCCACCGAGGTCGGACAACGGCTGGGTTCGGGGAAGGAGGCCGACGTCTACCTCTGCGCGGACAACGCCCGCCTCCTCGCGGTCAAGGTCTACCGCCAGTTCCGGACCGCGCACCGCGGGGGTCGCCCGATCAAGCTCGAGTCGATGGGCCAGCTCGCCTCCCGCGAGTTCGAGCTCCTCGGTTACGCCTGGCAGGGAGGCGCCCGCGTCCCCCGACCCGGCCGGCGTGTCGAGAACATGTTCTCGATGCAGTACCTCGGCTCGCCCCGCTCCGCGGCCCCGATCCTCCAGCATGCGTCCCTCGAGGACCCTGCGGCCTTCCTGGCGGACACCGTCGCGGGCATCGAGGGCCTGGCCGAGGCCGGCGTCGTCCACTCCGACCTCAGCCCGTTCAACATCCTGGTCCACGAGAACGGACCCTGGTTCATCGACCTGGCCGCGGGCATCCGCGTGGACCGGCTGGGGACCCCGCCCTGGCTCCGGCTCACCGAGGCCCTGCGGGCCCTGGAGAAGGGGATCCTCGCGCTCCAGCGCTACTTCCGCCGCTACGAGCTGACCGTCGACCCGAGGGAGGTCCTCGACCGGGTCCGCCGGCAGATCGACCGGTACCGGATCCTCTGAGGACCGGCCGGTCGGACTAGGCCAGGACCCGACGGATGATCTCCTCGGCCGAGTCGAACACCACGCGCTGCTGGCAGAACCTCGGCAGATACTTGGCGGCCTTCCCGGAGTTCGTGGCCGTCGTCCGGTGGCCCATCTCCTCGATCGGGGCGACCACCATGCAGGTGTCGGCCACGACGTGGCCCCCGGCGGCTTCCACGGTCCGGACGTAGCCGAGACGCTCGGCGAGGTCCTTCACCGCGCGCGAGGTGCAGACCCAGAGCTCGGTCCCGTGGCGGAGGCTCCTCCCCTCGAGGAGGTCGGCGATCTCCCGCACCTCGACCAGCGAGGCGTGCGGACAGCCGAAGGTGACCAGGTCGACCTCCTCCGCCCGGCCGGTGTTGAGGGCCGTCTTCACCTCGTCCAGGTCCGGGCGCGAGACGGCGACCGTCTCCTCGATGCGGTCGAGCGAGATCAGGCGGGCGGTCGCCTCGGGGGTCACGCCCTCGAGGTGGTAGAGGTCCACGGAACCGGAAGCGGCGGCGGCCGCGCCGAACACCTTCAGCTCCTCGACGGTCGGCCGACGCCCGAGGCCCGTGAGGTAGGGGACCCTCCCTCGGGCGAGCTCGCCCACCTTGTAGCCGAGGAGGCTGAAGTCCACGGTCCCCTGGAGGTCGGCGCCGACGTCGAAGCGGACCCGAGGATGGCGGTTCTCGGCGAGGTGGAGGCCGTAGCGGGGGCCGTAGCCCGCGATGGCGTAGAGCAGCGTGCTGAGACCGGATTCGCGGTTGGTCCGGACCCCGAGGACCGAGTTGGCGTACGCGACCACCGACGACTCGGAGAGGAAGGCGTCCGTGAACGGCGCGGGCAGGCTGCCGATGAGATACGGGGTGCAGGTGACGGTCGGGGTCGCGCCCATCCGGAGGTAGATGTCGATCACCTCGCGCTGCTTCTCCGCGAACCGCTCCGGGACCCCGAGGACCTTCCAGTCCTGGAGGTCCATGCCCGCCGGGTTGATCGTGACGTTCCGGGCCCGGAACCGGAACTTGCTCCCGAAGTGGCGTCGGAGCTCGAGGCCGGTGTCGGTGATCGTCTTGTAGGAGACGCCCGCGATCTGCACGTGGTCGGCCGGGATGAACTCCTCGGTCCCGAGCAGCTCGCCGGCCCGGGCCAGGAGCTCGGCGATCTCCGGGTCGATCCCGAGGGCCTCGAGCCGGCTCCTATCGACCGGACGGCGGCGGGCCCCCGGCATCTCGAGGTCGATCTTGCCCAGGATCGCCCCCCACAGGGTGATCGGGTCGACCTTGCCCAGCACGATCCGGCGGGGGGCTTTGCCGCGGACCGCGAGGTTGACGATCCGGTCGGACCCGACGGTGGAGCCGGAAGCGCACGGAACGTGGAGGGTCACGCCGGCCAGGCTCTGGCCGTGGAGCTCGTGCCTCGGATTGATGACCACGCCGTTGGCATCGACGTCGTCCAGCCAGGAGATCGGCTGGGAGGTGCGCAGCACCGTCATGGCGTCCCCGTCACGGCACCGGTGCCGGGTCGGCCCGGTGCATCTTCAGCTCCTTCTCCGGCGGGACCACCATCGGCCGGGTCGCGTCGAGGGCCAGCTTGCATCCGATCCCTTCCGGGGTGGCCATCGGGTCGAGGCTGGAGCCTTTCACGCCCGCGAGGACGATCTCCTTCCCGGCCTCCCAGTACATCGTCACCGCATAGTTGACCGCGTTCGGGTCCGTGACGTCCACGTCCAGATCGACGATCGTGATCTTCTTCAGGCTCCGATGGCCCCGGATCGCGGCGTCGACGGCCCGCCGGGGGTCCTGATCGGCGTGCTTCCGTAGCGAGATCACCGCGTCGAGCCACCCGCTCCCCCCTTCCGTCAGGTAGACCTCGCCGACCTCGAGGCCCGCCTCGCGTAACGAGCGGTGGATCGTCGGGGTCCTAGGGGCCCCCATGAGGATCTTGTGCTCGTTGCCCCCCGGCAGGAGCGCGTGATAGACGGCCTTCCGTCGCATCGCGATCGCGTCCACGGCGAACACCGGCTGCGTGCGCACGCCGTCGTAGGTGTTCGTGAGGTCCACGAACGGCCCCTCCCGGGCGACCTCGTCGTGCAGGATCCTCCCCTCGAGCACGATCTCGGTGTCCGTGGGGTAGCACGTGGCGTTGGTCTTCGCCGGCCGCACGGTCAGCCCCGGTTCCAGAGCCGCCGCGATCCCGAGCTCGTAGACCCCGCGCTCGACGCTCGTCGCCGCCGCGACGAGGACCCCGGCGCTGTTCCCGATGCCGACGGCGACCTCCACGTCCTCGCCGTGCTCCTTCGCGTCCGTGTACATCGCGTGAAGGTCCCGGTTCTCCACGAGCCGCCCGACCAGTCGGTCCTTGCCGATCTTCGCAAGGCGGTGGAACGAGAGGTTCTGGGTCCGGCCATGGCGGGCGAACACCACCGCCGACGTGATGTAGGGCCCTTGGTCCTTGGGGTAATGGAGGAGGATCGGCAGTCGGTCGAGGTCCGGCTCGAGGTGGTCGAACTCCCCGGCCCCCTCCGTCACAGGGCCCGGGTGCTCGATCGCGCTCGACAGGCGGGTCACCCAGTCCTCGCGACGGATCCCGAGCCCCCCACAGAGGAGGTCCATGCTGCTGAGGAGGTTCCCGGCGACCGGGAGGTCCGATCCGACGACCTTCTCGAACAGGACCGGCGTGCGCTCGTGCTGCCGCAGCAGCGCGGGGACCTCGTAGCGGGGGCTCACCGGCCGGCTCACGCGGACCAGCGAACCGTCGGCCTCTAGGCGTGAGAGGAGGTCCCGGAACCTCATGGTGTTCGGATGGACGCCCGCCGGGGTCGAACCTTGCCGCCCGCGACCCCCATCTCCTCCACGGACGCCCAGCCCCGGGGGCCTGTCCCGGCCCTGCCGGCACCCGGCGGTGACGGTCGATAATCCTTCCGTCAGGGAGAATTTCCGTTCCGTCCTCGGAGCGACGCGGACCGCCGGTCCGGACCGAGATCCAGAGCGAGGGGCCGACCTCGATGAGGGCAGACCGCCGTAGGGCACCGGGGCGCGGGCCCCTCGACGCCCCCGTCCTGCCGAGGGGAGGACCGCGCGACCGGAGAGGTTCGAGGTCGACCCTACCGTCGGACCGACTTCGCCATCAACAGGTTCGTGGTGGAGTATCCGAGCGTCTCGTACAGGGCCCGGGCGCCCACATTGTCGGCGAAGACGTGGAGGACCACGCGGGCGGCCCCCAACCGACGCGCCTCATCCTCGACCTGGAGCAGGACGGCGCTCGCGTACCCCTTCCGACGATGCCGTTCTGCGATGCCGATCCAGTAGACGAAGAGCTGGGGCGAGCCGTCCTGCCGCTGGAGCGCGTACCAGACCTCGCCGACCCGTTCCCCGACGTCCGGGTCGACCACGGTGCGGAGGTACTGGTCGGGGGTGTCTACGCCCTTGGGGAGCAACTGCTGGTGCTCGGCCCGGGACCGCTCGACCGCGTCCTCGGGCCGCCAGCGACCGGATCTCACGTGGTCGGCCGCGTACTCCGGGACCGACCGGTCCAGGTACGCCTGGAGCTCGTCGGGGGTCATCGGCTCGAGGCGGATCATTCGACCGGTGGCGATACCGGGAGGGCTATCTAAGCCCGCCCGCGGCCCTATCTCGTCCGCGGTTCACGGGGCCCTCGCGCGGATCCCGGCCGTGCCGCCCCGTTTCTCCCGCCGCCCCAGGATCGGGAAATCTTCCCAGGGAGATGCTGACGGGAGGAACGACCTCTGCGACCGGAAGCTGGCGGCGCGTCCCTCGCGGAGGGGGCGCCCCCGGGCTCGCGGCACCTCAGTCCCGCTTCGTCCCGCGGGAGGACCCCTCAGCGAGCCAGTTGAGGAGGGTGATCGATCCGGTGACGAGCAGGACGACGAAGCAGACGAGGCCCGCGACAACGAGAACGACCGAAATCCAGGGTCCGACGGTCCCCCAGGGGATCGCGCTCGACGGCAGCGGCAGGTACGAGTACAGGACCAGGGAGGTGACAAAGCCGGCGAGCGAGCCCCACGCCGCGATGGTGGTTCCCTCCACGGTAGCACCGTTGCTGGGCAAACGCTCGCGCCTCAAAGACCTCCCGGTGCCCAGCCTCGCGACGTGCAGCGTGCCGGAACTCGAAGCGGCGTCCGGCCACGTGGACGTCAGCTCGGCCCCACCAGGCTCCCGCGGCGGTACCGGCGTGCATCCAAGCAGAGGATGATATCCTCGGGGTCCGGTACGAACCTCCGTGCCCTCGGAGGTCCTGGTCGTAGACCACCTCTCGAAGCGCTACGGGAAACAAGCCGCGCTTCGGGAGGTCAGCTTCCGGGTCCACCGCGGCGAGTCGGTGGGCTACCTCGGGCCGAACGGCGCCGGCAAGACCACGACGCTGAAGCTCCTCTCCGGGCTCTGCCAGCCGACCTCCGGGTCCGTGAGGGTCGCGGACCACGATCCCTCGACGGACCGGGACCGGGCCCTCGGGCACCTGGGAGCGATGGTGGAGACGCCGGGGATCGTCCCCTACCTTACCGGAGGCGATCTCCTCAGCTACATCGCCCGGGTCAAGGGGATCCCCTCGCGCGACCGCCCCGGGGCGGTCGACCGAGCCGCCCGGCCCCTCGTCACGGGGGACGTTCTCCGCCGCCCCTTCGGGACCCTCTCTACAGGACTGGCCCGCCGGGTGCTGCTGGCGGCCACGCTGGTAGGGGACCCGGAGGTGCTCCTCCTAGACGAACCGACGCTCGGGCTCGACCCCGCGGCCCGCCACGACCTTCGAGGTCTCCTGCGCGGGCTGGCCCGCGCGGGGAAGACGATCCTCCTCTCCACGCACCTGCTCGAGGATGTCCAGGAGGTCTGTGACCGGGTCCTGTTCCTTCGGGAAGGGGCCCTCGTAGGTGACGAAGCCGTGAACCCGGGAGGGACCCCTTTCCCCGGCGGCGGAGAGGGCGCCGTACGGCTTCGATTCGCCGCGGACGTTCCCCCCGAGCTGACCCGGGGCATGGGCCCACCCAGCACCCGGGTCGTCGTCGAGGGACCTCGCCAGCTCCTGGTGTTCTTCACGGGGGGTGAGAGCGCGCAGGCCGAGATCGTGGCCCGGGCGATCCGCTCCGGCGCCCCGCTGACCACCGCCGCTCCGCCGGAGCCGGATCTGGCCCGTCGCTACCTCGAGAAGGTAGGCCGGCAGGAGGCGACATGAGCAGCTTCTCTCGCACGCTGGCCAACAATGCAGCCTGGGAGGTGGTCCGCCTTCGCCGCTCTCGACGGTCATGGCTCCTCGCCATCCCGGTCGTTGCGGGGCCGATCGGGAGCGCGCTCGCGGACCTCTACCTCAAGGTCGCCTCCGTGGCCACCGCCGAGATCCTCGGACTGCTCATCACCGGCGGACTGAGCGCGCTGGTCGTCCTGGACCTCTCGGCGTTGGCCGTGGGAGAGGACCTCACGCTCCGTACCCACCTGCTCACCTTCACGCTCCCCCAGGGGCGTGGCGTCGCCCTGGCCGCCCGGCTCCTGGTCGTGACCGGGGGAGCCCTCGCGAGCTATGCGGCGGGGGCGGGCGCAGCCTGGTGGCTCGCCGGGCGGCTGGTGAGCGACCAGGTGGGCGCGGCCCACCCGATCCTCGTTCCGCTCCACCTCTTCCTCGGCCTCTTCGGGTTCCTTTCGTTCCTGGGAGGCGTCGTCGCGGCGGCCGCGGTGGTCACGCGCAGTTCCGCGCAGGCCCTCGTCGCCGGCGTCCTGGCCGGGGTCGTTGGCGCGGGCCTCGCCAGTTCCCTCCTCCTCCAGCATCAGCTCAACGCGACGTTCCCGCTGGCGCTCCTCGGCGTAGCGCTAGGGGGCTGGGGTTGGGCGACCGCGGGCTACGGCCGGATCGAATCGTAGCGTTCGACCGCGGCACGCGACGCCGGCTTCAGGCCACCCCAAGGCGCCGGACCTCGGGGAACCGGAAGCAGTCCACGACGTGGTCGTTCACCATGCCGACGGCCTGCATGTGCGCGTAGATGACGGTCGAGCCGACAAAGCCGAACCCCCGTTGCCGCAGGTCCTTGCTGAAGGCATCGGACTCCGGGGTCGTCGGCGGGACCTCCTTCGGGGCCTTCCACCGGTTTTGCTTGGGTCGTCCACCCACGAAGCGCCAGGCATAGGCGTCGAAGCTCCCGAACTCTCGTTGGAGGGACAGGAACGCCCGCGCGTTGCGCACGGCCGATTCGATCTTGCGCCGGTTCCGGATGATCGAGGGCTCGAGAGCGAGTCGACGGATGCGGTCCTCGCGGTAGCGTGCGACCTTCGCGGGATCGAACTGGCTGAACGCGCGTTCGTACCCGGCACGCTTCCGTAGGACGGTCGACCAGCTGAGCCCCGCCTGAGCACCCTCCAGAATCAGGAACTCGAAGTGCCTCCTATCGTCGTGGACGGGGACACCCCACTCTGAGTCATGGTAGTCCCGCATCAGGTCGTCGCTGCCGGAGGCCCACGGACACCGCTTCATGACACGGGGATCTGAGCCCTAGGAAACCGCGGTGGCATCCTCCCCGACGGGTGGCCCCACCGTTGCCTAGGAGTTAAGGCTCTCGAGCAGGGGCCATCGGCATCGAGCGATCCTCAGCCGGCCAGAGGGTTTCGTGCCAGGTGTCGGCGCAGGGCCGTGGAGCCCTGCCCTAGGGATTGGAGGGGACCGAGGGCCCCTCGATCATTGCAAGGGCGAACGTTCGCGGCCGAAGGAACGGACCGACGAGCCCGCCGGGCGCTAGGGGACGGTTCGGGTACCCCTCCATGCGCCCACCCTGAGGCAAATGAGGTTCCCAGGATCTGCCTTGCCCGACCCAGGGGGGTCGGAAGGAGTGTCGTCCCTCGACCTGGTCCGGAGCGTGATCGCGAGGATCCCACGCGGCAAGGTGATCACCTACGGGCAGGCGGCGGCCGCCGCCGGATTCCCCCGGGGCGCCCGGCTCACCGTCCGGGCCCTTCAGGGAGAGGACCGGCTCCCGTGGCACCGCGTGGTCGCGGCCGGGGGTCGGATCGCCCTGCCGGGCGAGGACGGACGGGAACAGCGTCTTCGACTCGAGATCGAGGGCGTCACCTTCCACCGGGGGAGGGTCAGGATGGACCGACATGGCTGGACGCCCCGATCGCGCCACCGCACTGGCCGACCCCGAAGCGCTGCCCCATCGTGAAGGAGTAGAGGCGGTCCCGCTTCCGCGGCGTGCTCGGTCCTTCGAAGCAAGCAGGCAGTCCCCTCGCGACGCGGTCGGCTCCGGCATCCTGACGGGGACACCTCAGTAGACGATCGCGCGGGCCTCCGGCCAAACGGTCGGGCCGTCGTCGGGTTGGACAACGGACCGAAGGACGGAGGAGGTGGCCTCGGCCCTCGCTCCGCCGCCGTTCCTTCCGGGGAACCCGGGCGGCAGATTCTTACCTCGTCAGGGGTAGCGACGCCCGTGGCGCTCGCTTTGCAATGTCCAGCGTGCGGAAAGCGCGCGCGGCCGAACCATCGCTTCTGCGGAGACTGCGGCAAGGCGCTCCCTCGACCCTCCGGGTTGGAGCGCCTCGAGTGCACGGACTGCGGAGCGGAAGTGGAGGACGAGAGCAATCGGTTCTGCACGAACTGCGGGGCGAAGTTCGAGGACTGAAGGGCCCGAGAAGGGCAGGACGTTCGGAACGCGGAGCTGAGGGTCGCCGACCCCTCGCGAGGCGTTCGGAGAAGGCGGGCGGCCGCGATCCACCCCGCCGGGCGATGCGCCGGTCGAGGGGCATCCGACCCAAGGTAGTCGCCCCCCCGCCGCCCGGACGCAGGACCACGGCGCCTCTCCCACGGAGAACCCGTATCGTCTCGTACGCTCTCAGGGGACCATGCGCCGCAGGGCCGATCCTATCGACAAGCGTCTCCACCGGAAGCTCGCGGGCGACCTGTTCAACTACACCTGGTCGCTTCTCGATCGCCAGGATCGCGACCCAGAGGAGAACGACGAGATGCTACATGCCGCGCATGCCTCGCGGTACCACTGGGGCCACGCGGGAGGGCCTCTCAATCGTTCGATCGGCGAGTGGCAGATCGCTCGGGTCTACGCGACCCTGGGTCGCGCCGAACCCGCCGGCTATCACGCCCGCCGTGCCCTCGAGATCGCTCAGCGCCACCGCCTGAGTCGATTCTATCGAGCGTACGCCTACGAGGCCCTGGCCCGCGCGGCCTCGGTCGCCGGAAGGCCGCGAGAGCGGGACCGGTACCTCCGCGCCGCACGACGCATCGGGGCGACCGTTCGCGACGCGGACGACCGGCGCATGCTCCTGGAGGACCTGGCCACGATCCGCTAGGCTTACCAGCTCGAGACTCCGGCCGGAGGGGCCCCTCCGATCCGATCGCTCCCGTGTTCCCCCCGGGAGGGATTCACGTCCCCCCCCGGAACGATTTACGGCGCTAGGCCCATGGCACGCCCGTGAGCGAGGTCATCGCCGGGCTCCACGCCGTCACGGTCCACATCCGCGATCCCCTGAAGGCCCGCGAGTTCTACCGGGATGTGCTGGGGCTCAAGGAGCTGATGTTCGACGACCGGGCGAGCCGCCTGGTCTTTGCGCTCCCCGATACTGCGACCCTCCTGACCATGCACGTCCAGGCTGAGGGGGAGGAGGGCCGGGATCCTGGTACCGTTACGGGAGTGGTGTTCCATCATCCCGATCCGGCCGCCGCGTGCCGGGAGATCGCCCGACGCGGCGGGACGGTGACGGTCGAGCCGAAAGTGGTGGAAACCTCGATCGGTCGCTTCGTCCGCGCGGTCATCGCGGACCCCGACGGGAACGAGTTCTTGCTTTCGAACCGCACCGACTGATCCCTACCGGTTCCTCGTACGGCCATCGGGCGCGCTCGGGCTCCACCGCCGGGCTCATCGGGCCGGAGCGGGCCACGTGACCTGCGCTGGGAGGCCTGACGCGGCGTCCAGCCGAGACGGACGGTGCTCCGTTCTCTCGGAGCGGTCGCCCGACGCGCTCGGTCACGGGTCGATCGTCCCAGCGGGACCGTGCCGTAGACCCTCGGTTCCCGGTCCCTCCCGAGGACGACGACGCCGCTCTCGGCACCCAAACCGTTTTGCGGCCCCCGGGGTTTGACGACCGCCGTGAAGTATCGAACGTCCGACGCCAAGGCCTGGGCTCGCGAGAAGCTGGTGGGGCAGTGGACCACGATGGTCACCCCGTTCACCCCCGAGGACGCCCTGGACGAGACGGGACTCGCCGCGAACGTGGAGCACGTGCTCCGCCTGGGAACGACGGGCATGGGGTTCTCCTGGAACATGGGGGAGTTCTGGAGCCTGACTCCGAACGAGAGGCTTCGTCTGATGGAGATGGTCCCGGGCTTGGTCCGGGGACGCGCGCTGACCGCCTTCCAAGTCACCGACACGAGCCTGAAGCAGGTCGTCTTCCTCGCCCAGCGTGCCGGCGAGCTCGGCTACGACTTCGTCATCCTGGCCGCCCCGTACATCATGACGAAGACGGAGGAGCAGGTCCTCGACTTCGTGCGACGGATCTCCGAGCAGATCGATATCGGCATCGCGTTCTACAACTCGCCGCAGTTCGGGATCACCCTGTCGGCGCGGGCCCTGTCCAAGATGGCCGACCTCAAGAACCTCATCGCGATCAAGGAGGCGAGCTTCAACCTGCAGCTCTCGATCGACACGCACCTGCAGGCCGGCCCGAAGGCCGTCGTCAGCGCCCCGGACGAGGAGATCTTCTTCTTCGAGGAGTACTACGGCTTCCATCAGCAGGTGATGTTCGCGAACACCAGCGATTGGCGGTTCGACACCGAGAGCTCGCATGCTTACGTCCAGTTCGTCGACCTCGCGACCCACGGCCACCTGGACGAGGCGAAGAGGAGGTACTATCCCGAGCTCTGGCCGATCAAGAACCTCTCCCGACGGTGGTGGGCCCGGCTGGCGGGCCGGACCGGAGGAGCCCTACCGGTCCAGATGGTGAAGTACTGGGGGGAATTGATGGGGCTCAAGGCCGGCCACGTTCGGCCCCCGCTCCTGCCGATGACCGAGGAGGAGATGACCGAGCTCCGGAACGAGCTCTCACGCCTTCGCACCCTGAAGACCGGCAGGGCCCCGGTCGCCGCGTAGGACCCCGGCGGGGCCGGCTACGCGGTGGTCGACCGCCCGCGTCGGCCGGCCTTGACGATCGTCAGATGGAACCGCCCGGCTTCCTTCCGGTCCACCGGGACGGCGTGCCCCTTGCGCTCGGCCCAGGCCAATACGTCGATCCGGCTCGGGACGTCCGCCACGAGCGCGCGCACCTTCGCCCCGTCCCGAAGGCCGGCCATCGCCGTCTCGAGCTCGGCGATGATCCCGGTGCACTCCCTTCGGGTCCCGTCCACGAAGACGCCCGGGTCCTCGGAGCCCGGCATGCCGAGTTCAGACGGCCGGCGCCACCGAGGGAGCGCGCGCGAAGACGTCGATCTCCCCGCTCAGGCGGAGCTCGAGGGCGTGCTTGACCTTCGCCACGGCCGAGGCGTCGACCTTCCCGCCCACGCGATCCCCTTGGGTGCACACCGCACCCCGCACGCCAACGATGTCCGGGTTGATGCGGGTCAGGACATCGAGATCCGTCATCCGAAGAGCGCCGGAGAGGGCGGTGCTCATCCGGAGCTCCTTCGCCTCGTCCACGAGGCGCTTGAGCTTCGCTTCGGGAAGGAAGTCGAAGAGGTTCCTCCCATCCTTCGTGAGGGTGTCGATCAGCATGCCGTCGCTGCGGCTCTCCCGGGCCAGGGAGACGACCAGGGTCGGGTCGATCCCGTGGTAGAGGTGCGAGTCAGCGAAGGTCGCCGCGATGAGCTTCGTCGGGTATCCTTCGAGCGCCCGCTTGCTCTCCTTGAGGATCCGCAGCGCCGATTCCGGGTCGCTGCCGAGCAGGCCCACCTTCACGGAGGTCGCGCCCAGGGCAGCGGCGCCGAAGACGGCGAGCGAGACCGTTCCGGCCTGGTCCGGGACCGCGCCGAGCGTCACGCTCACGTGGATCTCCTTGGGGAAGGCGTTCCGCACCTCCCGGATGACCGGGGGGAAGTTGGAGCCGATGATCGTCTCCTTGAGGTTCTTTACGTCGACAATGTCCGCCCTTCCCTTGACCGCTTCAAGGGCCTCGCCCAGGTCCTGAACGCTCACCATCAAGAGCATCGACTGCCGTCCCGCTGGTCCTTGAGTCTCGAAGGTAGATGAACCTCTAGGTTAACTGCGGTCCACGTCTCGTTCTGGGCCCGCGTCCTTCCGTGAATCGGGGCCCGTTCTCTCGTTCCGACCCTCGGGCCGGGATCCCTCCGCCGACCCCTGAACGGAATCCGGTCAGCCGATTAATACGAAGGCACCTTGGCGGCGATCATGCCGAGAGCAAAGGGTCGGCACCCCAAGGTGATCGGCGACCTGTCCATCTACCCGATCGGGGAGGGTACCAGCCTGGGTGACTACGTCCGGGCCGCGTTCCGGGCGATGCAGGGCGTCCGCGGGATCCGTCTCGCTCCCTCGGCGATGTCGACCGTGATGGAGGCCGATGACCTCGGCACCCTCCTCGTGGCCGTGAAGAGAGCGCATGCCGCCTTGCTCAGAATGGGGTCTAGGCGGATCGCCCTTCAGCTGAGGGTGGATCATCGGCTGGACAAGGCCGCGACGATCGAGTACAAGGTCGGCCGGATCAAGGGCAAAATCTAGCCGGCCGCTCCGCGGGATTTCGGGAGGCGCCAGCGTTCCAAAGTCGCTGCGCGCGTGCCCGCGCGCCTGCGGACGGTCGGATCGCCTCCCTGCGTGCTCGCGTGACCGACTCCCGTTGCAGCCTGCGACGACCCGACGGTGCCGGCCCTCCGATAGGGCCCTTTCCGATCCGCGGAGCGTTTCCCCGCGCGAACCCCTTCGTACCTGCGAGATCGGCAGGCGACCAGGGCGGGAAGCGACCCGAGGCGCGGAGAGGCCCGGGTCGAACGGCGGAGGATGCGCGGCCGCTCGAGAGCCCGGCTCAGCGGACCACGCTCCTGAGCCGTTCTGCGAGCTGGTCCGCGGGCAGCGTGTGCTCGTGCTGCTGGTTCAGCTGGCGGAGGAGCGTCAGGACCTGAGCGATGGTCGCATCCACCTCCTCCCGACTTGCCACCAGGTAGCGCGCCTTGGGGGTCTCCGAGAACAGGGCATGCGAGACCGCCTGTGCGACCGGCCGGGGGACCGGGTATCGGGAGCGGTCGAGCTCCCCGGGTGTCTCGGACATCTGGGCGAGCATCTTCCGGAGGGCCTCGCGATAGGGAGAGCTAGCGAACTGGGCCTCCAGGGAGCCTCCCTTGCGGCCGACAAGGTTGGTCGTGATGTTGCTGCGGAACCCCCCGGGCTCCACGAGGCTGACATGGATCCCGAGGCCCGAAAGCTCCTCTCGAAGCACGTCCGAGTAGGCCTCGACCGCGAACTTGCTGATGCAGTAGGGGCCGAAGAACATCTCGGGGATGATCCCGTTGATCGAGCCAATGTTCACGATGCGTCCCCGTGACCTCGCTAGGAGGGGGAAACAGGAGCGGACCATCCGGTGCATGCCAGCAAGATTGACGCCGAGGATGTGTTCCATCTCCTCGACCGACGTGTCGAGGAGCGGGCCGATCTCCGCGATGCCCGCATTGTTCACCAGGCCGTAGAGCCCACGTCCCTGTTCCTCTATCGATCCGACCGCGGCTCGAACGTCATCGTCGCGAGTCACATCGAGAGGGATCGGCCGCACGCCGGGCAATCTCGCCAGTGCGGCAAGGTCGACCTCCTTGCGCGCGGCTGCAAGGACCGGATGCTGGTTCTCAGAAAGGAACTCCGTGATCGCCCGACCAATGCCCGAACTGGCTCCGGTTACCAGGACTGGTCCTGATCCCTCGGTCATACGTCACGTAGGACGGGAGGGAAGGGTCGGCTAAACCGACTGCGCCGTGGACGCCCGGCAGCCGCTTGCACGATGCCCCCCGAGCGGCTCGGGGGCCGCCGGCCTGCTCCCGCGATCCTGTGGCACTGCTGCGATCCGGACCCCCAGCCGAGCGGGAGCCGACGGCCCCTTCCTCGCGCCGGTGCCGGGGGCGATCCCCTAGGATCGACCTAGCCCCGACCGTAGGTGCCCATCAGCTCGGCCATCTCGAGGGCTTTGGACCGCGCGGCGGCCTCCACCTCCTTGGCGGTGAGGCCGGAGGGGGCATTGAGCGGCTCGCGCAGGGCATAGAGCCGGAAGAAGTAGCGGTGCGGCTTCCCCGGCGGCGGCGAGGGGCCCCCGTAACCGATCTTGTTCCAGCTGTTCCTCCCCTGGCGGCTCCCGTCTGGAAGCGACGCGTCCGTCACCACCCCCTCCGGGAGACCCTTCGCCACGCCCGGAACGTCGTAGATCACCCAGTGGACCCACGTGCCCACCGGCGCGTCGGGATCGTCACAGACCAGGGCGAAGGACTTCGTTCCCGTCGGCACTCCCTCGAAGTGGAGGGGAGGCGAAGCATCCGCCCCGTCGCCGGTATACTTCGTCGGAATCGTCTCACCGTGCTTCCACCGCGGCGAATTGACCCGTAGCACCATCGTCGTTGCTCCCGCCTCCGGTCCGAGGGAGGATGGAGGAGGGCAGGCATAGAGACGGTCGCAAATCAAGGGTTCGGTCTCGGTG
>Ga0187780_10001668_pt1 | contig 16821 bp, 13 predicted proteins | sample 1015_Q2_SP10_20__FD_132429 | JGI IMG/M metagenome (GOLD analysis project Ga0187780, IMG submission 132429) | Tropical peat soil microbial communities from peatlands in Department of Meta, Colombia - 1015_Q2_SP10_20_MG | ecosystem: Environmental > Terrestrial > Soil > Wetlands > Peat | place... | reverse complement strand
CATGGACATGGAAGTGATGGAGCCCATTCAAGAGTTCAGGATCAAATGCGTCGAGGACGGCAAGACGCATCCTGTTCTGGACAAAGTGATCGCCGGACTCCGGGAGAACGGCTCGACGGTGCCTGTGACCGGAAAACGTGGCGATTGGGCAGCCGGTCTGAACCTGAAAGACGCCACCAAAGAAAAAGTGGACGTACTCTTTCACGTCGGCTGTCTCATCAGTTACGACAAAAAGCTGCAGAGATTAGCCAGAGCCACCGCGAAGATCCTGCAGAAAGCGGGCGTGGATTTCGGCATAGCCGCGGATGCAGAGACCTGCTCCGGCGGCCGCGCCTACCAGATGGGTTACAGGGAAGACTTTCTGAGTCAGGCAAAGAAGAACATGGCTCTGATCAAGCAGGCCGGCGTCAAGACGGTTGTGACAGCATGCGCCGATGGTTACCAGGCGTTCAAGGTTCTCTACGACAAGTTCAAGCTCAAGGGCGATCTCGAAGTTCTTCACATCTCAGAGTTCATCGATCGACTTTCCCGGAGCGGCAGATTGAAGCTGCAAAAGAAAGTGGACCTGTCAGTCACATACCATGATCCCTGCCGCCTCGGCAGGTTGGGTGAACCTTGGATTCAGTGGGTAGGAAAGAAGATCCCGGGGGACAGGTTTGTATTCGACCCGCCGAAAACGTACCGGCGAGGCACACATGGGGTTTACGAACCGCCTCGGGACGTTCTAAAAAGCATTCCTGGCGTGAGACTCACGGAAATGACCAGGATCAAAGAGTACGCCTGGTGCTGTGGGGCAGGTGGCGGAGTCGCTGAGTCGAATGCCGAGTTTGCACAGTGGACTGCCCGCGAAAGAATCGAGGAAGCCGAGTCAACAGGCGCGGAGGCGCTTGTTACGGCTTGTCCGTGGTGTGAGAAAACTTTCGATCAAGCGATTAGCGACACCGGCAGCGAACTGAAGGTCTACGACATCGTCGAGCTGGTGGAAACTGCGATTTCATGAAGAGGTGACCATTGATGGCGTTGAGCAAAGACGTCTATAGGGTTTTCGAAGACGTGGTTGGACCGGAGTTCATCTGCGATGACCCGGTCATCATGCATTCCTATCATGCGACAGAGTTCGCTGCCGTCATCCTGCCGAAAAACACAGCGGAAGTTCAGGCGATCGTGAAGTTGTGTAACAAATTTCGATTGCCCTTTAGGCCGGTGTGCACGGGCTGGACGGGAAAGTTCTCGAAGGGCACGCTCTATCTCGATCTGCGAAGGATGAATCGCATCATCGAGATCAACGAGAAGAATATGTATGCGGTTGTTGAGCCGTACGTGATCTCGGCGCAGTTGCAAGCTGAACTGATGAAACGGGGCCTGCACCTGAATCTCAAGGGAGCCGGTTCCAATTGTTCGGCGATGCTCCGAGGGCACGGCCATCTGGACCAAACCACCAGCGGCGACGACCGCAACCATTTGGCGATCGAATGGGTGACCCCCGCGGGCGACATTGTGAGATCAGGGTCGCTGGGTACCGCGGATGAATGGTTTTGCGGTGATGGCCCGGGCCCGTCTTTGAGAAGTATCTTGACGAGTGCCGTGCCGCCGGGCGTGACGCCGGGCGTGTTTACGAAAGCAGCGATGAAGATCTATCACTGGCCGGGGCCGGCAAAGTTCCCCATTCAGGGAATCTCGCCAAACTACTCCCTGACCGAAATACCTCCAAACTTCATGGCGCGGTATTTCAGCTTTCCGTCGGTCGAGAAGATGTGGCAGGCGGAGATCAAGATCGGCGAAAGCGAAATCGCGTTCGAGCTGATGGGCTTCAACGTCGCCATGGTGGCCGCGAACATCACCACGAGCAACGAGGAAGAGGAGAGAACTTTCAAGCGCCTTAGCGCGGAGGTGCAAGGGCCCGGATTCTTTATCATCGTTGCCGGCAACTCCCCGGCAGATTTCGCATATAAGAAACGCGTGTTGAACCACATTGTCAGCGAAGCTGACGGGAAATCCTTGGCATCGATCGAGGAGCCCACAATCGAAGGGATTCTGCTGTGTCAGTGCATCAGAATCTCTGCCTCCATCCGAGAGACGTTTCGTCCGGGAGGCGCCTTTACGTCGATTCCCGTCATGGGTCAGAGAGATTTGACGATTAAATGGGCGATCGGAGCCGGCAAGGCGAAAGAGCCTCTGATCGCAAAGGGCTTGATCGTCGACGACGGCGGAGCATTTTTCGGCTGGGGCGTCGAGCAGGGCCATCTCGGCAAGACTGAAATCTTCTGCAAATACGATCCTCAAAACTCTGAAGCCAAAGCGGCTGTCGAGCAGTGGCAGAAAGAGCAAAGCACCCGGGCGTTCAACGAACGCTACTTTGCCCTATTGTCAGGCCAGAACGAAGAGGTTGGGCGCGGTCTTTCGAATTACCACATCTGGTGGAACAAGATTCAGCAGGAACTCGATCCAAATCGCGTATCCGCAGAGGCGGGTGCGCTGGTTTAGGCGCGCGACCAGAACCGATTGCTTGCACCAGAGCTCCAGGTTCTCATAACGACGCGTGCAGCTATCGAAATCTGATAAGCTTCGCTCAACTTGAACCCACTTGGTCGGCAATGCGGTCGCGGTGCGTGACGTGACTGCGCAAATCCTTTTGCACGACCTTCAAGATTGCGACGCGCGAGCCCGCACATGAAGATACGGCCGGACTCTGCAGGCTTCATCGTGCTGCTAGGAGCCTGCGCAGCGATGCCGCCGCTTTCTGTCGATATGGGCCAGCCAGCGGTGACGCCAATCGCCCACGCCCTGCAATCGTCGCCCGCGCAAGTAGCCTATGCACTGAGTCTGTACATGGTCGGATTCGCGACGGCCCCAGTCGTATTCGGGCCGCTATCGGATCGATTTGGGCGCCGGCCAATCCTGCTGGTTGGATGTGCATTGTTCGCAATAGCCGGGTGGGGCTGCGCTTTGGCGCCATCGATCAGCTCGTTCATGGCGTGGAGGCTGTTTGAAGGCGCAGGGGCAGGAGTGGGCACTGTGCTCGCCGTAGCGATCATCCGTGACTTGTTTGAGGGGCAGATGGCGCGGGCGCGCCTTTCCTACATGTCCATACTGACGAGCGTGGCTCCGATGATCGCCCCGACGCTAGGGGTCTCCATTCTTGCGCTCGGCGGCTGGAGAGGCATCTACGCCGTGCTGGGGACGATTGGCCTGTGCTTGGTAGTGGCCGTGAGTTTGGGACTGGAGGAGTCGGTCACGCCAGAAGAAAGGCAAGGCCTGACGCCTCGAGAGCTTCTAGCCAACTACGGGCGAGTGCTGAGCAACCGCACCTACAGCGGCTACGCGCTGATTTCCATCCTGAACTTCGGATGCCTTTTCGCCTACATTGCCGCGTCGCCTCTGTTGCTGATTAACACGCTGGGGGCGTCGCCCCGAACGTATGGTTATTTGTTTGCGCTTACGTCGTTTGGATTCATGCTGGGCGGCCTTGCCAATGGGCGCCTGAACATGAGCGGCGTTCCGGCATCCAGGCTGTTAGCCACTGGCTTGACTCTGACGACCACGACCGCGCTACTACTGCTGCTGCTTTCCGTCAAGAGTTGGGCCACGCTCGCGACCGTAACGCCGCTGCTGTTCGTCACTACTGTGGCAAGCTCACTGATCGCGCCCAACGCCACAGTCGGCGCCCTGCACCCAGTGCCGGAGGCCGCGGGTACGGCCTCTTCCATCATTGTTTGCGTGCAATGGCTGGTCGGCGCACTCGGGGGCGCGCTGGCAGGCTTACTATTCGATGGACGCACCCCGCGCGGACTGGCGGAAGTAATGTCAGGCTTTGCTCTCGCCTCTCTGGCGGTATTTTGGGGTTTCGTGCATCCTACCGAGCGGGGCGCGCGCGAAGCAGCAGCGTTATCGGAACAGACCGCGGCCGAGACGATTAAAGGACCATAGCCCGCGGTTGCGACCGTCCTCACAAAAGCGAGCAATCGTACTGGACGAAGCGCGCCGAACTACGCCATGTTTAACGCGCGCTCCAGAGGGTAATACCGGCCGTCGCGCTTCTCCAAGTATTTCACCTGTGCCATCTCGTCGAGCAAACATTCGACCAACATCGGATTGAGCGGCGGGTAGATCTCGCTTCGCTCCCACTCCGTGAATCGCTGAATGATTTCGTCGCGGGTGAGGCCGGGTTCGGCCTTGATCTTCTCGAGCATCGCCATCGAGCGTTTGTAATAGGGCGTGTCGTATCCCCTCGATGCAATATCGATCGGTTCGACATAAAAGAACGCGGATGTGCGCGCATCGCCGCAGGCGAATGTCCAGCCAGTTTGCTTGGTTTGCGGCGGAGTCGCGGGAAGACCCTTCACGTGCTGCGGCTGTGCTCCCGCCGGTATCTCCTTCAGGGGCCGAAATCCGAGGCCATCATACTGCTTCATGCTCTCGTCCTTCGCGCTAAGCCCCGAATAGCGGAATGCAATTCCTTGGGACAAGTTATTGCCCGCCGAACGGATACCGACTAGGACAGGTGTCATGGGCCCCAACACTCCGGGACACACTCGCCCCTGAAACTCTTCGCCGTCGTATGTGAACGAGTCACCAATCTTGTAGCAGAAGTGACAAGGAAATCTCTTTTCGTCCCCCATGAACTCGACCAGCGTTGCTTTGATCTTGAAAGCCATTCTTTCCTCCTTCCACTCCTCGTACTCTTCACGCGTTCCCGGTTACCGGTATCAAATCAGCAGGGATCCGCCGTCGACGGGAATGGCAGTCCCAGTTACAAACGCGGCTTCGGTCGAACACAGCCACAGGACGAGAGATGTCACTTCCGCAGGCAGCCCGATTCGTCCCATCGGATACATCTGAAGCGCCTTCTGCACCATCGCGTCGTCTTTGAGAAATGTCGCCTCCGACATCGGCGTACGGACCAGCGCCGGACACACGGCGTTCACCCTGATTCCGCGAGCCGCATACTCGACGGCGCCTGTTGTTGTCAGACCGATGACGCCGTGTTTGCTCGCATTGTAGGCGGCTCCTGTGCGTCGCCCGCTGCGCAACCCCGCCATCGCCGACATGTTGACGATCGAGCCTCCGCCGCGCTTCACCATCTCCGGAATCTCATGTTTCATGGAAAGAAATGTGCCGGTGAGGTTGGTCGCGATCACGCGATCCCAGGTGTCCTGTTCGTAGTCGGCCAAAGGAACCATCAGCGTGCCGTCAATCCCAGCGTTGTTGAAAGCACAGTCCAAGCCTCCATACTTCTTCACGCAAGCGCAGACGGAAGCTCTCACGTCGCAAGCCCGGGAGACATCGGCCCGTACGAAAGACGCTTCGCCGCCTTCCTTCCGGATCGCTGCGACGACCTCCTCGCCAGCTTCGCACCGACGCCCAGTGAGGACGACCTTGGCTCCTTCTCTCGCAAAGCCTATGACTGCATCCCGGCCCAGGCCCGAGGTCCCTCCAGTGACCAACACCACTTTCGATTCGAAGCGTCTATTCATAGTTCAAATTGCGATCGCAACTTTGGAAGTACCGGCGTGCTTATGAGACCTATTTCGTTTCTGGCGCTGCCGGGTCTCGGCCTGGGCCTCGCATTTTCTCGGTATCGCCATTCAGACGACTCCGGAATCAATGCGGTGCGCGGACAGCCTCGTTCGCCTGCGGTCAGAATCCTGGTCGCACCCGGAACGCCGTCCGCACGATCAAAGGGCTTCTGATTCCCGCCGCAAGAATCAGCAGGCGCATCAGAAAGCCGCCCAGGAGCAGGAACATGCCCGTGAAGAGGGGCGCCAACGGCGGTGCCGCTCCGCCATGGACTACTGCGACATCAAATTCGATCACCAATGGAACTAACAACCCGGCGACCAGAAAGCCCCCCCAGAACAGTCCTGCCAACTGGCCCTTCAACAACAGACTCGCAGCTTCTGGCGCACGATCAAATACCAACGTCAAATACAAATAGATGGTGATCGCTTCGGCGATGACCAGGATGATATCCACGGACTCAAGACGATTCAGGAACGCCGCTGTCTCAAAGTCGGTAATTCTGAGCACCGAACTCACGATCGGGGTGATGCAGAACACGCCACCGATGCCCGTGGAAACCGCCGAAATCAAGAACAGAATGGGCAGCAGGGGATTGTTCCAAAACGGACGGCTGATCACGACGCCGATGAGAATGCCCGTGTAGACGCAAGTCGCCACCGCAAAAGTGAGAACGACCGCCTCGAGAGCGAAACGGAGCCCCTGATTTGCGGCCAACACGCTGCCAAACGGCCAGACCCACAAAATGACAACCGACCCGCCTGAGATAATCAGTGCTGACACGATATAAAAGCCGCGGGAAATCCAGGACGTTCCCGGATGCAGCATGGCCCTGAAGAACTTCGTTGGACGCCCGAGGTCCATGATTAGGAACAGCGTGGAAGAGGCCACCACCGGCACGCCGAAGGCAATCGAGATCTTCGCTGGAATAGCGTATCCCATGAAATCACCCAGAATACCGACGATCACGGCGCCAGCGCCTGTCCCAGCGAGAAAGAGATAGGCTGCGATCTTCCAGCGCCAAACATTTTGCGGAACAGTATCCACTTGCTACGCCTTCTTACCTGCGGCTTCTGCTGATTGCGCCGCCGCGATTGAACGACCGGCAGGCAAGTAGTGTGTGTTGGGATCGGTACCGAACTCTGGATTGAGTTGGAAGGCCTGTGCGCGCGCCACAAGCTGTGCGACTTCGCCAGTCGGATCGTCGAGATCGCCGAAGAAGCGGGCCTTGGCCATGCAGTTGACGACACACGCCGGAGTCGCTTCCCGGTCAACGCCTGGCTTGAGCCCTTTGGCCAGTCCCGCATCGATACGGTGCCGGCAGTAGTCGCATTTCATCACCACACCCTTCTTTCGTCCGTCGTAGCCGACCGCTTCAAAAGGCGTGAGTCCCTGCTCGCCAAAATATGCGCTTTGGTCTTCCACAAAGTAACGCGCACCGTACGGGCAGGCGATCATGCAGTACTTGCAGCCAATGCACTTTTCCGCGTCCACGAATACGATGCCGTCCTCGCGTATCTGCGTGGCTTTCGTCGGGCAAACCTTCTCGCACGGAGGCTCATTGCACTGCATGCACAGCAACGGCAGATTGACCCGCGTCACGTTCGGATAAGTCCCCACCTCTCGGACCTCGACTCTGGCCAATGTCACGCCCGGCGGTGTGGCGTTCTCGGCCTTGCAGCTCATCTGACAGCCGTAGCAGCCGATGCACCTCAACAGGTCAATCACCATTCCCCATCTCGCCATTACCTTCTCCACTCCTGCTCAGCGCCCCCTTTTTGTTCCCCCGACGCGAACCGGCGATCAAGCTTTGTAGATCCTCACCTTCGCGCAAAGGTCCATATTCAGATTTCCCGGATCCATGTGCTCGTAATCGACCTCGACCAGTTCGTTGTAGAACACGCCCTTGTCTCTGGCGATCGGCAGATCCTTGGACCAATGGCCGGCCAGAGCCGCCACACCCACGCCTTCCGGATGAATCCCTTCGATCGTCTTCAGCCTACCTTTGACCCTGCGCTTGTAGCTCGATTCCACCCAGATAATGTCGCCGTCTTTCATGCCCTTCTTTCTGGCCGTCGTGGCATTGACGGCTATGTTGTACGAGAAGTCGTTCATCTGGGCGGCCTCATCGAGCCAGGGATTCTCCATCGTCAAGGAATTGGTGTGAATCGTGTCTCGATAGTAGAAGCTAATGAGGTCGTACTTGGGGTCCGTACATTCGTGTGACGCGCACGGATTCCAGTCGGGCAGCGCCTGATAGGACTTGTAGTTCAAGTTGTTTTCGATGCCGAGCTTCTTCGCAACCTTGCGCACTTGCTCGCCGGTGGTCTGGAATATCTCGAAATAGACAGGGACCCTGACCGGCACGCGGCTTCGCCAGTAGACTTCCTCCGCCTTCTTCGGCCAGCTCATCACGCCATGTTCCTGGAACCATTCCATGCCGTGGGTGTCGCCAAAGAAACTCCTCAGAACTCTGTCCATGATCCCTTCAAACTCATATTTCACATTCGGCTCGAGCTTGTACGGATCTCTCAGCTCAAAATGAACGGTATAAGCGGCGTTCATCCTCTCAAGCAGTCCGAGCCGAGACCCAATTTCGTACATCACTCTCAGAAAGTCGCGGCGCTGGTCCCCGGGCGCCACGACCGGCTGGCGAATCGGCCAGCTCCACGTTCCCATGCTGCCCGGATGATTGAAGATGAAAGGGTAGTTGGGCGACGGAAACGAACGCTCCAGATAGCAAGTGTCCGGCAGGACGAGATCGGCGAAGTCCGTCATCTCGTTTTTGAAAATGTCGAACGAGATGATGAAGACGTCCTTGAACGCGTCCGCCAGCACATCTTTGTTTCCCACGCTCATGATAGCGTTGGCGCCGAAATTGATCATCACCTTCGGCCGGCGTCGGATGTTGAACCGGTTCCACCACTCTTCGCGGTCGGACGCGCCGTAGAAGGGCGAAGTCATCGCCCACGGGAAGATTTCGCGCATGCCAAGGCTGATCGGTGCCGCCGCGTCGTTTGCCGGAAAGGGTTTGTGCGGATGCATCCATGTCCCGGTGATCATCAGTCCGTCCGGCGTGGGTTCGGGAGCATAGTACGGCAGACCCGTGTCGGGGTGGCCGTAGCACACCGGATTGAATCCCAGCGCGCCGCCAACGTTGTCGGCCGAGCCTACTAGGTGATTAAGGAGATCAATCGACACGCAGTTCCAGGTGGAGTTCTTGTGACCCTGCGAACCGCGGAAGAAAATCGCCGCCGCTGGCCTGTAGGGAAATTCCTGCCCGTCGATGATGATCGTGCTGCCGATGCGGGCCGCCTCGCCAAACTCGCGCGTCAATCTTCGGACGGTGACCGCAGGAATCGTGGTGATTTCGGCAGAGTATTCCGGCGTGTACTTCTTCAAATGCTCCTTCAGAATCTGGAAGCCCGGCTGCACTTTGACGCCGTTCACTGTGAAGGTGCCGAGCAAAGCGAATCCGTCAACCGGTCCTGCGTCAAAAGGCTTTGCCGCTTTCGCGTTCTCATCGTACACAAGCGGTTTCCCGGTCGCCGCATCACGCAAGTAGTGCCCATCGTCCTTAACCAAGTACGCGGCATTAGTGCACTGCCTAAGATAGTGGCGGTCGTATATCCCGAGTTCATTCACGAGTACATTGGCCATTGCAAGGGCCAGCGCGCCGTCCGTTCCGACGCGGATGGGTACCCACTCGTTGCCCTTGCCGGAAGCAAAGTTGCACATCGGATCCACTACAACCATTTGCATGCCGCGCGCTCTGGCATCGGCCGCCAACTGCGCGTTCTGGTTGGCAACGTGGCCCGCCGAATGGCCTTTGCTGGCGCCAAAGTAGATCGCGTAGTTGCACATCTTGAAATCGGGCACCAGCGACCACGAGGCGTGCATCAACCCGCCGATTTGGTGGGCGCCACTCCCACAATGAAGGCCGCCTCCGGCCACCCATACGGCGTCTGTGCCAAACGCGCTGCCAAACGTGAACAATCCACAGTGCATCTCAGACGCACACGTCGTCGTTCCTTGCAGGAAGAGTTCGGCTGGATCGTGATCGTGCACTTCCTTCAGCTTCATTACGGCAATGTCGAGCGCCTCTTCCCAGGAGATCTCCACCCACTTGGGATCGACGCCGATGCCCTTATTCGGATTCGTTCGCTTCAGCGGAACGTTCACGCGATTGGGGTCGTAGAGCGTCATGATGCCCGCGACTCCCTTGGCGCACAGTCGTCCCTCGCCGCAAGCGCTTTCCGGATTGCCCTCGATCTTCGTCAGAACGCCATCAACGTTGTGCCCAAGAATGGAGCACATGCCGTAGCAGAGGCTGCACGACGATGGTATCCATCGGTCCTGCTTGCCGCTGACCGGCGATCTAGGGAGTGTCTGCTCAACGGTCAGCATCGATTGTCTCCGCTTCTTGCGGGAGTGTCGGGCGTCGACAAACTCGCACTAACTGTGAAGGACCTCGCGAGTTGATCGGAGAAGAAGTATCGAAAACCGTAGCGATGTGGCGGTTGTTAGTTAGGAGGACTTCGGTCCGTCGCGCGGCTGCAATGAGACTAGACTTCTTCCGGCTGGCCCTCAGGCGGTCAAGGTCTGCTCGCATGCCATCCATCGGCAACAACGAAAGACATAGTGACTATCCTGCGGTCGCCTAAACAGGCCTGTGATGCAAGTCACTGACACGGGTGACCCAAGTCACCGCGCTATCCACTTCATCGCGCCCACATATGTTCGGAGTCCCGCGCGCCAGGAGATGCGACCGATTCAAGCGGTGGAGGCCGGACCGATTGTAACAGTCAAAATATGACTTCAAGTTGCGTCGCAGGCCGGATTCATTTAGAACGACGACGTGATCCAAGCATTCGCGCCGAATCGACCCGATCAACCGGTCAACATAAGCGTTCCGCCAGGGCGATTGCGGTGTGGTGAGAATTTCCCAAGTTTCTAGCCACCGCGCTGCTTCGTGAAATGTCGCCCCATAACTTCCATCTCGATCGCGCAAAAGATAACGTGGCGCCTGTCCCAGGGAAAGGCTTCCGGCGGTTGATGAGCTACCCATTTGGCGGTCGAATACTCCGTGACCGCCACGTCTGCGTGGCGGTCTTGGATTAGCCCTTTTCCCGGAGCTGCCTTTCCGTCCAATCTGCCTCGTACGCCAATTCACCGTGATAAGATGCGCGCCGGAATCGCTTCGTAGCAATCCGGACAATGGGAGAACACTCATGGCGCGCCAAGGAAAACTGAACCCCGCGGCAATGGGCCTGACGATGCCCGTCGACGCTCCTTTCTTCGTCGAGAAGCCACCCTACTGGCGCGGCGTGCACTCCTACACGTTCAACTACGAAACCGATCCCGACGCCGCCGCGGCGCTGGTTCCCGCTTCGCTCACCCTTCCCGAGCCTGTGAAGTCCTCTCTCATATTCAACAGCTTCGACTGGTCCACGGGCGGCCCCTATTGCGAACTCATGCAGGGCGTCCACGTCGAATTCGAAGGCGAGCCCTGCGTCTATTTCACGCAGCTCGCCGTTACCGAAGCCGTTCCGCTTGTCACCGGCCGTGAGGTCTACGGCTTTCCGAAGAAACTCGGCCGCATCGAATTCGTCCGCCAGGACGACATCTTGGCCATGTATTACGAGCGACCCAAAGGCGTTCGCATCTGTTCCGCTGTCTTCCGCCAGATCCGCCCCATCGCTCTACCCCCCGAGGGGCTCTCCATGAAAGCGGTGAACCTTCGCGTCATCACCTGCCCTGAGCCGGGCCGGAACCATTCGCTTTGCGAACTCATCCTTGCCGAACTCGCCATGAGCAACGCCGAAATCTGGACGGGCGAAGGCAATTGCAGCTACACCGGCGTTTCGCAACTCGATCCGTGGCACAGGCTGCCCGTCGTCAAGCACCTCGACGCGTCCGTCGTGAACTGCGATTCCACCCTCAAAGGCGCCCGAATCCTCAAGCGCTGGTAATCCCCTCCATGCCTCGCAAAGGAAGAGCGATAGTCCCGAGTCCCGATAACGCGCTTACGGGACAAGTCGAATCATGGTACCGAAGTTGTCCGGTTACGCGACTAGCCAGGCAAGCGGAGTTATGATCCGCCGCACGGCCAGGGCAGACCGAGCGCTTCGCACTACTTTTGAGGCGACGCGGGCGATTGGTTAACGAAGGGTTTCAGGAAGCTCGCGAATTCCATGGGGAAGACAAACTTCGTCGACGGGCCGGTACCGAGGGTTTTCAGGGCGTCGAGGTATTGCAGGCTCATGGTGTTCGCGTCGAGACCCTTGGCAATTTCAAAAATTTTCTGAAGCGCGAGTGCATAGCCTTCGGCGCGAAGCACGGCAGATTGCTTGTCACCTTCCGCCTTGAGGATGGCGGACTGCTTCTCTCCGTCAGCAACGGTGATCTTGGCGGTGCGATCCCCTTCAGCGGCGGTGACCATGGCTCGACGGCTGCGCTCGGCGCTCATCTGTTTGGTCATGGCGTCCTGAACGTCCTTCGGCGGATCGATTTCACGGATTTCAACCGATGTTACCTTGCCGCCCCAGCGCTCCGTGACTTCATCGAGCTTGCCGCGGAGGACGCTGTTGATCTCCTCGCGCTTGGCGAGGACATCATCGAGCGGAATATCGCCGACGACGGCGCGCAGAGTAGTCATAGCGATGCCGCGTGTGGCACCGCCAAAATCCTGCACTTGGATGACACTCTGAACCGGGTCCGTGACCTTCCAGTAGACGAGGAAGTCGATCGAGATAGAGGCATTATCTTTCGTGATGCACGTCTGGCGCGGGACTTCTAGGTACTGTTCCCGCAGATCGACGCGGGTGGCGACGTCCACGACGGGAATCAACAGAATGATCCCAGGCCCTTTCTGTCCGATGCAACGACCGAAGCGGAAGACGATAAGGCGTTCGTACTCGCGGACGACGCGAATCATTTTGATGAGGAGGAGCACGAGCGTGAGGAAAATGATCCCGAAAAGAACCATGCCAATAGTGGGCAAATCCATCAGTGTTTCTCCCTTACGAAGACTTGCGAACGTGCACGGTTAGCCCATCAACCGACACAACAATGATCTCGTCGCCTCGCGTGATCGGGCCGGCGTCTGCGAGAGCATCCCAGTCCTCGCCGTTAACAAGGACGACGCCACGAGGGGAGAGGTCGGTCTTGGCATAACCGACTCTGCCCGCGACGCACTGAATTCCTGTCAACACGGGTTGGTGGCGCGAACGCAGAACGAGCCGCACGACGATCCCCAGCGTCAGCGCCCACAGGAACGTCACTGTGCCTATAGCGAAAGGTGAAATGCGATAGCCGGGAATTTGCGGTAGGAGTAGCAACGAGCCGCAAACGAACGAAATGAGACCGAGAAGCGTCAAGACGCCATGCGAGGTGATCTTCAGCTCTAGGCCAAGTAGCACCATCCCGAGCAGCAACAATGCCAGCCCCGAGACCTGCACGGGAAGATTTAGAAGTCCGACGAGGGCGAGGACCAGGGCTAGGAATCCAACCGCGCCCGTAACAAAACCGTGCGGCGCTAGAATTTCGACGATCACGGCAAGCGCACCGAGCAGCAGAAGAAGATATGTGACGGTTGGTTCAGTCAGAACCGAGAATAGTTTTTCACGGGCGTTCATCTCAACCTTAACAATCTGTCCGCCCGCCACGTTGAGAGTCACATCGCCATTGGCCCGATGCAGGGTCCGCGACTGCAGCTCGCTAAGAAGCTGGGACAGATCGTTCGCCATGAGGTCGATCACGCCAAGGGAAAGGGCCTCCTCGGCGGTTGCCGATACGCTCTCGCGCACCGCACGCTCGGACCATTCGGCATTGCGTTTGTGTGAGGCCGCGAGCGCGCGGGCGTATCCAGCGGCATCGTTCAAGATTTTTTCGGACACAGTCCCGCCAGAGGCATAGACAGGATGAGCGGCGCCAATGTTGGTTCCCGGCGCCATGGCGGCCATATCCGCAGCAAGCACAATCAAACATCCTGCGGAAGCAGCGCGGGCACCACGGGGTGCAACAAACACGATCACCGGAACGGAGGAGTTCATTTCCCTCTGGATAATCTGGCGCATCGAGGAATCAAGACCGCCGGATGTATCTAGTTCCAGGATAACTGCGGTTGCATTACGCTCCTCAGCATCCGCGATTCCGCGTGTCAGATACTCGGCGCTTGCGGGACCGATCGGACCTGCGTACGGAAGGAGAAAGACGTCACGCTGGGCGAATGTGCCCGGCGCGGCGAAGGTAAGTCCACCAAGTAGCACGATACCGGTGATGACGGGTTTCATACCCGTTGTGCTCGGAAAACGCCGGGATTATAGCAGAGCAAGTTGCCGCCGACGCAAGCACTGCAATAATCATACGGCTTCCAAGAGTCGAACTCCCGGTACACGGTTACCGGCGATTAGGAACAGATACACCATTTCGTTACTACATCGACAAGATATGCCTGATTAATGGGCTACCGGACGAGTCCACTGAGGCCAGTACTCAACTTATCTTATCCGGACAGCCGAGCTACCCAGAGTTGTCGCCAGCGCTGGGCTGCAGGAGTACAATCGCCGCCACGAGGTGCCCCCATGCATCCACAACCCGCGACGGAGAGAAGCAGCCAAGGCTCGGCACCGGCGTGCGAGGCGCATTCCCACTTGGATGACGCGCCCTGCGGCTCTCCAGCGGTCACCCGCTGCGACAACTGCGGTCATTGGTATTGCGCAACGCACACGGCGGATGAGCACCTGCACGCGTGCGTACTCGGAGAAGGCGACCTTGGCGGCGAGGGATAGTGATCGGCACACAACATATATCCCCACGCCGTAACTCCTGATTAACGCGGCTACCGGACAAGTAGAGCTTTAGCAGGGAACTTGTCCGGTAATCCGACTTACCAGGTGCTGACCAAGCGTATTGGGGTGAGCGATCTCTCTTCCTAGTAGAGGAATAGGGTTACCTGCTTCTGAATTTTCCAGGACTTGTCGGCTTTGGACAGAACTAAAAAGCTCGATCCGCCGCCCAAGTAGTTGCGCGAATACCCAAGATACACAAGCGCCTGATTTTTCTTTGAATCGAAGGCGACGCGCGAGAAATCAATGAGCCCGGGTGCTCCTGGATATCGTTGGTAAAAGAGCCCCCAACCTCCCACGATCAAAACACCTGCCTTCTGGTTAAAGATGGCGTCTAGTTCATCGGAGTTCACGAGAACATACGGCGTCTTCAAGTCGAGATGTCTCTCCAGTAGATACGTTTTGCCATTCTTGGCTTTGAAATCAGACATCGTGTCGGATTCAACATCGCGTGCAACACGGTCGCAGATTTCCGGGTCCTCGATTCTTTGCGTCTCGCCTCTGATCACGAATTGTTGCACCTCCGTCTGTGCAAATTCGGACTCAAGAACGGCCGTATATACAGAGTATTCTTCGGATTCTTGAACCCGCGGTATGTCGTTCCTCTGAGCCGGCTGCTTGTCGTAGACCATTGCCAGTGTCTTGAATTCGCCCCACGAACGCGTCAATGTGTGACCGTCGATTGATGGAGTCCAACGCTCAGTCACAGTCGATACACCTGTCACCCAGGAACCGATAGTCATGGTGAGCACCAGCGAGGTGCCCTCCCACCGTGAACTTGTAACTTCCGCGCCTGACATGGGTGGTATGGTTCGGCCCTTTCGCTGTTTTCCGTCCGCCACAAATCGGGCAACGGATTCTTCCCCGTTCGTCGTAGCCGATATTTCGACGCGATTTCCGACGCAGGTTATGGTGATCGTCTGCGACTTGACGTCGGGGAGCGGGAGGCCTTCAGAGTTTGGAACGCGGAGCACCCACGTGCCAATCAGGGCAGACGGTTCTTGTGGTGTACCCAATCGCGCGACTGCGGGAATCGCCAGCAAGTAAACCAGCGCGCATCCGAGGGCAAGCCGACTGAACACAGCGCCCCTCCATTGACCCGAATTATAGGACAGGTTGTGGCGGCAGTGCTGTCGAACGGTCTCTTTGATTCCGAGGTCCCGATAAACGGGGTAACCGGACAAGTAGAGTTGTAGTACGGAAGATGTCCGGTAATCCGACTATCAGGCACTCGCACTAAACCGTGTTAGATTTCCCCTCACAATGAACTATCAGACCGTGTTCGAGATCGGTTTGCGGTCTTTCCCTTGGAGTGGCTTGTTACATCCCGTTCCCTTCATTCTCACTGGACTGCTACTTTTCAGATTTGCGCGGAGTAAGCCGATTTACCAAGTTACAGGAATCATAGTGGCAGCGTTCGCCACCCTCTTTTTCCTGATCTCATCCCTCAGCCTCGTGCGGGAGTTCATCGAACGTCAGCGCGAGTACAGAAGCGGGGGCAGCTCCATCGTCGAAGGAATCGTTCAGAACTTCCGTCCGGCACCGAAGTCGGGCCCCGCTGAAGAGTCATTTTCCGTTAGTGGAGTCGGTTTTTCGTATAACGCTCTAGATCTGACGCCCTGTTTTCATAACGCACCGATTCACAAAGGCCCGATTCGTGAGGATCTGCCTGTGCGCATCATTTACAAGAACAGTTGTATAGAGCGGGTTGAAATCCGTCGCAACTCCTAATTAACGGCGCTACCGGACGAGTCGAGTTTTAATACGGGAAATGTCCGGTAATCCGACTTACCAGGACTTCGCGAATTTTGTGGCAGCAGACATATCGTGTTATAGCGTTCATCAACTTGCAAGATGGAGAGGCCGCAGGAATGATCCTTGAAATTGCAATCCTGAATGTGCGGACTGGACAGGAACCACCGTTCGAATCGGCAATGAAAGCCGCTCGTCCACTCATCGCTGCGTCACCTGGCTTTCAGAGCCTAGAAATTCGTCGAAGCATCGACACGCCGAACCGATATCTGCTGGTCGTCGAGTGGCAGAAATTGGAGGACCACACGATCGGCTTCCGGCAATCGGACCGATATCAGAGATGGCGCGATCTGATTCACCACTTCTATGATCCATTCCCATCGGTGGAACATTACGAGGCCCCGCTTCAGCTCGGAAATTAACGTTGCCGGACATTTGCCCCCTGCCCAGACCAATTGTCTGGTTAGGCGCGTTCATTGAAGGTCTTGAAGACACCGAAGGGGAATGCAAAAGAAACCTCGACCCAGTCATTTGCTTTGCCTCGGGCCCGTGCGGACTCGTGTTAGGGCCGCCTCTGCTTGCTTCTTCACGGAGGTCCTATATGATGGATCGATGAGGAAGAGAATAAACTATTACAGCGACGGCCTAAAGCTGTCCGGAATACTTTCCACGCCTGACAATTCCGAAGGAAGACGTTTTCCTG
>Ga0187780_10001664_pt1 | contig 16843 bp, 13 predicted proteins | sample 1015_Q2_SP10_20__FD_132429 | JGI IMG/M metagenome (GOLD analysis project Ga0187780, IMG submission 132429) | Tropical peat soil microbial communities from peatlands in Department of Meta, Colombia - 1015_Q2_SP10_20_MG | ecosystem: Environmental > Terrestrial > Soil > Wetlands > Peat | place... | reverse complement strand
CCTTGTTTTGTCGCGGCGATTATTGGGACCGGGGTAGTGTGAATTTGGTGAAACGGCGCAGCGTTCTGCCGCTATGCTGAAGATTGCTTGAAGCGGTATTGTTTACGACGCGTATTCTGCTTAGCTCGAAGTGAAGAGATAGAGTTTACGAATTTTTGCCGGCGCCGCCCGCGCGGCAATTGTTAGTTTCGCAAAATGCGCGAATGACAAAGCTTTCCTGCGCTTTGCGATCCAGCAGGCGATACGCTCTCGTCGTGCACTCTTTTGTAAGAAATACGGTAGCGGTCCATTAACGACGACGGCGAACGAAACCGTCGCGATCAGACGCGCTGGAAGCCGCGAGGAATGGCGTGAAGGGACTCGATGCCGTTTTCGCTAATCAGGATCAGCTCTCCGGTTTGCACGCCGGCCTTGCCGTCAAGGGTAACGACGTTGGGCTGGATAACGACCGTCATGCCGGCGCGAAACGGCTCGTCGGGAATATGCGCGCTCGGGCGGCTGCGCGTACCAAGCACCGGCGGCAGATAGCCGCCGCCGTAGCCGTGCAAGACATCGTCGATGACGGTGAAGCCCGCCTCTTCGATCACGCCCGCCGCGTCAACGACTTGTTGCGGCAGTGCGCCGGGTTTGAGCACGGCGGCGATGGCGTCGAAGGCAGCGTCGGCGGCCGCGTGCAGATCGCGGTAAAGTTCGGTCGGCTCGGCGCCGACCGCAAAACTGCGCAGAACCTGGCCGGGATGCTCCCAGAACGCCGCGCTGATCTCGGCGACAACTGCGTCGCCATGTTCGATTTTGCGGTTTGCGGGAAATTGCGCAGGCACGCCGACGCGCGGATCGGCCATGGCGGTCACGCCGAAATAATGAATGACGTTGACGCCGCCGTGGGCAACGTAAGCGCGCTCGACCAGGTCGGCGAGTTCGCGCTCGGTAAGACCCGGACGCAACCCGTCACGCAGCGCAGCCATGCCGCGGTCGGTCAAGGCGGCGCCGATACGCATCCATGAGATTTCCTCCTCCGACTTGATCTGACGCAGCCGCACATAGCAGCGATTGAGGTTGGCGACCGCGCCAAATCGCGCCGTCAAACTCTCGTGCTGCTCGAAGGTCATCGGCCCGATCGCCCCGAGGCGGCCGGATTGCGCGGCGCGGCGCTTCAGCGCGGCGATGGCGGCGCCGATCGAGGAGCCGCCGCCCCAGCCGACGTCCGCTTGCGGAGCGAGCCGCCGCGCCAACGGCACGTGATTGACGTGCTGAATGAACAAAGCGTCCGGTAGCCCGGGCGTGAAAACGCCGACCGCCTCGGCGGTCACCGGCCATCCGGTCAACCACTGCACCGCGGAGCCGAAACGATTCGCGCCGCAAAAGACCAGGTGATCGAGGCCGCAATCGTCGAGGAGCTCTTCGATCGCAGCGCGGCGCGCCGCCATTTCGGCGTCGCTGAAACGCGGATAATCCGCCTCGAGGATCGCTTGCAGATGCGGCTGCAGCGTGAGCGCGGTCAAATCGCATTCTTTATTCAAGGCGATCCTCGTACCGGCAGAAACGAGGGGGATGGGCTTGGCAAATCCATTTTGTTAGACCGTTTTATCGAGCGCGGCTGCGTTACGTCCATCCCCTTGGACCGCCGCTTTCTTGCCAAGAGCCGGCAACGACAGGATCACGGGAGAATGACGTCAATGCCTTCGTCACTGATCGATTCCGCGGTATTCCGCGACATTTTCTCGACCGCGGCCATGCGGCAGGTCTTTTCGGACGAAAACCGCGTGCAAAAATATCTGGATTTCGAGGCGGCCTTGGCGCGGGCGCAAGCGCGGCTCGGCATCATCCCCGACGAGGCGGCCGAAGAAATCTGCCGGCACTGCAAGGTGGCCGAAATCGATTTCGCCAAGCTCAAGACCCAGACCGAGCGGATCGGCTATCCGGTGCTGCCGGTGGTGCAGCAGCTCGTCGGCCTGTGCCGCGACGGGCTGGGCGAGTGGTGTCATTGGGGCGCCACGACCCAGGACATCACCGACAGCGCAACCGTGATGCAAATTCGCGAAGCGCTCATCTTGATCGAACGCCATCTCGATGCCATTGCCGGCGCGCTCGCCGCGCTCGCGCGCGAATATCGCGACACGCCAATGGCGGGCCGCAGCAATCTGCAGCAGGCGGTGCCGATCACCTTCGGTTACAAGATGGCGACCCTGCTCGCCGCATTCGAACGGCACAAGCAACGCTTGGGCGAACTGCGCGCGCGCGTGCTGGTCGGCGAATTCGGCGGCGCAGCGGGCACGCTGTCCTCGCTCGGCGGACGCGGGCTTGCGACGCAAGCCGAGCTGATGAAGGAGCTCAAGCTCGGAACCCCAGCGATCGCCTGGCACACCGTGCGCGACACCATTGCCGAAACCGGCTGTTTTCTCGGGCTCGTCACCGGCACCTGCGGCAAGATCGCTTTCGACGTTAAGCTCATGATGCAGACCGAGGTCGAGGAGCTTTACGAGCCGTTCCACGAAGGCCGCGGTTCGTCGTCGACCATGCCGCAGAAGCGCAACCCGATTTCCTCGGTCTACATCACCGCGCTTACGTCCGTGGTGCGCCAGCAGGCCGCGGCGCTCCTCGACGCGATGGTGGAGGATCACGAGCGGGCGACCGGACCTTGGGAGATCGAGTGGATCGTGCTGCCGGAAATCTTCTGCCTCACCGCCGGCGCGTTGGCGCAGACCGAGTTCGTGCTCGCCGGGTTGCAGGTCGACGAGAAGAAGATGCGCGCCAACCTCGATCTCACCAAGGGCCTCATTGTATCGGAGGCGGTGATGATGGGGCTTGGGCCTTATCTCGGCCGGCAATACGCCCACGATCTCGTCTACGACATCTGCCGTAAAGTGGTCGCCACCGGCCGGCCGCTCGTCGAACTGCTTGCCGAGAACGCCGAGATTACCAAACACCTCGACCGCGCCGCGCTGGAGAAATTATGCGACCCGGCAAACTATCTCGGCGAGGCCGGCGCCATGGTCGATCGCGTTCTGGCGATGACGGGAAAATAGTGCGGCTCAAGCGGCCGGCACTTCAATAAGACGCAAATAGCGCGGCATCGGCCGAAAATCGCTGTCGTTGTAAAGCAGCGGCGCACGCCTTGGCGATGTCATCCGATGGGCCTATCCTTCTCGTCCTATCGCTAGGGATTGCCCGACCAGTCTTGGCATGTCGCCAAAGGGAGCCTGGGGCAAGAGGGTTCGCGGCGGCCGGCAGTCGGACACCCGGCAACGTGGAGGGAGCCCCATGCGATACAAGGCAAAAAGCGTCGCAGCGCTGCAAATTGCGCTCGGCGGCCTGCCGGATGCGATGCATGTCGAGGCGGATCGCGACATCGGCGTGTCGGCAAAAACCGTCGGCGAATTGCGCAGAGTCACGGCCTGGTCAGAAAGCCTGGTGATCACGACGCCGCAGGAACGCGATTCCGTGAGCGTCATTCGCGTCACCAAGGCAAGCCACGCCACCCGCGTGACGCCAAAACCCTAGGACTTGAGGCGGCGCCGCGCACAATTCATTTCGAGGGAAACCTACTCCGCCGCCGCCGCCTTTTCTGCCGCCTGTTCGCGGACGAATTTGTCGATCGCCAATTGATCGACCTTGCCCGAGCCGAGCATCGGCATTTTGTCGAGCACGATCACTTCGCCAGGCAGCATCAGCTCGGAGGCGTGTTTGCCGCGCGCGTAGGCCATGAACTCGCCGCGCGTCGCGCCGTGCTTGTCGGTGACCATGATCAGCCGCTCGCCCTTACGCGGATCGGGGATCGCGGACACCGCCGTAACGTGGTTCGGCCACAGCTCCGCCGCCAGCATTTCGACCGCCGCGAGCGAGACCATCTCGCCGCCGACCTTGGCGAAGCGCTTGGCGCGGCCTTTGATGGCGATGAAGCCTTGGTCGTCGATGCTGACGATGTCGCCGGTGTCGTGCCAGCCCTCTGGCGGCACTTCCAAGACGCCCGGCTTTTCGGCCCGCAGATAGCCGAGCATTACGTTCGGGCCCTTGACATAAAGCCGGCCGCCTTCCTCGACGCCTTCGACCTTTTCCAGCTTCGCCTCCATGGCCGGCAGGAGCCGTCCGACGGTGCCGAATTTGTTGAACATCGGCGTGTTGATCGCCAGCACCGGCGAGCATTCGGTGACGCCGTAACCTTCGAGAATGCGCAAGCCGAATTTTTCCAGATAAATCTGGCGGGTTGCCTCCTTCACCGGTTCGGCGCCGGCGAGGACGTAACGCAGCGAACGGAAGTCGTAAGGATTGGCGACGCGCGCATAGCCGTTGAGGAAAGTATCGGTGCCGAACAAAGCCGTGGCGCAAATGCCGTAAACGAGTTCCGGCACGGTGCGGTAATGCAGCGGCGACGGGTAGAGATAGGTCGGCACGCCGGAGACGAGCGGCAGCACCGTCCCCGCGGTAAGGCCGAAGGAGTGGAAGACCGGCAGTACGTTGAACAACCTGTCCTCGCGTCCGAAATCGATGCGCGCGGCGGCTTGCGCGACGTTCGCCAGCATATTGCGATGGGACAGGACGACGCCCTTCGGCGAACCCTCCGATCCCGAGGTGAACAGAATCACCGCCCGATCATCGGGGCTGCGCGCGACGAGCGGCTTCTTCCAGCCGAATAACCCGCGCAGCTTGTCCGCGACGCCGATGGTTCTGCGGATATCCTCCAGATAGATGATGCGCACTTGCGGCTGCAGTTGCGCAATGAGGTTCTCCAGCCGGCCCTTCTCGACAAACTCACGCGAGGTCAGGATGGTGTCGAGCTGCGCGGCGCGGCAGGCGGCAAGCACATTGGCCGCACCCGCCGTGAAATTGATCATGGCCGGAACGCGCCCCGCCGACATCACGGCGAACAAGGTAACGACCGCGGCGTTCGAGGTCGGCAGCATGACGCCGAGCGCGTGACCTTCGAGCGCAAGCGGCATCAGTTTGCGGCCCAGGATCGCGATCGCCTGCAGCAGGCGGCGGTAGGTCAGCCGGCCCCTGACCGGATCTTCTACGGCGAGCCAACCGGGTCCGTGGATTTTTGCGGCATCGATAAGCGCTTCGACGACCGTGGAGTCCGTCCGCGTCGTGCGGAACATCAGATCCGACATGATCGTGTAAAGCGCCGCGCCTGCGGCCTGCCGGCGCTTGCGGCCTTTGAGCGCTGGATCGATCTTGAGCTGCAACGGCTCGAGGATGGTGACGGTGATCTTCGGGAACCACCGGCGGCGCACTTGCGTGTTGGTCAGCCGGCTGAAGATCGTCGCCTCCGGCCCCTCGATCCGCACAGGCACCACCATCGCGTCGGATTTGTCGGCGATCAAAGCCGCGCCGTCATAGACCTTCATCAAGCTGCCGGTAACGGTAATGCGGCCTTCCGGGAAAATGACCAGCATATTGCCGTCGCGGACCGCGTTGATGACGCTACGCAAGGAGAACGGCTTGAGCGGATCGAGCGCCATGGTGCGCGCGAATCGGAGGAAGGGCTGGATCCACCACCTTTTCGACATGCCGACGTCGATCGCAAAGACCGGCCGTTTCGGCAAGATCGACATCGCCAGCGGCGGGTCGAGAAAGCTCACGTGATTGAGCGCGATGATCGCGTTACGGCCGGCCTTCTCGACGTTCTCGATGCCTTTGACCTCCAGGCGGAAGAAGGCGCGGAACACGATGGAAAGAAAATCCTGGACCCAGCTCGCCGGCATGGTCAGGCCGATCAGGACGGCAACGGCGAGATTGGCGAGGCCGATCAGCGCGAACAAAAAGGGCATGCCGTAGCCGAGCTTTTGCAGCACGGCGAGGAGGACCGCGCCGCCGACCATGAAGGCGGCGTTGAGCACGTTGACCGCCGCCACCACGCGGGCGCGGCGATCGGCGCCGGCCCAGACCTGCACGGCGGTAAAAACCGGCACGATGAACAGGCCGCCCGCAACTGCGAGCCCGGCGAGGTCGATCGCAATGTGGATGCCGTAGCGCGTGGCCAAGAACGCGCCGATCGACAACGGCTCTGCCGCGGGCACGATGGCGGAGGCGGTCCAGGCGAGATCGAGCGAGAATAGGCCGAGCAGAACGGCGGCGACGAGCGTCGGCAAAAGCACGATCCGGCCGGCCGCAAGCCATGCGGCAAGACCGGAGCCGACGGCAACGGCAACGGAGAAGATCGTGAGAAACAGCGTGACGACTTGCTCGCTGCCGCCGATGGTGAACGAAACAAGCGGCGGCAACAGCGCCAGCACCAGTGCGCCGACGAGCCAGAACCAGCTTGCGACGATGGCGCCCCACCACAGGCGCGGATCGGCGCGAATTTGCCTGATGAGCGAAGCGGTGGAGACGAGCACATTGCGGTTGATCGCCAAATCCGGCGCGCCCGCGCCGCTTTTCGGTATCAACAGGCTCGACAGCCAGCTCGCAAGCGCGGTCAGTATCATCAGCCAGGCGAAATGGATCGGACTGCTGGTGCCGTTTGCCGCCATGCCGGCGACGATCGTGCCGAGCAGGATGGCAAGAAAGGTGCCGCCCTCGATCAGCGCATTGCCGGACGGCAGCTCTCCTCTGGCGAGGAGATCGGGCAGGATGCCGTATTTGATCGGACCGAATAGCGACGCCAGCGTTCCGAACATAAGCACCGCGGCGAAAAGCAAGATGAGCGAGTGAAATGCGAAGCCGGCAACCGCGACAACGGCGGCGCCGATCTCGACAAGCTTGATGCGCTGCGCGACGAAGGCTTTGTCATAACGGTCGGCGAGTTCGCCGCCGAGGCCCGACAGTAGGAAAAACGGGGCGATCAGCGTGGCGCCGGCGAGCGAGATCAGAGCCGCCGAATTGGCGCCGGCGACTTCGTACAAAATGACGAAGACAAGCGCGGTCTTGAGAAAGTTATCGCCGAACGCGGCGAAAAACTGGCACCAGAACAGAGGCGCGAAACGGCGCGTCGTCATCAGTGACATGGACATAATCTGCCTCGCCGTCGGCTCGTTGCCTTGCGCAAGCGCCGTCGCCGGCCCCCGCGCTAATTTAGACGACGGCCTCGCCCTTGGCGATGCCGCCGCCGCGCCGCACTAGGTCATTGCAATGCTTATCGAAAATGCCGATCGCCGCGCCCAGGCCGGTCAAAACCCCGGTGCGTGCTCGACCTGATCGTACCAATCGAAGCCCATGTCTTTGACGATGCGATTGCTCATCACGATGATGCGGCATTCCTCGCCGGCATTGGCGAAATGCTGATGCAGCGTGAACGGCGGAATATAGACATAGTCACCGCGCGTCCATTCGAACTTCTTCGGCGTCTCCGCCCATTGCCACTCGAACGCCTCCAGGCAATCCCATTTCAGATCCCAGTGCAGATCGTAGCCGGAGCCCTCGACCACAAAAAACAGCTCCTCCCACATGTGGCGATGCTTTCCCGAACGCTCGCCGTCCTTGAGAAACTGCATATAGGCTTCAATGCAGCATTCGCGGGTGTGCATCTTCTTGTGGACCAGATGTTTGACCAGCCCGTCGGGCGAGCGCTCCCACGGCATGTCCTCGGCCTTGATGACATTCGGCAGTGTCGCATATTCGGCGCGGAATTTTTGCGACGCGACGAGGTCGTCGGCGAGAAAGGTGCTGGTGGTGGAGCCGGACAGCGCGGCTTGTTTGTCTTCGAACGGCATATTGCGTTTTCTCTGCTCAGATATCCGTCGGCGGCTTGAAGTCCTCGTGGCCGGGCGGCAGCTGGTCAGTCGGCCATTCCACCATTTTTTGAAACAACAGGTGCATGAACAGGAACAGCGGCTTCGCCTTGAACACCAACAAAATGCAATCCTCGTTTTCGTCATCGTTGAAGTGCTGGTGCACGCAACCGTTCTCGACCAGCATCACGTCGCCGGCCTTCCATTTCATGTAGCGGCCGTCGTGGATATCGTGGCCGTGTCCCTTGAGCACGTAAAACACCGCGCTGTTGAGATGGCCGTGCTTTTGCCCGGCATTGAGCGGCGCGTAGCATTCGATATGCGATTCGATCGACTGAACGATGTTCACGGCCTGCGGCGAGATGACGTGTTTGCCGTACATCGACGGGCCACCCTTCCAAGGATGATCCTTCGAGGAATAGACGCGCGGCTCTTCGAGCAGCTTCTTGTAAAGATGGCTGTAGGTTCCCTCCAGCGCGCGAACGAAGGTGCGCTTCTTGGCCCAGCGCTCCCATTTGCCGTGCTTGACCTCGTCGGCGTCTTCTTCCGACGGCTTGTTATGTCCAAGCCCGGGCAATTCGTGCTCCAGCATTCCGGTCATATCGCGGTCCTTGGCGTTTCGGCTGGTCATTAAGGGATTTCGCCCCAGTGCGCAATGTCGCGGCCGGTAACGCCGCCGACGGCATTTATTGCGCGCTTTCGGCGCGCTACGATGTTCACGCGCGCTTACTTTAGGGGGTTTGCGGATGAAGTCGGCCGCCCGCTGCATTGCCAGCTCCATCGCCAGCACCATCACCGGCCTCGTCACCAGCACCGTTGTCAGTTTCGCTATTTTGGCCGCCGCGCTCGCGCTCCTGCCAATGCCGGCCGCATGGGCGCAAAGCGTCGCCGAATTCTATAGGGGCAAATCGATCGATCTCGATATCGGCTATAGCGTCGGCGGCGGCTACGATCTTTACGCCCGTCTGATCGCGCGACGCCTCGGCGAGCATATTCCGGGAAACCCGGTCGTCGTGCCAAAAAACGTCGAAGGGGCCGGCAGCCTGCGGCTGGCGAATTTTCTTTATTCGGCCGCGCCGAAAGACGGAACCGTGATCGGCGCGATCAGCCGTGGCGCCGCGTTCGATCCGCTGCTTGGCGAAACCGGCGCGAATTTCGACGCCTCGAAATTTTCCTGGATCGGCAGCGCCAACAACGAGGTGAGCGTCTGCGTTGCTTTAACCTCGTCCGGTATCACCAAGTTCGACGAACTCTACACCAGGCAACTGACGATCGGCTCGACCGGCACCGGCGACGACACATATCAATTTCCGGCGCTGGTGAATGCCGTGCTCGGCACGAAGTTCAAAATCGTCACCGGCTATCCCGGTGGCAACGACGTGACGCTGGCGCTCGAACGCGGCGAGGTGCAGGGCCGCTGCGGCTGGTCGTGGTCGACTCTGAAGGCGACGCGGCTGAATTGGGTCCTGCGCGGAAGAATCGCCGTCCTGGTCCAGATGTCGCTGGCCAAGCATCCCGATCTGCCCGGCGTGCCGTTGATCATGGACCTGGCGAAGACCGACGAACAGCGGCAGATCTTTAGGATGATTTTTGCGCGCCAGACCATGGGCCGGCCCTACGCGGCGCCGCCCGGCCTGCCGGCCGACCGGCTCGCGGCGTTGCGCGCGGCCTTCATGGACACGATGACGGACAAGCAGTTTCTCTACGACGCCGACCAGAACAAATTCGAGATCAACCCGGTCAATGGCGAAGAATTGGAGGCGCTGGTCAAGGACGTCTATCAAACGCCCCCCGAAGTGGTGCGCAAGGCCGCGGCGATGGTTCAGTAAGTCAAATCAGCCGCGTCGCCGCGCGCAAAGCCGGGAAAAGATCTCCAAGCAGCGACGGCGGCCAGGCAACGGCGAGCGCCCACTGAAACACCACATAGCAGACGAGCGTGGTGGCGGCGGCAAAGCCGAGCGCGGTCGCGGTGGATTCGCCGAAGCCGAAGCGCATATAGGCGAATACGAACAGCGCAATCGCCGGAATGAACCCAACCAGGAAGACGAGCGCGATGAATGCGGCCATCCAAACGAAGAAGATCGCGGCGCGCCGCCGCGCCACATCGTCGCTCACGCCGAGATCGGGAACCTGCGCGCCCACCTTCATTCCGGAATCGGCATGCGGCGCGGTCTTCCTCTCGGGGCCGAACAGCTCGTCGACGAGATTGAGCACCGCGGCGACGAGCGCCATGCCGCAGGCGGTGAGCGGCACGAGCTTGGCGTCGTGCGGCCAATCCGAGGACGACAGGATAGCGGCGACGATCAGCACGATGACGGCGAGCGAAAAGGCCGGCGCGGGGCCGAACCGCGGCCGGCGGCCGCCAACCTCGCGGAATTGCCGGACCAAGGTCACCGCGATCTGCGACAGAGGCCGGTACAGCGCCCACGCGACGCAGGCGAGGATCGCCAGGACCGCCGGGCGCAACAGCCAGCCCCAGCCGTAGAGCTGCGTTGAAATAAAGAGGTAACGCTCGAAAATGGCGCCGACCACGATACCGAGCACCATCGGCGGGCGCGGCCAGCCGAGCCGCTTCATGATCCAGCCGACAACGCCGAAGAACAAAAGCGCGTAGAGGTCGCCCCAATCGTGCTCGCCCTCGAAGGCGGCGACGAAAACGAGCGCAATAATGACCGGCAGCAGGATTTCCGGCCGAATGCGCGAGACCTGGGCGAGCCAGCGGCTGCAGCCAAGGCAGATCGCCGCGCCGATGACATGGGCCAGCGTCAGGCTCCAGACGATCAAATAGGTCAAATCGAGATGCTTGGTCAGCATATCCGGCCCCGGCGTGAGCCCGTGCATCAGGAAAGCCCCGAGCAGAATGGCCATCGAAGCGCCGGCGGGAACGCCGAAGGCGATCGTGGGAACGAGATGGCCGCCTTCCTTGGCGTTGTTCGAGCTTTCCGGGGCGATCACGCCGCGCACGTCGCCGGTGCCGAATGTTTCGGCGTTCTTCTCCGTGCGTTGCGCGTAACCGTAGGCGATCCAGTCGATGACGGCCGAGCCGATGCCCGGGATGGCGCCGAGCCCGGTGCCGAGCACGCCGCAGCGCAAAACGAGCCACCAGTTCCGCGCGACGTCGCGCACGCCCTCCCATTGGCTGGAGAGATTGATGTTCGGCGCATTATCGCCGGCAATGCGCTTGCGCGAGACCGCAAGCTCGGCAAGTTCCGGCAGCGCGAAAATCCCGAGCGTCGCCGGAATGAGCGGCATGCCGTCCCAAAGATAGAGCCAGCCGAAAGTCCAGCGCAGCGTGCCGCTCTGCGCGCGTGAGCCGATCATTGCGATCATCAGGCCGAGGCCTGCGGCGGTGAGGCCCTTGAGCGGCGCGCGTCCCGACAAAGTCGCCACCATCGACATGCCGAACAGCGTGAAGGCGAGCAGCTCCGGCGAGCCGATCGACAACATGATCGGGCGCAGCACCGGGATACTGACGGCCAGCACAATGGCGCCGACGATGCCGCCCGCGAGCGACGACGCAAAGCCGGCGCCGAAGGCGCGTCCCGCCTCGCCCTTGCGCGCCATGGCGTGGCCATCGATCACGGTCGCCGCGGCCCCGACATGGCCCGGCACCCCGAATAGCACGGCGGTGATGAAATCGGACGAGGTAATTACCGCCGCCATGCCGAGAAGCAAGGCGAAGGCGGTATATTCGTCGAGATTGTAAGTGAAGGGAATGAGCATCGCCATGCCGACGATGCCGTTGAGCCCTGGAAGCACGCCGATCGCCAGACCGATCAGCACGCCGAGAAACAGGATCAAAAGGCGCGCAGGTTCGACCAGGAGGTGCAGCGCATGCACGGCGCTGGCGATCATGTCAGGCTGCATCGATGGTTGCTCCTGCCGAGCAAAGATCCTGCCTCGAAAAGCGCGGCATCGCGCTTAACACCTGCAAAGCCGTCAAGCCCATGTTAGGCTGGATTATTAGGATAGATTATTAGCGTGCACTATAAGGCTGCGGCGGTAACGGCGTATTGCCGCATTGGTCTGCCCGTCATCATAAATTGGCAGTGGAGTCCCTCAAGCAGCATGAACAAGCGCAAAAATAAATTCGGCTGGACCAAGTTCGGGACTAAGTTCCTGGCCAGGCTTCGCGACAACCTTCAGCCGACGGTCGCATCGATGATCGCGCTCGCTGTCATTGTCGCGGCGAGCGCCGCGATCGCGGCGGCGCAGGGCGTGGCCGACTTCTACAAGGGACGCAATGTCGACCTCTATATCGGGTATAGCGTCGGCGGCGCCTATGACCTCTATGCACGAGTGATCGGCCGGCATCTGAACGCGCACGTTGCCGGCGATCCGACCTTCGTGCCGAAGAATTTCGAAGGAGCGGGCAGCCTGCGGCTTGCCAATTTCCTCTATCGCGTGGCGCCGCAGGACGGCTCCGCGATCGGCACTATCGGCCGCGGCATCGCGTTCGACCCGCTCCTCATCGGCCAGGGCGACGCCTTCGACGCGCAGAAATTCGGCTGGATCGGCAGCGCCAATAACGAAGTCAGCGTCTGCGTGGCGCGGAGCGATTCCGGCATCGCCAAATTCGAGGATCTCTTCACCAAGGAACTGACCGTCGGGGGAACCGGCACGAGCGCGGACACCGATCAATTCCCACGCGTTCTCAACAGCGTGCTCGGCACGCATTTCAAGATCGTCGAGGGCTATCCCGGCGGCAACGACGTGATGCTGGCGATGGAGCGCGGCGAGGTGCAGGGGCGCTGCGGCTGGTCGTGGTCGAGCGTGAAATCGACGCACAAATCCTGGATCGACGACAAACGCATGACCGTTCTGGTCCAGCTCTCGCTCAGTAAGCACCCGGAACTTCCCGACGTCCCGCTGGTGATAGACTTCGCCAAAACCGACGAGCAGCGCCAGATCCTGAAAATGGTGTTCGCCCGCAACGTGATGGGTCGGCCCTATCTGGCGCCGCCCAACCTGCCGGTGGACCGCCTTGCGGCCTTGCGCGACGCTTTCGTGGCGACCATGACGGACAAAGATTTTCTCGCCGAGGCCGACAAGGCCGGGCTCGAAATCAATCCCGTCTCCGGCGCCGATGTCGAGACGCTCGTGAAGGAGGTCTACGCGACGCCGACCGACATCCTGGCGAAGGCCAAGGCGGCCGCGGCCGGGAAGTGAGCGACTAGTTTCCCGCTCATTGCCGCGAAAGCGGGAATCCAGAGACGTGCCCTAAAGCGAAATGATTTTAGGTTGAGTCATTTCGCTTTAGGTTGTTGTTTGCGCATGACTTTTTCCGAAAACCGGTATCCACTTTTCGGGATCATGCTTTAGCTTTTCGCCCGCCCGATTCGGCGCGGGCCATGATCGGTGACGCCGAGGTGGGTCTCGAGCACGACGCGATCGGCGGCGAGCGCGGCGCTGTCGGCGGCGTGCACCACCGAGCCCCGCTCGATAATGATGGCGTGGTCGGTGACGCCGAGGATTTTCTTGGCGTTCTGTTCGACCAGGATCGCCGACATGCCTTCCTCGCGGATGATCCGGCGCAGCGCGGCCAAGAGCTCCTCGACGATGATCGGCGCGAGACCTTCCAGCGGCTCGTCGAGCAGCATCACGCGCGGATTGAGCACGAGCGCGCGGCCGACCGCGAGCATCTGCTGCTCGCCGCCGGAGAGCTGATTGCCGAGATTTTGCCGCCGCTCCTGGAGCCGCGGGAACAGCGCATAGACCTTTTCGGTGGTCCAGCGGCCCGGCCGCGCCACCGCGGTGAGGTTCTCGTGCACGGTGAGCGATTTGAAAATGTTGCGCTCCTGCGGAACCCAGCCGATGCCGGCATGCGCGCGCTTGTCGGGCCGCAGCGCGGTGATGTCGGCGCCGTCGAGCGCGATGCTGCCGCCGAAATAGCGGGTCACGCCGACGATCGTATTGATCAGCGTGGTCTTGCCCATGCCGTTACGGCCAAGGAGCGCCAGCGCCTGGCCTTCGACCAGCGACAGCGACACGTTGGACAGCACTATGGCCTCGCCGTAGCCGGCCGATAACCGCTCGATGGTCAGAAGGTCAGGCATTACAGCGCGATCCGATTAGGTTGAATCAATGCACGCCCCTAATATTTTGATTGCGCATGAACTTATCCGAAAACCGGTACCCACTTTTCGGGATCATGCGCTCAGCTCCTCGCCGAGATAGACCGCTTTGACGCGCGGATCGCGCGCCACGTCCTCGGGCGCCCCGTCGACGAACAACGCGCCGTTGACCAGCACCGAAATGCGGTCGGCGAACGAGAACACGAGGTCCATGTCGTGCTCGATCAACAGCACCGTAACGTCTTTGGGCAGATTCTCGATCGTCGTCAGAAGCTCCTGGCGTTCGGCCTCGGGCACGCCGGCGGCCGGCTCGTCGAGCAGAAGCACGCGCGGGCAGCAGGCGAAGGCGAGTGCGATCTCCAGAAGCCGCTGCTTGCCATAGGGCAGAATGGCGGCGCGCTCGTGCATCACGTCGCCGAGGCGGAAGCGTTCCGCGATTTCAACGATTTCTTCGGTCACCGCCGGCTTGGTGCCGACGAGCCGCCACCAGTCGGCGCCGGTGCCGAGCCGTTCCGACACAACAAGACCGATCGATTCCAGCGGCGTCAGATCGAGGAACAGCTGGTTGATCTGGAAGGTGCGCGCCATGCCGAGCCGCACCCGCTCGTGTGGCGAGACATCGGTGATGTCGCGGCCCTCCAGCATGATGCGGCCCGCGCTCGGCCGCAGCACGCCGCTTAACAGATTGATCACGGTGGTCTTGCCGGCGCCGTTCGGCCCGATCAAGGCGTGACGCGCGCCCTGCTCCACCGCGAGATTGACGTTTTGCGAGGCCAGGATGCCGCCGAAGCGCTTTTCAAGCCCGATGGTTTCGAGAATCGGCATGGTCAGCGTCCGTCCGAAGCGACGCCGCCAAGCGCCGCCGAACGCGGCGCAACGCGCGCGCCGAACCGCGCGGCGGCGGCACGCACGGCGCGAATCCAGCCGGCCATCCGCTCGCGACCGACCAGGACGATGATGACGAGCACAAGCCCGATCCAGAACTGCCAATATTGCGGCGTCAGGTTGGCGATCCAGTCTTGCAGGAATTTGTAGATCACCGCGCCGATCAAGCCGCCATAGAGATAGCCGGTGCCGCCGATGATCAGCACCAGCAAGAGGTCGGCCGACCGTTCCAGCGAGAACACGTCAAGCGAGCAGAACGCCGTTGTTTGGGTGAGCAGCGCGCCGGCTATGCCCGCCAATCCCGCCGAGACCGTGTAAATCGAGACGAGCCGCCACTTGACCGGAATGCCGATCGCGGCGGCGCGCAGCGTATTGCCCTTGATCGAGCGCAGTGACAGGCCGAACGGCGAATAAGCGATGCGTCGCACGATGAGAAAGCAAATAAACAGCACCACCAGGCAATAGACATAGCCGTTATGCCCGTAGAGATCGAACCGGAACAGGCCGAAGATCGGCGCGATGTCGACGCCCTGAAGACCGTCCGCGCCGCCGGTGATATTCGAATACCGGTTGGCGACCTCGCCCAGCATCAGCGAGACGCCGAGCGTCACCATCAATCGCGTCAAATCGGAACCGCGCAGCACCAAAAAGCTCGTGACGAAACCGAGCGCCGCCGCGACCAAGCCCGAGCAGATCAGCGCGATCACTGGCTCGTTGATGATGCCGTATTTGGCGACGAGGCCGGAAAAATATCCGGCTAGGCCGAAAAAGGCCGCTTGGCCAAGCGAGATGATGCCGGCATAGCCGAGGATGAGATCGAGCGACAGCGCAAACAGCGCCAGGATCGCGGTGTCTTTCAGGATCAGATATTTTGACGGAAACAGCCAAATAGTCGCAAAAGCGAAGACCCAAAAGGCGATTTCGAACGGCGACCAGCGCGCGCGGCGCTTGAGATAAAGAGCGATCTCGCCTGAGCGTTTCTGCATCGTATCACCGCGCCGCGCCGCGGGCGAATAGGCCCTGCGGCCGCCAGATCAGAACCGCGATCATGATGGCGTAGATGACGAAGTCGCCGAGCTTCGGCACGTAGTATTTGCCGGCGACGTCGCCGATGCCGAGCAGTATAGACGCGAAGAACGGTCCGGTAATGCTGGACGTGCCGCCGACCGTCACCACGATCAAAAAATAGATCATGTATTTGAGCGGGAAGGTCGGATCGAGCCCGAGAATTTCCGCGCCGAGCGCGCCGCCCAACCCGGCGAGACCTGAACCGAACGCAAAGGTGATGCCGAACACCGCGCCGACATTGATGCCGAGCCCGCGAGCGACGCGCTGATCGTCGACCGCCGCGCGCAAGCGGCTGCCGAAGCGCGTCTTGGCGAGCATCAATTGCAAGGCGACCGTCAGCAAACCGCAGATCACGATGATCAAGAGGCGATATTTGCCCATGCCGACGCCGGCGACCTCGAACTGCCCCTGCAGCGCTTCCGGGATTTGCACGAATTGTTGCGACGAACCCATCGTGTAATCGACCGCCGCCACCGACATGAAGACGAGACCGATGGTGAAGAGCACCTGGTCGAGATGGCTTCGCGAATAGACATGGACGTAGAGCGTGCGTTCGAACAGCCCGCCGAGCAGCGCCGTGACCAGAAAAGCGATCGGCAGTCCGAGCGCGAAGGGAACGCCCAGCCGATTGACCAGGATGACGGTGCAATAGCCGCCCGCCATGGCAAAGGCGCCATGGGCGAGATTGATGAAATTCATCAGCCCGAGCGTCACCGAGAGCCCGCATGCCAGGATGAACAGCAGCATGCCGTAGGCGACACCGTCGAAGAGAATAGTCAGCATGGTCGTTCAATGCACCGCGCGCTTAGACCTCCTCCTCTCCCCGCTCGCGGGGAGAAGGTCGGGATAAGGGGGCGTTACCATTCGGCTTAAGCTCGCGGAAAGCCCCCTCGCCCGGATTGCTCCGCAATCCGACCTCTCCCCGCGGCGCGGGGAGAGGTAAATCACTTCGCCTCCGCCGCCTTGATCGGATCCTTGACGCTCGGATAGGTCGCGAACTCGACGTTGTAGAGCTCGCCGTCCTTTTTCTCGACTTTGCGGATGTAGACGTTCTGGACGATGTCGCGCGTATCCGGATCGATGGAAACCGGGCCGCGCGGACTCCCAGGCCAATCCCTTGGCGGCGGCGATCAGCGAGTCGCCGTCGGT
>Ga0187780_10001663_pt1 | contig 16843 bp, 15 predicted proteins | sample 1015_Q2_SP10_20__FD_132429 | JGI IMG/M metagenome (GOLD analysis project Ga0187780, IMG submission 132429) | Tropical peat soil microbial communities from peatlands in Department of Meta, Colombia - 1015_Q2_SP10_20_MG | ecosystem: Environmental > Terrestrial > Soil > Wetlands > Peat | place... | reverse complement strand
TCCCTCACGAGGTCAAGACGGCATCGCTCCGCCGCAGGACCTCGGCGACCTCGGGGCGGAGGACCTCCGTCGGGAGGCTCTCGCCCCGGGCCAGGCTCTCGCGCACCCGGGTCTGGCTCGTCACGACCCGGTCGCCAGGGCCGTGGGGGCAGACCTTCTCGCTCGCCATCCACCCGCAACGACGGCAGAAGAACGACTCCTCGTAGCGGAGGGGCGTGACCCCGACGTCGAACTGGTCGAAGATGTGGTGACAGGCGTACGGGTCGTAGAACTTCCCGACCCCCGCCTGGTCGCGCCCGACGATGTAGGCGGCGCAGCCGTAGTTCTTGCGGACGATCGCGAGGAACAGCGCGGCCTTCGGGCCCCCGTAGCGCATCGTGATCCCGAGGGGCCGGACGATCACCCGGCTCGGAGGGTAGTAGCCCTTCACGAGGGCGTCGTAGGCGTCGAGGATCACCTCGGGCCGGTAGTCGCCCTTCTTGAGGCGCCCGACCACCGGGTGCACGAGGAGACCGTCGATCTCCTCGCGCTCCAGCGTCACGCGCTGGAGGTACTCGTGCGCGGTATGGGGAGGGTTGCGGCACTGGTAGGCCGCGACCGTGGACCACCCCAGGCTTCGGAACTCCTCGCGGAGCTCGGCCGGACCGGGCTCGCGGCGATCCCCGACCGGCCTCAGCCGCCGGAGGAGCTGGATGGGGCCGCTCCACGCCTCCGCTCCGTGCCGCAGGATGTCGGCCACGTTCGGGTGACTGGGATCCTCCGTGCCGTAGGCGCCTCGGGCGAGGGCGCCCCGATCGAGCCGGAACTTCTCCTCGATCCGCAGGAGCGCGAGGGCCTGACCCTCCCCGTCCACGAGCGCGACCTCGTCGCCCGGGCGTAGGCGGGCGGCCTCCTCGGTCCCCGGACCCTCCGGGACGGGAAAGTAGATCGGCATCGGCCAGGGGAGGTCGCTGGGAAGCCGGCCCCGCGCCAGGACCGACTCGAGCACCTCGGGGCCCTGGAACCCTTCCAGCGGGCTGTAGGCGCCTATCCCGATCTTCTCGGCGTCGTAGAGCTGGTCGACGTTCGGCCGGACCTTGGGCAGGTCGGCGAGTTCGGCGTCGCGACGCTCGCGCACCGTCGCCGAGACCTGACGGTCGACCAGACGTCCGCCGTGCGGCGTCGGGATCATGGGGATCGCCCCTCCGAAGCGTCCCGACCGTCGGAAGGGGACAGCGCCCAGTGAGGGTGGATCCGCAAGAACGACCCGGCCGACATCGCCGGGCCGCTCACGCGAGCTAGTATTTGGCGGACGCGGCCGGGGGAACGGGCTCGGCCGCGTCGTGCGCCTCGTCGGTCGGGAACTCCGCGGGCAGCTGACGGACCTCCCGCCAGGTGTACAGCATCGTCGGGACCGCGAGCAGCACCAGGATGATGACCACGACCAACGAGCCGGCATCGAACGCCACGTTCGCGTTGTACCAGCCGCTCCAGTAGATCGGACCGAAGACGATGAACGCGATCCCCCCCAGGAGCAGCGTCCGCGCCCCTACGAGCCGGCCGAACTGGGCGATGCGGTGGGGGCCGAACCGCTTCGCGATCTGGAGGGTCTCCCCGAAGAAGAAGCCGATGAACATCAGCACGAGGAACGTGCCCAGGCCGAACAGGGCGCCCGGGACCCAACCGATCCCCCAGAGCCCGTTCGAGACGAGGAACGGAAGGGTCAGGAGGTAGATCCACGTCGAGAGGATCCCCGAGTCCGTGCCGAAACCGGAGATGAAGCCGTGGATGATGCACCAGTGGGTCGGTACCGTACCGTCCCGCTGGGACGGGCGCGGTCCCTTGCCCGTGTGCCGGGCCAGGTCGCTCTTGGAGAGGCGCATCATCGGGTGGAAGTGGGGGATCCGGTCGCTGAGGATGAGGTAGCCCGCGATCGCCATGGCCGCTCCCACCGCGATGTAGACCGGCCCGTTCACGCTCGTGTCCTGGGTCGCGAGGTTGAACCCCCAGAGCCCGATCGCGGCGGCCAACGCGAGGTAGACGATCATGCTCATCAGGGCCCGTTGGAAGGTGAACGCGAGCGAGAACCAGGCCCCCGAGCGGATGCCACCACGACCGGTCGTCGTGCCGACCGAGTAGGCGAAGGTGATCGGCCAGGTGTGCTCGTCCGGGATCGTCCCGTGGAGCATCCCGAGCGCGAAGCAGCCGGCCAGCAGGAACCCGAGGGTGTTCAGGTCCATCAGGGGTCCTCGTGACGGTCAGGCGCGCACGGCGCGATCGGCCGACCATGAGGGCAGACGCTCGGGTGTCCCCCTGCCTGGCAGATCTCCTCGACCGTCCGATGGCTGAGCGCCAGGTCGACCTCGAGGGCGGCGGCGTGGGTCGCCTCGGCCGGTAGGCCGGCCCGGGCAAAGAGGCTCTCCGCCACCCGGTGGTGCCGGAGGTACTCGTCGAGGCACGCTTCCCCGCGACGGGTGATCCGGCTCTTGCCTCGGAAGCGCTGGACGAGACCCAGCTCCTCGAGGGGACTCAGCAGCGCGAGGGCCGAGGGCGGCTTGACCCCCAGGCCCTCGGCCACCACATTGAGCCCGGCCCCACGGCCGTCGGACGCGTGCCGGGCGACGAAGCGCAGCGCATCGATCTGTCGGCGGGTCAGCCGCTGCAGGGTCTCCACGGCGGCGTCACGCTTCGGGAGTATTTACGGTGGGGGCTAATTATTAGACACCACCGATGAATCTTGCGACGGCGGCCTGCGTTCCCGGGGGCGGGGCACCCTAATAGACCCGGTCCGATGGCCTAGGGCAGGGTGCGACGACCGTGACCGAGCCGAAGAAGGTGGGGATTCTGGGAAGCGGGGACGTGGCCAAGCAGCTGGGTCGGGGCTTCGCGGCCCACGGTTATGATGTGATGTTGGGGACAAGGGACCCGAAGAAGCTGGAGGACTGGAAGAAGCAGGTCCACGGCAAGGCCTCTGTCGGCTCCTTCGCCCAAGCGGCGGCCCACGGGAGCTTGATCGTTCTCGCCACCCACGGGGGCGCGACGGAGGCGGTCCTCGAGGCGGTCGGCCCCCAGCCGTTCACCGACAAGGTCGTGATCGATGCGACCAACCCGCTCGACCTCTCGCACGGGATGCCGCCCGAGCTCCTCTTCGGCGTCACCGACTCGCTGGGCGAACGCGTCCAGCGCAAGCTGCCTCGGTCGAAGGTCGTCAAGTGCTTCAACACGGTCGGCAACCAGAAGATGGTCGACCCGAAGTTCTCGAGCGGCCCGGCGCGGCTGTGGATCTGCGGCAACGACGCGGGGGCCAAGAAGACCGTTGACGGGATCCTCAAGGAGTTCGGCTGGGCCGGTGGTCTCGACGTCGGTGGCATCGACGGGGCCCGGTGGCTGGAGGCGATGGTGCCGCTCTGGATGCGGGCAGGCGTGGCCCTGAACACCTGGGACCACGTCCTCCAGCCGGTCCGTTAGGGCGGCCCGCGCTCCCCGCCGATCGGGGGCCGTCGATGCCGAAGACCCGTTCCCCACGAAGAACCTCCACGAGCGCACGGAGGGGTCCGCCTCTGGGGCCCCCGACCGACCCCGGGTTCTCCGTAGAGTTCATGGACCGGTCGGTGCGGCCGGACGCCGACTTCTTCCGGTATGCGACGGGGACCTGGCAGCGAGAGAACCCGGTCCCGGCCGACAAGGCCCGCTGGGGGGCGTTCGACGAACTGTTGGAACGGAACTTCACGATCGTCCGCGGGATCCTCGAGGAGGCGGCGGGGTCGGTCTCCGCGCCGGACGGTTCGCCGCGCCGGCAGGTCGGCGCGTTCTTCGCGTCCGCGCTGGACGGCGGGCGCCGTGAGCGTCTGCGGTTCGGGCCGATCGAGCCCGTGCTCGGCCGGGTCGAGAGGGTGAGCTCCGTGGAGGAGCTCTTTCGGGTCGTCGCAGAGCTCCAGCGGGATGGGGTCAATCCCGCGTTCGACAGCTACGTCTACCCCGACAAGCGGGCGAGCGAGGTCTACGCCTTCTATCTGGACCAGGGCGGCCTTTCGCTGCCCGACCGTGACTACTACCTCGAACCGAACTTCGCCTCGGTCCGCGACGCCTACCGGGTCCATCTCGAGCGGAGCCTGCGTCTGCTCGGGGACGAGGCGGGCCGGATCGACCGGTCCGTGGCGGCGGTCCTCCGGATCGAGACCGAGCTCGCCCGGGCCAGCCGCACCCGCACCGAGCTGCGGGACGAGGAGAAAAACTACCACCGGGTCCCGGTGGCGGAGCTCGCGGCGCGGCACCGTCGGATCCCCTGGGCCCCCTTCCTGGCGGAGCGCGAGGTGGCGAGGGCCCCCCACGTCATCGTGGGCCAGCCCGAGTTCTTCGACGCGTTCGAGCGCCTCGTGGTCGAACGCCCCCTGGAGGAGTGGAGGGCCTACCTGCGCTGGAACGTCCTCCGCGACGCTGCCCCGTTCCTTCACGCCGAAGCGGAGGCCGAGAGCTTCGACTTCTTCCATCGGACCCTCCGCGGCCAGCAGGAACCTGAGCCGCCCTGGAAGCGCGCCGCCCTAGTGATCGACGCGCTCCTGGGCGAGGCGCTGGGCGAGCTGTACGTCGAGCGGGCGTTCCCGCCGGAGGCTCGGGAGCGGATGGCCGTCCTGGTCGACGACCTCCGCGACGTGTTCCGGGAGCGCCTGGCCGCGCTGCCCTGGATGGGGGAGGCGACCCGGCAACGGGCGCTCGCGAAGTTCGCCCGGTTCGAGGCGAAGATCGGCCATCCCGAGAAGTACCGCGACTACTCGTCGGTCCGCATCGACCCCACGGACTACTTCGGCAACGTCCGGCGCGCCCGGGCGTTCGAGACGCACCGCCAGGCCGCCCGCGTCGGCCAGCCCGTCGACCGGACGGAGTGGGGGATGACGCCGCCGACCGTCAACGCCTACTTCTCACCGGTCAAGAACGAGATCGTCTTCCCGGCAGGGATCCTGCAGCCGCCGTTCTTCGACGTCCGTCAGGACGATGCGGTCAACTACGGGGGGATCGGGGCGGTGATCGGCCACGAGATCACCCACGGCTACGACGACCAGGGCCGGAAGTTCGACGAGAGGGGCAACCTGAACGACTGGTGGACGCGGTCGGACGCGCAGGAGTTCGAGCGGCGCGCCCGAGCGGTCGTCGCGCAGTACGGCCGCTTCGAACCGCTCCCGGGGCTCGCCGTGAACGGGGAGCTCACCCTTGGGGAGAACCTCGCGGACCTCGGGGGGTTGAGCATCGCCTTCGAGGCGCTCCAGCGCCGGCTGCGGGCGGAGCCGTCCCGACGGCGGACGATCGAGGGCTTAACCGCCGAGCAGCGGTTCTTCCTCTCGTGGGCGCAGGTCTGGCGCCAGAACTCGTCCGAGGCCGAGCTGCGGCGCCGCCTCATCACCGACCCCCATGCTCCCGGCGCGTTCCGCGCGATCGGGGCGGCCGGGAACCACGACGCGTTCTTCGAGGCCTTCAGCATCCGCGAGGGAACCGCCATGTGGCGTCCGAAGGGCCAGCGCGTGGCCATCTGGTAGCTGTCGGTCCGGCGCGCGGCGTCTGCAGCGGCGCCCATAGGCAAGGGCCGGAAGGCCTCCTCGACCCCGGTGGGGCGTGCCGCCCCGGGGTCGGGCGCTCGGCCGGCCGCTCCCTCACTCACGACGCGGGCGACGCCGGCGGCGCTCGGGACGATCGTCCTCGTCCGATTCGTCCTCCCGGTCGCGCGGGCGGAACCTCGGTCGTCCGCCCGCGCGACGCGGGAAACGGCCCTCGGCGCGGGGAGCCCCGTAGGGTCCCCGACCTCGCGGCGGGAAGCCGGACCGAAAGCCCCGTGTCCGGTCGCGGGGAGGCCCGGTCGCCCGGTCGTACGTCCGCGGTGGGAGCGTGAAGCGGTTGCCGCACTGGGCGCACTCCCCCGTGAGCACACCCTCGGCATCGGTCGTGAACGAGAGCGGGCCCCCACATTCCCGGCACGGGCGGCCGCGGGGGCCTCCCATCGCCGGACCGCCCTCGCGACCCCTTCTCTCCCACGTGCCACGAGGTCGCGGTCCACGGTCCTCCCGCATCGCGCGATAACGGGTCGTCGACCCGCACGAGACGCAACCGGCCTCGATCGCCTCCACGGACCAAGCGCGTAAGGTGAGCGCGGTCCCGCACACCGGGCAGGCGGGGCCGGGCTCGGCCGGACGGGCCTCCCGAGCGTCAAGCTCCGGGCGGACCGATGCGGACTCGGAGGGGCCGGACGGCGAAGCCGGTTCGACACCGGCTGCGGTCGCCTGGACGATCGTGGACGTCACGCCGCATTCTGGGCACGTCCCGTGCAGGACGCGGGCGTCCTGGGGCGAGAAATGGGTCGAGGCCCCGCAGTGCGGACAGGATTCGGCCATGAGCTCGCAGGGGGCTTGTCGCCACGGCCTCTTTAGCTGGCACCCGACGCCCCTGTCCTGCAGGAACGCGGTTCCGGAAGCGCGCAAGGTAGCGGGACCTGGCCCTCGCGAGGCAGCACAGAATCGACCCCGGACCCTTCTGGATGGGGCAAACCTAGGCAAGGGAGGACGGCGACGGCCCCACTTTATGGGGAACGGCCGTGCTCTCTTGCCACCAGAGGCTCGATGAGCGCGAACGACCCCGGGGTCTCCGAGATGGACCGCCTCCCACCGATGACGCACTACGCCTTGGGGCTCCTTCGGCGGGCTCCCCGTGCTTCGAGGGTGCCCGAGCCGCAGGCCACCACTTTGCAGGAGGGGCACATGGCCTACCTTCGTCGGTTGCGGGAGGCCGGAGAGCTGATCACCATGGGTCCGTTCGAGGGGCACGGCGACCTCCGTGGGTTGCTGGTCTTTCGGACGGCGGACCTGGACGAGGCCCGGGCGCTCATGCGGAACGACCCGTTGATCGCCGGCGGACAGCTTGTCCTTGACCTGCTGCGCTGGTTCGCTCCGGCCGGCCTCGCGGCCCTGAGCGGCGCGAGCGGCCCGGCTCGCGGACCTTCCGGCGCCGACTGATCGACGAGGGCGGGCGCCGCCTCCCTCCTCCCTCGAACGGCATGGCCCCTTCGGTCGCCCCCCGAGGGCTGTCGGGCCGGTGGGACCGCCGGGTCGATCTGGTTCGGGATCGGGACGGCCTGGCGCGGGTCGCGCTCAGTCGCGCTTGACCCCCATGATCTTCCAGACGGGCTCGTTGTCCGAGAAGACCTGCCAGTGGACGACCCGGTTGTGCTCGACCATCGCCCGCCACGCGGCGGGGATCCTCCACCGGTTCCTGGCCGGCAGCTCACCGTTCACCGCGTAGGTCCCGCTCGCCGTACCGAAGAGGGCCACCACGCGCCCGTTCTGGAACGATTCCTTGATGTCGATGTGGTAGTCCGGGAACAGCTCGAAGTACTTCCTCCACGACTCTCGAAGCCGCTCCCGGCCGTGGACCTCCTGACCGAGCGCGTCGACGAACAGATGGTCGTCGGACATCAGCTCCGACAGGGCGTCCACGTCGTGCCGGTTGATCTCGTTCGCGAACTTCAGGGCGACATGGATGGCGTCGATCTCGGGCAAGAGGGTCCTCGGGCCCCGGGAGTCCCTAGGGGCGGGGCCGCACGAGCAAGCGGATGACGTTCCCCTAGATTCGACTTACTGTCCCGGCGTTCGGCCGTCACCCAGGGGTGTGAGGACGGACGCGAACGCTACGGGCGCCCGAAGGCTGGCCGACCCACCGCTCACCGCAAGGTAGAGAGCCGAGGGAGGGAATCGAACCCCCAGGAAACGGATCTGCAGTCCGTCGCATTAACCATTCTGCCACCTCGGCGCGGCGGAGGGGCGAGCCGACCCGAGGTTAAAGTCCTCGCACCGCGGCGGCAGGCGCCAGGGGGGACCTCACCCCGGGGGGTCCGCTGCCGGACCCACGCCTCGAACGCTAGGTCGGACGAGGACCGGAACGGCTCGCCGCTGTGGCCTCCGGATCGTCCCCCGTCCGGCGCAACGGATACGGGTCCGTTCCCGGCCGATCCCGTATCCGCGGACCGCCGCCGGTCCTCAGATCGGCCGGAACCCTCGCCCCAGCCGGAGGACGAAGGTGCGGATCCCGAGCACGAACCGCTCGTGGGGACCCAGGGGCTCGCCCTCGGCGACCGTGGCCCCCCGGCGCAGGGCGTCGAGGAGCTCGTCGACGGTGTTGGCTCCTTCCGGAAAGCACGTCCGGGCTCGTCCGATCTCGCGAGGGGAGTGGGCGTCGCTTCCCCCGGTCGACCCCAGCGCGCGTGCGGCCGCGACCGCCGCCGCCCGGGTGTTGGCGGAGGGCCGGTTGTGTCCGTTGATGCTCTCCACGGCCGGGACCCGGGCCGTCCGGGCGACGTGACCACCCACCCCGTGGGACCACCGGAACGGGTGGGCGAGCACCGGCACGCCCCCGTGAGCTTCGACCCAGTCGATCGTCTCTGCGACCGGCCGCTGGGGCGGAGGGCTTTCCTCGAGGCCGTAGGCCAGCAGATGGCCCTCCTGCGTCGAGACCTCCACCCCCACCAACAGGCGGAGCGACAGGCGTTCGCGCGCGAGCTCCCGCAGGCGGCGATGGCCCGCGACGCTGTTGTGGTCCGTCAGCGCGAGGCCCTGGATCCCCGCCCCCGGGAGGGCGGCCACCAGCGAGTCAACGCTCGAGCGTCCGTCCGGAGAGTGTTCCGAGTGGACGTGGAGGTCGAGCTTCAGACCCCCCGTCATCGGACGCGGGCCCCGGGCCGAACGTCCTCGGAAGGGGTGACCGCGAGCCCCGACCCGAAGGCGACGAACGAACCGGTCGCGGCGTCCGGTCGGTCCCGGCGGACCACGCCCAGGGCTCCCTCGGGCCAGCTCCCGGGCACCCGGACCGTCCCGGCGCCGACGTCGACCAGGCTCTCCCCACCGCTCGCGGCGGAGGCGACCCTTCCCACCACGAGCGAGACCGAGGAGAACTCGTCGATCGTCACGGTGCGTACCTCCGCCCCCGCCCCCTGGGCGAACGTCCCGAGGGCCACCGTCGCGGGGGGCGCCAGGAGGACGGCCCGCTCGCCCGACTCGGCGGCGAGGACCATGCCGTGCGAGGTGACCCCCCGCAACGGCCGGGAGGCGAGGTTCGTGACGAGGACCACCCTGCGGCCGGTGAGGGCTTCGGCCGGGTACGACGACCGGAGACCGGCGACGACCGTCCGTCGCCCAAGAGGCCCCAGGTCGACCTCGATCACGTAGAGCCGGTCCGCGTTGGGATGGGGCCGGACGACCACGATCTCCCCCGCCGCGAGGGCCAGCGGTACCTCCGGGGTCCCCGGGGACGATGAGGAGGAGGAGCGGGCGGGCGGGACGGGCGGAGCCTTCGTCGGCTCCGGTTTCGGGAAGAGGGGACGGATCTCTCCCAGCGACTGGCCCGCAGGAACCGGCTCGAGCGCCCGGTCCCAATCGCGGGGGCCGGGCGGGTCGGAGAAGCCGAGCATCCGGAACACCTCGGCGCTGGAGAACGGAAGGACCGGCGCGAGCCAGGTCGCGAGCGCGCGCAGGGTCCAGAGCGCCTCGTAGACGACCCGGGACCGCTCCGGCTCGGCCAGCTGCCACGGCTTGGCCTCGTGGAACCGCCGGTTCGCCTCGCGGACCTCCTCGAGGGTCCGGTCGAGGCCCTCCTTCAGGCGGACCCGCTCGAGCTCCTCGGTGATCTCCCGATGGGCGACGGCGAGGCGTTCCGCGACGCCTCCGGGGGCCTCGGGGCTCCAGCCGGCCGGCGGCTCCGGGACCCTCCCGCCGTAGCGGTCCCTCGCGAGGACGAGGGTCCGCTGCACGAGGTTGCCGTACTGGTTGGCCAACACCTCGTCCCGGAGCTGCTCGAACTCCGCCCAATCGAGCTCGGTGTCGTGGTTCTGCGGAGCCAGGAGGGCGGCGTAGAACCGGATGACGTCCGCAGGGTACCGCGCCAGGAGCGACGGCACGAACGGATCGACGTCGGTCGTCCGGGACTTGGAGACCTTCGCCCCGGAGGTCAGGAGCCACTCGTTCGCCGGGACATCGAACGGGAGCTTGAGCCCCCCGGCGCCGAGGAGGATCGCCGGCCAGACGATCGTGTGGTGGAACTTGTTGTCCTTGCCGACGAAGTAGTAGGCGCGGACGGGCTCGCGGTCGTCCCAGTACCGGTGCCACGCCTCCGGCCGGCCCGAGCGTATCGCCCACTCCTCGGACGCCGACAGGTAGCCGATGACCGCCTCGAACCACACGTAGAACCGCTTGCTCGCGTAGCCGTCCAGCGGGAGCGGCACCCCCCACTCGAGGTCGCGCGTGATCGAGGTCGGGCGCAGGCCCTCCGCGAGGAACGCCTCGGCGACGTGGCGCGTCGACGCTCGCCAGTGGGCCTGCGCCGCGACGTACTCCTTCAGCTGGGGCGCGAGCTTGTCGAGCTCGAGGTAGAAGTGCTCGGTCGGGCGCCGTTCGGCCGCGGTCCCGCAGAGCGCGCAGCGTGGGTTCCCGAGCGAGCGGGCCTCGAGGGGTCGGCCGCACCGGTCGCACTCGTCCCCCCGCGCGCTCTCGAACCCGCAGTGCGGGCAGGTCCCGACCAGGTAGCGGTCCGGCAGGAACCGGGCATGCTTCGGGCAATAGGGCGACTCTTCCGTCCGACGCCGGATGAACCCGTGCTCCAGGAGGGCGAGGAACACCCGCTGTACCGTCCGCTCGTGGACGGGGGTATGGGTCGACGTGAAGAGGTCGAACGAGAAGCCGAGCCTCTCGAACGCCTCCCGGTTGACGGCGTGGAACCGCTCGGCGACCTCGGCGGGCGTGCTCTTCTCCTCTTCCGCCCGGACCAGGATCGGGGTCCCGTGCATGTCCGAGCCAGAGACCATCAGGACCTCGTCGCCCCGGAGCCGGTGGAAGCGGGCGAAGGTGTCCCCCGGTAGGTAGGCCCCCGCGAGGTGGCCGAGGTGGAACGGGCCGTTGGCGTACGGCCAGGCGGTCGCCACCAGGATGCGGGCCATCGGTTCCCTCCGAGGGACCGCCGAGGCGACCGCCTCCCTAAGGATTTCGCCGGGCCCTCGGCGGGGCCGGCGGAGGCCCCGGCGGCGGCCTCCGCGACGCGTTCCTTTAACCGCCGGAACTCCGTGCCCGCACCGTTGCCCGAAGACGAGCCTCCGATGATCCGCCCCACGGTCCCCGAGGCGGACCGGATGATCGGGGTCCGCCTCCCCGTCCTGGGGCACGGGTTCGTCGTCCTGGTCGACTACATGGGCGACGATGCCGCGATCGTCCAGGCGGCCCGGGTCTCCTACGGACGCGGCACGAAATCGGTGCGCGACGACCGGGGGCTGATCCGCTACCTGCTGCGCCACCGTCACACCACCCCGTTCGAGATGGTCGAGCTGAAGTTCCTGGTCCGGCTCCCGATCTTCGTCGCGCGCCAGTGGATACGGCACCGCGCCGCGTCCACGAACGAGTACTCCGCGCGCTACTCGATCGTGCCGGACGAGTACGAGGTCCCTCCGCCCGAGGAGGTCCGCCACCAGTCCTCCCGGAACCGCCAGGGGCGCGGGGGCCCGCTGGAGGGGCCGGTCGTCGAGCGATTCCGCGAGGACCTCACGCGGGTCGCCAAGGACGCCTACACGGCCTACACCCGGGCGCTCGAGGCCGGGGTCGCCCGCGAGACCGCGCGGCTCGTCCTACCGGTCGCCTACTACACCCAGTGGTACTGGAAGGTGAACCTCTGGAACCTGTTCCACTTCCTGTCGCTCCGGCTCGACCCCCACGCCCAGGAGGAGATCCGCCTCTACGCGGCCGAACTGGCGAAGCTCGGCCGTCTGGTCTGCCCGATCGCCTTCGAGGCGTTCGACGAGTTCGTCGTGGGCGGGCTCTCGCTCGGCCAGCGCGAGCAGGTCGCCCTGCGCCGTCTTCTGGCCGGCGCCACCCCCGAGGAAGCGTGCCGCGAGGCCGGGCTCGCCCTGCAGCGGGAGGACGGACGGCCGATGACGAGCGGCGAAGGGGTGGAGTTCCTGGACAAGCTCGCGCGCCTGCGGGGAACGGCCGCGGCGCAAGACCCTCCGTGAGCGCGGGCTAGAACTCGGGGTCGACCCCCGCCTGCAGCGTGAAGCCGGGGCGGGGCGCGAACGCGGGCGACCCGGGAGGGAACCGCGCGGGGCTCACGGAGGCGAGTCTCTCCTCCGCGGCTGCGCCCCCTACCGCGAGGAGCTCGGCCAGTCGCTGGGCCGCTCCCGCCGCCCGCATGACCCCGAAGCCGTTGAACCCGGTGAGGACGTGCAAGCCCGGGGCCGTGGGGACGGGCCCGATCAGGGGTCGTCGGTCCGGCGTCGCGACGCAGACCCCGGCCCAGGCACGGACCAGCGTGGCGTCCGTCCAGCCGGGGAGACGCCGTTCGACCGCGTCGGCGAGATGCTCGATGAACTCCGGGTCCCCGGTGGGCACGAACGTCTCCGGGTCGGCCTCCACCCGCTCCGTGCCGTCGCCCGCGAGCAGGCGGCCGTTCTCCTCGGGCCGGCCGTAGACGTCGACGTCCAGGTCGTGGAACGAAGGTCCGTCCCCGGGGAATCCGCCGGGCCGGTCGAGGACGGCGGCCTGGGTGCGGTACGGTGCGAGGGGGAGCGGCGCCTTGGCCGCGGCCAGGACGCCCTTCGACCACGCCCCCGCGGCCACGACGAGCTGGGGGGCCCGGAACGACGTCCCCCGGCACGGGACGTCCCAAGCCTCGCCGTTCCTTCGGAGGGAGGTCACGGGCGACCCGAAGCGCCAGTCGACGCCGAGCCTTCGGCCCTCGGCAACGTAGGCCTCGGCGAGGGTGCTCGGGGCGACGACCGCGTCCCCGGGCGCGTAGGCGATCGCGCGTAGGTCGTCGGTCCGTCCGGCGGGCAGGAGGCGACCGAGGCCGGACGCGTCCAGGTCACGGACCTCCACCCCCCAGGAGCGGAGCTCCTGCGACCGCTGGTCGAGCGCGCGGGCGATCCGCTCGTTCGCGGTCCAGCGGACGAAGCCGTTGACCCGATAGGCGCCCGGCGCGAGCCGGGCGGCGAGGGCTGCGTACTCCTCCTTCGACGCGCGGACCGCCTCGACGTCCCATCGGTCCCAGAGCTGCTCGCTGACGATGCCGGCCGCCCGGCCGGTGGCGCCGGCGGCCGGGGTCCGGGCCTCCAGCGCGACGACCGACCCGACATGGCGCCGGGCGAGGTGGTAGGCGACCGCCGCCCCGGCGACCCCCGCACCGAGGACGACGACGTCGGCCCTTTGGACGGGCACGGGGCCCGCCAGGGTTCCCGGGTTAATACTGCGGCTTGGCGCGCTGGTAGGCGTCGCGCAGCGCCTGGGTGTCGACGTGGGTGTAGATCTGAGTGGTGGCCACGGAGGCGTGCCCGAGCAGCTTCTGGATGAAGCGGATGTCGCACCCCCGCGAGAGGAGCGTGGTGGCGAGCGTATGGCGCAGCATGTGCGGGGTGACCCGGCGCGGGATCCCCGCGATGGCGGCGGAGCGCCGGATGATCCTCTCGACCGTGACGGCCCCGACCGGGAAGAGCCGGTCGGACCGGGGGCCCGAGAGGGTCCGTTCCGTGAGGTAACGATCGATCGCGGCCCGGGTCCGCTCCTCCAGGATCACCTCCCGGTCCTTGTCGCCCTTGCCGCTGCGGACGTGCAGGATGTTGCGCTCGAACTCGAGGTCCTCCACCTTCAGGTGGCAGAGCTCGCCGACCCGCAGGCCGGCGAACGCCAGCACATGGACGACCGCGCTGTCGCGGGGGGAGGAGGCGACCGCGGCGAGGAGCCGGTGGACCTCCTCCTCCGTGAGGTAGCGGGGGAGCCGCTCGGGTCGACGAGGGGCCTCGAGGTCGTCCGCGGTCGTGAGCCCGTAGCTGCGGAACAGGCAGGCGAGCCCGCGGATGGTCGTGTAGATCGAGTTCTTCGCGTAGTGCCGCTGCAGGACCAGGTACTCCCGGTAGGCCTCGAGGTCGCTCGCGGTCACCTCCTGGAGGGGCTTCTGGGCGAACGACAGGAACGTCCGGGCGATGTGGCCGTACTGCTTGACCGTGCACGGGCTGCGCTCCTCGGCCTGGAGCTTGCGCTGGAAGCGCTCCACGAGGTCGGTCACGCTGAACGACGGGTCGCCGACCGTCCCGATCGGGCGGAGCCGCGGCCCCCGGGAGCGTCGACCGAACTCCATCGGGCGCGGTGGGCTCGCCGAAGAGGCCATCGCGGCTCGCTGCCGGGGTTCGGCTAATAATCGTATGCGCGGACTGGAACGCCGGAGCCCGCCCGACGCTCAAATAGAACGCTCGGCTCGAGGGAACGTGGACTGTTCGGCGTGCGGTCGCCCCGCGATCGTGGACCTGCCCTACCGCGGCGCCCACCTCTGCGAGAACCACTTGGGGGCCTCGATCGAGGAGCGGTTCCGGCGCGAGATGCACCGCCAGTTCCCGCGCTTCCGGCGGGGCACGGTCGCCGTGGCGCTCTCCGGGGGCAAGGACTCCTCGGTGGCGCTCGCCCTGACCCGTAGCTACTTCGACCGCCGCCCGACCGTGACCGTCGTGGCGATCAGCGTCGACGAGGGGATCGAGGGCTACCGCTCCGGGACGCTCGAGGCGGCGGGGCGGCTGACGCGCTCGCTCGGCGTGCCGCACCGGGTCGTGCGCGCTGAGGACGAGCTCGGGACGAGCACGGACCGGCAGGCCCGCGAGCTCGCCGGGACCCCACCCTGCTCGTTCTGCGGCGTCTGGCGGCGCCAGCTGCTCAACCGCGCGGCGCGCGAGGCGGGGGCCGACGCGCTCGTCCTGGGGTTCAACCTGGACGACCTGGCCCAGACCGTCCTCATGAACCTCGTGCATGGGGACCTCGACCGGCTGGTCCGGATGGCCCCGCACCGGCTCCGCCAGCCCGGCCTCGTTCCCCGGCTAGCTCCCCTCGCCCAGGTCCCCGAGCGGGAGGTCTACCACTACGCCCGAGCCCGGGGGCTCCCGTTCGATCACGGAGAGTGCCCGTACGCCGGACGAGCCCAGCGCAACCGGTTCCGACGGATCGTCTGGGAGCTGGAGGAGGCCCAACCGGGCACGCGGCAGGCGCTGCTGCGGACCCACGAGAGGTTGGTCGAGCGATGGCTCGCGGCCGGCGAGCCCGGCTCACCGAAGGTCTGCCGTTCGTGCGGCGAGCCGGCCTCGAGCGACCTCTGCCGGGCGTGCGAGTTCCTCAGGACCGGCCGGGCGGGCCCGACCCGCGAGGTCGCCGCATGACCTTCTACGCCGCTGCCGGCCCCTCGAGCGGCCGGCCTCCAAGGGTCTTCGTGGCCGGCGCGGGCCTGATGGGCGCGGGGATCGCGGCCCAGAGCGCTCTCGCGGGGTTCCCGGTCATCCTCGAGGACATCTCGGAGGAGCTGGCGTCCCGGGGGCTCGCCCGCGCGCATCGGGCGATCGAGCACGCGGCCAGCCGGGGCGAGGTCGAGCCGACCCGACGCGAGAGCGCCCTAAGCCGACTCTCTCCGGCGGTCGGGGTCGGAGCGGCCGCGTCGGCCGAGGTCATCATCGAGGCCGCCCCGGAGGACCTCGCGCTCAAGCGGGCGCTGTTCCGCGACCTCGAACGGGTGGCCCAGCGGGACGCCCTGCTCGCGTCGAACACCTCGTCCCTGCCGATCGGATCGATCGGCCGCGACCTGGACGACCCGGGGCGCCTGGTCGGGCTCCACTTCTTCAATCCGGTGCTCCAGATGCCGCTGGTCGAGCTCATCGCCGGGCCCCGCACCCGGCCGGAGGTCCTCGGCCGGGCGGACCGGTTCGCGAAGGAGCTCGGAAAGACGGTCGTTCACAGCTCCGACTCGCCCGGGTTCGTGACCTCCCGCGCGCTCGCGGTCCTCGTGAACGAGGCGGCCCGCATGCTCGAGGGCCACGTCGCGGAGAGGGACGACATCGACCAGGCCTACCGGCTCGGGTTCCACCATCCCATGGGACCGTTCGAGCTGGTCGACCTGGTCGGCCTCGACACGACCGTGGCGATCCTGGACGTCCTCTACGAGGGCCTCCGGGACGAACGGTACCGGGCCTGTCCGCTCCTGCGCACCATGGTCGCCCAAGGCAAGCTGGGGCGCAAGAGCGGCGAAGGGTTCTACACCTACCCCCCTAAGTCGCCGCGGACGACATGAGCGACCTCGGGTCGGCCGAGGACCTGGTCGTCCTCGCGGCGCTCTCCCTCGCGCCGGCGCTGCTCTACCTGGCGTGGGTAAGGAAAGGGGAACGGAACCGACCCGGGCGCTGGAGGACCCTTCTGGGTGCGTTCGTCTACGGAGCCCTGTTCGCGACCCTGGCCGCCGCGGTGCTCGAGCTCGTGATCGTTGCTGCCGGCACCAGCGTCAGCCAGCGGTACCCCGCCCCGGAGTTCGTCTTCCTCAACGGGAACTCGGCCGCGGGAACGTTCTTCCTCGTGCTGGTCGTCGCCCCCTTCGTCGAGGAGGCGCTGAAGGCCTCCGGCGTGGTCGGGCGCAAGGCGGCGATCGCCCGGCTCGCGGACGGGCCGGTCGTCGGCGCCTCGGTCGGGCTCGGCTTCGGCTTCTTCGAGACGTTCCTCTACGGCCTCGGCGCGTTCGTGATCGGGGGGCTCGCCGCGGGGATCTCCCTGATCCTCGTGCGGAGCGTCTCCAGCGTCCTCCTGCACGGCAGCTCCACCGGCATGTTCGGCTACGGCTACGCCCGATCGCGGATGCGGGTCCCGGGGGCCGGGAGCGGGTCGTACTACCTGCTGGCGGTCGGGATGCATGCCTCCTTCAACGCGGTCGCCTCGGTCGGCGTCCTGCTCGCGCCCGTCGGGATCTCGGGGGTCGCCGGGTCGGTCCCGACAGCGCTCGCGCTCCTCGCCTCCATCGCCTTCGCGGTAGGGGCGCTCGCGCACGTCCGGGCGGT